>JACCDT010911423.1_pt1 | contig 14265 bp, 6 predicted proteins | sample 7446291 | NCBI WGS metagenome assembly JACCDT01 (sample SAMN15323446, study PRJNA562643) | freshwater metagenome | isolation source: river surface water | place: USA:Blue River Watershed | collected 2017-08-17
ACATCGGGCTTGTCCAAGCGCCCCAAAAACTGCCGCGCATACGCCGACAAACTCTCCACATACCGGCGTTGCCCTTCGGCATACAAGGTGTCAAACGCCAAACTCGATTTGCCCGAACCCGACAAGCCCGTGATCACCACCAGTTGGTTGCGCGGAATGTCCAAATCGATGTTTTTCAAATTGTGCGTGCGCGCCCCGCGAATGCTGATGTTTCGCATGGCGGAGGGGTGCTGCATGGCTTGGCCCAAATAGGTGCCGTCGGTGGGTGCGTTCACGGGTTCAAAAGTCACATTAGAAAAACAAAGGGCAACCCAACATGATAGTGGTTCGCCATGTCGAGGCGACCGAATGCAGGACAATACCCTTTGTGACCCCCGATCTGCCCCTCGAAGACCCCCTCAACACCAGCCCCAACATGACGCCCACCGAGCGCCGCGCCAGCGGCACGTTGGCGTCGATCTTTGCTTTGCGCATGTTGGGTTTGTTTTTGGTGTTGCCAGTCTTTGCCATCGAAGCGCGTCGCTACCCCGGCGGCGATGACCCCGCGCTCATCGGTTTGGCCATGGGCATCTACGGCCTGACCCAAGGCGTGCTGCAAATCCCGTTTGGCGTGGCCTCTGACCGTTTGGGGCGCAAACGCGTGATCGTCTTTGGCCTGCTGGTGTTCGCGTTGGGCAGTGTCTTGGCCGCGAGCGCTGACTCGCTCATGGGCTTGCTGGCCGGACGCGCGCTGCAAGGCGCGGGCGCAGTGTCAGCTGCCGTCACCGCCTTGCTGGCCGATTTAACCCGCGACACGGTGCGCACCAAGGCCATGGCCTTGGTGGGGGCCAGCATTGGTTTGGTGTTCGCCTTGTCGCTCGTGCTCTCACCCCTCATCGCCGCCTACATTGGCTTGTCAGGTTTGTTTGCGCTCACAGCCCTGCTGGCGCTGCTTGGTGTGGTGGTGATCATCTGGGCCGTTCCGGCTGAGCCACACGCTCTCAAAGACGCCGCGCGCGGTGGTTTGCTGCAAGTCTTACGCAACCCAGCGTTGTTGCGATTGAACTTCGGCGTGTTTGTGTTGCATGCGGTGCAACTCGCCATGTGGGTCGCCATTCCTGCTTTTTTGGTGCAAGCGGGTTTGGCCTCGGATGACCACTGGCGCATTTATTTGCCCGCCGTGTTGGGCTCGTTTGTGTTGATGGGCGGTGTGTTGTTTCCGCTTGAGCGACGCGGCTATTTGCGTGCGGTGTTTTTGGCTTCGATCGCACTCATTGCCTTGGTGCAAGTGGTTTTGTTGTGGGTGTCCTCAGGTGCGCCTTCCATTGCCGCCTTGGCGTGGTTGCTGTTTGCATTTTTCTGTGGCTTCAATGTGCTTGAAGCGACCCAACCCAGCTTGGTCTCGCGCATCGCGCCCGCAGCCTCGCGTGGGGCGGCCATGGGGGTGTACAACACTTTGCAATCGCTCGGTTTTTTTGCCGGTGGATGGCTCGGTGGCCAGCTCGTCAAAAACCATGGCACACAAGGTTTATTTTTGAGCTGTGCTGGGCTCATGGCTTTGTGGCTTGTGGTCGCATGGCCGATGGTGACGCCCTCGCGTTCATCGCATTAACCGTGGCTTTTTGCAAGCCATAATCTGCCTATCTCAGGAGGAATTTACCCATGGCATCCGTTAACAAAGTGATTCTCGTTGGCAACTGCGGCCGCGACCCCGAAGTGCGCTACTTGCCCAGTGGCCAAGCCGTGGCCAACGTCAGCATCGCCACCTCAAGCCGTCGCAAAGACAAAAGCAGTGGCGAAACCATCGAAGACACCCAATGGCACCGCGTCACTTTCTATGACCGCTTGGCTGAAATTGCCGGCGAATATGTCAAAAAAGGCCGCCCCATTTACGTGGAAGGCCGTTTGAAATACGGCACCTACACCGACAAAACCACTGGCGTCGAAAAAAACACCGTCGACATCATTGCCACCGAACTGCAATTGTTGGGGGGCCGTGAAGGCATGGGCAACCCCAGCACAGGCGAAGACGGTGGCTACAGCCGCCCAGCAGCACGCCCTGCCGCTGCCGCCTCAGCCGCCCCCGCGCAACGCGCTGCTGCGCCTGCGAAGGGCTTTGACGACATGGATGACGACATTCCGTTCTAACCAGCCGCTCGTTAGACAAGCGAAGCGATTCGCTTGACCGCAAAAGTACAAAACCCGAAACGTCTGTCAGGCGTTTCGGGTTTTATTTTGCAAATGCAGGCCATGTCATGGTTTTGACCTCACCATGGCTGCTAAGCGTGAACTGGTGAATAGGCTGATGCGGGAAAACATTCTCACGCAAGTCCTTCATCACTTCTTGCATCCCACCGAAAGGTGTGCACAGGTCAACAATCCAAATTTGCTCACCAGAGTTCCAATCTGAAGCGCTCAAGTGATGAGGCGCCGCTTGGTATCGCTTGGCCACAGGCTCTGACAGTTTTGCCCAAGATACATAAGCGATAGGTGCGTTATCACGCATGAAAAGCTTGGCTTGGTCAAGCACCAGCGCGGGCATCACACGCCATTCCAACTCGCTCAGCAAGGTATGACGTGTAGCACTTTGTTGCATCATCAACCAACTCACGGCACCCAGCAGCGGAATTTTGCCCATCACACGCTGAGCTTGCTCTTTGGCATAGGTGGCTAGGGCATTCGATTCTTGTTCATTCAATGGGGATGTCATAGAAATTCTTTCTTGCTAGGTGATTATTGTGAGGCTTGCGTTTCGTTTTTGAAGCGTGTCGGCTGAGCCGGTTGCATCAACTTTTCTAAAGCGGCCAAGTCATCGCCCTCCAACGAGCCTGTCGCTGCTTTGAGCTTGAGGCTTTGCATGACAGCATCGGCGCGCGCTTTGTTCAAATCACGCATGGCCGTGTAGAGTTGCTGCTCCGCATTCAGCACATCGGGGTTGATCCGGGTGCCTACCTTGAAGCCAATTTTGTTGGACTCGACCGAACTTTGGCTCGCCTCCACAGCCGCTTGTAGGGCCTCAACTTGCGCTTGTCCGTTCATCACCCCAGAAAAGGCTTGTCGCACCTGGCTGTTGGCGTTGCGTTGCGCGCCGGTGAGTTCCTCTTTGGCCTTTTGCTCTAGAGCCACCGATTCGCGCACCTTAGACTGCATGGCACCACCAGCGAACAAAGGAATGGTGAGCTGCAATCCTGTTTGGTGCGAGTTCACGCGTGTCGACAAGTCGGCGGGTGAGCTCAAAGAGCCAGAGCTGTAATTGCCTGAACGGTTGGCCACAATGTCAAGCGTGGGCGCATGTGCGGCCATGCTTTTAGATACTTCTTTGCTCGCTGCTGTCAGGGCCGCTTGCTGAATACGAACTTGCGGATTGTGCTGCGCAGCCAATATCAGCCAATCGTTAAGCTGTGTTGCTTCCAAGCTGGGCAAACTTTTGGTCAGTTGCATGGGAGGCAAATCCACATAGTCACCCACTATCTTTTCTAGCTCGGCTTGTTTGGTGGTGAGATCGTTCAGTGCCGTCACACGTTGCGCCAAATTCAAAGCCTGCTTGGCTTTGGCCTCATGCACATCTGTGATCGTGCCCGTGCCCACCTCGTAAGTGCGTTGCGCCAAAGTGAGTTGTTCGTTGATGGCCTGCAACTGTGCCTCTGCCACTTGCACGCTTTGCATGGCGACCTGCACATCAAAATACACCTGTGCAGTGCGCACAATCAGCTCTTGCTCGGCCAAAACAAACAGTTCTTTGGCTTGCGCCACCTGCGCATCAGCTTGGGCGTAAGCAGCCCAGTTACCCCAACGAATCAAGGGTTGTGTGAGCTGCGTGGTCCAGTTCCACGACCGTACATCCCGAGCCAAGTAGGGTGCTGCAGAAAACGAAGCCTCGCCTATCTGATGGTTTTTGTTGGCCACCACGCTCACATTTGGCAAAAAACCTGCGCGTGCCTGTGGCAATTTTTCCATGCCAGCCTCAAGCGCTCTTTGGGCTGCACCATATTGGCTGTCTTGTGCTCTTGCTTTTTGGTACACATCCAACAAGGATTGCGCATGGTTCGTCAACGGAAGGGCGCATAAGCCGTAGAACGCAAACTTTAGAAAATTATCTTTCACGCAATGCCTCCTGTTTGTAGCGAAGCATGGGTGCAAGCAAATATTCAATCATCCGGCGCTCGTCTGTCCTGATATCGGCGGTCACATTCATACCGGCAGTAATGATGCCTTTTCTGCCGTTCACCGCATTTGGCGTTTCAGTATGCGTTAACTTCACACGCACGGGATAGACCAAACCTAACTTGGGGTCTTGCACTGCATCTGTGCCGACCCAAAGAACTTCGCCTTCGATGTAGCCATAGCGGGTGAAGTCGTAAGTCTCTACCTTGTTGATCACCCGTTGGCCCACATGCAAATGCCCCACATCGCGGTTCATCACTTGAGCCTCAATCTCTAAAGGCGTGTTTTCAGGCACCACAGTCAATAGAGGTTGTGCTGCTGTGACCACACCGCCCACCGTGGTGACGGCAAGTTGTTGCACCACGCCGTCAATAGGTGCTTTCAAAGTCTGTTGCGTCCACCGTTGATTGGCCTTGATGAACTCTTGCTGCGCAGCGTCCCTTTTTTTCGTTGCCTCTACCAACTCTGCGCCTGTACGGGCCTTGAACTCGGCCAAAGCCTGAGCGTGTTGCTCAACAGCCGCTTGATGGTTGGCTGAGGACTCTTTAAAGCGACTGCTCTGAACAGACAGCTCTTTTTCTGCATTGATCAGCTCCAGCTTTGCGTCAATCACCATGGTTTGTGCGATGTGTCCCGTTTTGGCTAACTCTTCGCGCATTTGGTATTTTTGAGTGATCAATGGCAAGCTGTTTTTAAGCTGAGTCACCATGCTTTGAATCGCTTCAACATCTGCTTTGCGTTTCAGCATGTCAGCCTCTAACGAGGCCATCTTGGCGCGTTGCTCCGTATGACGATCTTGCAGAAGCGCTTGTTGATTGGCGGCAATATCCGCAGGCATACCTACAGGTGCTGCAAACACTTTTCTGCCGTTGATCTGTGCGGTCATTCTCAGCACATCAGCCTGTGCCTCCCAATACTCTCGCTGAACGCGATCACGGTCTGCCCCCGTGCTGGTGGGGTCAAGCTCAATCAGAACATCGCCTGCGAGCACGTTTTGACCATCGCGCACATGCACCGCACGAACCACGCCCGACTCGAGAGGCTGAACGACTTTGCTTTTCCCCGCAGGAATGACCTTGCCTTGTGCCGAGACCACAATGTCCATCTTGGCAAGACATGCAAAAAGCAAAGCGATTGCAGTCATCACACAAATGCTAAATGTGACCATGCGCATCACATGCGAAGGCGGGCGAACTTGCATGGCAAGCGCTGCTGAACTGAATGGATTAAGGGCAATGCCTTGCTTCAACAATGTTTTGTCAACGACGACCTTGTCATCATCACCCGCGGCTTTTGAAATTTCACTCATGCTGCAATACTTTCAATTTCTAATACTTGGTGCGCCCTATACAAAGAGGCATAGCGCCCCTTTTGCTGCATCAATGTGCTGTGCCTGCCGGTCTCGATCAAGCGGCCTTTGTCCAGCACCAAAATGCGATCAGCCAAACGCAAGGTTGACAAGCGATGTGCCACGATCACCACCGTGCGTCCCTTGGCAATGGCTGCCATGTTGTCGTGTATCAGTCGCTCACTCTCATAGTCCAGTGAGGCGGTGGCTTCATCCAGCAGCAAAAGTTTTGGGTTGGTTGCCAAAGCCCGTGCAATGGCAATGCGTGCACGTTGCCCACCGCTGAGCTTTGCCCCGCGTTCGCCAATCACAGTGTCATAGCCTTCAGGCAATTGCAAAATGAACTCATGTGCGCCGGCCAGTTTGGCCACATTCATCACAGCTTGCATGGTCAAGCTGGCATCGGCCAATGCAATGTTTTCCCGCACACTTCGGTTAAACAACAATGTGTCTTGCCCCACCACGCCCATTTGGCGGCGCAGCCAAGATGTGTCTACCAAATTCAAATCTATGCCATCTATCAAGATGCGACCACTCTCTGGCGTGTAGAGGCGCTGTATCAAACGCATCAAGGTGGTCTTGCCCGCACCCGAAACACCCACGACGCCAATCACTTCACCGGGTTGAATCTCAAAACTCAAGTCTGTCAGAACCTCTGGCGCTTTGGGGCCGTATCTAAAACCCACATGTTCAAAAGTCACGCGTCCCTGCACATCAGGTGGGGTCGAACGGTTGGCGCGAAATGCCGGTTCTGGTGGCGCGTCCATGATGTCGCCCAACCGTTTGATACTCACCTTCATCTGCGTGAAGTCTTGCCATAACGAAGACAGTTTCAAAATGGGTGCGTTCACGCGGCCACTGAGCATGTTGAAAGCAATCAAACCGCCCACCGTCAAATCACCCTCTATCACCAAACGCGCACCCAGCCAAAGCAAAGCAACTGTGAGCACTTTGCTCGCCATTGAAATGAACTGGTTGGTTGCGTTGCCTAAATGCCCGCTTTCAAACGAAGTGTTCACATAACTGGCAAGGCGCTTTTCCCATTCGCGTTGCCATTGAGGTTCTACCGCGTGGCTTTTGAGGGTTTCCATCGAGGTGACGGTCTCTACCAAATAGGCTTGGTTTTCTGCACCCAACGCAAATTTATCTTCAAGTTTTTTGCGCAACAGGGGCGTGATCACTGCCGACGCCCCAAAGAACACCGGCAAGGCAGCAATGACCACCAGTGTCAAGGCCACGCTGTAATAAAACATGACAGCCAAGTAGACGATGGCAAACAGCAAATCGAGCCAGCTGGTCAAGGCTTGACCGGTGAGAAAGTTGCGAGCGTTGTCCAGCTCACGCACCCGCGCCACGGTGTCGCCACTACGGCGGCTCTCAAAATACGACAGCGGCAAATGCAGCAAGTGCTTGAACAGCTTCGCACCTAACTCCACATCGACACGGTTGGTGGTATGACTCAATAGGTAATGGCGCATCGCACCCAATGCCACTTCAAAAATACTCACACCTAACAAAGCCAGCACCATGACATCCAAAGTGGAAAGCGTGCGATTGGTCAGCACCTTGTCAATTACCACTTGAAAAATTAATGGCGTGATGAGTGCGATGATTTGTACAAACAGCGAGGCCAGCAACACCTCGCCCATGAGCTGCTTGTATTTTTTGAGCGATTGCCAAAACCATGCAATGCCAAAAACTTCTTGGTTGGCTGCAGTTTCCCCTTGGTTTTGCGTTGCCAATTTGATGCTTGGTGTGGCTTCAATCCACTCGCCCGCGAAGAGTTGGTCAAACTCTTGCAAAGTCACTTGGTTGGGCATGCTCTGCCCTGCTTTTTGCACCACGACCAGCGTGCCATCTGGGTCTGCGGTTTCGAGTATCTTGCCGACCAACATCAAGCCGCCGCTACTGGTTGGCATCAGAGCGGGCAATGTGGCTGTTTGCAAGTTTTGACGCAAGCCCTTTTTCAACACCGCATCAAAGCCAAGCGTTTGCAACGCTTGTAAAGCTTCACCGACACTAAAGGGCTGTAGATGTTCCGTTTTGTCATAGCTGGCGAACTGGTGTTTGAGCTGATCCAGCTCTAAATGTTGGTGGTGCAGCTGGCCGTAGAGCTGCAAGAGTTCGAGTTCTTGAGTCACAGTTTTTCCTTGAATTTATTTTTGTTTTGATTTCTTATGCGGTCTGCATATGTTGGTGCGAGCCGTCTTGGGGGGTCACCTGCAGGTCATGCAATTGCACCTCGGGTTGAATGGGTACGAAACTCAATGGCGTGCTGTCAATGGCAACCGCTGCGTTGCAGACTTGGTTGAACAGCAAGGCTTGGCGAATGATTTCCGCTGTTTGCGCGTCAGACACTGATGTGTCTACGACCTGTGTGGCAACTTGCTTTGCATGTCCGGGTTCATAAGCCAACATGGTGTCAGCTACCACGCCTGTGCTGCCGTCTGTGCGTGTGAAGGCTGCATTGCCCATTACTGTGGCATCGGTCTCACCACTGCCGCTGTGGGTCAACAAAGTGCCTGCATCGCGCATCTGACCGTCTGACTTTAAGTTGATGCTGGCAATGCCAAGTTCGTTGAGTGTTTTGAATTCGCCGGCATCTGTTACGCCGTTGCCGTTCGCGTCTTGCCACACAGCGAACTCGGCAAACTTGTCGTCGCCTGCATCGAGGAGACCATTGCCGTTGGTGTCCAAGGCTTGCAAGCCTTCCAAATCAGTTTGTGCACCGGCTTTGAGGGTTTGAAAACCAAACTCGGAAGCGTCAGAGATTTGAAGGTTATGGTCTTTGTCCCACACCAACACGCCGTCGTCATTGCTTGCCCACGCCATCTTGTCATCGAGGCCGTCGTGGTTGACATCAATCGAAACGTTGGAGCTCTGTATTGATGTGAAGTGAACACCGTCACCGTTTAAATCCATGACTAACGGCGGGTAGTAATAACCGTAGTGGTCTGAATAACTCGAGGGGGATATGTACCACTTGCCATCGCTACCTGTATAACTGTCGGTAATGTTGAAGTGCCAAGTATTGGTTAATCCTTTGTCATCGACCAATTGCCAAGTCGTTTGTAATAAATCAAAATATTGGTAAGAACTAAAGAGGCCACCCGTAACTGAAAAACGGAAATCACCACCTGTGCCTGAGCGAGTGAAGGTATAGCTGTGGCTTGCGTCCACCCATGAGCCATTCGCTTGCCTGAAAGTTGCTGATATCAAGTTCATCTGTACTGCGTTCACATCGCCATCGTCTGAGATTGTGAATGCGGTATGGAGCCATTGCATGTAAGGGTTGTACCCCCACCCGTTGGTCGATGTGTAATATGCATCTGCATACTGATTCGGAGGTGATTTCACATCCACAAAAGCAGTCGCCCAAGCCTGTCCACCATGTCCGTCATCGGTCAAATAATCAAACGAAGCAGTGCCTGTAAAGTCCGCATCAGCAACAAACTGCACCTGTCCATTCACGATAGAGGCATGCCCATTCGCATGATCGCGAACAGCACTCACAGTTAAGGGGTCGTGGTCTGCATCGGTGTCGTTGCTGGTGAGCTGGTTGAATGCAATCGACATGGTGCTGTTTTTATAAGTTGTGAACTGATCATCCACCGCCACAGGCGTATCGTTCACTGGAATTACAGGGATCACTGCTTGCACTATGGCCGATTCCAGCCCCGCAGCATCGCGCACCTTGTATTCGAATGTGGCATTGCCGTTGAAATCTTTTGTAAATTTGTAAACTACATTGCCGTTCGCATCTAGGCTGACCTCGCCGTTAGATGCATTACCCACCCAGCTCAAACGCAAGGCGCTGTCAGGGTCGTCCACATCGTGGTCATTGGCTAACAGCGTAGACGCTTTGATGTTGAATACCGCATCCTCACTCGCCCCTGTGACGATTTCACCTTGCGCCTTAGGTGCGTCGTTCACCGGAGCCAGCACCACAGTGGTGGTGACGGCGTTGGATTCCAAGCCGCCGGGGTCTTTGGCCCAATAGGTGAATGTGGCTGTGCCGTTGTAGTTAAGCGTTGGTGTGAACACCACATTACCGCTTGCATTCAAACTCACGGTGCCGCCTGTGCCCGACTGCACCCGCGAAATCGTCAAATCTGCATGTGCGTTGTCAATGTCGCTGTCGTTTTGCAGCAAGGCACTGGCAGTGATGGTCAGCACTTCATCTTCATTGCTGTTGACGGTCTCGCCCGTGGCTACAGGGGCATCGTTCACATTCGCCAAAGCAATTGTGGCGGTGGTGGTAGCAGTGCCACCGTTGCCGTCATTCACGGTGTAATCAAAACTGGCGTTGCCGTAAAAGTTGGCATCCGGTACGAACGAAATCGTGCCGTTTGCGTTGAGCGTCACCATTCCATGTTGAGCGTTAGACACTGCCGTGATGGTGAGCATTTGTCCGTCCGTTGCGGTGTCGACATCGCTGTCGTTTTGTAACAAAGCCGCTTGGTTGATGACTAGGGTGGTGTCTTCGTTTTCTGAAATGGTTTCACCTACCGCTGTAGGTGCGTCGTTGACCCCCGTAACGCTAAAAGTTGCCAAGGCTTGAGACACTGCACCACTGCTGTCGCTCACCTGATACGCAAAACTTGCAGGGCCGTGGTAGTTGGCGTCGGGGGTAAACACCACCTCTCCATTCATCAGCGCTACCGTTCCATGAACTGCATTGCCCACAGCAGTGATAGTCAACACATCATCGGTTCCACCCCATAGCGAGTTATGGCTGTCGGCATCGGTGTCGTTACCCAACAGGCTAGCAAAGCTAATGTGCAGTGCAGTGTCCTCTAAGATGTTGCTCAGAATGTCGTCAGCCGCTACGGGCGCATCGTTGACTTGGGCCAAATTCATCACCACAGTGCCTACAGTGTTACCACCCGCACCATCACTCACGGTGTACTGGTAGCTTGCCAGCCCGAAGTAATTGGCCTCAGGCGTAAAACGAATCTGTTGGCTACCGTCAGGCTGCATCACAAAAGCCACGGTGCCGTGCGTGGCATGACTGACCGCCGTGATACTGAGGACTTGATCATCTGTTGCCACATCAACATCGGTGTCGTTCGCTAGCAGTGTGGCTGTATTGAATAACAACGTGGTGTCTTCAAGGGTGTTGAGGGTTTCACCTGTTACCACAGGCAAATCGTTTACCGCAAGAATCGTGAGAGACACAGTAGCAGGCACCTCAGCCCCTGCGCCGTCAGCAGCCAACCCATCACTCACCCAATAGGTGAACTGTGCAGGGCCATGGTAGTTTTCGTTTGGTTTGAAGTGCACAAGGCCCTGTGCATCCAAGGTGACAGTGCCATGTGTAGCAAGGCCCACGCGATTGATGCTCAAGACTTGTCCATCTGTTGCTATGTCCACATCGGAATCATTGGCTAGTAGGTCGTGTGAGGTAAACACAAATGTGAGGTCCTCATCGCCCGTAGCAGTTTCGCCCCTCGTCACGGGCGCATCATTCACGGCACTTAGGTTCACAACGGCAGTGGCAATTGCAGTGCCACCGTTGCCGTCACTTATGGTGTAGTCAAACGTGGCAGCGCCGTGGAAGTTGGTATCTGGTACAAAGGTAATTTGTTGCTTGCCATCTGCTTGTGTTACGAGGCTGACCGTGCAATGTGCGGCGTTACTCAAACCGCTGATGCTTAACACTTGGCCGTCGGTCGCCTCATCCACATCGCTGTCATTGGCCAGCAATTTAGCTGCATCAATGGAGAGGGTGGTGTCTTCTGCCGTGTTGGTGGATTCACCTTGCGCTACAGGAATGTCATTGACAGCCGCAATGGTCAGGTTCATCGTAGCTGGGGTTTCTGCACCTGCACCATTGGCGGCCAATCCATCACTCACCCAATAGGTGAACTTGGCTGGACCGTGGTAATTGGCATCGGGTACAAAGCGTAAATTGCCCTCGGGGTCGAGCCACACCATGCCGTGTTCGGCTTGGCCCACACGGTTGATGCTGAGCGCTTGGCCGTCTGTTGCCACATCCACATCGCTGTCATTTGCTAAGAGTTGTGCTTGCGTGAAGATCAAGCCAATGTCTTCATCACTCGTCACCAGCTCGCCTTGAGTTACCGGTGCATCGTTGACCGCTGCAATTTGCAAGGTGGCTGTGCCGTTACTAGACAGCCCATATTGATCAGTCACGGTGTATGTAAAACTCGCCGTGCCGTGGAAGTTGGTATCCGGCGCAAACAACACCTCGCCATTGACCAAACTCACCTGCCCATGCAACGGCTGTGACACCGCCGTGATCGTGAGTGCAGAAAGGCCAGGGTCTGCGCTTGCGTTGGGTGTGCTGTCATTGGCGAGCAACACAGACTGCGTTAAGCGCAACACCGCATCTTCTGTGCCGAAAAGTTTTTCGCCTTGAATCGCTGGATAACCCAAGGTTGCCGCAGTTGACACTGGATGCATTGGTTCATCTAATGCAATCTCTGATGCCGTGACAGAGGTTGGCGTCTTGGCTGATAAGACCTGTACAGGCGCACTCACAATGACCGTCGCATACACAAAAGCCGTGCTAGCGGGCTCTGTGCTAGCGGAAGCTGTGAGCGGTGTGATGGAACTGTGTGATGACAAAGTTGGCGTTGTCACTTGCACCACCTGAGGCGCATTGAATAAGCCTAAGTCCACTTGCTTGAATATGACGGATGGGGCGCTCGTGTCCGTGCTGCTGCCGTTTAGCGTCGTGGTAAATGTGTTGTTGCTACTGACGCTGTTAGGCGTGGTGCTGACACTTGAGCTCACCCCATCGCTCAACAGCGTGGGGCGTTGCTCGGTGGCTTGTACACTTTGCACCGCCCCCATGCCTACCGCTGCTAACACACCCAATCCAGCATTGGCACTTGCGCCAAACAGCAGGCTTTGAGAGCTCTCGATCATGCTGCCTGTGACGGCTTGAATTTCGTTTTGTACAGAGGTTTGCGATGCCGGCACAAACACAACGCGTGTGTCTGCTGGACGAGGCGTGCTGTTTGATGTGTTGGTATTGGTTGTACTGGGCGTTGCTGTATTGCTTTTGATACGGATATCGCCTGTCGCAATCGTGGTTTGTGCATTGGTCTGAGAGGGCGTTGCTTGCTTAGGCGCATCACTTACCACCCGTACATCGCCCTCAGTTACGGTGCTTTGCTTACTGTGATTGGCTTGGGTTTTAACGGGGCCGAAATCGGTGGCTCCTGTGGCGGTGGTCTGCGTGGGTGCACCTTCTACATTACCCCCACCATGTCTGTGTGCGTCCTGTTCGGCTGTGCCCTCCCAGTCTCCCGTGCGTTTGGCTTGTTGCTCGTAGGTCTGCTCGCGCGCACTCGCCCAGCGGGTGCCGCCCTCGTCGGCAATTTGCACCTTGCCGTGATAGCCTTCGTGCTCCAGCACCATGCCTGCATCTAATGTGCGCAGCGTGCCATCAGGGTTGACCGCTTGGATTTGGGTGAACTTCACACCCTCGGTGTCAGCCTTGAGCGTGGCGGCGGTGAGCGCATCGCTATGCCCGTCGTCATAAGTGACCTCACCGGTTTTGAAGTTGATGCTGCTGATGTGTTGCGACTCAAGGCTTTGACCTTCACCCGCTTGCATTTGACCGTCTTGGTTAATATCAATCCACAGCTTAATAGCTGCAAACGCAGGGTCTTGTGCAGTGAGCTGACCGTCACCATTTGCATCTAACCACTCAACATTGTTGCGTTGCAGGTTGGCGTTTTGTGTGGCGAGTCTCGCCTCTTCGGTGGGGTTTCCTTCCTGTCCTTTGTTACCACCCATGTTGAGGATATCGCGGGTCTCGATCAAACCGTTTTGGTTGAAGTCCAGTATCAGCAAACCTTGGGCGTTGCCTGAACTGTCCTTCGCTGCTACCCACTCGGTTTTTTCGACATAGCTGTCATTCTCCACATCGCGCAGCACTTTACTAAGTACTGTAGCTTGGGCTTGCACTTCTGGGCTGTCTCCTACATGCACTACCAGTGCCCCAAAACTTTGGCTTTTAAAATCTGCGCTCTCAGAGGCGTTGCCTTGTATGGCATAGGCTTCGGTACCTGCAACGGCTTGACCGCCGATGCCTGCTGTGAGTTCCCGATGCACATCAGCTTCGCTGGCTCCTTGTTCTTGCAAGCGCTGTGCATGAGCTTGCACGGTCTGCACCTGCCATGCAGGTGCCAGACCGCCATTGTCTTGCAGCAGCTCGATCAGACGCGTGGCAATGGTTTCGCTGTTGATGCCTTCGCGCACGGTGGTGCCATCGGGCAAGCTCACTTCTATCCATGCACTGTTGCCGCTGAAACCAACCTTCGGTATCAAATACGGATTAAGCGCTACATCGTCTGCGGTGCTTGGATTTTTTCCGTTGATGGCATGTACCACCTGCTCCAACAAGCCCAGCACACTGGCTGCAACGCTATTGGCTGCATCCCCACCACCGCTTTGGTTGTAGTCCACCGTGTGTTGAATGTTGCCATTGGCATCCCAACTGAAATGTGTTGCGCCTTCTGGCGGCGGCGGCGGGTCGTCGTCGCCGAAACCAAATGCGTCGCCTAGCGCTCCGCCAATCATCCCGCCGATGGCCCCACCAATAGCTGCACCTACAGGACCACCAATCGCTGCTCCAAACGCCTCGCCCACATAAGTCCCTGCTGCGGTGAGTATGGCCTGCTCGGGGTTGTCCGCAAAATTACGAATAGCCAACGCATAGCTCAAATAAGGCACCGCCTCGCCCGCTGCTGTGTTGCCAAACGCTTGATTCATCGCGCTGTCTAAAGCGCCATCGCTGA
>JACCDT010908254.1_pt1 | contig 14254 bp, 5 predicted proteins | sample 7446291 | NCBI WGS metagenome assembly JACCDT01 (sample SAMN15323446, study PRJNA562643) | freshwater metagenome | isolation source: river surface water | place: USA:Blue River Watershed | collected 2017-08-17
ATGGCAAATCTCCGGGACGTGAGGGCTTCGCCTCACCTGTAACGTGAGGGCGGTACCTCACTGTGAAGGGGCCGTAACGACATCGTTACTGACCCCGAATGGAAAGCCTCTTGCCCCCCACGAAGGGGCTGTCGAGCCGGAGATGTCCGTGAATGGGTCACGGTCATGTCCTCTCGAAAGAGGTAGGTCCCCTTTCCCCCGATGTTCCTAAAACATCGGGGGGTTTGTTGGGGCTCGTCTCAGGTGGTTCAGAGGGTGGGTCATGTCTCCCACCCCCGTCTTTTAGCTTTAGGCTTCCCCCCAGAGTTTTGTTCCTCTGGGTCACTGGCCCCCCTATACGCCTATAGCCATCCCCGGGGTTGGGATGGCCAGGCTCTTTCTTCCCCCCCTCCGCTCTTGTTACAGAGCTTCGGGGAGAAAGGGCTGATTCTTCGGGACAGCCTCCCTAGTCCCTGAATTGCCTCCAACACCCAGGGACAGGGTGTCTTCATCGGCTCTTTGGGGGAAGGGGAGGGGGATGGGCTTACGCCCTTACCTCACCCGGCCCCCTTTGGGCTGGTATTGACGCTCTCACCACCGACGCCAGCCACGTCGGGGGAGAAGACGGAATGGCCTATTCCCGAGGCGGCTCGGGGAAGTAGGCCAGGTCTAGGTATTCGTTGGAGGAGCTTGACAGTTCCTCGATGGGGTAGAGTCTGAGGGGGCCCCCTCGGATGCCCTCGAGCAGGGCATCCGCTTCCGCCTGGGAGAGGCGGAAGAATCGGGGGGGAGCAACTTCCCAAGGCTCTTGGCCGTGGGAGGGAGGGGTTTCAAGGCAGTAAAGTTTCATGGTAACTCCTCGTGAGGGCTGTTGTAAAATGGGACATGATGCCCTATGCATCAGTCCCGGAAAGCCCCTTCCTGGATTCGAACCAGGCCCGGCAGTGTCAAAAGACACCGCTCGAACACCTCCCACCTCCCGCGCATGGGCGCGAAGGTGGGTTGTTAAGGGGCAAAAGATGGAGCAGTTTTTGGCCTTGCTCAGGGCCGGGGGCTAGAGGGCGAGTTTGGGGAGAATGCGTTTGACGAGCGCAACCCCACTGAACTCGGCGATGGACAACTGCCCGGCGGTGGGCTCGTAGCTTCGAATCGTGATGGGTTCCTTCCCATCACGCTCGAAGAGCTCGGTGGAGTTCGGACAGTCTTCGGCGACCGTCCAAGCAAGCGCTGCGCTGGTAAGGGTCCCCCGACCCTTCCCCTCGAACTCTTGTTCCTCGCCGTCAATAGCGAGGACCAGGAAGTTTGCCAGCAAAGCCTGCGCTTCGGCCGGGAGGGCCTCTGCACAAGCCTGCGAGATGACCAACCGGGTTTTTTCATTCGGGGACCCGCCCCCGACGTTGACCCGCACCCCGGATGGGTGGGAGCCAACGGAACCGCGAAGAACTTCGCGGCCTGTTCTGAACTCGGCCATGTGGCCTCCTCAATAGAGGCTGTGGGTCCCGACGTGGGACGAGTGAGGGGATAGCGGGATGCTTTCTTCACTCTCGGTCTGACCTCTATCTCAAACCGACCATAAAAGGCCCGGGGCCGAAGGCCCGCCCGAACCCCCCGACGAAGTCGGGGCCAAACGGGGCTCCAGGGCCGTCAGGCCCGAACGTCGAAGACGCCTAATACTGCTACCTAGCTAGACAAGGGTGAGCCATTCAGGACCCGTTCCTTCGCCTTTAGGGGCTAAGACGCCGACCTAGCTCTTATTGTCGAATCACGAAGGACTGCTTCTTGGTGCCAGCGAGGAGGGCGGGGAGGTTAGTCTCAAGGCAACGGGCGAAGTTGGCCCCATGCCACGAAAGGAGTTCGACCAAGCCGAGGGGGTCATCGCTCTTGAAGTTCCGCTTCTCTACGCGGCCCTCGTAGTGCATCTTGCCGTGGGCTGCGAGAACCTCTCCGTAGAGGTCCTCTTCACAGTCGCCCTTGCCGTCATCGGAGGTGTAGACCACGGAGACCTCGACGTTGATAGCCTTGAACTTGTCGAAGATGTGGTTCGCGTACCAGTACAACTCCCGGCTCTCTTCCATCTTCGTGACCTTACGGCCAGTGAGGATTGCAGCAGCACGGGCGAAGTTGGTCCCAACGATGAGTCGGGAGGGAAGGCCAGACTTGCTCTCCTCCGAGAACTTGACGAGGTTATTCCATCGGTCGAACATTTGGTCGAACGCGATGATGATTGCGGCCTCTTTGGTGCCGTACTTTGCCTCGGTCAAGCGACCGTATCCGCCAAGGACCCACTGTTGGACCTCGGCAAGCTCAGGACCGCCTTCATCCTTGGACCCGACGTTGGTGGCCTGTGGGTAGTGGAAATGGACGCCCACGAGGGCTTCCGGGGCCTGGTTGGCGTCAGGGGCAGGGGTTTCGGTCGAGGAGGCTTTCTTGGTCCCTTTAGGGGCCTTCTTGGCATCCTTGTGGACGATGTTCGCCAGGGCCACGAACCGAGCGGTGTCGGGATTCGCCACCTGCTCGTTAAGAGTGGCAAGGAGACTGGCCTTGGTCGCAAAGTCAAAGAACTTCGTCCCATCTACCGCGACATCCGCGATTTCCTTCACAGTCATCGCGGAGTCGAACGGAACCGACCCAGTGACGGTCTGTTGGACCTTCTCACGAAGGAGCTTCCCAGCCTGCGGATGGTTGTCGGCGGCGAGGGGGGCCTGCTCGATAGGCTTGACGGCTTCTCGCAGGGCTTTCACCACCGGGGCTTCCGCCTTGGTCGAGGTCTGGGCAATGACCTGGGCAGGGGCAGAGGGAGCAGGGGGCGGAGGAGGTTGCACTGCGGGGGTCGAGGCCGGAAGAGCCGAGACCACTACCGCCGGAAGGACGGGGGCAGGAGGAGGAACGGCCACAGGAACAGCCTCTTCAGCCTCGTCATCGGACCAGGTCTCTTCGACCTGAGGAAGAGCCTTCACCCTGCCAAAGATGCTGCTGAGACCACCAAAGGACGAGGCGGCGGGGGGAGGGGCGACGGGAACGGCCACGGCAGGAGCCACGGCAGGGGTCGCAGGGACGGGGGTCGCAGGGACGGTGGAAGGAGTGGCCACAGTGGCAGGGGCAGGGGCCGAGGGAGTGATTCCGAGCTGAGTCTGGAACCACGCCTCGACCTTCAGATTTTTCGTAGAACCCATCGCGGACACGGCGATGGTCTCGCCGTTGTCCTTCATTGCGCCATTGGCGCCGGGAACTAGGGCCTTGAGGGCCTTGAGCAGTTCGACGCCTTTGTCTTTGTCAGCCACTTCGATGGAGAGGTTCTTGTAAATCAATTTAGCCATTGTTGTTGGCTCCGTTTTGTGAAAGAGCGGCCTCTTCTTGGGCTTCCTTGGCTTCTTCCTCTTTCTTCTCGACGAGGGCCTTGAGCCCTTCGTCGGAGATGAGGTTCGCCCGGAGGAGGCCTTTGCGGTTGGAGGTCACCCGGAAGTTGAGAACTTTAGGGAACAAGGCCTTGATTGCGGCAACGTGGAAGGGGTTCATGAACTCCAGAGCTTCCTCGTTGACGGCCTCGAAGGTGGCGATGATGTCGAAACGATTGGCCTCTTCCGGATAGAAGTCCTTGATGGAGAACCCAGCCTGTCCGAGGTAATCGACGACGACGGCCTTGACGTAGGCTTCCTTGGTCATCGTGGGATTCCCATCGGCATCGACCAGGTCGGAGGCTTCGTCGGCATAGAGGCCTTGAGCAAGGATGCCAGCATCGAAAACGAACTCCTCGACGAGACCCGGGACGAAGTCTTCAGCCACGGCCAAGAAGCGGGGAGCGGAGGTTGCACCTTTACCATTCCCGGCGGAAGCGTCATGAGCGTCGACGAGCCAACGTTTCGAGGAGGCCAGGACCGAACCCACAGTAGCGCCGTTCTCTTTCGACCCAATGGGCGCAGCCCAGGGGGAGAAGCGGGTTCCGGACTCGATACGGTCTCCCTTGGCGGAGTCGTACAGGTGGAGCCCGTCGAGGGGGTTGGCCGCGTCATAGAGGTTCGAAACGTCCATGACGACATAGCCGCAACCAGCCATCGCGGGAAGGCGGTTCGAGCCAACGAGCCAGCCGACGAACTCCTCAGAGAAGTTGCCGTTCCCGTCCTTGTCGACGTACACGGAGACAGGGACCCCGAAGGCCATCTCTTTGGCGAGGGTGTATCTCGTGTCATCGTTCTTTGCGGAGGAGAAGGACACTCGCTCGATGTAGCCACCTTCTTCGCCACGACCGAGCTTCAGGGGAACGAACATCCCGGTATTGTCGGGCTTCGGGATGTGGCCAAGGATGTCTCCATTGAAGAGGCCGAGTTTCTCAGGGCTCTCAAGGACGATGCCGATGCCGTAGATGCCCTCGACGCAGGAGACAGCCTTGGAGAAGTTCTCGGAGATGACCGCCATCAAGAGGCCATCGGAGCGGCCACGGTTGGTCCGAGCGTTGATGTAATGCTCGTAGGCCAACTGCGAGAGTTCCTTCTTCACGACCTGGAACTTCGGTTGCCCTTGTTGAGGCACAACGACCTGGAAGACGTTGACCGGGGTAGCCACCGCCTTGGCCTCGAGCAGGGCCTTGTGGAGGGCCAACAATTCTGCGGAGTGGCGGAAGTTGTCAGCAGAGGAAGAAGCCGCTTTACCAGGGGCAGGGAAGCGGTACATCGAGAACTCGTAGAGCCGACGAAGGTTCTCTTTGGAGAGTTCCTTGGTCATCTCTTTGAACGAGTTCCGGGCTGCTTTCGCCATAGCAAGCGAAAGGGTCGTTGCCCGCTCTTTGGGGTCATTGAGCCGCTCGACGAGCTGGACAAAGCCCCAGGCCGCATCAGAGGGGTCCTGAAGAAGGTTCCGGTTCCCCATACGGCTCCCGACCTCGGGGATGGCATTGATGTCCATGCAGTAGAGGGTCGAGGGTTCTTGCGCCACTTTCTCTTGGTCTACCACATACTCCGAAAGAAGGGCCGCTTCGACCTCAACAACGCCCCACACGCGACGGAAGTACTTCAAGGTGGGGGAGGAGGCCAGGATGCCTTTAAGGTGGTCGGACGGGACCTTCTCTGGAGCCTTGGCGATAGCCTCATCGAGGAGCTTCGCAAGGTAGAGGGAGGCAACCGCGCCAAACTCCGAACGGACCCCGGTGTACTGCTTCAGGCCGAACTTGGTGGTGAAGGTTCCGAGGGAGAGGAGAGCCTGAAGACCAGCAACCTTCCCGAGGCCGATGTTCGCCTGGTTCGCATCAGCGAAGATGCGGTTCGGAAGGTCAACGAGGAGGGCCATCATGGCCTGCTCGGTTGGGCCAAGCTTCGCCTCGACGGCCTGGAGGTTCTTTGCTTCCCGAGCGAGCTTCGTGGCCACAACTTCCATCGTGACAGAGCCAAGAAGGCCAAAAAGGGCCATCTCTGCCGGGTTCGATTTGAGAACGCCCATAAGGGACTCTTCGGCGGAGTGACGCCACGAGGGGAGCGCCTTTTTGCCAGCAGCGGTCAGACGGGTTGTCTCCAACTGCTTCTCCACGTTCGAGGGCAGAGTCAAGGCCACTTCCCAGAGGTGGGACTTGGCGTACATCTCGACGGCCTGGCGGAGTTCCGCTTCCTCGAGACCTTCACGGAGGCCCTTCGTTTGCTCCGCAACTTGGGCCTGGAGTTGGACCAGCGCCGTCACGGGGGTGGCATCGTTCGAGAAGGTCAGGGCGTTGACGTGTTCAAGCGCCTTTTTGCCCTTGTCCAGGGGGAACTCGAGGGTGGTCGCACCCTGGGCATTGAATCGACTACGGCCCGAGGACCCACCGAGGGCCTTCTCGATATTCCCAGCCCACTTCTCGACCACGCGGGCCTGGAGGCGGCCTTTGGCGTTTGTCGCGGAGGGGGTGGCGTCGAAGAACATCTTCCAGGGCCCGAAGGTGCCAGCCCGCTCGAGGATGCGCTCGCCCTCGTCGTTGTACTCGGAGACGTAGATGCCGAGGCGACGAGTGATGAGTTCCCGGCGGTCTTTCTCGACCATCGCGGGAAGAGCGTTCGGCGAGGGGAACTCCAAGGGGCTATAGGTCGTGTTCTCGTTGGAGTCCTCGTCCTCGAAGGAGGTACAGAGGGCCTGGAGAACGTCACGGACCATGCCGCCGAGCTTCATCACCACTTCGGGATTGAAGGGGAAGAGCTTCTCGTTCGAGTTCCGGGCTCCAAAGAGGATTGCAGCCGGATTGGCCTTCACGTCCTCGAAGGAGGTCTGTTTCGGACCGCCATTGATGCCTGGACGAGTCCCCTCAGGGAAGGTCATCCGAAGGCTTCCATCTTCATTCCGCATCGGGTCAGGCCCGTTCTGTTGACGGTAGAAGAGACGATTGCCGCCCTCGATGCGACCGTTGCCCCCAAGGCTCGATTCGTAGTTCTGTCCCGAGTGGAACATCATGTACAAGCCAATGGTGAACAGGGCCTTCCCAAGAGCCGAGTTTGTCCGGACAGTCAATGGGCGGTCGTCCTGCTGCTCACCCTCGCCGCCGTCTTCGCTGTCATACAGCTTGACGTTGGCGAATGAACGGAGGTCGAAGGTCTCTTCTTCACCATCGCCGTCAGCACGACGGAGGCTCTTGGCCCAATCGGTGTAGAAGTTCAAGACCGGATAAGCCATAAACTCGCCCTTGTTCCAGGCGTGGTAGGGACGCATCGTGGCCCAGAGGCTCGGATAGCCCTTGACTTCGGCCTTCTTGTAGGGGGAGGCGGCTTTGGTGGACGCGGGTGCAACAGGCTTGGGTCGAATCCAGATGACCTCTCCGTTATCCCCAACGTGGGTGGAATCGAAGAGCATCTCGGAGAAGGCCCACATGAGGGCATCGATGGTATCCTTCTTCTGCGAGGAGATACCACCCGTTTCCAAGATGACGGGGAGGAACGTGGACAGGGGCAACATCACCTGGTCACGAAGGACCGCAAAAAGGACCTTACCCGCATGGGCAGCCATCGGGGTTTTCGAAGTCCCAGCAGGGGGCAGGAGCTGGCTGTTGACGTAGCCGAGGGCCTCTTGACGACTCTGGGTCTTTGTTTTGGCCAAGCCACCCTGACGACCAGCCTCACCCTTCTCGCCGTAGATAATGTCCATCTTGGCCTTGTGGAGCGCGGAGAAGGCTTCACGAGCGGCTTGGGTGCGAGGCTTCGCTTCCCAGTCAAGGGTCTTCCCTTGCTCTTGGGCTCGCTTGGTGGCCAACGCCCGGGACTTCTCTTCCACCTGCACATCGAAGAACATCACCTGCTCAACGAGGAGGGTCAAGAAGTCGGAGGGCTTCTCAGAGAAGTCTGAGTAACGGCCAAAGGCCTTGGCGAACTCGGACACCTTATAGCTCTCACGGCTACGCCCGGCACTCAGGTAGACCTTGTCCCAGCCCTCAATGGTCTTTGCCATCGGACGGGGCTTTACGACCTTCAAGGCGATGCGGAGATTGTTGTTAATCTGCTGCATCAAGGCCGAGGGACCGATGAGGCTCTGAGAGATGTCGATGTATTTCTCGGTCTCGTAGAGCTTGAGGGTCCGAGGAGAAGTCGAGGTCCGGCCAGTGAAGTCCTCAATCGAGGGGGCCGGAGCCACCGAGATAGCGGTGTATTGGAACACCTGAAGGCTATCCACGGTGTCCAAGGCAACCCGGGCCTGGTAGAGGTCCGAACCTTCGAGGTAGGACAGCTCGAAGTTCACACCAAGGGGCATGAAATTGAGCTTGTCCCCGTCGGTATCCCCGCAGAGGTTCTCCTTGATTGTCTTCGAGTTGGCGTAGTAGCCAACGGGAAGGTCGAGGTCGGGGAAGAACCGCTGGAGGTCGACCATCAACGCAGGCGAGATATTGTCCGCCGACGCAATCGGGTATCGGTAGATAAACCCGATTGCCGCGTAGGTGGCGAGACCGTCTTTGACGTTCGCCTTGGCCCACTTGCCAATGTTGGCGAAGAGGCGGGGGGCGATGCCATAGATGACCGGGACCCGACGAGTAGCCAGGACCTTGCCACTCTGGCCCACGACCATGAGCTTCAACTGCCCGTCGAACGAGGCAGCCTCCTTGGTGGTCATGAGCCGAACGCCGTCAGGGGTCAAGACGAGCGTTTTGGCGGCCTCCGGGGCCATAGGGGTACCGAACATCTCCTCGACGGTCAGAATGCCCTTCTCGACCTTGGAAAGGCCGCTATTTGGCTCGTTCGAGGGAACGGCGTTGAGGTCCGTGAGGTACGCCTCTACCCCAAAGAACGTCTCCATCTCGGAGGAGAAACGGTTCGGGGGGGTCGTGGTGACGTTGCGGAGCGCCCGGTAGGCGACCTCCAACATGGCCTTGCGAGGGCCAGCCTGGTTGAAATCGACCAGGAACTCGCGGGTCTCTTTCGACCGGGCGAAAGCAGCGTCGAAGACACCAACGGCCTCGTCGAGATTGACACTCTCCTCGCCGTCGGGGGTCTCGGTCTTCAAGATGGCCTGGGCGCGGTCGTCAATTTCGCCACCCATTTGTTCACAGCCGTCGGCAGCGTGACGCATGCCTTTCGCATAGGCCTTGAGCTTCAACCACGCCTTGGGATTGCCGTCGACAAGGACCTCTCGGACAAGACCCATAACGAGGTGCAGCGCCTTAGCCGTGGCCGGACCAAAGAATGGAACTTGACCATACTTGTTGATGGCCGCAATCAAGGCCCGTTGCTCGTCTTGGGCAGGGGCGGGGGTAACGGGGGCAGGGGCCGGAAGTTCATCCACACCGAGAACGTCCTTGGCCACTTCTTTGAGAAGGTCCAAGGGAAGCTCACGGAGGAAGGCCGAGGTCATCACCGAGGCCCCGTATTGTTCCCCTTGGTGGGAGGCGCGGGTGTTGCCAATGCCCTGGGTCATAAAGACCCCGTAGAGGAGCTTCGAACCCAAGGGCAACTCGATGACGGCCTTTTTGGTCAAGGTCTTCCACTGAGCCTTGTTAGCTTGCTTCGTGATGTTTATATCGACCAAGAGGACGCCATCACGGAGGTAGGCCTCACGACGCGCAGCGCCTTTGCCGAACAAGGACTCGGCGGGATTAAAGTGACCACCCAAGGCCAGAGCCTGAAGGGCCATTCCGAAGGACTCTTTCACCTTCTCGGGTCCCAGGACGGTCTCAAGAGCGGCGATGGCTGCGCCAAGCAAGCCAGGAGCCGCAACCTCAGGAGCTTTGGACAAACGCATCGCCGAACGGCCTTGAAGAGCTTTGGCTGCGCCTTGGAAGGCTTCGCCCATGCGCTCTTCGAGCCACCGCACGATGGCGTTCAAGGGAAGCGTCCGCCCGTAGGCATTGAACTCTTCTTCCGACTTGAAGCCAGCGAGAGCGATGGGGCCAGCGAACTCGGGGGAGGCCAGGTCTGGAGCAACTTCCGAGCGGACCAAGGTTTCATCGGGGGAGAGGCTCATCGAGGGGATGGTCTGGGGAACACGGAGGGCCAACTCGCCACCTTCACCGTGACCGCCAGAGGACGAGGCCAAGCAGGCCGCGTGGAGGGCCTTCGTTGCCTCTCCGTAGACGCCCTCGAGGCGGAATTGGTAAGTGGTCTGGTCGAGGAGCTTCTCAGGGAGAATGCCCTTGCCGACCAGCATGAGGCCGTCGATTCCGGCAGCCTTACCCTTGCCACAGAGGACCATCGCGAGGTACAGGAGGCGCTGCTCGTCTTTCGACAAGTCGCTGCCAGCCTGGGCCTTCTCGGCGACCTTCACGAGGGTCTTCCCGAGTTCCTCGAACTTAGCGGGGGTCGGGTCGGGGGACTCGCTCTTTGCTCCACCTTTGATGGCACCCACGAGGCGGTACAAGCCGAAGTGGAGTGCCGAGGCTTCCCAGAGTCCACGGAGCAGAGTGGCCGGGGAGGAGTAATCACAGAGGAAGACCCGTGCGGGCTCTTTGGCCTTCGCAAAGGTGTGCTTCCCAGTAACCAATTCAACGGCACCGTCCACGAACACGGAGGAAATACGGCTGTAAATCTCCTGCCCATTGGTGTGGAGCTTGCCGTTCTTGCCCTTGACCGTGAACATCTGGGCGGCACGAGCCGTCGAGGTCCAGAGGTTCCCACGGAGGGCGAAGTTTGCCAGGGCTAAACGGGGCTGGGACCGAGGAGTTTCCGGAGCCCGCAGGGGTTCATTCAGGTTGACAACGGTTCCGAGGAGGTCTTCGAGGCCCGGCTCATTATTCTGGCCAGGGACCACTTCTCCAAGGACGGTAGAAAGGAGCGAAAGGACCCCGCCTTCGTAGGCGAACCAGTCAAGGGGCAGACCTTCGAGGGTCTTGAAGCCCACCTGCTGGACGGAGCCTCGTTCGAAGGCAACTTGAGGGACTTGGAACTTCCCATCAACGTTGACCTTGAACTCGAAGCCAGTCTTTGTGGAGAAGAACTGAGCGACCTTCTCAAGGCCAGCACGGACTTTGTTGCCATTGAAGGCACCCCGAGCGTCAACCGCTCCAAGGTTGAGGGTCTTGTTGCCCAAGAACTTGGAACGAAGGAACTTGATGTCCTCGTCCTCTTCGGCAAGCTCGGCCAGCTCGACGGAGGCCTTGAGAATGCCTTCCATCGCCACCTTCGAGGAGGCCTTCTTGAGAGCTTCGAGGTTCATGTCGAACCATTGCGAAGCCTTCTCGATGGAATAGTCATCGTTGCCAGACTCAAGGAGGGCCGCATTCCCGTCCTTGTCGAAGGAGGCGCAGACACCCAGCGGGAAGGGGTCCGACGGACGGCTCTCGACCCACTCGGAGGGAGAGGCCCCATCACGAATCAGGTCTTCCATGCGGCGAAGGGCCGCGACATAGAGGGCCACGTCTTTGAGGTCTTTCGACCCCTGAAGCGCAGCGAGGATGCCCAAAATAATGTCCAGGTTCATCGTTTTCTCCATTTCTTCAGAACAAGCTGAAGGACGAGCCGCAAGCGAGAGAGGCGCGGCTTGAACGCTCCCCTGTTCCGACGGAGTCCCAGCAACGGTCGAGGCAGGAGCCACGGGCGCAGCAGGATTCCCTTCGGGAGGAAGAGCAGTAACAGGGATATTCGAAGGCGGCGAGGCTTGAGCCTCGACCGCCGGGGGGACAACTTGAGGGACAGGGACAGAGGTAACGGGGGCAGGGGCCGCTGTTGGCGCAGGAGGTGCCTCCGAGGGCTTTCCGGACCCTAGATGGACCCAGCCCGACTCTTGGGGTTCCTTCGAGGTGAAGTGGCCCTTAAAGGCTTCCGCAGGCCCTTCTTGGTAGAACCAGACTTCCCCAAAGGCCAACGAGCCAAGGAGCGAGGTCTCTTCGACCTTCCAGGCCATCTCGCCCAAACGAGCGTTGCAGGTCAAGACCTCAACGCCGTAGGAACGACGGACCGAGGAGAGCATCCCCTTGAGGACCTTCGAGGGAGCCGAGTCCTTCACGAAGAGGAATCCCCGCTTGGCCGAGATGCCCGGCAGACCGCCAAGCTCGACAACCCCAGAGGACGAGCGGATAGCCCGCAAGCCTTCGAGGACCAACTCAGCCTTGTGGCCTGGGCCAGAAGCGTTTCCACCCACGGTGAGGGGGGACGAAGCCAGAGCGAGGGCGAGAGCCGCAGCGTCGGCTTCGTCGGCTTGAGCCGCCTCGCCACGCTCACGCGCATCTCGTTCTTCCCGCTTCCGCTCGACCCGGACACCCTCTACGGAGCCAGCTTCACGGGGCTTCAAGCTCTTATCGAGCGCTCCCACGCGAGTCCAGAACTCCTGTGTGAGGTGGGCCTTCACGGTGGGAAGCTCCACCCCTTCAGCCACATCGGCAAAGATGGCGTCGAGTTCCGCCAGGGCCTCTTCGTAGGCCTCGAGGGTGTCGTAGCCATCGGAGTCGAAACCAACGCCGCCACGGCAGCGCTTCTTCAACTCGGCCTTGAGAGCCTCGTAGAGAGCCACATGCGCCGGGTTGGCCTTATCGATAGCCACAACACCCCAACGAGCCTTGGACACAAAACGACTGGTCATGCTTCACCTCCGTTAGAGTCGAGGCCGAAGGACGCAATCGCCCCCATGAGGCGCATTGCAGCTTTTGCCCCATAGGTTGAAACGTAACTCGCCACGGAACAAGCGAAGTTCACCATGGCAAGGAGTTTGTTCTTGTCGGTGGTCCCATCGAAGAGCCGGAACTCGACCGTTCCGTGCTTCCGACAGGCGTTGTCGACGTTGAGCCAACGGTACCGAGTTCCCTGTTCGAGCATCTCCAGGGGATTCCCTTCGGTACCGCAGTAACCGACGCGACCCGACGCAGGCTCCATCTCGGACATGAACAAGGGGCCACAGACGTAGGCTACCTTGCGGAGGGCGTCGAGTTCTCCCGAGGACCACTTTCGTCCCTGGGGAGCCACATGGACGTGGACACCGCACTTGTTGCCGGGGCGGCTCTCGAAGCCAACCTCTTGGGCCCAGGCAGAGAAGTTGCCGATGGCCTCAGCCACCTCGGACTCCTCGAGGACCTTCGAGACAAGCTCCTTTGAAACGAACCTATCCGGGCTCTCGATGGAGGCGTCCTCGCAGGCCTTCCAGAATGAGGGAGCTGCCTTGGCCTCGGGGAAGAACCCCTCTACCTCGATGCCCACGGTGAAGGCCTGGTAGCCTACTCGCTCGAGCATGAGGATGGGCTGGCAGGACTCTTCGCCCAAAGGCGCATGGTCCTCTTGGAGGATTGCGTCCGAGGCGTGGAACCGGATGCCATCCGAGAGATGCTCCGTCACTGGGACGTACATCCCCTGAGAGGCTCCAGCCGCAAGGCGACCGTACTCCCAGCAGTTTCCGCTCCAGGCCATCCGAACCCCTACGGACTCATCGAGCGTAACCATATGGTCGGCCGGGACCTCTTCGCCGGAGGGTTGGAGGAGCTTCACCTGGCCGTTCACGAGGGCTGCCCGGTAGCTGTTGCTGTTGCAAGCAGCCCAGAAGCTCTCCCCAAGAGCAAGTTCGGTCGCCGTAAAGACCGAGAACTTATCCCCGAGGCTCCGTTCGAACAGTACGAGGACCCCGTCCCCGACGGCCACACCTTGAAGGTCTGTGGCGTACTCTTCCGAGCCGGGAATCCACTCGACCTGGACGAGGCTCCCGTTGACGAGAACGCTCATCGGCGTCCCCGGAACGTGGTCGTGGAACGTCGGCCCGACCGGATTCGGGGTACCTTCGTCGAGGTGGGTCATCTGGGTCATCCCAAACGCCGCCTCGTAGCGAACGCGGAGCCCAAACGAGGCTTCGCAGCCCTCGTTGAACCCCTCGTCTCCGAGGAAATACTCGGCTATTACCGAGCCGTTCTCACCACGGACCACTTCCCGACCTTCGTAGGTCAAGCAAAGTGCGCCCGGGTCGGCGGGGATGAAGCCAGAGAGAAGGTGCTTCGCCTGGAACTCGGCCGGGAGGCGGTTCGGGCAGCAGCAGACCACCACGTTCGCCATCTCGCAGGCCAGCTCCTGGGCCATGGTCATCGGAGAACCGTCGAAGTGGAAGAAAGCCACTACCTGACGGCGGCCATTAACTTTGGCCTTGACGATTTGGACCTCGCCAAGCCCGATACGGCTGGGGGTCACTGACAACGCCACGAACGCGGAGTCAAACTCAACGCGGATGGCGGGGGAATGGGCCATAGGGGGGAGGGAGCGGGGGGAAGATGTTTGGAAATTAGGCATTGCTGCCTCCCTCTTCTTCCCGGGCGGGACGGAAGAAGAACTCCGCGAGGAGCCCGTCAAGGGCTTCGCCTTCGGTTTGGCCTTGGTCGAGACGTTCCCAAATGGCCGAACGGAGCCCGCTCTCGGAGCGGCCTTGACGAAGCTCGAGGCCTTGATTGTCGACCTGTTCCCAGACCTCGTACCAGACATCCTGGACGGACTCGGAGATGTCGGTGTCCGCGACGGTGAGCTGGTCCATCTTTTGAGAGACCGTGAACTCGACGGGGGCAAGACCCTTCCAGCGGCGCTGCTCATTCACGAGGGCGACTTCCTCGATGGACAGGCCTTCGGAGGAGCCGGAGGTGACGGCCTTGGCGATGGCCTTGGCGGAGGCTTCGGCGGCGGCAGCGGCTTCGGAGGCAGCGGCGGCCTCGGCGTATTCGAAGCGATTGGTCTTAGCGGCCTTGGCGGCCTTACGCTTTTCGTTCAGGGCCTTGGAGACTTGGCGGCCAATCCAAAGGAGTCGACGACGAGCGGCCTTCTCGGCCTTCACGGGGAAGGGGACGACCAGAAGCTTAGAGGGCTCGAGTTCGACCTCGAAACCGAGTTGGGCCATCGCCCCGTTGATAGCCTTGTTGAACGCCTTGCCTTCGGCATCGAGACCA
>JACCDT011150707.1_pt1 | contig 14253 bp, 16 predicted proteins | sample 7446291 | NCBI WGS metagenome assembly JACCDT01 (sample SAMN15323446, study PRJNA562643) | freshwater metagenome | isolation source: river surface water | place: USA:Blue River Watershed | collected 2017-08-17
CCTCCCGCCGGTCGCGTCCTCGTCGGCCGCACCGCCGTCCGCGCGGGCGCCAGGGTCGAGCTCGAAGTACCCGGGCAAGCTCCACTGCAGGATCGTCGCGCCCCCGCCGGCGACGTGCTGCGCGGTCTGGCGGTACCCCGCGCTGCGCAGGAGCGCGTACTTTCCGGAGCCGACCTCGAGCTCGCCGCGCAGCCGCACGCACGCCGCGATCGGTCGGGCGGCGCCGGCGTCGGCGAGCACCGCGAGCAGCAGCGGACGCGAGCCCTCTTTCGAGTCGAGCACGCGGTCGGACGACAACACCGCGACCGTGCGCGCGGAGAAGCGGGCGCCCTCGCCGGTGGTCCATACCGTCTCGTTCAGCATGCGGTCTATCCTACGTCGGCTCGGGCGTCGGCACAAGGGCCGCGTGCGCGAGACCCCGGTAGTACGCACCGTCGCCGTCGTGCGAAGTCGCCGAGCACGCGCCGACGAGCTGTACCCCGCCAGGAGCGGGCGCGAGGTATCGCTGGTAGTAGTCCACGCGGCGCTTGACGCGGCCGGTGTCCGCCTGCGTGTGCACGAACAGGTCGTGGTAGATCTTGGCGTACTGACCCGCGACGTTGCTGCCGCGCCCGCCACGTCGCCCTCGGTTCCACACCTCGGCGGGCGCGTGCTCGTACCACCGGCGGTCGAGCACGTACTTTACCAGCGGCAGGGCGTAGTAGATCGTTTTCGAGAAGGGCCGGTTCGTGCCGCGGTCGTGGACCACGCACCGCCAGCCGAGCGCCAGGTGCATGAGCAGGTCGTCAGACAGGTCCGTGAGGAACAGCTTGGCCCAGTCCTGCCGCTCGATGGTCGTCGACTGCAGCCGCAGGAACGACCACGACGCGCCGGCGTCGACGACCTCCCGCAGCGACTCGAGGCCGTTCGTCAGGTTGACGTAGTGGCGCTCGCGCGTCGGCGTCACGACTTGGTCTCCTGTGCAGCTTCGGGCGCGGGCGCGGGCGACGGCAGCACGTCCTCGAAGGCGACGAAGCGCCCCAGCGAACCACGTGCGCAATTCTTCGCGTCTTCTTTGCGGACGTGGCCCAGCGCCGCGCTGAACACGAGGTACCGACCCCGCGCTTGGTCGATCTCGATGACCTCGCCGTCCACACGGGAGCGATCGAAGCGGCCGGGGTGCTTGGCGATCGACACGACGTCGCCGATCGCGTGGGCCGGTCGGATGTCGTTCGCCGCGACCCACTCCTCCTCGATCGCGCGCAGCACCTCGTGCCGGGCGTGCAGCACGTCGCCCATGATCTCGACGAGGCCGTCGTCGGGGCTCCAGCCGGCGCGGTCGAGCGAGCGGCAGACGTGGTAGCCCGTCTCGCCGTACTCGAGCGCGTCGGCGATCTCGCGGACGACGCGGTCGCCATTGTCGTCGATTTCCGACGGTGGCGTGTCGTTACCGAGAAGCCAGTCGCGGACGCGCGCCCACCGGGCACGCACGGCGGCAACCCGCACAGCAAAGTCGTCGAGTGTGGGACGTGCGCACACGGCGGGGACAGGGATGGTGTCGGTCATGGGTGTCTTCCGTTGATTCGGGGTTTCGGCATCGAGAGCGATGTCCAGTTCGAGACGTTCCATACTTCTGTCAGGTGGACGTGATCGGTCCGGGTCGCGCGCAGGAGCCACGCCGCGAGAGACTCCCTGCGGTGCGTGCTGCCCAGGCCCGTCGTGGTCTCGACGAGCAGCGACCGGCCGGGCTCGAGGCCGATCATCTTGAGCCCGATCGGGGCCTGCGCCAGTCCGTGGTATGACGTCGCGACGTGCCGCAGATGGATGTGTCTTTCCGCGATGCTTAGCTCCGCAGCCAGGCTTCGGCGAAGTGTGGTGTAGCTCAAGGGGCCGCCGAGGCTGGTCTCGATGATCGAGTCCTCGGCGAGCCACGACCGCGGCGCCTCCGCGGGTAAGCTCGAGCGGCTCGCCCTGAACCGGTCCCACAGTCCGCTCGTGACTTGCCGCAGCGTCCTGCCGAACACCCACGCGTCGTCGTGCTTGTAGATAACCCCGTGTGCGATCTCGGCGGTGTCCTCGTGCCGTACTTCCGGAATGTTGATCTGGATGCCAGGATGACTAGCGAGACGGCCGAGCGGACCGCCCGGATACACGAGCCACGTGTCACGCGTCTTGCCTTCGCACAAGGACGCGTCGAGCATCGCCTCGTCTGATAAGCTAGAACCGGCGTCGGTCCACGTCCGTAGGCGAGCGAGCACGCCGCGGTGCAGCCACGCGTGCGCGTGCAGGCGGCGCATCGGCGTCGCCTTCAGCAGTGAGACAGCCACCTCACGTGGCGTCATCGACTCCAGCGACCGCACGAAGATGCTTTGGTCCGGCGTGTGCCCCGCGAAGAGGACGCGGGCCCGCCACTTCTCATGCGTCGGACCGTCATTCCACACCTGATGATTATCGCACTCGATGCCTGCGGCGCGTAGCAAAACGCGAAGCATGGACGGTGAACTGATCAGCCACTCTTTGACGGTGGCGGCAGCTGGGCCCGCATTGATGTGCACGCGCGGGTCGAACAGCCCCAAGCTCAGCTCGTCGAGCATCTCCTGCGAGACTCCCGGCAGCTCGCCCGTGACCTCGGGCGCGGGCGTGACGACCGCGGGGGTCGGCGCGGATGCGGGCGCGGGCGGAGCAGGCGCACCATCACTGACGGTGCCCGCGGCGACGGCGATCCGGACGCGCTCGAGGTTCGACGCGGTCCTACGCAGGTCGGGCCACGCCGTCTCGGCGATGCCCGTGACGAGCACGCGCGCCTCGAGATGAAACCCAGCAGAATTGAAATGGGCATCCGAGTATTCGTAGCCTGAAGTAAACCATGCCCAGCGGCCCCGGTCCTGCATCAGGGCCAGTCGGTCGCCCCTGACCAGCAGGGTCCCCGCGGGCGTCGTGCTTATCTTGACCAGCGCCGGCGGCTCCGCAAGCCCAGCGGCCTCCGTCAGCTCGACCTCCGACGGCGACAAGCCGACGGCCACCCGCGCGATGCGGACGCGCTTGACATGCGACGGCTCGTTGCAGATGCGGGACCACGCGTCGGCGGGGATGTCTGTGAACAACAGCGTCCCGAGCCTAGAGGGATACGCCGTGTCGAATTGCGCAGAAGTCGTAACGCTGCCGTCGAACAAGGTGCCCCAGACGCCGTCGCGCTTGACCAGCATCAGCGTGGTGCCCGCGTCGCCGTAGCAGAGGGCGAGCGTCCCGGGCTTCATCCGCGAGACCGGCGTACCTAGGCTCGACACCTCCACGCCGGCCTCTCGCAAGATCTGCTCGCGCGTCACCGTCGACATGATGCCTCCTGCGCGCGCTGGTGCTTGCGCACCTGCTCGGCGAGCTTGGCGGTGCACTGCTGCGCGCGCTGCCGAGAGAGCGACATCTCGTCGCCGGCCTCGCGGTAAGTGATGTCGCCGCAGACGCAGGCGAGAAGCGTGTCCGCGCGGTCGCCGACGAGGCCGTTGACGTAGGCGACGAGTCGGCTCGCATCGACGGCGGCCTCGATCGTGGGGGGCGAGCCGACGTGGGCGGGTGTGACGTCGACGCGAGCCGCGGACGCGAGCCCGCGACGAGACCGGAGCCACGCGGCGGCCTGCGTCGACAGCCACGCGGACAGGGTCGCCGCGGATGCGAAGCGCCAGCCGCGGGCGAGGGCAAGGGCGGCAGCCTCGTGGGCGGCGTCCTCTCCGTCGGCCGACTCGCGGCCGAGCGCGTCGGACACGCGCCGGGCGACGCGTCGCAGCAGGTCGGGGTCGTCCTGGAGCCACTTCGCCAGCGGCTCGTGAGTTCGCGGTGGTCGGCGTCGGGAGGCGCCCGGGGTCGGCGTGGTCTGGTAGGTCACGAGCGGACGATAGCCGACCGCGCGCGGGGTGTCAAGCACAATCGTCACCGGAGCACCCCTTCCCTGTCGAGCGGCTCGCGGGCATGGGCGACGGCGTCGGCGTCGCCGCCCCAGGTCCACGACCCCGTCGCGTACAGCGTGAGCACCGCGACGCCGCCCTCCGGTGCGAGCTCGCGGTCCAGCGACCGCACGCGCAGGATCGCCGGCTTGCCCGCCTGCGAGGCGCGGTGCTCGATGCTTACCGCGAGGCCGTACTCGTCGCACACGAGCTCGACCTGCCGCGCCCACGTGGCGGGAGCTCGGCGCGTCGCGGACCTGCCGGACGTGGGCGTCACCATGAATCTCCGGTCTCGTACGTGAGCAGCCGCGCGAAGATCGTCGATTGCAGCGCGACGACTTCACGGGCGAGAGCGTCGGCGCGGTCGGCGAGCCGTGTGAGCTTGTCGACCTCGTCGTCGGTCACGCCCGCGAGCGAAGCACCCTCATATCCGGCAGGCGGCCCGGCGTCTCGCAGCGAACTGCGCAGGTCGTGCGCGTGCTGCAAGATCGCGTACAGGTACCGGCGCGTCCGCTGCGCCTTGCGGTGGCGCGCGCTCACGTCGCGCTCCTGTCGAGGCGACGCAGCCCGCGGCGGATCAGCTCGAGCATCTCATTGGCGGTGGCGTCGCGGGACACGCGACGCGCCAGCACCGCGACGCGGGCCGAGCCGCGCCGGAGCCGGAGCCCGGACCACGACTCGCTCTCGAGGTGAGCGAGGTCATCATCGACGAGCGCGAGCATGCGATCGAGCTTGACACGCTCGACGACGCCGACGACCACGCCGCGGTCCGGCGACGTGCGTAGCAGGAACCAAACCCAATTGCGATCCGCGGATGAAGTAGCCAGTTCACCGAGCGTCATCACGAGCGCGAGCGTCGGCACGTCATCCCACGCGACCTCGCTCCCGACGCCGACCTTCGCGCGGGTCGCCAGGACGCGCCACGCGTCGCGGGCGTACCCGGCGCAGCGGTCCAGCAGCCCGAGCACGTCGACGCGGGCGGTGATGCGGAAGATGCCCCGCGACCGCTGCCGGCGCGGGGGTTGTCGTGTCTCGACTCGTCTTGGTCTCGCCATCCCGTCATGGTCGCACGGGAGCGGCGTCAGGTCAAGCGAAATGGACCCGCAGCTTTCTGTGATACCCCTTGCGGTACGTTTGAAGTAACGAGGTCGCCCGGCGAACTTGCGCGACGGCTGCCGCGGCGAAGGCACGCCGGCTGCGTTCGCTGGGATCGTACGGCCACAGCACGAGCACGTCGCACTCGTGGTCGTGCGGCAGGACGACCGGCTGCAGGCCGCAGTCGACCACCGGCGGTGCTTCGGCCGTGGCGTCGCTGGCGCTGACACGGGCCACGATAGCGACCCCGTGCTGGTTATCGATGAGCGTGACGTACGGAACCGTGATGCGGCGAGCCCCGAGGCGCTCGTACAGGTACACGCAGACCTGCTCGGCCTGCGACTGCATCGCGTAGTCCGTGTCGGGCAGCGGCGGGCGACGTATCGTAATCTCCGTACCCGGAGTCGTACGCAGGCGCACGTCGGTGCGATTCGTCGTACGCAGGCGCACACCGATGCAATTCGTGAACAAGTCGCCCAGCGCTGCACAGGCTCCCTCCGCGTACCCGGGCGGGTCGGCGAGGTACGCGAACAGCAGGTCCACCGCCGAGCCCGCGCGGGTGGGCGCGTCCACCTGCCCCCACCAGCCGAGATAATCGCTGCCGTCCTCCGACATCTTGGCGACGTGGAGCCCGAGCGCCCGCAACGTCGGCCACGACGAGGGCTTGAAGGTACGTGTCAGCGGTGTTGCCGGGTGGCGCAGGATGTCCAGCAGGCACAGGCGCGCCCTCGCCTTGATCTGGGCACGCACGTCCGGACGCACGTGGAACGTGGCCCAGTCGGCGACCTGCTCGGCGAGCCACGCGCGCATCTCCTCGTACTCGCTTCCGTAGAAAACGTATTTCAGGATCTCGGCCCGCGGGTCACTGCTCCCCAGGATCACACCGAGGGCGGTGTCGGCGAGATCGGTCATCTCGACGTGGGCCAGCCCGTGCGTCCACAGATCGCTAGCCTCGCTCGCTAGCCTCGGCTCGCACGCCTCGAGTCGCGCCTCGAGCGTGAGCAACTCGTCGCGCGTCATGCGGCGCATCCCGCGGATCAGTGACGACTCCGTGACCTCCGCGTCGACCCACTCGGCGATCCCGTTCGAGAACGTGACACCCCACCCGCCGGGCCACGTCCACGCGGAGCCGAGGGGTGCGTCGGATGCCTTGCCGTAGTAGCCGTTGGCGATGGCCCACCACTGGGGCTGGTCGTCGACCTCATCGACAGCGGCACACATGCGCTCGGACAGCCCCGCGCCGATCACGACGCACGGCTTGTCACTGCTGGTCAGGTCCGCATCTTCGCCATAGTCACCGCCACCGTGTCGAAATGCCTTGATGTTGCCGCTTGACCCGTGCTTTAGACAGCTGACGTCGTCGTCGCACGCGTCCGGCTCCCGCCAGCGCATGGCCTCCGAGCCGTCCTCGAACCGCACAATCGTCCCCGGCTGTACGTCGCCCCACGTGATCTTGGCGCCGACCACGTGTGGTTTCGGCACGGTCGTCGCGGCGCACGCGGCGATGATGCCGCCCACGTCCTGCCTGTTGAACATCTCCACCAGGCTCGGGATCGCGGACGCTTTCGGGTGCAGGATCACGGCCTGCCCGCGATATCGATTCGTCTTGTTGAAGCCCCAGCCCGGCGCGGTCAAACGGCTCACGTGACCGACGAACCGCGCGCGGTCTTCCTTGTCGCCGTAGCGCCAGACAATGTCGCCGTGGGCCGTGCCCTCTGCGCTTTCGTCACGCACGATCAGCGCAAGCGAATCCTTCGGGATGTCCGCCCACTGGACGACCTGCGCGCCCTCCCTGTTGAAGCGACCGAGCAGGGGCGCCAGTGCCCGGATGTTGGTGACATCCTTGACGCGCCGCAGCGCGTTGCAGTCCGCGGTGCTCAGATTTGCAGTGAGCACGGTCGCCGCAACATTATTCGTGGCGTTACCTGCGTGGGACCAGCAGGGGCCGATACCGTTCGTTGGAACCCAGCAGGCATCGGCGGCATCTATGTGCGCGGTCTGTGCCTCCGTCGGCCAGCGAAGCTGCAGGGTGCCGTCTACGCCCACCTCACACAACGAGCCGGGTGGGGTGCTACGCCAGGGGGTGGTCTCAGTCGCGGTCGCGGACATCGCCGCGACCTTACGTCACCCGTGGCGTCGTGTCAATCCTGATCCGGCTCAGCGGACGCAAAACGCGACATGAGCCGCACGATCACGCGGCCCGCGGTCAGGCGCGTCGACGCGATCCCGAGCTCGGCCGCGCGGGCCTCGGCGGCCTCCACGGCTGCCATGCTCGAGTCGGTCAGGTCGATGTCGGGCGAGCTGACGCCGCCCTTCTCGAACCACCGATCGACAGCGAGCACAGCCGCCGCGACCTCGTCGGCGGCGCGCTGCTCGTGGGCGTCGCCGGCGACGCTGGCCTGCGAGAGGACCCGCTTCGGCGCACGGCGCGGGCGGGCGGGAGGAAACGGGTTCGAGAACTGGCGTGCCATGTCTTCATCCTACCGCCGCGACGCCGTCCAGGCGCGCGGCGAGCTCCACGTCGACGGGCTGGATCGCCTGCGCCTCCGCCCACAAGGCGACCGCCCTCGCGTGCAGCTCGGCCGAGCGCAGGAACAGGCGCCGGTGTTTCGGTTCCGGCATGGCGCGGGCGGTCAGGCGCGCGGCGATGCGTCGGGCGCGATGCTCGAGCCGAGCCGCGCGTCTGCGCATGCGACGAGCACGTCCGGCAGGACCGGCGGCGAACAGGTCTCGAGCTCGACCCGCGAGGTCGAGCACGTCACCCACGAGGTTCGCGTAGCGGGATACGTCTTCTGCGATCGGCACGTCGTGATCGTACCTGCTCGCGGCGACGATGCCACGCGTGGCGTCAGCGCATCTTGACGTGGCCACTGTCGACGGGGCCGGAGCCGCCGGCGCCGCCGAAGCCGTTACCGATCGCGGCGCCGATCTTGTCCTCCACGCCCTTGCGGACGTGACGCAGGACCGCCTCGCGCGCCGCCTCAGCGCCGTACTTGGCGACGAGCTTGGCGAAGTCCTTGCTGCCGGCGAGGGCCGCGTCGACGTTCTGGCGGTTGAGGATCCGGTTGCCGGCCGCGACGATGGCGACGCCGGCGCGGCGGACGGTGGCGCGCAGGCGACCGAGACGCCCGCTCGTGGTCGTGGTGGTCCCGACGACCTCCGCGGCGCAGGTCTTGGCGTCGGCGTCCAGGCGCGCGCGCTCGTCGGGGGTCAGCTGGCGGATGGTCTCGCGTTTGGTCATGGCGTTGTTATCCTTCCTCGTCCGCGAGATGTCAACAGCATCCCGACAAAAGCGCTTGACCTCACGTCGCGGCCGTCGTATGGTCGCCGGCATGAGCAAGCCCGATACCCCCGAGAACAAGCCACAGGCGGCACCCAAGCAGCGAGCGACGCTGGGTCAGCAAGATCTGATCGCGCTGGCGCTCGCCGAGAAGCTGCGCCGGCGCCAGGCACGCAGCACGCTGGGTGTGGGGGCGTGGGCGGCCGTCGTCGACCCCGCCCTCGCCGACCAGATCGGGGAGGACATCGTCCGCGTCACCGAGATCCGCGGAACGTCGCGGACCGTCGCGGCCTTCTTCAACGGCTCGAGCACGATCGTGCCGAGCGACAAGCTCAAGCCAACGCTGGCGTCGGGCGACGTCATGGCAAAGGCCGGGCACAAGTACGTCGTCCTCGACTTGTACCCGCGACGCACCGGCCACGACCACGAGCTCGCGTGGGGCATGTCTCCGCGGTGGGGGATCCACGGCGCGGGCAACGATGAGCCGCACGTGGTCGAGCTCGACGTGCGCGACGTCGCCGCCGAGGTCGAGGCCGACTCACACGCGTCGGTCGTCAGCGCCCGCGAGTTCACCGACCACGCGGCCTACGTCGTCCGCGGCGCCGTCGGTCACTCGCCGGAGTCGCAGCGGCAGCCGTCGATCGGTCCCGACCTGTCGGTCCCCGACTTCTCGCACGTCGCCTCGTGCGCCGAGCCGTGCCGCGTCCGCAAAGACGCGGCGGGGTGCATCATCGACGACCACGTCGCGAACCGGCGCGCCATCCTGTGCGACTTCCTCGGCGGCGCGACCCTGTGGATCTGGGCCGAGGTGCTCGTGCAGTGCCCGCACACTGTGCAATGGGACGACTCACCCTCGGCGGGACGCCACCCCGAGACCGCCAAGATCCTCGCCCCGTCCGAGCACGCCCTCCCGGATGCGGTCAAGACGCCACCCGCGGACGCGCCCGCCCTCCCCGCGTCGACCGCCGCGGCTGCGCTTCCCGCTTCACTCGTCACCGATCCTGCCCCGACCTCCGCGCTGGGCGCTGGTCTCTACACCCCGCCACCCCTCGAGATCGACATGAACACGAACGCCAAGATCATCCACAACATCACCAGCAGCCCCAAGCTCGCGCGCGGCACGATCGTCATCATCGACGAGGGCTACCGCGGGCGTGCGGAGGAAGCCATCAGTGCCCTCCGCACGCGATTCTCCGAAACCGACCTCGAGTCGACCGACGCCCTCGAGGACATCGAGACGATCCACAACGACATCGGCGAGGCGCTCCCGGGTGCCTACGAGGTCCGCCGGTCCGACGACGTCGAGCTGCCCGACGGGTCGACCTTCGCCCAGATCACGTGCGTGCCCGCGGGCGGCTCGTCGCACAATTCCCGTCACGATTTCTTCGCGGCGCTGGTGCGCGTCGCTGCCGGCGGTGCGCTCGCCCTGCCCGCGTCGACCGACGGCGCGGTGGCCCGTGTCGCCAAGAGCGTCGGCGGCAAGGCGCTCGACGTGGCCAAGGACGCCTTCGTCGGGGTGAAGGACATGGCCGTCGACGAGGGCAAGCGCAAGGCCCTCGCGTTCGCGCAGGTCGCCAGCCAGGACACGCTCGTCGCTGGGCATGAGGCCGTGCGCCGCACCGTGCTCGCCGCCGGCGCCGGCTTCATGGGCGCCGACAACCCGCAGGCGGCCGCGACGAACGCCGCGCTCGCGCAGGGTTTCGACATGCTGTCCATCGGCGCGGGCAAGCTCCTCGCGCGCGCGCTGGCGAAGCACGCGCCCGGGACGGCGCAGGTCATCGACGCGGCCACCGAGAGTCTGCAGCAGGGCATCGACCGGAAACAGGCGCACGGCGTGCTCGATCAGGTGATGCCCGTCGTCGGCGGCGGGCTCAAGGCGCTGGCGCAGGCGGCCGTCACCCGCATGATGCCCGCGCTCCCCGCGGCCCCGGCCGTCGCGCTGCCGGCCCCCGCCGCGGACGCGCCCCCGTCACCGCCTGCCGAAGCCCCCACGAAGCCGAAGCGCAAGCGGACCCCGAAGGCGACCTCGTCGCAGGCCGGGGGTGCGAAGTGACCAGCGCCGGCGTCGTCCACCTGCCCGAGTCGTCCGCCGCGTCGTGGCCCGGCGAGTCCACCTACCGCCCGCCCGGCTGGCGGTCCAAGCTCGCCCCCGGCGAGATCGGACCGCGCCTCGCGGTCGTCACCTCGCAGCTCGAGGAGGACTGGGAGAACGCGAAGCTGATCACCGAGCGCAAGCGGCTCGAGGAGCACGTCGTGCTGCTGCGTCAGATGTGGGTCACGCGCGAGTGGGTGTGGCGCATGGCGGAGGCGCTCATCGGCCCGCCGGAGCTCGACCCGTTCTGGCACCCGTGGTCGCACGTGCACCGGCTGTGGGGTGGCGTCCGCTTGCTCGACGGCAACGAGGGACGCGACGGCTTCAACCTGTCGCTGTGGGGTCGCGTCGGGATCGTCGACGCGTCAAAGCCGGGACTGCCGACGATCGACGGCAGCACGCGCGGCCGCACCGCGTACGTCAACGGCCCGCATGGTGATACGGCCCGTTACGTCGAGACGTGCGCCCGGGCGGCGCGTGCCAGGCACAAGATCGCGGCCGTGGTCGCGCTCGACGGGTGCGGCTGGTTCGCCGGCAACACGACGGCCGAACCCCTGTCCACGTACGAGGACGGCCAGCCCGCGCGCGAGCTGACGCCGCTCGCCGCCGACGTGCTGTCGTGCGATCTCCTGTGCGTGCCGGAGGAGCGGCGCATGTCCTTCGAGCCGCCCCCCGGGGTCCCGCCGTCCTCGCCGACGAAGGGATACGCGCTCGCGGTCTGGGGCGCCACGATGGACGACGCGCGCCGGCTGACGCCGACCAGCATCGACCGCGGCGGCGCCGTGCGGGTGACGGTCGCCGGCCACCGATGGGTCATCCTGCCCGGCTGCAGGGACGCGGACTGATAGACGCGCCGACGCCTGCCGAATTTATTTGACAGGCGTCGAGAGAGGGTGCATAGTCGACACATGCCCAGCAAGACCACAGACATCGCCTCCGCCCCCGTCACCCCCACCCGGCTGCGTCGCCTGCTCGACGTGGCGCTCCTTGAGAGCGCCTACGGGCGCGGCGTGCACGACCGCGTGCCGGTCGAGATCGTCGATCTCAGCGATGGCTCGCTCGTCTGCGAGTGGTCGTGCGAGCGCGACGACGAGGTGGTCGGACGCCGCGTGCGCTACGCGTCCGAGGCCGACATGTGGCGCGAGCTGCACGAGCTGGCGCGGTCGCAGGGCGTGTCCCGCACGGTCCCGTTCTACGCCGCCCGCGCGTGGTCGTCCGCCCTCGTCGGCGGCGTCACCACGGCGACACCCGCCGAGCTCGAGCTGCAGGCTCGCGCCGACGCCACCCGTGATTTCCACGCGGAGGACAGCTCGCCAGGGGTCGACGTGACCGATGGCGCTCGCGCAGCCTGGGTCGATCGCGACATCGCGCTGCTGGCGATCCTCGTCGACGACGACGCACTCGCGTTGCCGTGTCACCCGCCGCGCTGGGTCCCTGTGTCGGGGGAGGACGACGGGCGGGCCCTGGACTCGCTCGGCCGGCGCAACGGCCACGGTGGGCGTCGTCCCGACGTGTCGCGTACGCTGCGGGCGTGATCATCCGCGATGTTCCTGCGCGATTCGCGCTTCACGTGATGACCCCGGGGTCGCATGCCCGCGCCTGAACACCGGCGCCGCGCGAGGGCTCCCGTCGAGCCGACGTGGGAGATCCCGGAGTCGCAGGTCGACCTTCGTCTCGACGACGTGTCGCGCGACACGGGCGTGCAGGAGACGGGCCCGCTGCCGGTCGTCCCGCCCGCGGCTGCGACGACCGACGCGGTCAAGCTCGTCGGCGGCGCCGGCGGCATCCTGGGTCTGCTCGCGCTCGTCGACAAGCTGGTGCAGGGGTCGGGCCTCACGGCCGACGAGCTTGTGAAACAGCTGGGTCCCGCGCTGGGCGTCTTGTACACGGCCTCACCCGTGGTCGTCGCCATGATATGCGTAGGGTGGCTCGTGCTCCGCGGGTACCGCAACGAGCAGGCCGCACACCGCCGACGCGACCGCCGGCTGCAGAAGGCCCTGATGAGCTTCGGGCACGCGATCAAAGACGAGATCGGCGGGCTGCGCGAGGACGTCGCCGGCTTCACGACCGAGCTCGGTCACGTGAAAGAGCACGTGGAGGCGCGCATCGTCGCCGAGGTCGGGGCGGCCGCCCGCGCCGCGACGCACCGCGCCGACCAGACCGACATCGCGATCGCCAACCTGCGCACCGAGCAGGCACAACTCGGGCAACGCGTCGAGCACATCGAGCGACTCTCCGCGATCCCCACGCCGGTCCCGCCGCGGCGTGACGGCGTGCCGAACCAGCCGCGGCGCAAGAGGACCCATGACACCTGACGCACCCGCACCCGACACCGTCCTGCTCACCCCCGCCGACATCGACCCTGCCGTCGTGCGCGTCGCGGCGCCCGCCGCTCGCGCCGCTGCTCGGCGCTTCGTCGGGCGTCACGACATCGACTTCACCCGACGCCACAGCGAAGCCGACGACGAGGCCGCACGAGAAGACGGCAAGCACTGACCTCCGCGGTACGTTGCGGGGGTGAGCCTCCGCATCGTCCATCGCGTCGACGCCCCCTGTGATATCTCCCGCCTGCGAGCGGGTGCCGACGCAGCGGGGCGCAAGGTCAGCGCGTCCGAGATTTCGCAACGGATCAACCCGAACACCGGCGCGCTCGAGTTTCGGGCGCCGCTGACGTGGACCGGGGTCCGCTCGTACTACCACGCCGACGGGTCCGTGACGCGTGAGCTGCGTCGACCCGAGCAGGTCCGATCGCCGAGCCACATCCGCGGCCTGCGGCTGCTCACCGCGACCAGTGGGCACCCGGCGCTCCCCGACGGGACCCCGGTTTACCTGGACGCGCGCGGTGGTCCCGACGTCCGCTCGCCTGACGGCTCGGCGCTCCGCCCCGCCGAGGACTACGCGATCGGCCACGTCGGCGACGCCATCGAGGATGGTGAGATCGACGGGTACTACGTGCCCGTCGCGTGGTGCTCGATCACCAGCCTGGCCTCGCAGCGCGGCATCGCGGCCGGCAAGACGCAGACGAGCCTCGGGTACACGGCGCTGCTGGACGACACGCCGGGCGTGTGGGACGGCCCGCACGGCCCCGAGCAGTATGACGTCGAGCACCTGCTCGATCACGAGGACGCTCGGGTGCTGCGCGCCGTCACCGACGGCATCGTCCCGACGGTCGAGATCCTCGTCGACGGCGTCCTGACGCGCGTGCCGGTGCTGGGGCCGAACCACTACGCCGCCGAGATCTGGGCGGGTCGCGGCGAGGCGCAGTCGGAGATCCTCGACTTCGCGCTGCCGGCGTCCGAGATGCCTCGGCGCAACGCCGACGCGGCGCCGGCCCGCGGGCGCTTCGCCGTGTTCGTGTCGCACGCCGCGCCGGTGGCCAGCGACGCCGCCGTGCAGCGTGCCGCCCGGACCGCCCGCACCGACGTCGCGTCTGTCGGCCGGCTCCCTGCGGAGGTGTCCGCGGCCCTGTCGTCGGCCCCGCTGTCGGGGCGCTACGGCAACCGCACCGAGCCGTGCCCCTCCTGCGGCGCGACTGAAGCGAACGCGTCGTGCGAGACCTGCGGCGCAACCCCATGCGGTGAGTGGCTCGGCTGGATCGTCCCGGCGCCCGGGCAGGTCGGCGCCGGCGGCATCGCGTTCGTTGCCCCCGACGGCCTCGGGCTATGGTGGTCCACGCGCGACCCGAGCGGCGGCGTGATCGGCCTGCCGACAGCGTTCGCGTGGCGAGGACCTGCTGCCGTTAGTGCCGCCGGCGCTGCTGCTGGCGTGACGCCCGAGACAGAGCCACCTCCGCAGGTGGACGTCGTGCACGCCACCGGCGAGATGCTCGAGAGCGTCGGCGAACTGATCGAGGAAGTCGTCGGCGACGC
>JACCDT010907252.1_pt1 | contig 14250 bp, 19 predicted proteins | sample 7446291 | NCBI WGS metagenome assembly JACCDT01 (sample SAMN15323446, study PRJNA562643) | freshwater metagenome | isolation source: river surface water | place: USA:Blue River Watershed | collected 2017-08-17
CTTGCATAGTCCATAGTCATGTCAACCTTAACGCTTGCGCCTTCTTTTTCCTGCTTATCGGTGGTTTCGGTGGCAAACTTAGTGATGGGCTTACTGCCTTTGTTTACCCAGATAGTGATCGGCATGATCTCGGCGTCGGAAGCGGCTACATCTGAAACAGATTTGGTGATATCTTGATCGCCCGTAACGGAGATACTGCCAGCTTGTTTGTCGCACTCGTTAAGCTTTTTGATGACTGATGTTTGGTCAAGCCCCTTGATAAAGCTTTCGCTCTTCTTGCTATCGATATTTAGAACATACTTTATTGCAGGCTTACCATCAACAGTATCGTTGGCGGTGCTTGCAATTGTTACAAATGGAGATTTTTCAAAGAGCTTAGTGATTAGCTCATAGTCGGCATCAGTTAAAGTAGAATCAATGTCTAGAGCGCAGTCAGCATTTGCTTCCTTTATAATTGTACTGTCGATTTCGTACCACTTATCAGCAACTTTATCGTTTATGCTATTTACTTGCGAGCCATACTCGGGAGCAAATGAATCTACCAAATCAGTGATGTTACTAAAATCTCCAACCTTCATGTAGGCACTTTTATCGACATATCGCATTTCGCCGGTTAATGAAACTCCAGAGACAGTAACTTTCATATCCATGGATGAGGCCTTGGCCTTTGTGTCGGACTTAATAGTTGCCTCGGCCTTAAATGCTGGAACATCTGTGATCTTAGCCTCAAGATTCATCTTGGCAGTTACACTTTTCTGTTCAAGTGTATTCATGACTGCAGCTTTAAGTACATTCTCGGGCTTATTCGGCACTACCACACCAAAATATGCCGCTGCCGAACCACCAGCCAAGACGCCTACACCAAGCAGGGTCAACAGAGCAATCTTGAGTACACTGCGTGACTTTTTAGGAGGCATGACAGATCCACCGCCCATAGTGGCTTGCCCCATTTGGCCAGCTGGATCTTGGGACATTGCTGCCCCTGTTGGCATACCAAATACCTGTGGCGCAGCTTGAGGTTGTGTTTGAGGTTGCTCAGGCATGGGTTGCGGTTGAGGTGTAGTTGCGATGGGCTGAAGCGGCTGCGCGCCAGGTAAAGCTACCTCAGGTGCTGCCGGGGTAGCAGGATCCACCACTGCGAAAGGTGCTGCAGGAGCGGATGGAAGTGGGCCGTCTAGATCTGACAAGTTAATTGGCTCGTTGGTTGGTTGTATTGGCTGCTGAGGCGTGATCGGCTGTTGATCCATCTGATTATTTCCTTGGGTTAATACCCCTAATGTTTACTTGACACCAATTATATACTACCCACCGCAAGGTATACTAATTGTATGGGAGCACCACTTGCAGAACAGTTACGGCCATCGAACCTAGATGAGGTTATTGGGCAAGAACACGCCACGGGCACAGGAAAACTACTCCGTGAGATTATCGTCAATAAAAAACCCGTCAGCTTAATCTTATGGGGGCCGCCCGGAAGTGGCAAAACCACCTTGGCCCGTATTATCGCTCGAGAAACAGGATCCGACTGGATAGAACTTAGTGCCGTAACATCTGGCGTAGCTGATGTTCGTAAAGTCATTGAGCGTGCCGAGCAGAACGAACGGCTCCAAACCCCCACGCTGTTATTTGTTGACGAGATACACCGCTTTAATAAGGCCCAGCAAGACGCCTTTCTGCCTCATGTCGAAAAAGGTACAATTACGTTAATTGGTGCCACTACAGAAAATCCTAGTTTCGAAATAATTACACCATTGCTTTCAAGAAGTCGCGTAGTAGTATTGGAGCCCCTAACCAAGGCGGACATACTTATCTTGATTGATCGAGCCGCAAAACAACTTGGTCTTTCCAAGAAACAACTACCGGCAGATGCGCGTGACATGCTAGCAGAACTATCAGGTGGCGACGGACGGGTAACACTCGGCAACCTTGAAGTTGCCCACCAGCTGGCGGGGATAAAGCCAATCACCAAGGAGATCGTTCAGACCGCAGCACAACGCCGAATCCCTGGTTACGATAAAAACGGCGAAAACCACTACAACCTTATCAGCGCATTTATCAAATCGATGCGCGGTAGCGACGCCACGGCGGCACTGTACTATATGGCTCGAATATTACAGGCCGGCGAAGATCCTAAGTTTGTGGCCCGCCGAATGGTTATTTTTGCCTCAGAAGATATTGGCTTGGCAGCACCCGCTGCCCTAACCTTGGCGGTCAGTACTTTTCAGGCGGTAACACAGATTGGCATGCCAGAGGCACAGTATAATCTGTATCACTGTGCCAGCGTTTTGGCCAAAACCCAAAAATCTCGAGTGGTGGCTGATGCAATGGTCGCTGCCCAACAAACAGCTCGCGAATACACTGATCTGCCGGTACCACTTCATCTACGTAATGCCCCGACCAAACTCATGAAAGAACTAAATTATGGCAAAGGATATAAATGGGAGGCCGACTTTAAACACAATAAAGGTTTCCTGCCACCAGAAATTGGTGACATCAACTTCTTTGAATAGATAGACGCATGTCTGTTAATTCTGGTATACTTTGCGCATCGTCGCAGATTCTGATGGGGCATTGGCGCAGTTGGCTAGCGCGCTTCCATGGCATGGAAGAGGTCAAGGGTTCGAATCCCTTATGCTCCACCACAATGTGCGAACAAAGTATTAGGAGTCAATATGGCAGAGACACTACCAGAATCAATGGAAACAGAAGTTCAGGGACGACGTGGTCCGATTCGATGGCTACTTGATCATTGCACTCCCGACGGTGTTGGCGTCTCGTCAACGGTTCTAGCGATTGGCGGTGCCGCATACGCTACGCGATTGGTTGTAGAGCATGGTGATGCAATCATGCCTCCCGAGCAGTTTGATCACTTGTTGCTAGGTATCGGCGGCACTTTACTCGGACTTGCTGGTATGATCAAAGCAAGAGAGAATTATACTCATCCACCACATTCAACCAGCGAGTAAATCATGGGGCATGAGCGACGATCATATCAACGATTAGCAGGAGTTTTGCTGTTTAGTGCGATTGGCTTCTGTGCATCTGTCCTTGCCAGGGATGCAATCGATGATATGTCATTACAGCCTGTCTATATAGCCCAGACCCCACCCCTTGAGGTATTACAAGATAACGCCATTGTAGCTGGCGAAATTGTTGTAGCCGCCATGGCACTTGGCACTGCAACTAAACTTGCATTAGAGTAACAAAAAACTCCTGGATGTCAGGAGTTGTTTGTTTCGTGCGTGCCCACCCTGCGGCGGGTGAGTTTTTTTTGTTTTCACAGATCTTTGTTTTTGGAACGCGCCGCTGGTACGCACGATATGCACTTATCATAAGCTTTTTGTACAATATGTCAATATTAGGATTTCAACATAGTTGCAAGTTCGGCTTCGGAGATTTGCTTTGTGCCTAATTTGTCTGCTTTAGCAAGCTTGCTGGCGCCAACGTTTAGTCCGACAACAAGGTAATCAGTGTCTTTACCGACACTACTCTGAAAGGTGCCACCCAGTGCTCGAATGCTGTCTGCGGCCTGGTCTCTTCCCATGGTAGTGAGTGTTCCGGTTACCACAAAACTCTTGCCGCTCAGTGGGCCGCCAGTTTTAAGCACCGGTTCTGGCTTAACACCAGCTTGATCAAACTTGTCTAGTAGTTTCTGATTTAGAGGGTCCTGGAACCAGGCAACAAGTGCCTCAGCAACCACATCACCAACTCCGTCTACGGACGACAACTGATCTATTGTTGCTTCGCTTAATGCCTGTAATGTATGGAAGTTATTTGCCAGATCAATAGCTGTTTGCACACCGACATGACGGATACCGAGGCCGAATAAAAAGCGCGAAAGCGGTGGTGTTTTCTTGGCGGAGATTGCAGCAATCAATTTTCCGGCACTTACCTCCGCAAAACGATCTAGATCCAATACCTGTTGTCTAGTGAGATTATAAATATCTGCCTGGTCGGCAATGAGCTTGGCATCTAGCAGTGCTACTACATTCTTTTCGCCTAACCCGTCAATATCTAGGGCGCCCTTACTAGCAAAGTGCTCAATATGTTTTTGCGATCTTGCTGGACAGCTAATATTTGGACAGCGCCAGACGGCCTCTTTGTCTTCTTTGGCTAACGCCGTATTACATTCTGGACAATGGGACGGCATGACGAAGGGCTTCTCGGAACCATCACGGAGCGTGACAAGTGGCTCAACGACTTCTGGAATAATGTCTCCAGCTTTATGAATAATGACTGTATCACCTATGCGAATGTCTTTACGAGCAACCTCTCCTTCGTTATGAAGTGTAGCCATCTGCACAGTGCTACCGGCCACCACAACTGGTTCCAGCATGGCAACAGGTGTTGCAGCGCCGGTGCGTCCAATGGATATAAAAATATCTTTAACCTTAGTTGTGGATTGCTCGGCTGGATATTTAAAGGCTACCGCAGCACGAGGAGCCTTGCCGACAACTCCTAAGCGCTCGTACACACCACGGTCGTTGATCTTTACTACTAGGCCATCCGTATTAAACGGTAATTCATGTCGCTTGTCTTCCCACTCTTTAGTAAATTTTTCGACGTCTTTAAGTGAGTACACAACTGTGGCTTGGGGGTTGGCCCGTAGTCCTAAACTTCGCAGTGTAGTGTATGCCATGTCATGCGATGGCACCTCCGCGCTATTATCACGCCGTAGATCATAGGCATGAAAAGTGAGTGGACGTGCAGCAACCAAACTTGGATCGAGCTGACGTATTGTCCCCGCTGCCGTGTTACGAGGGTTGGCAAATAATGGCTGACCCGACTTGGCGCGAGCGGCATTGAGCTTTTCAAAGTCAGCCTTGTACATGACTATCTCGCCTCGGATTTCGGTGCGGCCTTTAGTAAATAAGGCCGTATCTTTGTTTGATCTGAGCGTAAGTGGTACTGAGTCCAGCGTCCGAACATTAGCTGTAACATCCTCGCCAACAAATCCATCACCTCGAGTAATAGCTTGAGTTAGCCGACCGTCAATATACACCAAGGCACAGGCTAAGCCGTCCATTTTGATATCCATAAAATAACCATACGAGGCAGGGCTAGCAATGAGCTTTTCGGTTCGTATTTCCCAGGCGTCTAGTTCTTCGGAATTAAAGACGTCATTAAGACTAAGCATCCGACTACTGTGAGCGGCCTGACTAAACTTTTTTGAAGGACGGCCAGCTACCCGTTGTGTTGGTGAATCCGGTGTTATGAGTTCGGGGTATTGTTCTTCTAACTGCGAAAGTTCATGTTTAAGGGCATCAGCGGCCGCCTCACTCATGATTGATTTATCGAGTACGTGATAGTTGTAGCGGTAGTCGTTGATTAGGTCACGAAGCTTAGCAATGCGCTGTTCGGCCTCAGGCTTTTTCATTAAGAAGCTCCATGTAGACTTCGTAGATGTAACTTACTCCGACCAGCCAACCAAAACCCGAAACAATAAAGAAAACCCACTCAGCTATTGCTGGGGCCCATAGCAAGAACGGGAACATGACCAGGCCACTTCCAATAAGTAGTGGTACGGGCAAGAAGAGCAATTTACGCATAGCAGCCCACCTACGATGGCGGACAAGCTCCCGTGCACCCCTTAGTGCTTGCATAGGCTGGACATTTGGCAATGTCACAATTATTAATGCAAAGAATGAAGAGGCAATCATGTACATCGAGCCTAGGAACAACAGGAAGACCACAATGAGCCAGGCGAACTTTTCTGCCAAGGAAACTGCCACTCCGCCCTGGATTGTGACCGAGTAAAGCCATGAGCCAAATCCGAACGGTATAACCTGAAAACTAATAACACCAATGACCAGGATAAGTGGCACAAAAGGATGCATCCCCTTGTAGAAGCCGTCGCGGATACGGTTTTTTGCCGAGGGGTTACGATGAACCCATAATATCGCCAGAATAGAGATAATTGCGACCAGCGCCTGATAGACACTGGCCCCATCAGCACCCTTGTTGGCCCCACTCGATCCTACGAGTACTCCGAATAATGCTAACGTCCCGGCTGTCTGGGCTCCTGCTCCGCTATAAAAACTATTGAATGTTTCCTTTAGGGTTGGGATATCCAATGTGGAACTAAAGCCTTTTACGACAATGAGGGACAAAACTAAGTACACACCAACAATGCCAATAAAGACTTTTTTCTGAGATTTTATTGACTGGATGGAACGCTTAAATATCTTATAGGAAGATAGTATTTGAGGCCTATGAGATTTGATTGGTCGATGAAGCCTGAATGATTTGTATTGAGGTTTTTTTAGCATCCGTGGCTTGGCAATTCGTGGAGATTCAGCAACAACTTTCTTGGTTTTTTCCGGAGACTTTGGTGAACTTTTTGTAGACTTGGCGGTCTTACTTTTCTTTGCCATCTAGTGAGTACCCATATTTCTGAGACGCTTGACTCGCTCTTCGACGGGTGGGTGGGTACTGAACATGGTGGCCAAAGACTTTCCCTTTAGTGGATTTGCGATGAACAGATGAGCTGTGCTGGTATTTTGCTTGCTCATAGTACTACCGTTAGCGGCAATCTTTTCTAGGGCACTAGCCAGTCCTTCGGGATAACGGGTAGTCAGTGCTCCCGTAGCGTCCGCCAGATACTCGCGCTGTCTTGATATCGCCATTTGAATTAAGGCCGCGACAAAGGGCGCCAGAATAATTGCCAAGACTCCAATTGCCATGAAGACCGGATTTGACGGTGCATCATCGTCATTACTACCGCCCCAGAACCAGGCACGCAAAACAATATCGCTAATAATGCTGATGATCGATGCTAGCGCAAATGCCACTAAGCTGACACGGATGTCGTAGTTCTTTACATGTCCAAGCTCATGAGCCATAACACCTTCTAGTTCGGTATCGGTCATGACTTCCAACAGCCCACGCGTGGCACAAACTACAGCATGGTCTGGGTCACGGCCACTAGCAAAAGCATTCAATGCCTTATCTTCGATAACATAGACTTTTGGTGTTGGCATGCCGTTGGTAATTGCCAGGTTTTCTACCGTTCGATACAAACGAGGCTCTTGCTTCTTGGTTACTTCATGGGCACCGTTAAGGGCTAGTGCCATTTTCGAGCCGGCAAAGTATGAAATTACGGTATACGCTAATGCCGCAATCACCGCAAAAGGAGCAAAACTTTTACCGCCAAGCTGGGCACCGCCCAGGTAAGCAATGATCGACGCGAACACCGCAAAGAACACCATAATAATGGCGCTCTTGCGTTTGTTTGCAGCTATCTCGTTATACATCTATTAGATATTTAGAATTTAACGTTGGTAGGATTTTGAACCGCAGCATTTTCGGCTTCGTCTAGTTCGTAGAAAACTCGCTTCTTGAATCCAAGCATGCCCGCAAATATGTTGGTTGGGAATGTTTGTACTTTAATGTTGAGATCCCGAGCAGATCCGTTGTAGAATCGGCGAGAAGCCTGAATCTTGTCTTCTGTATCAGTTAATTCTGCCTGAAGTTGAGCAAAGTTCTCGTTGGCTTTGAGGTCTGGATAAGCTTCGGCGACGGCAAATAAACTCTTTAATGCGCCAGTGAACTGGTTGTCGGCTTTTGCAGTCTCTTCGACTCCTTGTGCGCCAAGTATTGCAGAACGAGCTTTTGTGACATTCTCAAACACTTCCTTTTCGTGCTTTGCGTAGCCCTTTACGGTCTCAATAAGGTTTGGTATAAGGTCGGCACGTCGCTTAAGCTGGACAGTGATGTCGCTCCAAGCTTCATCAACACGAACGTTAGCGCGAACCAAGCCGTTGTACATACCAGCGACGATGATTCCCAGAACGGCAATAACTGCAATAACAATGATAATGATCGGCATTCTTTACTCCTCTAGATTAGTGTTCTAATTATAACACTTTGGACAAACAAAAACCTCCTGAAAAAAGGAGGCAATGCAATGGTGGGCGAGGTGGGACTTGAACCCACAAGGTCTTGCGACCAACAGATTTTAAGTCTGTCGCGTATACCAATTCCGCCACTCGCCCGTGCCTATATAAATATATGGAGGCACCTACCGGATTTGAACCGGTGTACGCGGTTTTGCAGACCGCTGCCTAACCACTCGGCCAAGGCGCCAACAGGAGTAGTATAAATGAGAAGTTAAAAACTCCCAAGAGCCTATTGCTCGGGGGTGAGTGCATCATCAATTACATGACGCATAATTCGGCTACGCTCTTGGCTGGGTGTTTCTTGCCTTGGGCTGGCGGCATCAGGTATTGATAGATCCCCTCTTCCAGTTAACAAGCTACCCACTAGACTAAAAACCGTCCCTGGTATGTCACGTAGTCGTGATTGTTCGCGGGGATCTAGTACATCAAGATCATAGTATATTTCTTGTCTTGGCATGGGCATTCCTTTCTAGTTAGAATTAAAAATTACCCCTGAGGAGCGGGTAATTTGTGTCAAAACTAAGCCATAATAGTAACATTTACGCTAAAGCTTGTCAATGAACTATACTACCCCGGCCTAGTTCTACTACTGCGTATGATCACTTGAACGGCGATGTTGTCGCTTAGCAGAATACTCGCCATAAAGTTCGCTTGGGGTGAATAACAAACTACTGGATTCTAAAACTTGTTCCCCTTCGAGAGTACAAACATAGGCACTAATGACATCTTGTGGTGTGACTCCTGTTGGGCGGTCGTGTAGCGTATTATTCTGACGGATTTTTTCAAATATATTGATATCTCGTCTCAGGAAATACACAATTCCATTTTCAAAATCTTCGCGTGAGAACTCATCGTTAAATCGCGACAAATACCCTTTAAGAGTTGTCTCGAGCTTTGCTGTCTGTGCCTCAAATTGATCACAGCCTATTGCGCCTCCTGCTTCCGCAAGTCTTTCAAGGAATAACAAACCATCAATTTGATCTTCGGCCATAGCCTCAAAATCTACAGTCACAGATTCGCCTACTGAATCCGTTACACCAAGAACACGACGCCAAATCGGAGTTGAAGTGCGTGTTAACCGTGGTTCTTGCCAAGTTAGCGCATGAGGTGTTTCGTACAGAGTCATAATAACCTAGAATATTACCATACTATATACTTGCGTATTTCTCAAATTATATACCCCTGAAATGATCGTTCATGAATCTTTGATGCTATACTAATACAAACATAAGGATCAATAATGACATTGATTGGACTCATCCTAATCGCCCTCGCTGGCCTACTATACGGATTCTGGAAGATCGTCTTTCTGCGGAATCCCACTCGTAAAACACCTAAGGGTAATCACGTGGTTGCCCCTGCAGATGGCGTAGTAATCGAAGTTTTCGAGTTCAAGGGCAAAGATGTGACCCTGTTTAAGGGGAACAAGCGACTACTAGGGCTGATCAACACGATGACAAGTGATGTTGCAAAGGAAGGCTACATTGTCTCGGTATTCATGTCGCCTATGGATGTGCATATTAACCGATCGCCAATAGATGGCGTAGTTGAGAGCGTCAACCATACCGATGGCAAGTTCTTGGCAGTTAACACATTCGAGGCCGGGCTGGTAAACGAGAAATCAGAAACTCTTATAAGCGGAGTGATCAAGGTAAAGATGATCCAAATTGCCGGTTTTCTTGCTCGCCGTGTTGTGACTAATGTGGAACTAGGACAGACGGTAGCCGCCGGCCAGGAAGTTGGCCTAATTAATCTTGGTTCTCAGGTGACGGTTATTATGCCTAAATCTGTTACGCTAAATATATCTAAAGGCGACCGCACGGTCGCAGGAGAAACAATCCTTGCAAAAATCAATTCCTAAGATAATGAAACTCCCAGACTACATCACCTGTCTGAACTTAATTTCTGGCCTACTTTCTATTTACTCGGCTATCCATCATCACTACTTAGCTGCCGCTTTGTTGTTATTAGCTGGAGTCTTCTTTGATGCAATCGACGGTTATGCTGCTCGCCGAATGCACCTAGAAAGTAAATTTGGGGCAGAGCTAGATTCCCTTTCTGACTTGGTCACTTTCGGCGTAGCCCCAATGGTGCTCGTTACTGCCTACTACAACACTAACTGGCTCTCGCTATTGGCCATTCTAATCCCTCTTGGTGGCGCATTACGACTCGCCCGCCACAACGTCAATCGCCACTTAACTAAAGGTTATCTAATCGGACTACCAATCACTGTCAGTGGCGTAGTTATGCCATTACTTATTGTTTTCAAACTCAGCGCAAACGTGGCAGCCGCAGTTATTGTTTTGTTAGCCTTGTTCTATGTAAGCACCCGCCGCGTCAATAAACTATTACATTAGTACTTACATATTGATTATATCAAGTATTATGGTATAATTTTCCAATGGAAAAAAAATCAAGCATTCGTTCAGACTCAAACAACAGAAGCCCAACCGTTTGGCATGCGTGCCGCCCTTAGTGCTGTAGGCATGGCTTTAAGGGTAGGTGTCAAACTAGGTCGTGGCCTAGAACAGATCAGCCAAAAGCGAGAAGAGGCACTTGCCGATATCACTGCCCCTTTCCGTGAAACGCAAACTACTGAAACCGGAGCGCTAGATGCAAAAGCAACAGTCCCATTTCATGTAGAGGTTGGCAAGAAAGCACTAAAAGCTGGAGCCGCAACAATTGCTACAACCGCACTCTACGCGATCAGCGAAAAACTGATGTTTGCCGATGAACCAACTCGAAAACAAAAAGCAGCCGGATGGCTAGCGCGTACAGTTGCTAACGGCATTCGATAATGGGTCGCGTATTTTCCGATGGTGTTGATGGCGAAGCATTTCTGCTTCGTGCCGTAGAAGATGGCTACAGCATGGAACAACGACTGATTGAGCCAGCGACCGGATTAGACATATCAGCTGAACTAAAACACAATGGATATCTCGAAGACTTGACGGAGCTCGTAAGTACCGAGCGACTTGCATCCCGAGGAATGAAGCGTACACTCCAGCTACACGGGAAGCTTAATAAACTCATCTGTAAAGTAGAGAATGCTCGTCATAACTACCTACCATTCTTTAGTGTCCGAGTATTCGAACCAGGTATTCACGGTACTACAATCCATCGTAATCATCCGGCAATTGGCCCGTACGCAGTTGGTGTTACTCTAACCGGAGAGGCGCCATTTAATGTCTACGAACATGATGTATTGCCTGATGACGAGGTTAGACCCTTACTTGGTGATGGAAGTGATCCAGTCCCAATGGAAACCATGAATGCCGATGCAGGATCAGCTTGGACGCTCTATACACGCCACGAGCTGCAACCGCATGCAAGTGGCCTTGTCTTGTCGCAGGAGCGACGAGAACTGCTAATTTTTTATGGTATGGGCGATCCTGCTATCAGTTACGAAGACTAGATAATATCGCTCTTAGTAAACCACTCCATCTCAAGATCACTTCGTGGTGATTCGACCATTTTCCAGCCTTCATCCGATACTTCGATCGCTTGATCGTCTGTGAGCAATACCATTTCGTACGTATCGCGATACTTATCTTTAATCTTATCAATTGCCTGCGTACGAGAATAATTTCATAGATCTATCATAGCAAATATAACCTTAGTGTCTTAGATTTGATAGAATTGATGCATGACTAAATACGACAATATTGATCTGTACATTCAAGCTCAGGAAAGCGACGTAGCCGAAAGACTAACGGCAATCAGAAAGCTATTCCACGAGGTACTGCCAGATACCGAAGAATCAATGCGCTATGATATGCCGGCCTTCACAGTTGGTGGGTACCACCTATATATGAGTGCATATAAAAACCACATCGGCATGTACCCCATGTATGGCATTTCAGAACTTGACGAGAAGATGCTACCTTACCGCGGCAAAGGCACTAAAGATGCCATACACTTCAAACATAGCGAACCGCTCCCGATAGATCTGATCAAACAAATTATCATCGCCAAAGATAAACACAAGAATTAAACAGTTTTAGAATCCGACAGGAGAAGAACCTGCAGGGCAAGTTCGAGGGTCTGCGACAACACCTGCTTTTACCCCATTCCATGATCCTTCATGACTGCCGTCGTTGGCGGCGCATAATGAGACTCTACCTATAGCGGAACTCCCAGCCAAGGCATTTAAGTATAGATTACGGATACCTGCATTATCTGACTCTTCCGTACGGTCGTCAGTAACTACCGTTAAGCGATGGTCGGCATCGCTCTCTAGCCATCCGCGCACTAGTTCGCCAGTATTGGCCGGATCGCAAGAGTCCGTAAAGTCCTCCTGGTTACCTGGCGCAATAATAACGATGTTATCAATTTGATTCTTTAGTTGTGGTGTTGCCTGCTGCAAAAAGTATGGAACGCCTACCCGTCCAAGACTGAATCCAACCAATGTATCAGCCGTTTGAGTTTGTGCCACAAAATCATCTGCTCCATCTGGACGACAATTACCAATAGGCCAAGTATTTGGCTTGCCTGTTTCGGCAACCATCGTAACCACACCGGCAGGCACTTGGATGCTACGGGGATCATGAAGGTCGGATAATCTTGGTTGGTAGTACACGACGCGCGCCGATGGTGTCACGGGCTCAGCAGTGGTAGGTGTAGTTGCTGATGGAGCTTGATTAGGACGGGTAGTCGGCGGAGTGGGCTGACCGGGCTGTGTTGGCTGATTAGGACGACTTGGTTGGCTTGTTGTATTTGGCGCAGCTGGAACTCCTGGGCTATTTGGCAGAGATGCTTGCGGTGAAGTTGGTCTGGCTAAGGTAGTCTCAGTAACGGATGAACTAGAGGCTTGTCCAGGTACAGTCGTTGCCGTGTCGATAGGCACGGTTGAAGTTGTTTCGGATGTTGCTCCCGGCGTACTCCAACTTTTAGGTATCGAAGTGGTTGTTGCGGTATTTTGCGGGTTGGCATGAATTTTTTCGTCGCCACCACAGCCTACTAACAACATTGTGCCGCTTAGTGCAAGCGCACTGGTAAGACGTCTAACAGACCTCTTGCGAGGAAACATAACCTCAGGATTTTTCATTACATTACGATACCATTTTTACGACAATAAAGCCAGTATCTACTCTAGCGCACATATGTCACTTCTGGTTTGTTCATCGTCAATTGTATCGATGTACGCCCGTACTTCGTCGGCAATACTCATACCAAATATCGTAACGCTACCGCTGTTAGGTACAATATATAGAATTAAGAAAAGGATTGTATATGGGAAATGTTTTAGCCGGGATGACCACTTCGCTAGACGGATATATTAACGACCGCAATGGCAGTGCGCAGTCGCTGAGCCCTGATTTTGAAGAGTTACTGGAAACGCAGTCCTTTAAGGATATGATCGAAAGCACCGGAGCGGTCATTATGGGGCGGAACACCTACGAAATGATGGATCCCTTCCTATGGGTTAACGACGATTACGAATTCCAGGTACCGCTCTTTATCCTGACTCACAAAGCACCTGAAAAGTCCCCCAAAGGCAATGACAAGTTAAGCGTGACGTTTGTGACTGACGGAGTTGAAAGTATCATATCGCAAGCTAAAGCTGCTGCCGGCAACAAAATCGTCCAGATAATCGGTGGTGCTGACACCATTCAGCAATGTCTTAATTCTGGACTGTGTGATGAACTTCAGATTGATATCATGCCAATCCTGCTTGGCGAAGGCTTGAGCCTGTACGGCAACATAGATACCGACAAGATAAAGCTGGAAAGAGTCAGCGTGGAGCAGATTACTCCAATGCGCACCAGTATTACGTTTAAAGTTAAAAAGTATTAATGATAGCCTAACTCTTACCTTGTGGGTGCTTCATTTCGTGCAAGCTTGCGGCAACGAGCTTTGTAATCAATGCTGGCTGAACATCATAGTTTTCGGGGAATCCGATAATACCGGTACTGATCTTGCAGCCTTCTAATTCTTTGATATGATTTTCGGCGACAGGCGGACGAACATGCAACCTGATATGGGGTTTCTTGTAACTAAACCACGCGAACATACCATTGTAGTCATACCCTTCATAGCAATAGCCGGGGATGCCGAAATAACTTACCGTCTCAATGGCGTCGGGAGCAACCTGACGTATGGCCGCTCTGATTTGACTTAACTTGGCTTGGATATCCTCGGGGAGGCCAGCAATATACTCGTCCACTCCACCGGGAACTACCTTTTTGCTTGCATTACTCATTAGTTTCTATGATATCAAGACAACAAAAAAGAGACCAGTTGGTCTCTTGAATGTCTAATCGTGTTTAGCGGCAACGACTACCGATTAAAGAACTAGTAAGACTTTGTAGCGCCGTCTTCGACGGCTTTTTCTGCATTGACCTTAGACATC
>JACCDT010631521.1_pt1 | contig 14245 bp, 11 predicted proteins | sample 7446291 | NCBI WGS metagenome assembly JACCDT01 (sample SAMN15323446, study PRJNA562643) | freshwater metagenome | isolation source: river surface water | place: USA:Blue River Watershed | collected 2017-08-17
CCGCAGCCCTCCTCGCCGGCGTCCAGGCTCAGCGTCGCGCCGAGGATGCGCGCGTACTCGGCCACGATGGCCAAACCCAATCCTGCGCCCTGGCCCAGGGCCGCTCCGGCCGGGCCCTGGGACCAGCGCTGGAGCAGGCCCTCGCGCTCTGCCGCTGACAGGCCCGGCCCGTTGTCCAGCACCGACAGGCGCACCCGGTCGCCGCCCTGTGCGCCGATGTCCACCGTGACGCGGGCGGGGCGACCATCGGCCGGGCGCCCGTAGCGCAGCGCGTTGTCGATCAGGTTGTCGAGCACCCCCTCGAGCAGGGCGCGCTGGGCCAGCACCGGCACCGGGGCATCCAGGCCGCGCGCGCCCAGGTCCACGCCCAGGCTGTCGGCGCGCGGCAGGTGGCGCATCAGGGCCTCGCGCACCACTTCATCGAGAGCCAGCGGCTGCGGCTGCAGCACCTCGCGCGCCTCCTGCGCCAGCGCCAGGGCCAGCAGCTGGTCGGTCAGGTGGCTGGCGCGCTCCTGGCTGCGGGCGATGCGCTGGAGCTGCTCGCGCCAGACCTGCGGATCGCTGTGCGAGAGGCCGTATTCGGTGAGGGCGCGGATGCCGGCCAGCGGCGTTCGCAACTCGTGCGCCACATTGCCGGCAAACTCTTTTTGGCTGCGCACGGTGCGGGCCACCCGCTCGAGCAGGGCATTGATGGCCTGGCCGAGCTGCTGCACATCGCGGGTGCGGGCGGTCAAGGCCACCGGCGTGAGGTCGCGCGCATCGCGCTGCGCCACCGCCCGCTGCAGGTCCGTCAGGGGCTGCACGTCTTCCTGGATGGCGCGGCGCAGCCACAGCGCCAGCAAGACGAGCAGCAAGATCTGCGGTGCAGTCGAAACGAACAGCAGCTGGTCAAAGTGGCTGTTGCGGCTGCGGGTGGTCTGGCCCACCACCACCTTGAAGGGGATCGGTTGCGCGCGCGCGATGACCACCGCACGCAGGGGCTGGTTCTGAAAATCGAGCTCGGTGAAATGCGGGGCGTGGCGGGCCGGCAAAACGGGCAGGTCCAAGCCCGGGTGCCCCGCCAGCAGGCTGCCGTCGGCCAGGTAAACCGCAAAGTACATCGACTCGTTCTGGTCGAACAGCAGGGTGCCCATTTCGGCGGCGGTCAGGCCCAGCGTGAGGCCCCCGTCTTCGGCATGCCGCACATGGGTGGCCACGGCATAGGCGTCGTCGAGCAGGGCGCGGTCAAAGGCCTGCTGGGTGAAGTGGCGCGCCACATAAAGGGCGATCAGCACGCCCAGCAGCCAGGTCAGCGCCAGCGGGCCAATCACGTGGCGCAGCAGGCGCTGGCGCAGAGAAGGCTGTGCATTCATGCCGGCGCTTCCCTGTCGCCCTCTTCCTCGACGCGGTAACCCAAGCCCCGCAGCGTGCGGATCGATGCGCCCGAGCCCGCCAGCTTCTTGCGCAGGCGCGAGATGAAGGCTTCCAGGGCGTTGTCGGCCAGCGCGTCCTGCAGGTCCGAAAGCTTGGCCGACAGGTCTTTCTTGCTGACGGTGCGCCCCGGCGGCGAGAGCAGTTCCGACAGCACTTCGTATTCGCGTGCCGGCAGGCCCAACGCCTGGCCATCGACCGTGACCCGGCGGGCCAGGCGCTCGAGCTGCAGGCGGCCGATCTGCACGGTGTCGTCGGCGCCCTGGCTGCGGCGCACCAGGGCCCGCAAGCGCGCTTCGACCTCGGCCAACTCAAACGGCTTGCCCAGGTAATCGTCGGCGCCGGCGTCCAGTCCGGCGATGCGCTCGTCGGTGCGGTTGCGTGCGGTGAGCACCAGCACCGGCGTCTTGTCGCCGCGCGCGCGCCGCTCGCGCAGCAGCGTCAGGCCATGGCCCAGGCCAGCGCCGGGGCGGGCGTCCAGTGGCAGGTTCAGGTCCAGCAGCACCGCGTCGAAAGGCTGCACCCGCCACCAATGGGCCGCCGTGGCCAGGTCACCGGCCACCTCCACACGGTGGCCGTTGTCGAGCAGGCTGCGCTGCACCACGGTTTGCAGCACAGGATCGTCTTCGACCAGGAGGATGCGCATGGCGAGAGGGAGCGTCGCGGGCCGGCAAGTCAGGTGCTGGTCAGGCCGCGTCTTGGATAAACACGGCATGAGGATACGACACTTGTGGATACCGGCTGGCCTGCTGGCGCTGCTGTGGCCGGCCGCGCCCTTGCTGGCCCAGACCCCAACCCCGACCCCGAACGCCGGCGCGCCTGTGCGCGCGGCAGCGGTGACGGCCCCATTGGGCACCGTGCTGAACCTGGAGCAGGTGCTGCAGGCCGCACGCCTGAACCCCGATGCGCAGGCCGCGCAGCGCGCCGCACAGGCGGCCCGCGCCGACGTGCGCATGGCCGACCGGGCGCCCGCGCCCGTGCTGTCGGCCGGCGTGGCCTCGATCGATGTCGCGGGCAACGGCGGCGGCTTTTGGCACCAGCGGCGGCTGGACAAATCCATCGGGGTGGACTGGACCTGGGAACGTGGCCACAAACGCGCGCTGCGCACCGAGGCCGCCGAGCGCACCGCCCGGGCGGCCACCGCCGACGGGCAAGACGCGCAGGTGCTGCAGCAAATCGGGGCGCTGGGCGCCTTCTACGATCTGCTGACGGCGCAGGAACGGTTGCAGACATTGCAGGAGCTCGCCGCCAGCGCGCGGGCCCTGGCCGCGGGCGCCGAACGGCGGCTCCAGGCCGGCGACCTGTCGGCCCAGGACAGCGCACGCACCCGCATCGAGGCCGCGCGCGCCGAAGCCGACCTGCAATCGGCACACCTGCTGCACCAGCAAGCCATGCAGGCGCTGGCGGCCTGGACCGGCCAGAACGTGCCGGCCGGTGGCTGGCGCGCCGAGGGCGCCTGGCCGCAGGCGGCGGCCCCCACCACGCCGGCCGACATCGACGCGCTGGTGGAGCGCCGGCCCGATGTGGTCGCCGCGCGGGAACGCCTGGCGGCGCTGGACGCCGCCCTGCAGGGGGCGCTGGCCTTGCAGCGGGCCGACCCCACGCTGGGCACCACCTTTGACCACTTCCCCACCGGTGAAAAAACCGACCGCCTGCTGGCGGTGCGGGTGTCGATCCCGATCCACGGCGCGTCCCGCTTTGAGGGCGACATCCGGCGTGCGCTGGCCGAAAAAGACCAGGCCCAGGACCGCCTCGACAAGGCCCGCATCCTGGCCCGCGCCGAGCTGCTGGGTCTGCTGCAAGCCTGGCAAAGCCAGAGCCAGCGCCTGCGCGGCTACGAAGCCCAGATCCTGCCGCAAGCCCGCCAGGTGGCGGCCCAGGCCGAGCTGGCCTACAGCAAAGGCGGGCTGGGCCTGACCGACCTGCTCGATGCCCGCCGCACCCTGCGCGCCACCCAGCTGGAAGCCGCCGTCGTGCGCGGCGAGCATGCGCGGGCGCAGGGCGCCTGGCGCTTGCGCACCGCGCCCTGAACCCTCATTGACCCACACGAAGAGCAAGCCCATGGCCCCTTTCTTGCGCGCCCTCATGCCCACGCTGGGCCTGGTCCTGCTGACGCTGCTGTCGGCCTGCCAGGACAAGCCCGAGCCGGTGGCCGCAGCGCCCCTGCCGATCATCGAGAACCAGCAGCTGCGCTACCCGGCGCAGCACCCGCAGCTGCCCTTGCTGGTGACCGAGCCGGCCAGGGCGGCCAGCCAGTTCGAGGTGGAACTGCCGGCACGGCTGGTCTGGAACGAGGAGCGGACCCAGCGCATTTACCCGGCCTTTGCCGGTCGCGTCATCCGGATGGCGGCCGACGTGGGCCAGCGCGTGGGCGCCGGCCAGGTGCTGGCGGAGCTCGCTTCGCCCGAGTTTGGCGCGGCACAGGCCGACACCACGCGCGCCCAGGCCGATGCCCGGCTGGCCACGCAGGCGCTGCAGCGGCAACGCGAACTGTTCGAGGCCGGCGTGGTGGCCCGCAAGGACCTGGAACAAGCCGAGGCCGAGGCCACGCGCGCCCAGGCCGAGGTGGCCCGCGCCCAGGCGCGCACCCGGCTGTATGGCAGCAGCGCCGGCGTCAACCAGCTGCTTGGCCTGCGCAGCGACATGGCCGGCACGGTGGTCGAGCGCAACCTGAACCCGGGCCAGGAACTGCGGCCCGACAACGCCCAGGCGCCCCTGTTCGTGGTGACCGACCCGAGCCATCTGTGGGTGCAGATCGATGCCCAGGAGGCCGATCTGCGCGACCTGCGTCCGGGCGCCAAGGTGCAGCTGCTGGTGCCGGCGCTGGGCGGCCAGGCTTTCGAAGCCACGATCCGCACCGTGACCGACCAGATCGACCCCGCCAGCCGCACCATCAAGGTCCGCGCCACCGTCAGCAATCCCGAGCGTCTGCTCAAGAGCGAAATGCTGGCCAAGGTCCGCTACGCCCGCGCGGTGGGCCAAAGCGTGGAGGTGCCGGCCTCGGCCGTGTTCCTGCGCGACAAGGCGCATTACGTGTTCGTGCAGCCCTCGCCCGGTGTGTTTGAACCACGCGATGTGGCTGTGCTGGTCGAAGGCAGTCAAAAGGTGCTGCTGGCCCAGGGCCTGCAGGTCGGTGAACGGGTGGTGGTGCAAAACGGCCTGCTGCTGGCGCGCGAGCTGCGGATCGCCCGCGAGACCGCCGATGCGCGTCGCGGCAGCACGGAGCCGGCCAAGTGAAAAAGCTGATCCACTACGCGCTCAACCAGCCCCTGTTCATCGTGCTGGGCACCGTGCTGTTCGCCATGGCGGGGGCGATTGCGTTCAAGAACCTCTCGGTCGAAGCTTTCCCGGATGTGACCGACACCCAGGTCACGGTCATCGCGCTTTACCCCGGTCGGGCCGCCGAAGAGGTGGAAAAGCAGGTCACGCTGCCGCTCGAGGTGGCGCTGGCCGGGCTGCCCCATGCGATCCGGGTGTTTTCCCACACCCAGTTCGGGCTGTCGTTCACCGTGGTCACCTACAACGACAACGCCGACGTCAACATCGCGCGCCAGCAGGTCAACGAGCGCTTGCGGGCGGTCGACCTGCCGGCCGGCGTTGAGGCCCACATCGCGCCCAACGCCACGCCGGTGGGCGAGGTCATGCGCTACCGCCTGCGTGGCGATGGCAAAACCACCACCGAGCTGCGCACACTCGAGGACTGGGTGGTCGAGCGGGCCCTGCGCCAGGTGCCCGGGGTGGCCGATGTGGTGGCCATGGGGGGCTTCATCAAGCAGTACGAAGTCCAACCCGACCTGGAAAAACTGCGCGCCCACAGACTGACCTTCCAGAACCTGCTGGACGCACTCGGTCGCGGCAACGCCAACGCGGGCGGCAGCTATGTGGCCCAAGGCCTGCAGCAGTTCGCCATCCGCGGCATTGGCCTGCTGCGTTCGGCCGAAGAAATCGGTCAGGTGGTGGTGGCCACACGCAACGCCACACCGATCCTGGTGCGCGACGTGGCCGAGGTGAAGATCGGCGCGGTGCCGCGCCTGGGCACGGTGGGCCAGGACATGGACAACGATGTGGTCACCGGCATCGTGGTCATGCGCAAAGGCGAAAACCCCAGCATGGTGCTCAAGGGGGTCAAAGACAAGATCCGCGAACTCAATGAGCGGGGTCTGCCCGCCGGCGTTCAGATCGTGCCGTTCTACGACCGCACCTGGCTGATGGACAAGACGCTCTCGACGGTGTTTCGCAACCTGGTCGAAGGCGCGCTGCTGGTGTCCCTGGTGCTCTACATCTTCTTGTCCAATCTGCGGGCCAGCCTGGCGGTGGTGGCGGTGATTCCGCTGGCCTTGCTGTCCACCTTCATGGGCCTGAAACTCATGGGCATCCCGGCCAACCTGCTGAGCCTGGGCGCGATGGACTTCGGCATCATCGTCGACGGCGCGGTGATCGTGGTGGAAAACATCATGCACCGGCTGGCCGAACGCGGCGAGGGCATGAACGAGAAAGAGCGCAAGACACTGATCACGCAAGCGGCCAACGAAGTGGGTCGGCCAACGCTGTTTTCGATGCTGATCATCATTGCCGCCCACATCCCCATCTTTGCCCTGCAGCGGCACGAAGGCCGGATTTTCCAGCCCATGGCCTTGTCGGTCACGGCGGCGCTGATCGGTTCGCTGGTGTTCTCGCTCACGTTGGTGCCCCTGCTGAGCTACTGGATGCTGCGCAAGCGCCTGCCGCACGCGGACAACCGCGTCGTCAGCCACGCCAAAAGGGTCTACGCCCCGGTGCTGGACTGGGCCCTGGGCCACCGCCGTCAGGTGGTGGGCATCGCCCTGGCCGGCTTTGCGCTGGCGATGGTGAGCGCCTCACGGCTGGGCTCGGAATTCCTGCCCGAACTCAACGAAGGCACCATCTGGGTCAATCTGCGGCTGCCGGCCAGCGTCTCCAACGACGAGGCCACCCGCATCCTGCGTCAGGTTCGACAGACCCTGCTGGCGGTGCCCGAGGTCCGCACCACGGTCTCCAAGGCCGGGCAGCCCGAAGACGGCACCGATCCCAAAACCATCAGCATGGCCGAGGTGTTTGTCGATCTCAAGCCACCAGAACAATGGCGCCCGGGCCTGACGCGCGAGCGTTTGATCGAAGAGATGGACCAGGCGGTCTCGGCCCTGCCGGGCATGGAGCCGACCTTCTCGCAGCCGATCCGCGACAACGTGCTGGAGTCCATCTCGCAAATTGACGGCCAGATCGTGATCAAAGTGGCCGGTGACGATCTGGCGGTGCTGCGCCAAACCACCGAGGCCATTGAGCGAGAGATCAAGCAGGTGCGTGGCGTCAGCCGCGCCGAAATCGACCGGCAGGGTGAACTGCCCCAGCTGCTGATCAACATCCAGCGCGAGCAGGCGGCCCGCTACGGTCTGAATGTGGGCGATGTGCAGGACGTGATCGAGGCCGCGCTGGCGGGCAAGGGCGCCACCAGCCTCTGGGAAGGCGAGCGCCGCTTCGATGTGGCGGTGCGCCTGCCGGCAGAACGCCGTGCCATTGCCGAGCTGCAGTCCATCCCGATTCCCCGGCACGAGGGGGCTTATGTCAACCTGGGGGCCATCAGCAAGATCGAACAGGTCGGCGGCGCCATGAACATCGCCCGGGAGTCGGGTCGCCGCACCATGGCCATCGGCATCTTCATCAAGGGCCGCGACATGGGTTCGGTGGTGGCCGACATGAAGCAGCGGGTGGCCGCCAGGGTCAAGGTGCCGGAAAACTACAGTGTGAACTGGTCCGGCGAGTTCGAGAACCAGGAGCGCGCCATGCAGCGCCTGTCGGTTGTGGTGCCGATCTCTCTCTTGCTGATTTTCGTCTTGCTGTTTGACGCCTTCCGCTCGTTCAAGTCGGCGGCCCTGATCCTGATCAACGTGCCCCTGGCCCTGATTGGCGGCTTCGTCGCGCTGTGGGTGTTCAACATCCCGCTGTCGGTGTCGGCGGCGATCGGCTTCATCGCGCTGTCGGGCCAGGCGGTGCTCAACGGGGTGGTGATGCTGTCGGTGTTCCAGCAGCTGCGCAACGCCGGCTACCGCGTGGTTGATGCGGTCAAGGAGGGCGCCATGCAGCGCCTGCGCACGGTGCTGATGACGGCCATGCTGGCCGCCCTCGGCCTGTTGCCGATGGCCCTGAGCCACGACATCGGCTCGGAGGCCCAGCGGCCGCTGGCCATTGTGGTGATTGGCGGCCTGATCACGGCCACCTTGCTCACGCTGGTGGTCTTGCCGGTGCTCTATGTCGCCTGGTTCTCCAGGGACAAAGCCAAGGAAGCCGCCGCCTGATGGGGCGTTTGCGCGGCCAAGCGCCCACCGTGCCGGGCGCTCAGCCCAGGCCGATGGGCGCCGGGGCGCGCTGCACGATCAGGCCAAACAGGCGCTCGTAGTCGGCGCTGGGCGGGTAGTGGCCGGTGAGCGGGTCGGCGTTCTGTTCAAAAGCGGCATCGATCTCGGCCCAGTCCGCCGCCGTCAGCACCTTTTCGGCTTCGGGCAGCACGACCGATTCTTCCAGGTGCATGTGGTCGAGGTAGAAGTCCACATAGCGGCCCAGGGCCTCGCTGAAGGCCTGGCGGCGCGAGGGCCCGAGCAGCTCCCAGGCCAGCAGCTGGTGCTGCAGCTCGCGCACCGCTTTTTCGCTGTACATGTGGTCGCGCTCGAGCCGGTCAATCGCCCCCAGCACGGACGGCGAGGCCTTGACCACCCGGGGAAACAGCAGGTTGGACTCCTTGGGGTGGTGCAGCCGCTCGGGGTACTCGTCGATGTAGAAGAGCATCCCGCGCAGCACATCGAAAAAGCGGTGGCGGCCCGCGTCCGGGCCGCGCTCGACCAGCATGCGCATGGACTGCAGCAGGGCCGCCAGCGAGGCGTGTTCGTCGCGGATGATTTGCAGACTGCGGGGTGGGGCCATGGGGGTTCTCCTGTGCGCCCGCCAGTGTGCAGGGCGGCTCCGCCGCCCGTTCTGACGCAGGTCAAGCCCGGCCGTCTTTGGCCGCTGCGGGAGCGGGTCCGGACCAGCGTTTGAGCAGCAGGGCGTTGGCCATCACGCTGACCGAGCTGAGCGCCATGGCCGCGCCCGCGATCACCGGGCTCAGGTAGCCCAGCGCTGCCAGCGGGATGCCGGCGGTGTTGTAGACGAATGCCCAAAACAGGTTCTGCCGGATCTTGGCCACGGTGCGTGCCGAGATCTCGAGGGCGGCCCCCACCAGTGCCACATCGCCCCGCATGAGGGTGATGCCGGCCGCATGCATGGCCACATCGGTGCCATTGCCCATGGCCAGGCCCACATCGGCGGCGGCCAGCGCCGGGGCGTCGTTCACCCCGTCACCGACCATCGCCACCACGCGCCGGCCTTGTGGTCCGCCTTCGCGCAAGCGGGCGATCGCCTGCGCCTTGTCCCCCGGCAGCACCTCGGCCAGCACCTCGCCGTCCTCGGGGCGCAGGCCCAGGCGGCGCGCCATGGCTTCGGCGGCGGCACGGTTGTCCCCAGAAATCATGACCAGTTGCAGGCCGCGCTCGCGCAGGGCCTGCAGCGCTTGCCGCGCCCCGCGCTTGGGCTCGTCCCCAAAGGCCAGCAACAGCAGGCCCTGCACGCCGGTGGGCGTGCGCTCGGCCAGCGCCGACAGGCTTGCGCCCTGCTGCTGAAACCGCGCCACCTCGGTGTGCCAGAGGGCGGGGTCCAGCCCCTCCTCTTGCAGCCAGGGCAAGCTGCCCAGCAGCAGTTCGCGCCCGGCCACCTGGGCCCGCACCCCGCGCCCGGGCACGGCCTGCAGACCATGGGCGGCAGGCCGGGCCAGGCCCTGGGCGGCCTGAACGACCGCGCGCGCCAGGGGGTGTTCGCTGCCGCTTTGCACGGCCGCGGCCAGCAGCAGCGCGGCCGTGGCGTCTTGGCCCGGCGCCGGCGCCTGGCCCAGCAAGCGTGGCTGGCCCACCGTGAGCGTGCCGGTCTTGTCGAAGGCCACCGTCTGCACCTGGTGCGCCATCTCCAGCGCCTGCGCGTCTTTGATCAGGATGCCGTGACGGGCCGCCACGCCGGTGCCGGCCATGATCGCCGCAGGTGTGGCCAGGCCCAGCGCGCAGGGGCAGGCGATCACCAGCACCGCCACCGCATGGATGAGGGCGTGTTCGTAGCCCGCCCCGAGCCACAGCCAGACCAGACCCGTGGCGAGTGCCAGCGCCAGCACCACCGGCACGAAAACTTCGGCCACCCGGTCCACCAGCCGCTGGATGGGGGCCTTGGCCACTTGGGCTTCTTCAACCAGGCGGATGATGCGCGCGAGCGTGGTTTCCTGGCCCACGGCCGTGACCTGCATGAGCACCCGGCCTTCGCCATTGATGGACCCACCCGTAACCGGCGCGCCCATGCGCTTAGGCACCGGCAAGGGCTCCCCGGTCAGCATCGACTCGTCCACCTGGGTCTGGCCTTCTCGCAGCAGGCCATCGACCGGGAAGCGCTCGCCGGGTTTGACGACCAGGCGGTCGCCGACCCGGATTTCGGCCACCGGCACCTCCTGCTCGCCTTCATCGGTGAGGAGGTGGGCCGTCTCCGGCCGCAGTGCGTGCAGGGCACGGATGGCCTCGGTGGTCTGCCGCTTGGCGCGTGCCTCCAGCCACTTGCCCAAGAGGACCAGGGTGATGACCACGGCCGAGCCTTCAAAGTACAAATGCGGGGTGTGGTCGCTGTGGGCCGTGAGCCACAGCCACACCGACAAGAGCCAGCCTGCGCTGGTGCCGATGGCCACCAGCAGGTCCATATTGCCGGCACGCGCCGCCAGCGCGTGTCCAGCCGATTTGTAGAAACGCGCCCCCAGAATGAACTGCACCGGCGTGGCCAGCGCGAACTGCAGCCAGGCCGGCAGCATCCAGTGCCGACCGATCAGGTCGCCCAGCATGGGCAGGGCCAGCGGCAGCGACAGCGCCATGCCCCAGGCCACCGGCGCAAAGCCGGTCCAAGGCCCTTGTACTTGCATGGAGGCGGTCTTGTCTGTGGCCAGGGGTTCGTAGCCGGCATCGCGGATGGCCCGGCGCAGCACGCCTTCGCTGGTGTCTGGCGTGCTCACTTGCACATGGGCCGATTCGGTGGCCAGGTTCACCGAAGCGGTCTCGACCCCTGGCACTTTTTTCAAGGCTTTTTCCACCCGGCCCACGCAGGACGCACAGGTCATGCCCCCGATGCCGATGTCGTAGCTTTGACTTAGAGAAGGGTTCTGTGTCATGTCGAATGCGGGCGGCAGGCGTATGCTCGCAGCATACCGTCAAGGGTATGAATTGAGGATACACCCATGGAACAGATTTTTGAGGTGGAAGGCATGAGCTGCCAGCATTGCGCCAAGGCGGTGACAAAGGCGGTCAAGCAAATGGACGCCGAGGCGCAAGTGCAGGTGGACCTGGACAAGAAGCAGGTGGTGGTGGAGTCCAAGCAGCCGCGCGAAGCGATCGCGCAAGCCATTGCCGAGGAAGGCTACACCGTCGCCGCGTGAAGGGCGCTACCCTGCAAAGCCCTGTGGCCTGCGGCATGATGGCGGCATGAACACAAGCACCCCCTCGGCCCTGGTGCAACAGCCGCGCCATGTTGAAACCCAGATCACCGGTCGCCCGACGCGCGACGGCGCCGGCGTGCGCCTGACGCGGGTGCTGACCGGCGATCTGCAACAGCGCCTGGACCCGTTTTTGATGCTCGACAACTTTGCGAGCGATGACCCCAAGGACTATGGCGCCGGTTTTCCCGACCACCCGCACCGGGGCTTTGAGACCGTGACCTACATGATCGCGGGCCGCATGCGCCACGCGGACAGCCAGGGCGGCCAAGGCTTGCTGCAAAACGGCGGTGTGCAGTGGATGACCGCGGGGCGCGGTCTGGTGCACAGCGAAATGCCCGAACAGGAAGAAGGCCGGATGGAAGGCTTTCAGCTGTGGCTGAACCTGCCTTCGCACCAGAAGATGTGCACGCCCGGGTACCGCGACATCCAAAGCGAGGACATCCCGGAGCTGACCACCCCCGAGGGGGTGTTGGTGCGTGTGATCGCCGGCACCAGCCATGGGGTGCATGGCGCCATGCACCGCCCAGCCAGCCAGTACCCCACCGATCCCTTGTACCTGGACCTGCATTTCTCTGGCGAGCAGTCCTTCTCGCAGCCGCTGCCGGCGCAGCACAACGCCTTTGTGTACGTGTACCGTGGCCAGCTCGATGTGCAAGGCGCGCAGCACGCGACCAGCGTGCCGGTGCAAAGGATGGCGATACTCGCCAACGAAGGCGATGGGGTGGTCCTGCGCGGACAGGCCGGCACCCGGGCCTTGCTGATCGCGGGCCAGCCTTTGCATGAGCCCATCGCGCAGTACGGCCCCTTCGTGATGAACACCCGCGAAGAACTGATGCAGGCGGTGCACGACTTCCAGTCCGGAACCTTCGGTCGGTAAAGCACGTGTTCGTGCATCGGTCCGATTGACTTGGGTCAAGACGGCCTGACGGTGGCGGGGCTAAGCTTGGCGCATGCCCTTGCCTCCGTCGTCGGCTGCGCCCCCACGCGCGCGCCCGCTGCTGCCACCCATCTTGCCGATTGAACCCGACCAGCCCTTGCGCTGGCTGGTGCTGGGCTTTCGCGATCTGACCCACAAGCCCTGGCTGAGCCTGGCGCATGGCCTCTTGATGACGCTGATCGGCTGGGCCATCACCTGGCTGGCTTTTGACCGGTTCTGGTTGCTGGTGGGCCTGGTATCTGCCTTCATGGTGGGTGCGCCGGTGTTGGCCACCAGCCTGTATGCGATGAGCCGTGCCATTGAACGGGGCGAACCGGTGGGCCTGGCTCTGCTGGTCCAGACCTGGACCCGCTGGCAAAGCACACGGCAGGGGCAAAGCGATGCGTATTGGGCGCTGGTGCGATTTGGCCTTTTGCTGAGTCTGGCCGCCATCGGCTGGGTCGTCACCTCATCGGCCTTCATCCACCTGATGGCGCCGGTGCCCATCCACACACCGATGGACTTTGTGCGCCATGTGGTCGCCAGCCAGGAGCACCGGCTGTTTGAAATCTGGTTGGCCCTGGGTGGGCTGATGGCCGCCCCGGTGTTCGCGTCCAGCGTGGTGGCCATGCCCATGCTGCTGGACCGCCGTGTGACGGTGCTCGAAGCCGTGCTGACCAGCTGGAAAGCCGTGCTCACGTACCCGGTCACGATGGCGCTGTGGGCCTTTGTGCTCATGGGCTTTTCGCTGCTGGGCATGCTCTCGCTTTACCTGGGCCTGATCCTGGTGGTGCCGATGCTGGGCCATGCCAGCTGGCACGCCTACCGCGAACTGGTCGATGTGGGCGACCTGCCGCCACGCCTGGACCCGGAAGAAAGCCCAAGGTGATGGCCTTCAGCGAAGAACAGTTCGCCTGGTTCGGACTGACCATCGGTGTGGGGGCCTTCATGCTCTACATGCTCTTCATCGTGGGACAGCTGGCCTGGGCGTCCAAGGCTGGGAAATTCGGCACTTTTGTGATTTTTCTGGGGCTGGCCTTCGGCATGGTGGGTTTCTTGGCCAAAGGCTTCATCCAGTGGCTGATCGAAACGCACTGAAGCTCAGCAAAAATAAATTTCTGGACAAGGCTGTGGATAAAAAAAGGGCAAGCAGGGGCTTATCCACAGGCGCCGGGCATGGGCTGGACTTGTTCATGCTCGGGAGACAACAGAAAAGCAGACCCACACACAGCTTCACACGCGGGGCAAGTGCTTGATCCCGAACAGGAAAAGCGGCTTGTCCACACGGCGGCGGTGCCCTTAACTACTACGACTAATTTGAAATAAAGAAATCCATGAACAGAGAAAACAAGGTCAAAAAAGACGGCAGGGCGGGCTGTTAAGATTTGGCCTTTCCTGCCTTGCCCCATGCCCATTTCCTCCGACAGCCTTGCCGTGTACGACATCAAGAGCGCAGACCTGCCTCTGGTGGCTTTTCAGCTCAAATCGGCAGATCTGCAAGCGGTGGGCCAGGCATTGCAAGCGCAGCTGGCCGAAAGCCCTGGCTTCTTTGACCAAGACCCCGTCCTGATCGATTTGGACACGCTGGCCGACGATGCCGGTGCCATCGATTTTCCAGTTCTGATTGGCTTGCTGCGCCAGCACGGTCTTCAGCCCTTGGCCATCAAAACCAGCCAGCCCGGCTGGCTGCAGGCGGCGCGCGCTGCCGGCCTGGTGCAGGCCGACGACGCCCGCATCCGGCGACAGGCGCCAGGCGCATCGGTCACTGCAGCAACCCCGGCTTCCGCCCCCACACCTGCACCTGCACCCGCCACCCCTGCCGGGCCGGTGCAAGCCATGGTGCTCGACAAGCCTTTGCGCTCGGGCCAGCAGATTTATGCCAAAGGGCGTGACCTGATCGTGCTGTCCATGGTCAACCCCGGGGCCGAGGTGATTGCGGACGGCCACATCCACATCTACGCGCCTTTGCGCGGCAAGGCGATTGCTGGTGCCAGGGGTTTCTCCGGCGCCCGCATCTTCGCGCAAAGCATGGACCCCGAGCTGATTTCGATCGCCGGTGTTTACCGCACCAGCGAAAACCCTTTGCCGGCCGATGTCCGCGGGCGCGCGGCCCACGTCAGCCTGCAGAGCGGGGCCCAAGGCGACAAACTCCTGATCGTTCCGCTCGAGACCTGAGTCCCGGCTTGTTTCACCTTCCAAAACAGAAAGAAAACCCATGGCAAAAATCGTTGTTGTGACCTCCGGCAAAGGTGGTGTGGGCAAGACCGCCACCAGCGCCAGTTTCGCCACCGGTCTGGCCCTCAAGGGCTTCAAGACGGCCGTGATCGACTTCGACGTGGGCCTGCGCAACCTGGACC
>JACCDT011630934.1_pt1 | contig 14235 bp, 10 predicted proteins | sample 7446291 | NCBI WGS metagenome assembly JACCDT01 (sample SAMN15323446, study PRJNA562643) | freshwater metagenome | isolation source: river surface water | place: USA:Blue River Watershed | collected 2017-08-17
GCGCGACCTGGGCGGCGGCACGGGCCGCCGGCGACGCGGCGCTGGCCGACGCGGCGCCCTGCGTGGCGGCGTTGGCCTGCAGGATGGCCTGCTGCACGTCGTGTGGCAGGTGCGCGGTGCTGGCCGCCTGCGCCTGGGCCTCCTTCCAGGCCTTCAGCTGCTGGTTGGCCGCCTCCATCTCGCGGCGGATCGCGGCGCGCTCGGCCTCGGGCAGCTGCTCGATGTCCACGGTGTTGACGGTCACCGGCGGCGTGTCCTCAGCCACCGGCGCCACGTACTCGCCGGCGTCGGCCGCCAGCGCCGCCGCCTCCTTGGCCAGCTGCCGCTGCTGCGCCTCGTTGAAGAAGCGTGCCATGTCCGGCGGGATGGGCTGGCCCTCGCGCCAGCCGACCGACTCCATGGCCTGGCGCTCGACCTCGGTCATGGTCGAGGCCGCGCCCACGCGCACGCCGCCGACCGGGATGGGCGGCGTGCCGCGCACGCCGGCCACCGCGCGGGACGCCGGCGGCACCTGCAGACTCGGCGACGCCGCCGGCGCCACGCGCGGCCTGGCCCCGGGCTGACCGGTGACCCGCCGCAACTGCTCCTCACGCTGCTTCGCCTCGGGCGTCTGGCCCGCCGGCTTGGCTGGCTTACCTGCCATCGTTTACCTCGCTTCCTGCGCTCACAGAATGGTGCGCAGCCCCTCGCGCATCGTGACCCCGACCGGCGCCGCGTGGGCGGCGTCGCCGTAGGCTGCGGCGGTGCGCGTGACCGCGCTGCCGGTGGCAGGATCGTACAGCGTCGGCGTGCCGCCACGCAAGAAGGCGCCGGCCGTCGTCCAGGCGCGCCGCCCGGGCCACGGGTAGAGCGTGCGCCCCTGGTAGGGGACGCTGCCGTCGGGCCAGACCTGTCCCTGGGCCGCCCCCGCCAGCCGCGCCATCTGCTGCCAGCGCGGCTCCAGGAAGGCCAGGTCCGCCGTGCCGTACTGCCGCCCCTCGTCGTCGTCGCGGAAGCTGAAGTGCATGTCGCGCAGCAGGTCCGGCGAGCCGGGGCGGCCCTCGGCCAGCCAGTCGGCGGCGACGGCGGCGGCGACGCCGGCGCTGTCCTCCAGCTCGGACGCCAGGAACGAGGCGTCGTTCTGGGCCGCCTCGCGCAGGCGCTGGCGCGCCGCGTCGGGCAGGCGCGAGACCATGCCGCCCTGGCTGTCGGCGATGCGCCCGCCGGCGGTCACGTCGCCCAGCGCCGAGACGCCGCCGTCGGCCGTCAGGTCGCCGCCGCTGACGCGCAGGCCGCCGGCGGCGTAGGTCAGCGACGGCAGGACGCTGTGCGAGGCGCGGAAGACGTGCGCGTGCGTCGGGTCCTGGTCGGCGCCGCCGTGCCCCAGCACCATGCCGCTCTCGGTCATCATCTCCACGTCGGCCGCCTCCACGCGCAGGCTGCCCGTGCGCCGGGCCGCGTCCAGCGTGATGCCACCGCCGGAGGACTCGCCCGAGGCGCTGGAGCGCAGGTAGAGGTCCTCGCCCAGCAGCACCAGGTCGGAGGCCGAGCGCAGGACGATGCCGCTGGAGCCGACCTCCTCGCCGACGCGGTTGCGGTAGTCGTAGGCGCGCTCCGGGTTGCGCGACTCGACCAGCACGCCGAAGCCGCACAGCTGTAGGTTGAAGTCCGCCGCCACGCGCACGTCGCCGCCCAGGGCGGCGACGTCCACCGAGGCCGCCGCCTGCATGACCAGGTCGTGCCCCAGGGTGACCACGCGGCCGCCGGCGACCAGCTCGATGTCGCCGGGGGCCTCGACGCGCAGCTTGCCGTTGACCATGGCGATGCGGGCGCCGTTGCCACAGCCGATGATCACCGAGCCGTCGTCGGCCATGTGCAGGAACGACTCGCGCCGGTAGTAGTTGACCTGCCCGTAGCGGTGGTCGATGCGCAGCCGGAAGGGCACCGGGTCGCTCAGGCGGTTGGAGGTCGACAGCTCGGCGAAGTCGGGCACCTCGGCCACCGCGCCTTCCTCCTGCGGCACGTCGAAGTCGCCGGCGTGGTAGTGGAACGGGTGCAGGGCCTTCCAGTTGCAGGCGTGGGCCAGGAACGTCTGCAGGCCGAGCACGGTGGTGGCGCCGGACGGGTTGTCGCCCAGGCGCAGGTCGCCGACCTGGTGCTCCGGGCCGTCGCCGAAGTGCCCGGAGAAGCGGTAGGCGCCGCCGGCGGCGTCGCCCAGCGGGTTCTCCGGCTCCTGCAGCGTGCGCGGGACCGGCACGCTGCAGCGCTTGACCAGCGTGATGCTCTTGGCGGAGCGCAGCAGGTAGCCGCCGTCCAGGCCGATCGACTCGGCGAACAGCCCCGGCGCCGGCAGCGCGCCGGTGGCGTCGCCGCGCGAGTTGAAGCCGGAGTCTCCCGGCGGCGCGCACAGCGAGCGCAGCCCGCCCTGGCCCAGGTAGGCCTGGTAGTCGCGCCGGCGGTGGAAGGGGCGCGTGTCCTGACGCTCGCGCGGCAGGTCGTAGGGGGCCACCGGGTCGCCGGCCTGGACGTCGGCGGCCGCGTACTCGTCGTGGTCGGCGGCGCCGCCGGGCGCGAAGTTGCCGGCGGCCTCCCACGGGTAGACGCTGTGGCCGCAGAAGGCGTAGTTCTCGCCCTCGTCGTTGCGGTAGGACGCCTCGTGCACGGCCGACATGACGTCCAGCGCGTGCCCGATCAGACGCGCGTAGCTGTCGAACAGGTTGAAGAAGACGCCGCAGTGCTCGTTGACGCGCAGGTAGGCCTGGAAGGGGTCCAGTAGGAAAGCGGACCCGGTCTCGGTGATCAAGCTCCAGTCCAGGCTGGTGGCGTCCAGCGGGCTGCCGCAGGAGAAGTCGAGCACGCCGCCGCCGCGCACGGTGCCGCGGATGGGCTGCTGGTGGGCCGCCTCGACGTACAGGCCGCTGCGCCCGCCCTGGACCAGCTGGTCGGGGCGCAGCGTGGCGTTGGTCTGCACCAGCGGTGGCAGCACGCCCAGGATGACGCCGTAGTCGAGGTGCGGCGACTTGTAGACCAGGACGCAGGAGTTGGCCGGCACGACGGAGCCGGCGTGGACGCCCAGCGGCAGGGCGCTGGTCTGGCGCAGCAGGCAGCAGCCCAGGAAGCCGGCCTCCAGGGTCTGCACCTTGTACCAGTTGAGGTGGGGGACGGCGTGCACCACCGTGCCCATGATGAGCGGCGTGCTGCGGCCCAGGCTCTGCGTGGTCGCCGCCGCCACCCGGAACGGGTCGGCGGCGTTGCGGCCGGGGCGGCCGGCCGGCGCCGCCGTCATGGTCTCCAGGATCAGGTCGGTGATGCGCCGGTCCGGGGTCACCGAGCCCGGGCCGGTCGTGCCGAGCGGTCGTTCGTGCATGGTCAGTCCCTGGGAACTGCCGCCGGCGTTACGGGCCGGTGTACTCCATGCCCGAGAACATCAGCGACGAGGATTCGTTGATGATGGTGTCCGCCGCCGCCACCGAGATGCCGACCTGCGTAATGACGCAGAACTTGCACAGGTAGACGGCCGAGGTCGCAGAGGCCGCGGCGGCGGCGGCGCCGCCGAGCGCAGCGCCCAGGGCGCCGGGCCGAACCAGGGCGGCGGCGCCGGCGGTGCCGCCCTGAGAACAGTCCACCTGCCCCAGGCCGAAGCGCATGCTGTTGGTGCGCGCGTTGCAGACGTTGCCGAACTTGCGGTAGTACGCGCTCATCAGCACGCTCGGCCCGATGACGCGCCCGACGTTGAGCGTGCCCTGCGAGCGGCCGCCGACGTAGTACACGTTGGCGCGCCCGTTCACGTTACCGACCTCGTACAGGCGCGTCACGTTCTGCATGTACGACGCCTGCAGGTTCTGTACCAGCGCCGTCGGGACGCCGTCGGAGAACGACAGCGACAGCGTGTCGGCCGAGAACACGCCAGCCAGCGTGGTCGCGGTCCGGGTGAAGATCTCCATCCGTTACCTCCTTGCAGCAGATGTGGGCGGCCGTCCCGGCCGCCCGCCAGGCCCGAGCCGCGGTTAGACCACCAGACGCAGTTGGATGTTGTTCAGCGAGTACGGGATGGTCAGCGACAGCGTAACGACCACGTGGTCCAGCAGCGTCAGGTGCTGGCGCAGTTCAAGGACCTCGGCCGTGACCAGCTGCCCGCCCAACAGCGGCGTGGCCACCGCCTGCAGCTCGGAGATCACGTCGGCGATCGCCACCGACAGGGCCTCCAGGGTGCGCGGCGTGACGTTGGTGACGCCGATGTACGGCGCCAGCGCGTCCTTGAACCGGTAGCTGATCGAGTCGACGTTGCGCGTGACCATCTCCTCGCGCGCGTTGAGGTCGTCGTAGTCGCCGGTGGTGACCGCGTGCCGGGTGTAGACCTGGCCCGTGGTCGGCTCCTGCGTGACCACCCAGACGCCGCCGCCCGACATGGAGTCCAGCTGCGAGCGGCCGAACCGCTTGGTGGTCCGGTCGACGTTGCTGAAGCCGGCGATCTCCACGTTGGTCAGGCCCTGGTGCGGGTTGACGCCCGAGACCAGGCCGGCCAGCGCCGCGCAGAGGTGGTAGCCGTCCTGCACGGTGCCCGACGACTCGATGACGTCCGGCCAGACGGCACGGATGCGGCGGTCGCCGAAGGAGCCGGCGTGCCGTACCAGCTCGGCCGCCTCCTCCGTGGCCGTCAGCGTGCGCCAGATCTCGACCTTGGCAGCCACCGAGACGGCGGCGTCCGGGCCGCTGACCAGGCGCAGCTGGTCCTCCGACTGCACGTCGTCGACCACGAACTCCTGGTAGACCTCGTTGCCGAAGCCGTCGTCGGCGTACAGCAGGCGGCAGACGTCGCCGGCGCGCACGCCGTTGCTGACGAAGTTGCCGTTGTCCGAGGTGCAGCGCAGCTGCGTGTACTGCGTGCCGGAGGTCAGCGGGTCGTCCTCGACCACCGCCAGGCAGACCTCGCCGTCGGTCGTCGTGGCGGCCAGGAAGTTGGGCAGGTCGCTGCCGGCCGACACCAGGGGGATCTTGGGGATGCCGGCCAGGTTGAACCAGGCGACGCGCCACAGGCCCTGCTCGGGCGAGGACTGGCTGCCGACGTGCGCCGCGAACAGGTCGAGCACCGTGCGCCGGCGCGTCAGCGGCACCAGGCCGTAGACGTCGTCGCGGCCGACGACCGAGGAGAGCACGTCCGCCCAGCTGTCGTCGTCGTCGGGGTCGCACACGGCCGTGTAGGCCACGCCGGCGCCGTTGGAGTTGGACAGCGCCTTGAAGACGCCCCACTTGAGCGGGTTGTCCGGCGTCAGCGGCCCGCTGATGGCGTCGTCCAGCTCGGCCACGTCGGTGATCACGTTGACCTCGTCGCACAGGCCCTGCTGCCAGGCGCGGTACTCGACGTAGACGCGGCCGTACTCGTTCTCGGCGTCCGCCAGGACGTCCAGCGCCTGCGGCACGCCGCCGTCGGTCCAGCTGGCGTCGTAGGCGATGATGCCGGAGTTGACCGTGATCTCGGTCTCGGAGGTGTCCCAGTTGAGCTGCGGCGCGAAGCCGGTGCGGTTCTGCTCGACCTCGATGTCCTTCTTGATGTACAGGACCAGCTCGACCTGGGCGCCGTCGGCGATCTCCGCGTGCAGGTTGTGGCCCAGCACGATGGTTCGCATCGGCCCCTCGTCGGCCGCCTCGACCTCGATGTAGTACTTGTCGCCCTTGCGCAGGCCGTCGCCGGAGAAGGCCACGGCCACGCCCTCGGTGCCGACGTCCACCGCCGTGGCGGCCGCCGTGACCGTGGTCGGACCGGACACGTCGGTGCCGTGGATGGTGGTCACGCTGACCTGCGGCTGCAGCTCGTCGGCGTACAGGCCGCCGCGCGTCACGGTGACGATGTAGGTGGTGTTGCTGTCGCCGGCGTAGGTGCCGCTGGAGGTCGCCACCGGGGCGGTGAAGTCGGCGGCGACGGTGATGCGCCAGCGCTGGCCGGCCACCAGGTCGTCGGGCGACACCTCGTCCTCCTCGGCGCTCTCCGAGCACGCCTCCGTGGCGTCGGTGTCGAAGACGCAGGTCAGGCCGCGCGTGCCGATGTCCGTCGGGTCGCCGGCGGCCTCCGGCGTCAGCTCCAGGACGTCGTCGGTGCCCGAGCCGGAGATGACGCGCAGCACGGCCGTGGTGAAGTCGCCGCCGATGGAGCCCTGGACCACGACGACGTCGTAGGTCTCGTTGACGTAGCCGGAGGCCAGGCCGCTGTAGGCCGAGTGGTCGGGCGTCAGCGTGACGCAGTTCTCGGCGCCGGCGATCTGCTCGACCGAGGAGCTGGCCGACTGCGTCTCCGCGTTGGCGTCGTCCGCCGTGGCCGCGTCGACCACCGCCGCCACCTCGTCGCCGATGATGTCGCGGACGTAGGTCCACAGCGTCTGCACGTCGTCGTTGACGTCCGTGGCGCGCACGCGCGCCACGTCGCCCAGCGCCACGTCGCGGTCGAGCAGCTCGGCCATGCGCTCGTACTCGCCGTTGGTCTTGAACGAGCCGGTGGCGTTGCGGATGCGGTTGTTGTAGCCGGTCGTCTTGGTGATCACGTAGCCGGCGTCGACGGCGTCGTCGAAGTAGGGCAGCAGGGCGTCCTCGATGAACAGGCGCACGTAGGACGTGTCGACCACGGCGCCGGCCGGCCGCTCCGGCCAGGCGTAGGGCGTGTCGACCACCGAGTCGTAGTAGCCGAGCAGGCCCAGCGGCCGCTCGTCGGCGTCGTCGTAGCGGAGCAGGTAAGCGTGCGGGCCGACAACGTGGGCACGCAGCGGGTTGGCCGGGGACACCGGCGCCAGGGTGAAGTCCTGGAAGACCTGCACCTGTGGGAAGACGTAGGTAGCCATTCCGGCCGTGCCTCCTTGCAATCTGGTCAAAACTGAAGCAGCGTCGTCGTCGTGACGCGCCGTAGCTTCGGCGACTCCAGTTCGAGCGTCCAGTTCTCCTGGTACGCCCAACCGACCGTGATCGGTACGACGAAGGTCTCCTTCGCCTCCTCGATCTCGGTAATCGGACCAACTTCCGTCACCAGCCAGCGCATCAGGCCCAGGTACTCCGAGATCACCGGCCCGTACTGCGTCAGCGTGCGCTGCACCTCGCTGGCCATAAGCTCGACGCCCGCGCCCGACCCGTGCAGGCAGAAGCAGGTGTGGCTGCCGACCCACAGCGTGGCGTAGGTCTGGAACCCGCGCCCGTCGACGCGCACCTTGTCGCCGATGCCCAGGCGCACGCTGCTGTACGAGTTACGCTTGACGATCACGGCCGGGCGGAGCCCGACCAGCTCGCCGCGCCAGCGGTGGATGCTCTCGATCAGGATACCAGTGTTGGTGCCCTCTTGCCAGGTGCTGGGGCGGCCCTGCTCCGCCGCCAGGCGGAAGATGGGGTCCTCGGCCAGGGCCGGGTCCGCGAAGTGCTGGATGAGCAGGTCGCGGATCAGGCCCGTCACCAGGATCGGACGCCAGCCGTAGCTGCAGGCCAGCTGCGACACCTGGCCGGGGCGCAGCTGGCTGGACTCCCAGGCCTGCGGCGGCGACACGCCGGCGTCGGCGCCGACCGAGCCGGGCGGCGGCAGCGGCGCCGCCGGTCCGGAGTCGCACCAGGTAGACGGGTCGGACATGGTGCCCTCCTTGGCACGCGGGTCGCCGCTCAGTGCGGCGCGTTGTTGGCCGGGAAGGCGTCCTTGCCGGCGCCGGGGCGGTAGACCAGCTCGCCGGTGCGCTCGTCGACCTCGGCCTCGCGGCCGAACAGCTGCTTGAACACCTGCGTCACGGGCACGTCGGCGTGCAGCATGCTGATCTTCTGCGGCGTCAGCCGCTGCCGCGCCGGCGTGCCGGCGCGCTCCTCCTGCTCGGCGATCACGCTCCGTGGGCCGGGCGCCTCGCCCTCGCCCCCCGCCCCGTCTGGCACGTGCGGCATGCTGACCTCCATAAACGTTTATGGGCGCCGGCTCAGAGGCCCAGGTCGGCCAGGGCCTCCAGCTGGGCCGGGATCTCGATGTCGTAGATGACGCTGGTGAATGGTACCGGGCGCAGCTCGACGCTGCCAATCAGCGGCACGCCGCGCCACTCGGACACGTGCTGGATGCGGTGCACGTAGTAGCGGTCGTCGGTGACCCGGTTGACCCACACGTCGTCCTCGTTCATCAGCTCGCACAGCAGCATGCGGTCGGCCTTGACCACGATGTCGTTGACGGTGCCGCGGCCGGCGCCGCCGTCCAGCTCCAGGCGGCGGCTGCGCGGCGACATCTTGGCCCAGACGCAGCCCATGGGGTAGTAGTAGCCGCACTTGTAGCCGGTGCCGAAGCACACGGTGCAGCCCGGCAGCGAGACCTCCTCGGTCTGCGCGTCCAGGCAGGCGGGGCACGGCTCGCCCGAGACTCGGCGCTTGAGCAGATAGCCGTTCTGGGCCGACAGGCGCAGGTCCAGCCGCTCCTTGCGCACGATCTCGCGCGCCAGCCGCCAGTCGCGCCAGGTTAGCGTGCCGCTCAGGCTGGTCGGCTCGGAGCGGTAGTCGCCGGCGGCGGTGGTCAGCAGCACGCGGTAGTAGGTCCAGTTGACGTTGCCGAAGACGCGCTGCTCGCCGTCGACGGCGAAGAACTGGTCGACGACCGGCGCGCCCACGTCCTCCCAGTCGTCGGCGTCGTGGTTGGCCGTGGTGCCGACCTGCAGCTGGTAGGTGTAGGGTCCCGGGTCGGCGAACTGCGGCAGCAGCGCCCACTGCACCGTGGTGCCGCCCTTGATCAGGTAGCTGACCACCACGCGGTCGAACGGGCTGGGGCACGCGGGCACGCACGGCGCGCACTCGTGCGGCTGGAAGGGTTGGTTGGTGCCGGCCATGGTAGCCCCCGCGGCGGGTAATGCGGTCCTACCGCCATGGTAGCCTGACGGCTAAGAGAAGGCGACCCGTGCCGCCGGCCGGGGCCGGCCGCGGGGTCGCCCTCTACTTACAGGTTGACGAAGTGCAGGTAGACCGACCTGCCCGTCACCAGCAGGGTCAGCGGCCCGCCGCCGGGCACCTCGGTGACACGCGGCGTGTCGACGGCGGCCGCCAGCGGGACGGCCTCCAGCTCGGCGCCGCTGGCGCCGTCGCGCACGAACAGCACGCCGTCCATCACGTTCGCCACGTAGCGGCCGCCACTCATGAAGGCGTAAAGGCCGCCCAGCGTCGTATCGAGCGACACGCCCTCCCAGAGCAACCTCGGCGTGGCGCCGGCCACGTCGAAGCAGCGGCACGTGACGTGCGGGTCGGTCAGGTAGCGGCGGTACTCGACCAGGGCGCGACTGCCGCACAGGGCCGCGTGCCGACACGACGCGCTGGCGGTCAGCAGCAGGTGTCGCCCCGAGTCGTTCAGAAGGTACACGCCGGTGGAGGCGACCTCGCGGCCAATGCAGCGGACGCTGCCGCTCGCGTCCATGTCCAGGGCGTACGCCTGCACGCCGATCGGCACGCGGTACCGGATCACGCCGTCGACGTCCCGCAGTGCCGGCGCCCGGCTGGCATCGTCACTGCCCAGCGAGCCGACCCCGGCCGGCAGCTCGGCGCGGCTGACCCAGACCGCCACGCCCTTCTCGTCGTCGTCGCAGGCATACGTCTCGCACAACGAGTGCGGGTCGTACAGGCGCGTGCGCACCTGCAGTGACACGGCCAGGTCGCCGCGGCGGCGCAGGCGCCCGAGCGGCGACTCGGCCGTGGCGCTGAGACCGCTGAACAAGTCGACGCTGTAGCTCAGGTCGTCGCCCGAGACCACCAGGTGGCGGCCGAACAGCAGCGTGCTGTCGCCGGTGATGCTGTACTTGCCCGGCGTCGAGCGATCGAAGGTGAAGGCCCGCCCGTCGTCGCGGTAGACGGTGGTGCGCACCTGCCCGCTGCCCGGCCGCCAGGTGTGCGCCAGGTGGCGCCCGTCGCAGTCCGCCGAGTGCGGCGACGAGGCGTCGCCGACGCGGAACGACAGCTGCCAGCGCCCCTTCAGGCCCAGCTTCAGGAGCACGCTGCCGGGCAGCTGTCGGAGCAGGTGGGCGAACGGCGCGCCCAGATCCGCCAGGTAGTCGGCCAGCACGCCGACCACCTCGTTCCACGCGCTGCCGGCCTCGGCCGGCCGGCAGGCCGTGCCGGCCAGCTCTTCCAGTAGGGCCGCCCATCTCTCATCGGGCATGGTCGTCTCCTTTCAAATGTCCAGGAAGTACAGGTCGGTGTGCTGGCCGGAGACCAGCAGCGCCAGCGGGCCGACCGCCGACGCCTCGCGCACCGACACGGCGTGCGCCGAGTCGTACGTATGCACGTCGGAGACCAGCGCCGGGCGGTCGACGTCGCGCACCCGCAGCAGCCTGTCGGAGCGCTGCAGCAGGAAGCGGCCGCCGCGCAGGAACTCGAACTCGTCGCCGGCGGCGACGTCGCCTAGCTCGAACAGGCAGCGCTCCTGCGTGCCGTCCAGCGCGTAGCAGAAGACGTGGCCCGCACGCCGGTCCGGGTACAGGCCGCGGCAGAGCAGGCGGCCCGGCGCCAGCCTGGCGGACTGAATCTCTCTCGCCCCGCTGATCGCGAACTCACGCTCCAGAGAGACCCTGCACGTGCCGGACGGTCCGCGCACGTACACGGCGTTGTGGTCGCCGGTGTGGTAGGCCACCGACGCCCCGGCCCCGTCGCAGGCCACCGCCAGCGGCTGCAGGCCGGGTACGTTCAGCGTCAGCAGCACCTCGCCGCGCGTGTCCCGCACGCAGTACTGCTGTGACGTGCCGCGGCGGCCGATCGAGCCGACGCCGGCCGGCAGGTCGCCGCGGTTGAACGCGGCGGTCGGCCCCGGCTCCGCGTCGGGGCAGGCGTAGACGCGCCGCAGTGACGCCGGGTCGAGAAGCGTCGTCCTCAGCCTGGGGCCGATCGACGACGGCGCCGCGTCGGACGCCACCACGAGGTCGCCGCGCCGGCCCAGCAGGCCCAGGCCCCGCGACGTAATCAGGCTGCCGGAGTACAGGTCGCAGCTGACCGACCAGTGGCGGTCCGATAGGACCAGATGGCGGTCGAACACCGCCGTGTGTACGAAGATGGACTCTTCGTGCGCACGGTACGGTGGGTAGGTCGCGATGACGCCGTCGTCGCGGTACACCGTCGCCAGCCGCGTGTCCTGCGCGGTAACGACCAGGTGGCGTCCGTTACAGTCGACCGTCGCCGGCCGCGACGCCAGTGGCACGCGCACGTTGCGCACGTGGGCGCCGTGCCGGGCCTCCGCGTCGGGCGTACGCAGCAGGTAGGCGAACGGCGAGCCCAGCTCGCCGAGGTAGTCGGCGAGCACGCCCAGCCGTTCGACGCGCTCGTCGTCGTCGGCGTGCAGCAGGCCGGTGTTGACCAGGCCCTCCATGGTCGTCAACCGGTCCAGCATGTCGGACAGTACAGTTTCCATCGGTGCCTCCCCGGGCGGGCTGCCGCCCGCCCGCGTTATAGGTTTCAGACGTTGATGAAGACGACCCGCGGCTGCTGGCCCTGGACGCCGCGCACGGCCAGCACCAGCGGCGGCCCCTCGTGGAGCACCGCGAACGCGTCGAGCGACGCGTCCGGGCCGACCGTCACGCGGACGGGTCGTTCGTTGGCCTGCTGGATGCGGACGCCCGGCCGGCGGATCGGCGGCGCCGAGACGACGACGTGGCCCCCATCGCGCTGGGCGACCAGCTGCCCCTGGCGCAGCCAGACGCGCGACGCTTCGCACGCCGGCGTCGGAGTCGGCATCTGCTGCCAGGCGACCCAGCGCAGATTGTCGACGGGCATCCACATCAGCAGGTCACAGTCGGCGACGCCCTGGCACACCGCGGCAAGCAGTTGCTGCCCGTCGGGGCTGAACTGCAGGTCGCGTACCTCCGTGCCGCCGCTCAACCAGAGCGTGCCGTGCACCTTGCCACTGTGCACCTCCGACACGACCACCTCCCAGCCGTCGCCGCGGCCAACGTCGCGCACGCGAGCCATCAGGCTGCGGTCCGGCGACAGCGCGCCCGGCACCGGCGGGGACGGGTAGACGCGCTGGGTAAGCATGTCCACCAGCTCGATGTGGCCCGAGTAGCTGACCTGCAACAGGTCCTGGCCCGGCAGTACCGGGCGCTGGCCGAGGCTCCGGAAGTCACTGGCGCGGTACTCGGACAGCGTCTGCAGCGTCTCCGGGTGCAGTAGCCAGACCTGCTGCATGCCCTGCGCCAGGAAGTTGTCCAGCATCACGCCGGACGTCATGCCGCGGACGACCGCGGTCGCCGTCAGCGCTTGACGCGACACGTCGTAGCTGTCGAGTCGCCCGCCGCCGCAGGCGACGACCAGTTGCCCGCGGCGCTGGTACAGTTCGGCGTTGACGCCCACGCTGAAGCGCAGCTTCCACGGCCGGTCCGAGAACGCCGGCAACACGCGCACCAGGTGAGCCGACCGGCTCCGCGCGGTGCCGTCGACGCGGGCCGGGCGTTGGGCCATGGCCAGGAACTGTCCGTTCCCGACCAGCGATCTGACGTAGCGGTCCGGCAGGATCACGGATATGCCGTGCCGCTGCCGGTCGAACTCGACCGGGTAGACGCCGGCCGACAGCAGCCAGGCGTAGGGGACACCCTGCTCGCTCAGGTAGTCCCCCAGGATGCGCGCCACCGGGTCGTGCTGGTTGGACGGGCTGAGCCCGTCCATGAACGAGCCGAACATGGGGTCCACGTCGACCTCCTTCTGTTAGATGTTGACGATGTGGAGTTGCAGAATGGCGCCGCTGCGCAGGAACGTCAGCGGCGACTCGTCGCGGAGCACGGTCACCCCGCTCGCGTAGCCGTTCAAGCCATCGGCCTCGTACATGCGGTGTACGACGTCGCCGCTGGCGACGTCGACGACGACCACGCCCAGACCGCTGGCCAGCACGGCCAGGCTGTCGTCGCGGCACAGAACCGTCGACCCGTAGTCGTTGGCCAGCGGCAGGGCGAGGTGCCAGCGCGGCTCTCCGTCCGGCTCGTACAGCGACAGCTGCTGCGTCTGACGGCGACCCATGAGCGAACGCACCATGGTCTGGCCGACGTTCGTCACGGCGATCGCCGACATCGAGAAGGGCTGCACGGGCAGCGGTGGCGCCACGACCTCGAACGCGTCGCGGCGGTACACCATGACACCGCTGCCGTCGTGCCTGGTCGTGACGATGGTGCCGTCGGCCAGCACGGTCAGCAACTCGTCGCCAGCCGGTATGCTGCCGAGCCCGATCGACAGGCCCGGCTTCAGCTCGGTCAGGTAGTCACGGTCGTCGCGGCGGTGCACCACGACGCTACGGTCTCGCAGCGCAGCCGCGGGCACACGCACCCCCGGCTCCTCGACCGAGGCGACGACCGTCAGTTTCGCCGGGTCAAGCAGCAGCGCCTGATACCGGGTCTTGGACAGCACCACCAGGTCGGCCGTGCTGGCCGGCCACGTCCAGGCGGGTGTGTCGACCCGCGCCGTCCTGGCGCAACTGCGGCAGTCGTAGCTGCGCAGCACGTACTGGCGGCTGGTGTCGCGGCTGTACACGAGCAGCTGGTCGCCGTACAGACGCGGGGTGAGGCGGCCGGCGCCGCGCACGCTGATGCGGCGCCGGCGCGAGCTGTCGGCCGCGTACAGGTGCACGGTCGACAGCAGTTCCGAACCGTCGGCGTCCAGCTCGACGGGCAACAGCTCGCCCGTCATCGCCAGATAGCGGCTACTGGCGACCACGTCGCCGGCGGCCAGGTCCCCGGTCAGACGGACGACCAGGCCGTCCGGCAGGACGTCCACGGCGTGGTGCCCGCGGCTGAGGCGGTGGGCGTGCGGCACGCCCTTATCGCCCAGGTAGTCGCCGGCGACGCGCACCGCCGCCACCGCGTCGTCCCACTTGTCGGTGCCGGCCGCGTCGAGCAGGCCGGCCAGCACGGAATCGATTTCAATCATGGGTTACCTCCAGAAGGAGACCGACAGGTCCAACCCGTCGACCTTCCACTTGGCCACGTAGCAGTGCACTCCCTCCCTGGAGGCGACGCGAACGCAGTGACGGACGACGCCGACGCCGTCGGCCACGCACAACAGACTGCGGCCGTGGAACACGGCGGCGCGCAGCCGCTGCGGGCCACGGCCGCTCGGGTCGAACGACCGATTGACTTGCCAGAAGGACGCCGTCACCGGCTCGCTGCCGGTGCGCGCCAGCCGCAACTTCTGCCCGACGAGGAAGTCGAGCGGCAGGTCGTTGCTGTGCCGGAACTCCGGCGTCCTGGGCCAGAAGTTGGCCAGCACCAGGCGCAGCGAGCGCTGGTGCAGCACGACGTCACGCAC
>JACCDT011690618.1_pt1 | contig 14234 bp, 18 predicted proteins | sample 7446291 | NCBI WGS metagenome assembly JACCDT01 (sample SAMN15323446, study PRJNA562643) | freshwater metagenome | isolation source: river surface water | place: USA:Blue River Watershed | collected 2017-08-17
AAGAGGGTGGCGGTGGCGGTGGCGGCGGCGGCGGAGGAGGAGGTGCTGAACTTCGACGCGATGTCTGCGGAGGAGTTGGCGAGGTGGGAAGAGAAACGCGTGCGCAACTTGACGGCGAAGAAAGCTCGGCCTCCAGGACTGACGCAGTACTTGACCTGGTGGAGAAAGAAGAACGAGGCGGGTGCTGTTGTTGTCGTTGGCACCGTGGCATCATCAGTGTCTTCTGTGTCTGCGGGTGCGGGTGCGGGTGCGGCGCAGATGAGTGCGGAAGAAAAGCAGGCAATGAAGCAGGCCGAGAAACAGAAACGGGAAGAAGAACGGGCTGCAAAGAAAGCGGCCGAAAAGGCAGAGTTGGAGGCAAGGAAGGCGGCCGAAAAAGCAGAGTTGGAGGCAAGGAAGGCGGCCGAAAAGGCAGAATTGGAGGCAAGGAAGGCGGCCGAAAAAGCAGAGTTGGAGGCAAGGAAGGCGGCCGAAAAGGCAGAGCGCGAAGCGAAGAAGGCGGCCGAAAAGGCAGAGCGCGAAGCAAAGAGGGTGGCGCAAAAGGCAAGCAGATCATCCTCCCGGTCGCGCAACCCGGCGGCGGTGGTGGTGGTGGTGGAATCGAATCCCCTGGACACTAGCGACAGCGAACCGGATGAAGCAGACGAACCGGACGGAGTCGAAGTCGAAGCCGAAGCCGAAGTCGAAGCCGAACCCAGTTCGACCTCCCTTGCTTCCACTTCCATTGCTTCCACTTCCTTTGGTTCAACCTCCCCCCGTTCTCCTCCTCCTCCTTCGTTGTCTCAGCCGCATCAGCCACGTGCGGTGGAACATCAAACAGTGGAAGCAGTAGAAGCAGTGGTTGCGGATGAAGAGGATGGCGGCGAAGAAGCAGACTCTGAAGATGCGGATGCGGAAGACGCGGAAGATGGAGAGGATGGAGAGGATGCGGAAGATGGAGAGGATGGGAAGGGGGAGATGGACGAAGGGTCGGTGTCGGTGTCGGTGTCGGTGTCTGCGCCGAGCACGCCGCGTGTGGAGAGGGTGGCCCCCGTGTGTCCAACATCCGCGGGAAGCACGTATTCTCAGCGCAATCGCTCGGATTCGGATGTTGGGGAGGTGAGGATACGGTCGTCTATGTACGTGGAGGAGGGAGAGAACACGGAGGACGACGATGAGAAGTGGAACCGCGCGAAGAGGCCGCGCAGCAACAGCCAGATTGACGATGCGGAAGATGAGGAGGAGGTGTGTCCAGAGGAGGAGGAGGAAGAGGGTGAGGCGGCGGCGGCGGTGGTTGATGTGTTTCGACAGGAACGGGAGGTGAAACGCATCAGCAGCCTGGCGTTCAAAATCAGCCACAAGCGGCGCGAATACTGGGTGTGTCCGGAAAGCGACACGGTGTACGACAAGCTGTTGCATCCCAACAAGATATTGGTGGTGGGGACCTTCGACCATCGCTCGCGCTCGCCGAAGTTCACGGAACGACACTGCGCGTTCCTGGAGGAAGAAGAGCGCAAGCACCACGCGCACGTGATCGCGCACGCGCCGAAGCAAATGGGTGGTCCCGCCGAGATACGGAAGCAGCTTGCCCTCGATGCTTCTGCTTCCACGGATGCTTCTGCTTCCACGGATGCTTTTTCCACGGATGCTGTCGCCGTCGCCGTCGCCGCCTCTGGTTCTTCCTCCGTGTCCGGTGCTTCCTCTGTCGCGGCAGTGAAAGCAAAGCCGCCAAAGAAGCCGCGCATTGAGCGCAATCTGTGAAAGTGAAAAAGACACGACAGATGGTGTCAACGTAGGTGTGTAAGTGTGTACGTGTGTATGTGTGTATGTGTGTAGGTGTGTAGGTGTGTAGGTGTGTAGGTGTGTATGTATTTTTTGGCGAGCGTGTAAGTGCCTCAAGTCGAAACAACGATTGCAACAACAGGTGCGAATTGGCGCGTGATTATTACAGCAAGTTACAAAGACAATCCCAACATGCTACGTATCTACACACTACTCAACAATCTACCGATTTCAATCAATCAATCAATCTACATCTGTCTATCTACCTACCTGTCTTCTTCGTCGTCTTCGTCGTCTTCGTCCACGTAGTCTTCATCGTCATTGTCATCGTCGTCTCCATCGTCTTCACTGTCTGCGCTATCTTCTGCAGGATCTGCACGGTGGTGTTGCACGTGTTCCTCCGCATTCTCGTGGTCAGGTTCGTCCTCTTCGTGATGTTCGCGATCATGGTGTTCGGCAGGAAGATGCGCCATTCGAGTGCTGCTGGTGCTGCTGCTGCTGCTGGTGGTGCTTGGTGCCTCGAAGAGGAGAGAGGCGACGGTGTCAGGGGATGCGCGGTCGAGTGGCATTTGTTGCGCGGTGGAAGGGTTGATGACGGCCATGTACTGTTCGAAGTGTTCAAAGTGTTGTTGCTCCCAGTGGAAGGTGCGGATGAGTTCGAAGAGTTCCGTGCGCAGGCGGTGGATGGTTTCCAGGTGTTCTCGTACATCGCAGAGTGCCAGGGGATCCATCTGTTGCAGCGCGCGCCACTCCCACTCTTCGTCCTCTTTGTCTTTGTCCTCTTCTTTGTCCTTGTCCTTGTCCTCTTCTTTGTCCTTGTCCTCTTCTTTGTCCTTGTCCTTGACCTTGTCCTTGACCTTGTCCTTGTTTGTTGCGCTGAAGGAGGAATCGGCGGTGGCTGCGCGATAGTGTTGTCGCAGGTCAGTGCATCGCAAGAAGAGTTGTTGCTCCGCGTTGCCCAGGGCGATGCGCTTGGCTCTGGAGAGTTTGAGGAAGGTGTTGCGGGTCGTGGTCTTCTGGCGCGAGAAGTGGATCCACGTCTCTTCCGCCGGATGGTGCACTTTGTTGTTGCGGGTGGCGCGCATGGCTTGTACGACGGAACAGAACAGAACAGAACAGAACAGAACAGAACAGAAAAGATGCGAACGGTGCACGGTGCACGGTTTGACAATCACATTTTGCAGATGGGTGTGCGACCGGTCCTCCTTTTTCCCCCATGCACCCCCTGTGACACTCCCGACCCGTTGTTTTTTCTGGGAGCCTAGGAGCCTAGGACGCAGGAGCAGAGGTTGAGGAGGTGGACAAGGTAGGGTTGAGTCTAGGGCTGCGAGTGGCAACGCTAGGTTCCCTCGCACACCACGCACACACACCACACACACCAAACACACACCAAACACACACCAAACACAGTACCCATTAGTGAACGCATAATGACGATGAGGACAACCACGACGCCACACCACACCGATCCCCTCTTGCGCCGCGAGTGTCAGCATCGAGACTATCTGTGTGCGTGCAATTGTTACATGTACCCTTCTTTGGAACACTTGGTGTACGTGACTCTGTTTGCGCCGGAAGAAGGGTACCGACTCGTGTTCGAGGACCAGCCGGAGTTTCCGCACGTGCTCTCGCAATTGTTGTTGCAGGCGGCGACCACTGGCAGCAGAAGCAGCAGCGCCGCAGGCACGAGTCGCCTTCCATTCCGACCCACCGCCGAAACCAATTTCTTTCGAAGGCGCACGTTTGTGTGCAAGGACTATCTCTGCCACTGCGGCTGCGCGATCTTGCCCTTCCGCAAACATTCCGTGTACATCACCCTGCGCATTCCCCAGGAAGGATATCGATTGGTCTTCGACGACCAGCCAGACTTCCCCCGCGTCCTTCGCCAGTTGCTGGCCAAACACGATCCCTCTTCCTCATCCTTCTCCTCATCCTTCTCCTCATCCTCTTCCTCATCCTGTTCTTCATCCTTCGATGCCGCCGCCGCCGCATCTGCATGTCCTTCCCCCACGGCGCAGTTGAAGCGCCCTCTGGAACAACTCCAGTTGCACAGGTTTGCTCCCTACATCGACTCCGAATCCGACGTCGATGTGGAGGTCGACACCAACCTCACTTCTGCATTGCGGCCGCGGCGACCTCAACACATCCATGGTTCCCATGGTTCTGGTGGTACAAGTGATGCCAACTCCTGGGTCATTGTCTCGGAAGCAATTCCACCTGAACCTGAACCTGAACCTGAACCTGAACCTGCTCTTGAACCTGAACGGGAAGAAGATGACCACGACCTGCGCCTCCTCCGAGAACCCATCGCTCCCGACCGAGAACTTCTCTTTCGGTGGTGAAAAAACGGCCCTCCGACCCACGCATGAAAAAACGGCCCTCCGACCCACGGGGGATGTGAGGTGGGGACACAGGCTGGGAGAGTGAGGCGGAGGCGCAGGCGCAGATGGGAGTGCGCATAATTAAATTCTTCGATTTTCTGGGAAAGATGGGCCGCGAATTCAAGTACATCGCACCACAATCTCGTGTGCCGAGATACACTTTGCAAAAGAACGCGAATAGAGAAAGAGAAGAATGATGTCCGTGGCAGTTCCCGAGTCGATGGCGGATGCGGTGTTGGTGGATAAGGTGGTCGAGCCGATCTTCAGCAACCATTTGATGTTCTGGTATTCGTCGGCGGGGGCGACCCTGCGCTCGCTCTTTGTCACCTTGCGCCTGTTCCTCCTGCAGAGCTCCGTGCGCCACTTCACCATCTTGCGCCACTCACACCTGCGCAAATTCCGGCCGATGATGCTGGTGCGCGGCAACTGCCAAGACATGCCCTGCGACGCACATGCCTTCGAATTGCTGTTCCAACTCAGTCTCCGCACTCCTCCTCCTCCTCATCCTTCTCCTCACCCCTCTCCTTGCCCTGTCGCAGAGGGGGACACGAAGGCAGCAGATGCGGCGCCAGTGCTCGTCATCGACGTTCGCACTCTCCGCTTGCCGACATTCATCCATAGCGCAACCTTGCCGCCTGCGGTGTTGGTCAGCGCACTGCAACATCTCCTGTTGTCCTTCGCCGCACACCACGGATATCGCCGCGTGTCCTTCCTCTTCCCACCCTCCATCTCCTTGCACACACCTCACTCTCCTGCCGCCGCCGCCGCCGCCGCCGCCGAACTCACCTTGTAATCCATGTCTTCTGTGTCTTCTGTGTCTTGTCGTTGCCGTTTGCCACTCGTGTGTGTATGTAGTTTGCTGTAGTTTGTCTTGTTTTCTGTAACTCCCCTAACCCACTTTGCGTCGCCACATCCACCACCCTTCTTCTCCTTCTCTTCCCCTTCTCTTCCCCTTCTCTTACCCTTCTCTTACCCTTGCTGCTGCTGCTGCTGCTGCTGCTGCTGCTCTGTTTTACTGCAACCGCGCATGGCGCAGAACACACACCTACAACAGTGTTATGGCTCACAGAATGCACTGTGCACACTTCCAGGGTACACGCGTGTACCCGAGATTAAGGGAATTCCTCTAACACCACGTGGTGGGGGGTGAGAGGTGAGAGGTGAGAGGGAGTGTTCTACAACACTGAGTGAGTGAGTGAGTGTGTGAATGTGACATTGAGTGACTGTGCGCATCATCCTATTTGTTTCACATTCCCTCACATTCACAGTCAACTTCACTTGACTTGACTTAACTTAACTTGCTTCAAAACACATACACACACTGGTCACAGTTTGTGTTGGATTGTTGTACCTTTCTCCATCTCCATCTCCATCTCCATCTCTCTTCTCCCATCAGGTAAGGAAAGACTCGTGATTGTTGTTTCGTGTGTCGTGTTTGCGAACGCATTGTCTCACCGTGTGTCATTGTGTCCACAGGCAGCAGCATTCAGAGGAAGATGAGTTCTCCCGAGACTGTTCCCGCGGAGACATTGCAGTCGATCTGGACGGAGCTGACTCGGTTCGACCAAGGAAGTGGATTGTTGTCGTCGTTGATGACGGAAGACGACGTCCTGCAGTACGCGCACCTCGAGGATCGCCCCTTCCTGCACAAACTGTGCATGATGCTCGGATGCACGCAACCGGCCCAATTGGCGGCCTTTCGCTTCGCCCGGCGATTCCGCGACCGCACCGCGCGCTTGTGTCTCCACCGCGCCGGCATGCAGGTACCGGACCTCCAGTACTACATCGTGTCCTTCTTGCCGCACGTGGTCGAGCGCTGGGAATTCCATCCGTTGCTGCGCGAATTCAAGCGTGGGTCTCACCAGAGCTACCTGCACACCCACGGCCACATCGACCACTGGGAGACCTTCGCCATCGCCGACATGAGCAACGCCTTTCGCGAGTGCGACCTGGAGGGCTGCGACCTCTCGCGCTGGTGCACCCAAAGCCTGGTGGAGGCGACCACCATGTTCCGCGAAGCCCAACACATCCACTTCTCCTTTGCGCAGTGGGACATGCGCAACGTGCGCCGCATGATCGCCATGTTTATGGAGGTGAGGGACGCGGTCGAGCTGCGCGGCCTCGACCAGTGGGATGTGTCCAACTGCGTGAGCACGCGCAGCATGTTCCACGCCTGCACTGCTCTTGAGCGCCTCGATCTGCGCCACTGGCAGGTGGGCACCCACCTGACCAACCTGACCGACATGTTCCGCGGATGCACCCGCCTGCAGCTCGACCACTGCGGACTCGACCAGTGGGACCTCTCCGTCGCCGCCAACGACCTGTCCGGCATGTTCCAGGGCTGCCACCAGCTGCACGAACTGGACCTCTCACGCTGGGATGTGCGCGGCGTGCGCCGCTTCGTGGGCATGTTCCGCGACTGCATCCACTTCCACGGCCGCTTTCGCCACTGGCGCCTGGACTCGGTCATCGACATGGAAGCCATGTTCGACAACTGCCTGCTCTTCGACGGCCGCGACCTCGACACCTGGACCGTCGGCGCACATCTGCTCTTCCTGGCGTCCACCTTCCAGAACTGCAGCAACCTCACCGACGTCAACCTAAACAACTTCGATGTGTCCCACGTGGAAGACTTCTCGCACTGCTTCGACGGCTGCACCGACTTCCGCGGCGACCTGTCCGCCTGGGACACTTCCTCCGCCACCTCCATGGAAGCCATGTTCCAACACTGCAAGGCCTTCGACGGCGACCTGTCCGCCTGGGACACCCGCTGCGTCACCACCTTCCGCGACATGTTCCGCGGCTGCAGCGCCTTCAACCACCCCGTGGGCCTCTGGAACGTGCGCGGCGCCACCGACTTCGGCGGCATGTTTGCCCACTGCGCACAGTTCAACCAGCCATTCACCAACTGGCAGCCCATCAGCGCCCGCAACCTCAACCGCTTCCTCCACGGCTGCGCACAGTTCAACCAACCCATCCTCTTCGGCTGCACCCGCGCGCTCGTCGAGTGCAACAGCATGCTGCGCGACGCCGCCGCCTTCAACCAGCCCTTTGAACTCGACGTGTCTCGCGTCACCGACGCCGCCCACCTCTTCGAGTCCTGCGTCTCCTTCAACCAGCCGCTCCACGGACTGCACTTCTCCGACTGCTGCGACGACATGACCAGCATCCTGCACAACTGCCTGCGCTTCAATTGCAGCGTGCGTGGCTGGCGCATCGCACCGATCGCCAACCGAGCCTTCAAGAACTGCTGCGCACTCACCCACCTGGGCAAACTCGACACCACCTGTCTCATCGAGGCGCGCTCCATGTTCGAGGGCTGCTGGCTGCTCCACGCCGACCTGTCCGGCCTCCACTTCCCCCAACTGCGCATCGCCGACAACATGTTTGCCTACTGCGCCAACTTCCACTGCGACGTCAGCGGATGGGATTGTCGACACCTGCAGCGCGCCAACGGCATGTTTGCGCACGCCAGCTCCTTCGACGGCGACATCGACCAGTGGACAGCCTTCCCGGAGGAGTTCGATGACATGCTCCTCGGCTGCTCCTCTTTCACCCACCGCCTGCCCATCTATCTCCAGCACCCCGACGCCGACGTCGCGATGCACACCACCCTCCACATCCTCGCCCACCGACACAAGCGATCCCTGGAATTCGTCGAAGAATTCGAATAGCACCCATGTTGTTGTTGTTGTTGTTGTCTCTGTCGTGTATGTGCTTGATTGATTGATTCATCCATGTAACTTTCGCGTAAGATCATTGCATGTCGCATCCCTTCTTGTCTTCCTTTCCTTTCCTTTCCTTTCCTTTCCTCCTTTCCTCCTTTTTTCCAAAGTTTTCTCTGCACAATGTACTTCACACCGCACTGTTCAACCGCACGCCCATCTTTTCGCCGCCGCCGTCGCCGACACTGACACCGAGACCGAGACCGACATGAAACGTTTCTTCGAAGAGGAGTACGATGAGGAGGAGGATGGCCCAGGCGCCATGCAAGAGGAGTTCCGCAAACGCGCGCGCTCCGAAGATCGAGGCAGTCGCCGCCGACTCCGCGATCTGGGGCCAGAGGGGGAGTTCGAAGAAGAAGGAGAAGCATTCAAGCGCCGCCGCCGCAGCAGCAGCATGGGGGAGGATCGCCGCGACAGACAACGACCCTCCACTCCCTTCCGCCATCGCAAGAAACGCGATCGATTCGACGATATGGACTTGGAAGACGACGAATACATGGTGGACCGGCGCAAGAGACGCCCCTCTTCCTCCATCCACGACGACATGGACGACTTCCTTGCATTGTCACCATCATCACCATCATCACCACCATCGCCTCTGTCACCTTCTTCTTCTTCTCGCTGGAACGATCTGGCCGCAGAGTTGGATGATGGGTCGTACGGCGCAGACATCGACTTGCGCGCATTCCGCCGCAGGAAGCGTGGGGACTACGACGAAGACCACCTGGAGGATGACTCCGAACTCGATGGCGACAGAGAATCCTTCGCCGCCTTCGCCAAACGCATGCGCACCGGCGGCGGCAGAAGCAGAAGCAGAAGCAGAAGAAGCAGAAGCAGCAGGCGCACCCGAGGCAAAGGCACCAAACGTACAACCCATCGCCGCCGCCGCCACCACCGCCGCACCGCACACACTCATCGCCGCCGCCACCACCACCGCCGCACCACACACACCCATCGCCGCCGCCGCCACCACCACAAATAGAGGAATTCCGCTATTCCATGCACCTCATCACAGGAGTGCTCACTGTTTTTGGTTACATCCCCTGCGTCCTAGGCTCCCAGAACACGAGGTGCGCGAGCAGGACAGGAGATGAGAGGGTATCACAATTCATTCCATCCTTTCCTTTTTTTCGCACCACATATCGTGCGAGTTTGTTTTCGAACAAAAAACAAAAGCAAAACAAAAAAACTAAAACAAAGCGCATCATTGAGCATTTCGACGGTCATGAGTTCTTCAGTCTCTCCGATCAGTCCGCACATTGCGCAGCAAATCACCACCTTCTGTCGGATGTCCCACCAACCGACCGCGCAGAAGAAGAAGTTGTTGACCTCCATCCGGAGCAAATTACTCGAATCATTCCCCAGTGTCTTCTCTTTCGTGCGAGAGGAAACGCGCCTCAAACGTTGCATCTGGAGCACCCTGTCCGCCGACGACCAGCGCTTCGCCGACCGACACCGCGCCAAGAGCCAATTCAAGCGCAAAGCATCCGCCGACCAATATGCCGAGCTGCAACTCTACGTCGTCAATCGATTCTTCGAACTGATCGGCATCCTCTTCGGCGAGGACGCGCTGCACGACTTCAAGAAACGATCCGCCAACCGCGCATGTTCCGACGGATTCATGTCCTTCCGGAGAATCCAACCCTCCTCTTCCACCACTTCTTCCGCTTCCTGCGCCGCCGACACCGACACGGACACCGCCACCACCATCGATTCCGCATCTCCCGCTGCCGCCGCCGCCGCACCACGCATCGTCAATCCATCGGACATCATCGACATTGACTCTTCTTCTTCTGAATTGGAAGAGGAACAAGAAGAGGAACAAGAAGAGGAACAAGAAGAGGAACCAGAAGACACGGAGGAAGACAACATCTTCAAGCGTCAACGCCGGTCGGTCCCCAAACCCGCTTCTTTCTTGGACGAGGACGAGGATGAGGATGAAGATGTCGTTGTTCCCAAAGCCAACACCACTACCACCATTCCATCCCAGTCCAAATCACCGCCATCGTCGCCCTCCTCCTTGCCTGCGCAGTCACCGTCGACGTCGTTCGCCACCGAGAAACAGATTCCCGCCTCTGCCTCTGCCTCTGCCTCTGCCTCTGACGCCGACCCGTTTTACTGTGCAGTGTGTGCCAAGCAGTGCGACAACAAATCCAAGTTTGTTGCTCACAAGAGGACGGTTGCGCACGTTCGGCGCTTTCAGGTTGCCTATCCCAACGAACCCATCGACGTCGAACTCTTCCGCTGCGATGTGTGTCCGCGCCCCATCTGCACCGCTCGTCGCTCGGACTACGCACGCCACATCCTCGGCGACAAACACTTGAAAGCCGTGGCCGCGCAAGCCGCCGCCAACATTCTTCGCGCCAACCTCGATGCAACCACCGCCACCGACGCCGACGCCGACACCAACCATCCCACATCCCCAACGACACCCGTTCCCGCAACCGGCTCTGGCTCTGGCTCTGGCTCTGGCTCTGGCTCTGGCTCTGGCCCCAAAAAAAGAGGACCCAAACAAAAGAAAGGCGCCGCTGCCTCTGCCTCTGCCTCTGTCGCCACGGTTGCAACTCCTCTCCCGCTTCCTCTCTGTCTTCCTCTGAAGCGACCGCGCACATCGATTTTTGCAGCAGACTCCTCCTCTCCCATTCCTCCACCCACTCCCGCCAAACCTTCCAAGTCTCGCCGCGTCGTGATTGCTTCTCCCGCCAACCATAACACAACCGTGGACTTGTGTTCCGAAGATGATGAGGAAGAAGAAGAAGAAGAAGAAGAGATCCACCGCAAACACAACAGTGTGAAAGAACAATCCGCGATCGCTCGCCGACGACAACGGGCGCACGAAGAGGACGAGGAGCGCAGAAGGGCAGACATGGCCACGCGCAACCTTCGGCGCCATAACATGCTGGGCTCCACCGACACCTTGCTCGGCAGCGATTTCATCCCCAGCAGCATCGACGCATACATCCGCTTCCTCATCGACTTCGGCACCCGCCGCGAATTGCGTCTCTTGCGCTCCGTGCGCGAAGAACTCGGCTCCCCCGACAACGAAGCCATCCACGAAGCGCGACGCCGCGCACAACTCGTCCGCAAAAAGGCAAGCACCTGGCGCGAACCCATGGAGCACGAGAAGCACTTCCTGCAACTGCTCGACCAACATCACCACCTCCTCGTCGTGCACGACCCGCTCACCTTTGAAGACGTACACATCCGGCGAACCGAACACAAACAACCCTTCCTCAAGGTCCTCGCACAGAAAGCCGTCCACTTCGCACTCGACCCCTCCGCATCCATGAAGCGCGACATGTTCATCGAGTAATTCATACACACACTTCTCCATGTGCAATTTTTGCAGCATTGTAGTCTCGTAGTCTCGTAGTCTCGTAGTCTTGTAATTTTGCAGTATCGTACTCTCGTAGTATCGTACTTTCGCACTCTCGTAGTTTCGTGCCATGTTCTCTATCTCTGTAACCCATGGTAATTCAACGACATATTTCGTAATTTCGCATTTTCGGATTTTCGCATTTTCGTGCAGGAAAGAAGACCTGTGTTGAAGAACACAGATATGTGGGCAGGGCTTCGGAGAGGGAAGCAGGGAGTGGAATCGTAGTGGGATTGCTACCATAATTCAATCACATTTACTTCTTTGAAAAAAACAAACTCAATCGTGACCATTCACTGGTGCAAAATTGAACCAAATACAATTGCTTTTATTTTGTTACACTTTTTGTTACACATTCACATACTGATGATGACGACGACGACCGACGAACCGATTACACTCGAATCGCACTCCAAAGTGCTGTTGTTGGGCATGGTGTTTGCCCATGATGTCATTCGCCCCAATCGTGGACAGGAATTCCGAGATCGTGTGCGCTGCGAAGCTTTGGCACAACTTGGAGCTTCTGTTTTCACCATGGACGACAAGCACAAAGATGACCACATTGAAGAACATTGCAGGGCCAATTTCGTTGACACTCGTCGCATGCTCCAATCCATGAAAGCGAAGTGGGGAGTGGTTGCCTTCAACCACATCATCCTCGATTACTTCTTTTCCCCAGTGGGATGGGCCAGGGAACGCTGGGGACACAAATTCTTTGCCACCACCCTGCCCGCATTCGCCACCGAAGGATTTATGGCCCCCGGTGGCCGTATCTGGCTGCCCCACCTCGAGTGCGTGCAAACCTCCATCGACCAGCACCGGGAACTGCTATTGGAGCACTTCGATATCCATTTGGTCCACGACTGTTCCGCCAATCCACTCTATCTCGCCACCGACCGAGTGGAAGCGGCGCTGGCTTCCTGTCCCGATCTCCTCACCAACCAAACCCAAATCGTTCCTCTCTTGCACTTTTCGGACACCCCGTTCCTCGTTCTCCAGGTCAAACAACCAGCAGCACACCGCCGCCGCACCATTCCCTTCCCCGCCGTCCCCCTTCTCCCCGCTCCCTTTGTCCTTGAAGACTTCACCACCCTCACTCGCACCCCTCCTCATCTGCGACAATCCAGAAGCCTCTTCAGTCAACTCAGACCCCTCAAGAGACCTCGAGAACCCATCCTGATCGATCTCACTTCCGACGACAGCGATGCTGAACATGAAGACCAATAACGGAAACCAACCAACCAACCAACTGTATGTTTTTGTGTGTATTTCTGCTGTATATCTTGTTTTGTAGTCGTGCCATTTGCTCTGTAATCACTCTTAACCATCATCCAACATTCACTTCACTTCACTTCACTTCCCCTCCTTTCACTTCCCCTCCTTTCACTTCACTTCACCTCCTGCTCCTGCTGCTGCTGCTGCTGCTCCTATTCTGTCCAGGGACTTTACATGTTCCCTGCTCCTCCTGCTGCTGCTGCTGCTCCTCTATTAGGGTTAGGGTTAGGGTTTATTAGGATTAGGGTTAGGGTTACATAACCCTGTTCTAGAACAAGGTTAGCACTGTATCACCCTGGGAGCCTAGGACGCAGGAGCACTACCTCTCCCTCTCCCCTTCTCACAACACCACGCCTTCTCGTGTGGTCCAATCACAAATCAATTATTTGTTTGCCACACCACAGTCTGGTCACAAGTTGATTTTTTTTGATTAGAACACATTGTTTGTTTTGTTTTGTTTTGTTTGTCGTTGTTTGTCGTTGTTTTTTTTGTTCTTCCATGTCTCGTCCCCCAGTTTCCACCACCCGAGTCACCTTGGGGCCTGCATTTCGTGTGGCTCCTCTTCCTCCTCCTCCTCCATCGACCTGGATGCCAGCACCACCGCAACCACACCAACAATTCCCACCTCTCCAACAGCAGCCGCAGCCGCAGCACCACCATCACCACCATCGTCCGTCGGCCGCGTGTCTCACGCCGAAGAACATTGTGTGGCCCGCCGACATGCACGATGAACGCACCTACTACGAACCTGCGATTGTGGTGACCGGATGCCATCCCGCGGAGGTGAGCGAAGAGGATTTCCGCATGGAGTTGCTGGCATTGTCGGAATGGGGCGAATACCTCATCAGCCGCCAAGTCCTGTACAACCTTTATCGTTGCGCACAACACCTGGACTTGGCGCTGGCAGATACCCGCGCCCAACGACCACACCCACACCCACACCCACAACTCCAAGACGACCACCAAGACTTCCAACCCTCATCATCATCGCTTTCCTGCACGCAATCGTTGGCGCGCATTTGCATGGCCAAGTGGTTGACGTGTTCTTGGCGACCGGAATCCATGCACATTCCGCAAACCGTGTGCGATGTGACCGCATCCTTCGCCATCGACGAACTGTATTCCTTCTACCAGCGCCACGGACAGACCTATCCGTGTTTGCACGCCGTGGTGCGCCACATCCTGCGCGAATGCCATCTCCGACATGAGTTGCGCGAGGTGTGTCTATGGGCCTGCGAACACTTCCAACTCACATTGACCTTTGTCCTGGACAAGTGGGTGGACGCCGGTGACCGACAACTGGTGCGCTACGCCGTGGAACGACCTCCCCACATGTACCGCCGCATCGGCCCCGTGTTTTGGCGTGCCGTGAAGAGCTCACAGTTTGACATTGCACGCGACATGCTGCACTTGTACCGACATCACTTTGCACGTCGCGGAAAAGCATCCTCATCCTCATCCTCATCCTCATCCTCATCTTCATCTTCATTCTCATCCTCCACATCCACATCCGATGTGATGAGCAATAACCACCCACCTACTACGTCAATGGCAAGCACCGCATGTCGTTTCAACGATTTTGAATTGCGAGTGGTGATGCGACACTTGACCAAAATCGTGGAGTCTGCTCCACCTTCTGCGCCTGCTGCAATGGTCGCAGCAGGCGCAGATCCGGATGCCCACGATCGCGCAATAGCCCGTTGCGTGGAATTCCTG
>JACCDT012014851.1_pt1 | contig 14229 bp, 13 predicted proteins | sample 7446291 | NCBI WGS metagenome assembly JACCDT01 (sample SAMN15323446, study PRJNA562643) | freshwater metagenome | isolation source: river surface water | place: USA:Blue River Watershed | collected 2017-08-17
AGAACCTCCTGCTCACCCGCGACGGCGACGTCGCGGTGCTGACGCTGAACCGCCCCGATTCACTGAACAGCCTGTCGCTGCAAGCGGTGAAAGACTTTCTGAATACGCTGCGAACACTGCACAACGATCACAGCGTGCACGCGCTGCTTGTCACGGGTGCCGGTCGCGGCTTCTGTACCGGCTGGCAGCTGGAAGAAGGCGGTGTGCCCGGACTGCCGGATGAGTCCTTCGGCGTGCGTCAGGCACATCTGATGGCCGAGTATTTCAATCCGGTGATTCAGGCCTTCCATGATCTGCCGTTTCCGGTGGTGGCCGCAGTGAATGGCCCTTGCGCTGGTGCTGGCGTGAGCATTGCGCTGGCGGCAGACATCGTGCTCGCTGCTGAGTCCGCGTATTTCATGCTCACCTTCGCGCCGCGCTTGGGACTGATACCGGATCTGGGCGCGACCTGGAAGCTGCCCCGGCTGATCGGCTGGGCGCGCGCGCAGGCCGCGACTCTGCTGGGCGACAAGATTTCGGCGAGCGACGCCGCTGCCTCGGGCATGATCTGGCGCTGCCTGCCGGAGGCTTCGTTGATGAGAGAAGCCCGGACCATCGCCGCACGGCTGGCGAAAGGCCCGCCGGGCATTGCACGCGAAGTGCGCCATGCGTATCACGCCTCGTCGACAAATACGCTCGCTGGGCAGCTGGATTATGAGCGGCTGCACCAACGGACCTTGCTCGACTCTGATGCGTTCAACGAGGGGCTGAAGGCCTTCGCTGAAAAACGGTCCCCTGATTTCTACAAGACACAAAAATAAACAACAAGGACATTCGCATGAACTATGAGACCCTGAGCTGCGATCTCTCTGAAAACATCCTTACCATCACCCTGAATCGCCCCGACAAGCTCAATGCGTTCACGGTGACGATGGCTAACGAGCTGATCGATGCCTTCAACCAAGCCAGCGACAATGACGCGGTACGCGCCATCATCGTGACTGGCGCGGGACGTGCGTTCTGCGCAGGCATGGATCTGGCGGTCTCAGGCAATGTGTTCGGGCTGGATGAATCGCAGCATCCGACAATGAAGGACATGCACGAACGCCTTGAGGATCCGGCAATCGTCAAAGGGGTGCGGGATACCGGCGGCCGGGTGTCGCTGTCCATCTTCAAGTGCAAGAAGCCGGTGATCGGCGCGATCAACGGTGCCGCGGTGGGCGTGGGCGTGACGATGCAGCTGCCGATGGACATACGCCTCGCGTCGGAGCAGGCCAAGTTCGGCTTTGTGTTCGGCAAGATCGGCATCGTACCCGAGGCCTGCTCGACCTGGTTCCTGCCCCGTCTGGTCGGCCTGTCAAAAGCGATGGAATGGGTGCATACGGCAGAAATCTTCGGCGCGGAAGAAGCGCATCGCGCCGGGCTGGTGAAAGAAGTGCTGCCCGCCGATCAGCTGATGACGCGCGCGCGCGAGCTGGCCCGCACGCTGGCCGAACGCTCGCCAACATCAATGGCGATGGCACGCCAGATGATGTATCGGAACAGCGCGTTCAGCCACCCGCTGGAAGCCCACAAGGTCGAATCGCTGGCGATGTTCTATGCGAGCATCGAAGATGGCAAGGAAGGCGTTACGGCATTCACCGAGAAGCGCAAGCCGGCATTCAAGACCAAGGCGTCGGCAATGCCCGACTTTTATCCATGGTGGAGATAAGGCTAATAGCGCAACAGCACGTAGGCGCCATCGGCACGGACCGCGATCCCGGTGGTCCGCGCCACCACAGTGGTGTCACACAGGCCTTGAAGCTCCTTGAGTGGTTCGGTTATTGCCCCATACTTTTTATCTATTGACTGGTTCTCGATGGTCCCGAATTGGTCATGAGTTACGTGCGAACCCAGCGCGAATATTAATCTGGGCTTGCCTGACGATTCAGAGGCTTTGCGGATCAATTCCAGTGATTTCTCGACGCCATACGAATCACCGACATACGAGCCCAGAATGTGCATCAGCGAGCGTTCCGCATAGATGCCTGTGTTTTCGTCGTAATTGACACACAGGACAACCGAGCTGCAATCCGCCATGTGGTTGGTGAAAATGACTTGATCCTTGATGGCGGTTTTCATGTAGCCCTCACGAACCTCGACTGCACCGGGCTGTTTTATCCATTCATAAAAGGCATTCGGGCCAGCGTTCAGCTCGGGAACATCGGATTTTTCGATCTCGGCGAGCATGCTCTCGATCGATGTCGTCAGCCCGCCAATACCCGCGGGATTTGAAGGTTTCATTGCAGCCCCAGTAAAACCAGCACGTGGAGATAACAGCTCTAATCAGCACAATGAGTAGAACTGAGCACGTTGTCGTTCCAAAGGCAATGCGTGTCGGATGGACTATAAGGTGCTACAAAGAATTCACAAAAGCGATCAGGTCGTCGCGCTCCTGCGATTTCAACTTTACAAATTGGTCGCGCGACGCCTTCGCTTCTCCGCCGTGCCACAGAATCGCTTCCAGCACATTACGCGCCCGGCCATCGTGCAGCAGATGCGTGCTGCCATTCACCTGCCTTGACAGCCCCAGCCCCCATAGCGGCGGCGTGCGCCAGTCGCGCGGCCCTGCCTTGAAATCAGGGCGTCCATCGGCAAGGCCTTCGCCCATGTCGTGGATCAGCATGTCGGTGTAGGCGCGAAAGCGCCGGTTCGACAGCTGCGGCAGGGCCGGGAATTCGCCGGTGCGAAGCTGCGGCACATGGCATTGCGCGCACTGCGCCTTGTTGAACAGGCGCTCTCCCCGTCTGACCTCAGCCTTGTCCTGATCTCGCGGCGCAGGCGCATCGAGCGCCATCACCCAGAACGTCAGGTCGTTGAGCATCTGCTCGCGCAGTTCGACCTTGTCGCCAGGGAGCATGGACTTGCAGCCCTGCTGGACGGGCGGGCAATTCTGCTTTGGATAGATGGACGAGGTGACACCCATGTCACCATGAAACGCAGCCGCGATCTGCTGGCGCACACCGGGCTGGTTGGCCTTCCATCCGAAACGCCCTATCGCCGTCTTGTCATTGATATCGTCACGCACGTAATTGACGCGGCCATTCAGTTTTTTGGCCTTCTGCGCCTTGGCCAGCGCGAGAATATCTTTCTCGCTCACGGCCTCCAGATAACCAAGACCGAAGATCACTCGCGAATTGCGCAGCGAGGTCATCACGTCATCGCCCAGCTCGCCGAAATTCAGGTTCTCGACGCGGATCTGCGGCTTGCGCAATTCGACCTCAGTGCCATCAGCCAGTTTGACCGAATGCGGCAGCCAGTCGACGAACAGATCGGCCTCTCCCTAACGAATATGATTTTTGTCGGTCGTGATCACATCAAACAGCTGCAGCTGATTGCCATAGTCGGGATGCGGCTTCGGCCCGCCATGCGGCGTTTCGCCGGGAATCGATATCCTCAGCAGCTGCTGCACCAGCGGCGTGTTGCGTGCCTCGGTGGTGCGGCCCCGACCGGCCTGTACATGACAGGCGGCGCAGGAATTGGCGAGGAAAGTCGGGCCCAGCCCCCACTCGAACATGGGCATTGGTCGCAGGTAATCCCAGTTGGGGATGTTCAGCTGCGGGAAAACCACCCAGGACGTCATGAACGCCTTTTCGCCCTCGTTGAACTGTGATTGCTGCTCCGGCGTCAGGTCAGGCGTGGGCTGCATGTAGACCCGGTGAGGATCGACTTCCCTGCGCTCGGCGGCTGTATCGGCGGACTGAATCAGGCCCGCCGGCAGCAGCATGGCGAGCGCCAGAAAAAGCTGGGTTTTTTTCATTGTTTTCCTTGTCTCGGCGACCGGGATTGTATAGCGGTCACTTTTTTGACTTTAAGAAAACCGGGCAGCGATTTATATGACCGAGGTCAAAATCCGACCAGATCGGTGCGTTTTCGCCAGCAACGCACCCTGCGGATGATTGTTTTTCAGGCAATGGCGTCTGCCTGTACGGATCTCGGGTGCGCGACCGCGGATTCTGACTTTCGAGAGGATGACGGCTGTTGCTACAGTGCCCCCTCAGCCTCATCCTGGCGCGAGCCGTGATCCCTCCTCACTCTGGCAGTGATTGCCTGTTGGCGCAGACAATTACCGTATACTCGATTCAACTCATTAAGGCGTTTCGGAGCGCCCTAGTGACAGCAACTGTGCTGCGGCACAGCATAAAAAGCCGCTTCAGCAAAAGTAAACAACGCGGGTAAAACACCGCATAGCATTGAAACAGCATGACGCTTCAGGTTGAATAAACAGCGCGCATCGGCACCCCCGGGCAGACGCTGATAACAAAGGAGACAAGACCATGGGCATCAAGGGCGACAAGAAGACCTCCCCGCAACATCCGCAATTTACCCAGCGCCGCAAGCTGCTGCAGGGCGCGACAGCGATGGCCGGCATGGCCACGCTGGGCTTTCCATCCATCTCGCTCGCACAGAACAAGCCGATCCGCGTTGGCATGCCGACGATCTTGTCCGGTCGGGTCGCGATGCTCGGTCAGTCGTCGACCAATGCCGCACAAATGGAAGTGGAGAAGTTCAATGCCGCCGGTGGGCTCGGAGGCCGCAAGATCGAGCTGGTGATTCGCGACTCCAAGGGACAGCCACAGGAAGCGGCGCGCGTGGCTCGCGAACTGGTGACTGCAGAAGGCTGCGAGATCATTTACGACGCCGAAGCCTCATCCGGCGCCTTTGCCGTGCATGAAGTCGCGCGCGATCTCGGCGTGCTGGTGATTCATACGTGCTCTGAGACTTCCGCACTGTCGGCCGACCCGAAGCTGCGCACACCGATGGCTTTCCGCTGCGCGCGTCAGGGCATTCATGATGCAGTGATTGGCGGCGCTTATGCAGCCAAAGTCGCGAAGGAAAAGAACCTCAAGCGCTGGATGACCTGCTCGCCCGACTATGCGTACGGCCGCGACACGACCGCCGAATTCGTCGACTACCTGAAATACTTCAACAAGGATGTGGAGATCATCGGCGATGTCTGGCCCAAGCTGTTCCAGGCCGACTACAGCGAGAACATTACCCGTCTGTTACAAGGCAATCCGCAGGCGGTGTACTCGTGCCTGTGGGGCGGCGACCTGACCTCCTTTATCGATCAGTCGAACATCTACGCGCTGTTCAAGGATCGCCAGTTCTTCGGCGTGAACATGGCTGACTATGCGGTGCTGCATAACGTGAAAGCCGTGCCGGCGGGCCTGCACTCGGGTAATCGCTATCTGAAGAGCTTTCCGAACCATCCGGGCAATGCGGCCTGGTCGAATGCGTATCAGGCCAAGTACAAAGATCTGCCGCTGAACTGGGCCTGGCAGAACGCTGCAGGTATTCAGTTCCTGACGACAGCCATGAAGAAAGCCAACAGCGCCGATGGCAAAAAAATCGCTGCCGCGTTGACCGGCCTGACCATCGATTCGCCGTTCGGCGCGAATGGCAAGCTGACGATGCGCGCAGAAGACCACACGCTGGTCGACTATGCGCTCGGCTGGGGCGAGCTGTCCGGCAAAGAGCCGTTCATGGCAAGCCCGGTGCCCGGCAACTGGAAACAGATCGCCGAGCTGGAAGCCGAGTGGAAGAAGCGCAAAGGCTTCGCCTGATCCGCGACGGCACTCCCCTCGCTTCCCGCTGATGGTGGCGGGAAGCGGTTTGCGCGGCATGTCATGCAGTATCGTTGATGCCGCACCTCGCCAGCCTGCCTTTCCGGAGTCTTGAGTGAATCCCACCGCATTGCTTGAATGCGTGAGCTCGATGTCCTGCATCGTCACGCAATTGTCCACGGGCCTGATCGTCGGCGCGTTGCTGTTTCTGGTCGCCGCCGGCCTGACGCTGATCTTCGGCGTGCTGGGCATCGTGAATTTCGCCCACGGCTCGTTCTACATGCTCGGCGCCTATCTGGCACTGACGGCCTATCGCCTGTCGGGCAGCTTCTTCATTGCGATACTGGCAGCCGGACTGGGCGTCGGACTGTTCGGGCTGATTTTTGAACGCTTCTTCATGCGCCGCGTGTACAACGCGGATGTGCTGATGCAGCTGCTGGTCTGCTACGCGCTGGTGCTGATGATGGATGATGTGGTCAAGATCCTCTGGGGCGCGGAGTTCCAGTCAATGGGCATGCCGGAGGCGTTCCAGGCACCACCGCTGTTCATCCTGGGCGGGGTCGTACCGCTGTTCTATGTGTACCTGATCGGCGCGGCCGCGCTGATCGCGCTGGTGCTGTGGGCGATCCTGAATCACACGCTGATGGGCAAAATCGTTCGCGCCGCCGCACAGAATCCCACCATGACCTCGGCGCTCGGCCTGAACACCAGCCTGATCTATGCCGGCGTATTTGCTTTCGGCGGCGCACTGGCCGGCATGGCCGGCGGGCTGGCAGCCCCGGTGCGCTCGATGTCGCCGGGCATGGGCTTTTCGATTCTGATTGAATCCTTCATCGTGACGGTGATCGGCGGCATGGGCTCGGTCAGCGGCGCGCTGGTGGGCGCATTGCTGATCGGACTGATACGCGCCTTTGGCACGATCGGCTTTCCGCTGTTCGTGGAAGGCCTGATGTTCATCGCGATGGCGCTGATCCTGATATTGCGTCCGAACGGCCTGCTGGGTAAAGAAGGGAGGACGGCATGAAATCCTCCACCTTCCGTACTGACCTGCTATGGGCGCTGGGTGCGCTGGTGCTGCTGGCGCTGATTCCCGTACTCACGTCGTCGCGCGTGCTGCTCGATTATGTGATCCGTCTTGCTGCGATGGGCATCTTTGCGACTTCGCTGAACATCCTGATCGGCTATGGCGGGCTGGTGTCTTTCGGCCATGCGATGTTCTTCGGCGGCGGCGCGTATGCGTTCGCGCTGATGATGCAAAAGACCGGCTCCAGCATTCCGGTAGCGATGCTGGTCGCCATTCTTTTCTGCGCGGCGTTGGGGCTGGTGGTGGGCGCGATCTGCGTGCGCCTGAAAGAAATTTATTTTTCCTTCATCACACTGGCTTTCCAGATGCTGCTCTACAGCGTGATCCTGACCTGGACCTCGCTGACCGGCGGGGATCAGGGCCTGACCGGCGGCATACCGCGCACGCCCTTCTTCGGGGTCAATCTGGCTGACCCGACGCAGTTTTACTGGTTTGCCTGCGTGCTGGGCGTCGGCAGTTTGCTGCTGATGCGAACGATTCTGCAATCGCCGTTCGGCTACACGCTGCGTATGGTGCGCGACAACGCCGAGCGCGCGCGCTATCTGGGCATCGATGTCTGGCGGGTGAAGCTGTACGCCTTCATTCTGGCCGCCTCACTGGCGGGTGTGGGCGGCATTGTGATGGCGCTGTTCGTCTCGGGCGCTTTCCCGGAATTCAGCTACTGGACGATGTCGGGCGAAGCAACCTTCATGATCATGATGGGCGGTCTGCATGTGTTCATCGGCCCGGTGGTCGGCGCGGGTCTGCTGCTGCTGTTCAATGATGTGATCACCCGCAGCACCGAATATCACGGCCTTGCACTGGGCATCGTGGTGCTGCTGTTCGCGCTGGGCTTCAAGCGCGGCATTACAGATTTTGCGCAACAACTCATACACACAATAAAAAAGAAGGAAGATACCCAATGAGCAAGAAACCCCTGACCGTCGTCACCGGCGGCGCGAGCGGCATTGGTGCTGCCTGCGTGCGCCATCATGTGAAACGCGGCGATACCGTGATCGTGCTTGACCTGCCTGCGGGCTGGTCAGAGGCGAAAGCCAAAGACCTGGGTGTGAAAGCCTTCTATGCCTGCGATGTGCTGGATGACCAGCGCGTGCGCGACGTCGCTGAACTGATCGAGAAAGAGCATGGCGCCATCGACTACCTGATCAACAGCGCCGGCATCCTGCAGCGCAAGCTGCCGCCCGAACAGCTGCCGATGGATCACTGGGATGCCGTCACCAATATCGATTTGCGCGGCACGTATCTGTGCTGCGCGGTGTTCGGCTCGCGCATGGCGGAACGCGGGCAAGGCGCGATCGTGAACATCGCCTCCATTACCAGCTTCCGTTCCTCGCCCCTGCATGCGTATGGCCCGGCCAAGGCGGCGGTCGCGTCGCTGACGATGGGACTCGCTGCAGAATGGGGACGATCCGGTGTGCGTGTCAATGCCGTCGCTCCTGGCTTCACGCTGACCGAAGGCTTGCAGGCCGCCATTGACCGAGGCGACCGTGATCCGGCAGAGCTTGCGCAGCCCTCGGCGATGAACCGGCTGGTGATGCCGGACGAGGTCGCCGATGGTATCGGTTTCCTGCTGTCCGATGCGGCACGCGCGATCACGGGCATCACGATGCCGATCGACTGCGGCTGGATGGCCGGCAGCACCTGGGATACCTGGGGCGGCATGCAGGGCCCTCGCCCGCGCAAACACTAAACCCTGAACCTACGGGCCGCTCATGCTGACAGTCCAGAACCTTCGCAAATCCTTCGGCGGCGTGGTCGCCACCTCGGACGTGTCGATCGATTTCCCTGCCGGCTCGCTGTCGGCAGTGATCGGCCCCAACGGCGCGGGCAAGACCACCTTCTTCAACCTGATCTCGGGTGGCCTGCAGCCGGATTCCGGACGCATTCTGCTGGATGGCGAAGATATCGTCGGTCTGCCCAGCAGCGAGATCGTGCGCAAGGGCATAGGCCGCGCGTTTCAGGTCGCCAAGCTCTTCAAGTCACTGACGGTGGAAGAATCACTGCGCGGCGCGCTGCAATCACCGCTCGGCCATTCGCTGCAGATGCGGGGACGCTTTCCCACGGAAGACACACGTGACCGCGCGCATGAAGTGATGGAGCAGCTCGGCCTGCAGAACAAGGCGGATATCGTCAGCGGCAATCTCTCGCATGGCGACCAGAAGCTGCTCGATATCGCGCTCGCGCTGGTGCTGAAACCGAAAGTGCTGCTACTGGACGAACCCGTGGCCGGCATGGGACCGGAAGAGCGCTGGCAGATGATCGATACCGTCTATGCGCTCTGGAAAAAAGGTGGCCTGACCGTGGTGCTGATCGAGCATGACATGGAGATCGTGTTCAAGGTCTCGCAACATATTCATGTGCTCTCATACGGCAAGCTGCTCGCGCAAGGCACACCGGATGAGATACGCAATAACCCGGCCGTGATCGAAGCGTATCTGGGCACACCGAAGGAGGCACACGCATGAGCTGCATGCTGACAGTGACGACACTCGATGTGAGCTACGGCAGCAGCCAGGTGCTGTTCGGCCTGAAACTGAAGGTGACCAAAGGCGAGACGCTGGCGCTGCTGGGCCGTAACGGCGCCGGCAAGAGCACCACCATGAAAGCGATCGCCGGCGTGATCCCTGCCAAACGCGGCAGCATCGAGCTCGAAGGCAGATCCATCAGCGGACAACCCTCGCACAAGATCGCGCGCGCCGGCATTGGCTTTGTGCCCGAAGACCGGCAGATCTTCATTGATCTCTCCGTTGACGACAATCTGCGCATCGCCGCCAAGCGCGGCGCGCACGGCGAACAGGACTGGAGCATTGATCGTGTGTACGACATGCTGACCCTGTTGAAGCCTTTGCGTGACCGTCTGGGTGGACAACTGTCTGGCGGCGAACAGCAAATGCTGACGATCGGCCGCTCATTGATGGGTAATCCCAGCCTGCTGCTGCTGGACGAACCCAGCGAAGGCCTTGCGCCCATCATGGTGCAAAAGATCGGCGAGCTGGTTGATGATCTGAAGAAACTCGGCACCACGATCGTGCTGGCCGAGCAGAACCTGCATTTCTGTCTGGGTCTCGCCGATCGCGCAGTCGTGATCGACAAAGGCAGCGATGTGTTCGAGGGAAGTATCCGCGAACTGGAAGCGAATGCAGAAGTGAAGCAACGCTACCTGTCCGTATAAACAGTCTTCACAAGCCGTAGCAAACAACAAGAGAGGCCTCATGAGCCCCACCCTCCCCAAAGCCTTCGACATGCACCGCGTGCGCGTACTGATCACCGGTGCAGCCGGTGGCATCGGTTCAGAGACCGCCAAGCTGTGCAGCCAGCTTGGCGCGACCACGGTGCTGACCGATGTCGGCAGCACGCTGCCCAGGCTGGAGACGCTGGCCTCCGCACTCGGGGGCGTCGACGCCGTCCACTCGCTGGATATCTCCGACCGCCATGCGGTGGAGGCACTGGTCTCGCAGCATGCGCCCTTCGATGCGCTGATCGATACCGCCGCCATTTGCCCGTTTGATGAAGACTGGATGCAGCCCGAGTGGGACGAAAAATTCCACCGGGTGATGAAGGTGAATGTACTTGGCCCGATCAATCTGGTGCGCGCCATCATGCCGGGGATGATGGAGCGCAAGCAGGGCAGCATTACGCTGTGCGGATCGATCGCGGGCTGGATGGGTGGTCTGCTCGCCGCGCCCCACTATGCGGCTTCCAAGGGCAGCGTACATGCGCTGGTGCGCTGGTTCGCGCAGCGGGCGACACCGCATCAGGTACGGGTGAATGCGGTGGCACCCGGGCCGATCGCAACCGGCATGACCGACGGGCAGCCCTACAACAAGGACAGCTATCCGATGAAGCGCATGGGCGAACCGCAGGAAATCGCGAATGCGCTGGTATTCCTGTCGTCGCCCGCCGCATCCTTCATTGCGGGCAGTGTGATGGATGTGAATGGCGGGGTGCTGATGCGGTGAGATCTGGGCAACGCCAGCCTATCCAGAAAAAATCGGACAGCACCCTGAGCTTGCCGGAACTTTGATAAATGGATTCATTACTCATCGCCTTTGACTTATCTAAAAGGCCACCGCATGAATCCCGCCACCTCCCCCACTGACACCAGCAGCGCAAGATTAATTCTACTAGGCAACCAACCTGCTCAAAACGAGCAATCGAGCCATCCCACCACGGGCCAGACTCCGACGCTGGCGAACCAACCTATAGGACAGTCACCGCTACCGGCACCCGGCCCTTCGGAGGTCGAGAAAGAAAAACGCAGCGCCAGTGAAAATTCAAGCAGTATCACCATTACCACTCGGCCCAGTACTCCAGAGGAAATCACCCCCGTTCAAAAGACCTTATTACAACCATGTTCACCTGAAGACATCGCAGCAGGGATGAGAGAGGCGGTAATACATGGCGATCTGGAAATGCTTGAATTTCTCGTAGAAAAAGGTGGGGATGTTAATCACTATTATCGTGGTGGCCGTCGTAGTTATACTCCAACGCTTGGCCATCTTGCCATTGAAAATGGAAAACCAGAAATCCTTAAATGGCTGATTCGCCATGGATTCGAGATTAATTCAATTGACGGACATGGGCGAAGCCTGCTGTGCCTGGCTATCTTCAAAAGAGATCGTGAAACTGCACTTTGGCTAATGCAGCAAAAAGGCTGCGATACAAAGATAGCAACATTTGAAGGAAAAAGTTGTCTTCATCTTGCCGCAGAAATTGATGATCTTGACTTGATTATTCGTCTTGTTGAGAGCGGACTCAGTATTCATGGCGCGGGTTTTTATAGTCGGCCACCGATATACTCTACGATTGAACATGGATCAAGGAAAACACTTGAGTGGATGGTAGCAAATGGTATCGATATTGATAATGAAAAATATCCTCTCAAAAAATTTTTTTACTGGGCCGCAAGAAAACGTAACAGCGAAATTTGTAAATATCTCGTGGATTTTGGCGCTTTAGCGCAATACAAGAATTGTGGATCTACACCATTAGTAGAGGCTGTGAATTTGCACACTATCGAGCCCGAAAGAAACCGCAACGATCATGTGAATACTGTCAAATTCGTGGCGCAATTTTCTGACATGGCGTTTCGATTGTCTGTGGCGGATTATATTGGCCATGCCAATTACAATATGACCGCTTTAATGATCGCCGTAAAAGACAATCTCTATGACCTCGCACCTTCGCTAATTGAAGCGACGCTGCAACATCCTGATGCTGAAAAATTGATTCATGAAGCCCTGCCTCTGGCGAAAAGTGTATTCATGAAAGAGCTGCTGACAAGAGCTTTGATTAATCCAGAAATATTTACATCTGAAATAGCGCAAGCTACCCGGCAGAGTGCGAGCAGCAAGTCCGGCGTAAGTAGCATCCCGCTTCTGCAAAAAATCGGAGAAAAACTCGGCGACTTGCATGCGATACAGTCTCAACTTGGGAGCAGTTCCTCAGGGTTGACGCCCCTGCAGAATGAAGCTGCAAAGCATGGTATTTTTGCAGGGCTGATGGAATGGAGGATAGGCCTTCAAGACTCTTCTGACATCTATGGCGATGATGATGAAGAAATTCCAGCGAGTTTGCTCCGGAAGCTGACCCACTCCTCCGTTGAAGAAATCGATTCTTTGATTCAGCAAGGAGAACAATGGGAAAGCCAGCAGCTCAAGCCCATCATCCACGGCCTTTTTCAGAGCTGCCACAGCATGTCACAAAACGGAATGAGCGTATCTGACCTTGAGAAGGTATTTAGCGGTAGCGGCTTCTATCAGCCGATCGCACGCCGCATTGCCGCTGCCTGGGAAGATGCCCGGGCTAGCCACCAACAATACTCCAACTCAAGCTCAAGCCAGATTTCTCAACAAGCCTCTGACAAGCTGCGGAATAGTTTTCGTCAAGCCCTGAAAGCTCGGCTTGATTCAGCGGCGACCATCCAATTCCCGACGAATGACCCGGCTATTCCCCAACGAAGCAAGGATTTATTCAGCAATCTGTTAGCTCGACAGCTCTCGCTCGTCGCGGAGTTCTGGAGGGCTGAATAAATAATAATCGGTTTAAATATTCTGAAGTCGGGCGGCCTGTGCGCCGCCCGATAATGGCAGAACAACCTCAAATCGTGTGCCTTCGCCCGACTTGCTGGTAAAACTGATGCTTCCGCCATGGGCTGTGACGACTGTCTTTGACAGCCACAGCCCAACCCCCATGCCTTTAGCTTTGGAGGTCTTGAACAACTCGAAAACTGAAGACTGATGCTCTTCAGCGATGCCCCGACCACTATCCTCCACGACGATCAGCGCCTGCCTGTCGTCCTGAGTTGCAGATATTTTTACCCATTTTTCCAGCTTGCCCGATTCGCTGACGGCATCAATGGCATTGTTCAGCAGGTTTAGCATCACTTGCTGCAACTGGGTACGATCAGCCTGCAATTTGATAGGGCTGGTGGCGACGATCTGCACATCAATGCCTGCATTTTCGGCGCGTGCCCTTAGCAATGCATGACAATCTTCGATCAGTGCTTTCATATCGACGGTCTCTTTCTGGCCATCTCCCTGCTCGAACAACATACGCAATTTCAAGATGATGTCAGCCGCGCGACGATTGTCTGACTTTATTGAGTTCAGTAATTCCGGTAATTCAATTGGCCGGTCCGTTTGATCTCGCAGCCTTCTTTCGAGCAGACTGAGATTGAGGCCAATAGAGCATAGCGGCTGATTCAATTCATGCGCAAGACTGGCTACCAGCGCGCCCATCGCCGCGCTTTTGCTGGACAGTGCCAGGCGCCGGATGATCTCCTCACGCTCCTTCAGCAAGCGTGTAAGTGCCTCGTGATGCTGCGCGAGCAAACGGCGACTTGCCTCAGCAGCGGCCAGCTCGCGCTCTGCTCGCAAGCGCTGACGCTCTCGCTCCTCAAGAAATACCCGCAGGAATCCGATGTTCGCCAGTGGTATGCAAATGAATTGTCCCAGCACCAGCAGATGCTGGTCCAGACTGGGTGCGTAGATATCCTCGTTGTATGGCTGTGTCAGCAGCCACCCCACTTTAAAAAAATGGGTCACCGAAAGTCCCAGCCCGGCACCCATCAGCAATGATGCGCCAAAGCTCTGATGCTCCTGCCCGAGCCGATGGCCCACCAGAAAATAGTCGATCAATATCAGCGCATAAAAACTGAAATATACGAGGCGCAGGTAATATTCAGGCACATTCAATTCATGGCCGATGCCCAGAGTTGCCAGCAACAGAACACTGGTCGCTGCATAGAACCCGATCGCAGTGCGGGACACCACCGGGAAGAACATGCGCAATGACAGACACCGTCCGGCATTACCAAAGACCATCAGCGCCTGTCCGACGTACACGAAAACCGCTTCACTGACGGTGCCGCGGGTGGCGAGCGCGATCACGCCCAGCCCGCTCATCAGTCCTGACGCGCTCCACAGCCAGACCTGAGCATTACGCTGCTCGGACAGCGCAAGCCAGATCACGGCGTGCATGGTCAGGTAGACCACGCACACCATGAAAATCGTTGTTTGGGTGTGCAGTTCCAAGCCGGTGCTCGCTCATGTCGCCCTG
>JACCDT010250839.1_pt1 | contig 14220 bp, 8 predicted proteins | sample 7446291 | NCBI WGS metagenome assembly JACCDT01 (sample SAMN15323446, study PRJNA562643) | freshwater metagenome | isolation source: river surface water | place: USA:Blue River Watershed | collected 2017-08-17
CTTAACTTTGGATAGAGACGATCGTAAGATGTCTTTAGGTATCAAACAATTGACTCAAGATCCATGGACTGACATTACTTCTAAATATCCGGTAGGTTCTAAACATTCTGGTATCGTTAGAAATTTTACTAACTTTGGTATTTTCGTAGAATTAGAAGAAGGAATCGACGGATTGATTTATATCTCTGATCTTTCTTGGACTAAGAAAATCAAACACCCATCTGAATTTGTAAATGTTGGTGAAAAATTAGACGTAGTAGTATTAGAATTAGATGTTGAAGGACGTAAATTATCTTTAGGTCACAAACAAACTACTGCTAATCCTTGGGATCAATACGAAGATTCTTTTGCAGTGGGAACTATCCACAAAGGAGAAATTTCTGAAATCGTTGACAAAGGAGCTACTGTAGAATTTGGTGATGATATCGTTGCTTTCATTCCTACACGTCACTTAGAAAAAGAAGACGGTAAGAAATTGAAAAAAGGAGAATCTGCTGATTTCAAAGTAATTGAATTCAACAAAGAATTCAAAAGAGTAGTTGCTTCTCACACTGCTATCTTCCGTGAAGAAGAAGAGAAAAATGTGAAAACAGTTTCTGAAAATACTTCATCTGCTTCTACTAATGCACCAGCTGCAACTTTAGGAGATAACAATGATGTATTAGCTGCTTTGAAAGCTAAAATGGAGAAAACAGAGAAAAAATAATTCTCAGTTCTTTTTAAATACAAAAGCCTCACAGTTATGTGAGGCTTTTTTTATGGTATTGATTTTTGAAAATAATAAACCCCAAATCTAATTAGATTTGGGGTTTTACTTTATAGTGTTTAAAATAAATTATCTCAAAACAGCACCTAGTTCTGTTTCAAAATTCTTTTGTAATTTATTCATGATCTTGTCAATTTGCTCATCGGTTAAGGTTTTTGAGCTGTCTTGAATACTAAAGCTTAAGGCATACGACTTTTTACCTTCGGGTAAGTTTTGTCCTTCGTATACATCAAACAAATCAATGTTTTTCAATAATGATTTTTCAGTTTGTTTTGCAATAGTGTAAATACTTTCGTAAGTAACAGTTTGGTCAATTAACAATGCTAAATCTCTACGAACTTCAGGGTATTTCGGAATTTCAGTGAATTTAATCTTATTCGAAATTAATTTTAAAATAGCCGCCCAATTGAAATCAGCATAGAATACTTCTTGTTTGATTGCGAAGTGTTTTAGTATTGACTTCTTTACAACTCCTATTTCTACTATAGTATCTTTTCCTAAACTAACAGCAATTCCTTCAGAAAAAACATCCGAAGTTAACGGTTGAATTTGTGTTTTTTGAATTCCTAATCGTTCTAGAACAGCATTTACATATCCTTTGAATAAAAAGAAATCTGTTGGTTTTTGGCTAGTTGTCCAAGTTTCTTGATTTCTATTTCCAGTAAGAAAAAGCGTTAAATGTTTTTTCTCTTCATATCCAGAAGGGTAGTTGTGGTATGTTTTTCCGAATTCAAATAATTTTAAATCGGTATTCTTTCTATTAATATTATACGAAATCGCTTCTAATCCAGAGAATAATAATGATTGACGCATGGTTGCCAAATCGCTACTCAACGGATTTAACATGGTTACATTATGTTCTTCTTTCAACATTTCAGAAAGCTGAATATAATTGGCTGTAGTCAATGAATTGGCCATCATCTCGTGAAACCCTAGCGAATTCAATTGAGTAGCCACCACATTTTGTATCTTATAATCTTCTGTTCTTGGCGAATTAGCAACTGTAGCGTTTACCTTATTGGAGAATTTTATATTATTATATCCATATACTCGAAGGATTTCTTCAATAACATCAATTTCTCGCTGCACATCTACTCGGTAAGCCGGAATAGTTAAACCTAATCCTGAATCTGAAACGCTATTTACTTTGATATCTAAAGAAACTAATATTTTCTTGATAATGTCTTTCGAGATTTCTTGACCAATAATTTTAGATACTTTGTTAAAGTTTAAGAAAACACTAAAATCCTCTACTTTTTTAGGATATACATCAATTACATCCGATGTAATTTCACCACCAGCTACTTCTTGAATTAATAAAGCTGCACGTTTTAAAGCATATTCAGTAATCGAAGGATCTATTCCTCTTTCAAAACGGAAAGAAGCATCGGTGTTTAGTTGATGTCTTTTGGCCGTTTTACGAATACTTACTGGATTAAAATAAGCACTTTCTAAGAAAATGGCATTGGTGCTTTCTGAAACCCCAGATTCTTTTCCTCCAAAAACTCCTGCAATACACAAAGGTCCTTTTTCGTCACAAATCATAATGTCTTCCTCGTGCAAACTTCTTTCTATATCGTCAAGTGTAGTAAATTTAGTCCCGGAAGGTACTGTTTTTACAATCACTTTACCGCTAATTTTAGCAGCATCAAAAGCGTGAAGTGGTTGTCCTAATTCGTGTAATACATAATTAGTAACATCCACAATATTGTTTTTTGGATTTAAACCAATAGATTTCAAACGGTTTTGTAACCAAGCAGGAGATGGTTTTACAGTAATTCCTGAAATAGTTACTCCGCAGTATCTTGGAACCAATTTACTCTCTTTAACATCAATGTCGATTTTTAAGGTACGTTTGTCTACTCTGAAATTGCTTACGGAAGGAGTGATCAATTCTACGTTTGCACCACTTTGAAGCATTCCAGCTCTTAAATCACGAGCTGTACCTAAGTGGCTCATCGCGTCTGCACGATTGGGAGTTAATCCAATTTCGAATACTTCATCATTTTCAATTTTAAAAACGGTAGCAACGGGAGTTCCGGGTTGTAACGATGGTTCTAAAACCATAATTCCATCATGGCTAGTACCAAGACCAATTTCATCCTCAGCACAAATCATCCCGTGACTTTCTTGTCCGCGAATTTTCCCTTTTTTAATTGTAAATGCTTCTCCTTCTTTATCATACAAAATGGTTCCTATAGTGGCTACAGGAACTTTTTGTCCTGCCGCTACATTACTAGCACCGCATACAATTTGAACTGGAGTTCCGTCGCCTAAATCTACGGTAGTTACTTTTAGTCTATCTGCATCAGGGTGAGGAACACAGGTTAAAACGTGTCCTACTACAATTCCTTCTAAACCACCTTTTACAGATTGGTATTTTTCAACCACTTCCACTTCTAAACCTAAATCGGTTAATAAAGCTGCGGTTTCTTCTGATTGCCAATCTATTTTAATAAACTGTTTTATCCAGTTGTATGATATTTTCATTTTGAATTATTTTCAGGTTTGCAAATATAAGGATTGCAGATTGGAGTAGGAAACATTTTTTTTTGATTTTTAAAAGTCTTTCGTATTACTTGAAATAATTATTTTTTTCTTTTAATTATTCTTTTTAAGAAAAGGAATCAATCCTCCAAAATACACTTTTTGGTCGTCATAAAAGTCCATATGACTTCCTTTTGGACAAAATAAGTAGGTGCCATTTTGTACTAATTTTGACATTGCTGACATGTGTTTTGGATCCATAGTATCGTATTTAGCTCCAATAACTAAAGTAGGAATAGTGATGTTTTTTAAATCAGCTTTTCTATCCCATTTTTCTAATTTTCCTGAAATACCAAATTCACTCGGACCTTGCATCGTCACATATAACGATTGATTCATTTTCGCAAAAGATCGATTCACCGGTTCTGGCCAATCTTTTGCAGGAAAACGAAGAATGTGTTTTTCGTAAAAATTAGGAATTAATAGTTCCATATAACGTGGATTAGAAAAATCTTTTGCAGCTTCAATTTGATTGAGTTCAGCCAATATTTTTGGATCCATTTGTTTCGCTAATACTTCATCGGCATATTTACCATATTCAGGACAGCTAGACATCATATTGGAGATAATCAATCCTTTCATATTATGTTGGTATTTCAAAGCATATTCCATAGCTAAAATGCCTCCCCAAGAATGGCCTAACAAATAAAAATTAGTGGCATCTAAATGCAATGCTTTTCTAACTTGTTCCACTTCTTCTACATAGCGACCTAAATCCCAAAGCGCTACATCATTCGGATTATCAGAGTTTCCACAACCCAATTGATCGTAATAAATAATTTCAATTCCTTCAGCAGGTAGGAAATTTTCAAAACATTCAAAATATTCGTGAGTGGCACCCGGACCACCGTTAAGAAGGAGTAATTTTATTTTAGGATTATTTCCAATGCGTTTAGTCCAAACGTTAAAAGTCCCTTTTGAAGTAGTAATTGGAATAACTTTCACACCTCCATTTTGAATACTGTCGTTTGATCTTTCGAAATATACAGACGAATTTTCAGTGGTACTTTTTTGGCAAGAGACAAAAAAAGAAAGAAGTAAAACAAAAATAATTTTAGCACTAGTTTTCATATGTTTTTTTTAGAATTTATAAAATTTCTTCAATATGTTTTTTAATATTTTCAGCTATTTTTTTCGTAGGTAAATCATTAGCATCTTCTCCAAAAGGATCTTCAATTTCTTCGGCGATTAGTTCTAAACTAGCGAGAACATAAAAGATAAATACAACTACAGGAATAACATAATATCCTAAACTAAATACATATCCAAAAGGTAAAGTCAATACGTAAATAAAAATAAATTTCTTTATGAATGCACTATAAGAATAGGGTATAGGTGTATTCTTAATCCGCTCACAAGCGCCACAAATATCAGTAAAAGATTGTAATTCGCTATTGATAACAATTAGTTGGTCTCCAGTTAATTTCTTTGAAAGATACAAACTATTAACTTTCACGAATAATTTATTGGCGACTTGATTGGGACGGTGTTTGTGGTGATCAATTTCTAAATCGACATCATCAAATAATTGTTTTCCTGTATCGCTATCGTTTAAATGTTTCCTTAAAATAGCAGCATAATGCGGAATCATTTTTTTAAAAAATTCACGATCATTGTCATCCACTAACATAGCATTGAGTTTGATTGCAAGGTTGCGAGAACTATTTACTAAACCTCCCCACATTTTTCTTCCTTCCCACCAACGATCGTAAGCCGTGTTTGTTCTGTAGGCTAACAATAATGAAATGACAAAACCCAACATCCCATGCATCATTGAAATGTTTTTCACATGACTATCTTCCGGTAAGTGCCAATATTCAATTTCAAGATAAGCGATAATTCCTGAATAGACTCCAATGATAATCATGATTGGAATTAACTTTCTAAATGTGTCGGCCTTACTAAAATGAAATATAAAACTGATCCAGTCTTTTGGGTTATAAGATGTCATTTGTATTATTAATTTAGGTTAATAATTCCTGCCAGTTCTTTTAATGCGATTTCAGATAATTTAGCTTGGAATTGCGCATTGCTATTTCGCACTTTAGCATTTACAAAATTCAGTTGAGCAGTTCTAAATTCTAAAGTCGTTATAGTCCCAATTTTAAATTTATCTAAGGTAATAGCTAAATTTTGTTTGGCTATAGCTTCATTTTTATCTTCTAAACGAATAAGTTCAAGATTAGTTAAATAAGTTTGGAAAGAGGTAGCTAATTGAGAATGTAGTGCTAGTTTTTGTTGATCGATAGTCAATTTAGAATTCTCAATTTGAAGTTGAGCAATTTTTTCATTTCTATTTTGAGCAAATCCGTCAAAGAGATTTAAAGCGGCACTAAAGCCATAATTAAATCCTTTAGCTGAAGTTGCAGTTGCAAAACCTAAACTAGCTTGTGTTTCGGATAAATTGTATCCCGTTATTAATCGAATTGTTGGATATCGATTCGCCTTAACTTGTTTTAATTGTAATTCAGCTACTTTATTTGCAATAATTTGAGCAACTAATTGAGGATTTTGATTCTCGGCTAAAGTGACTAAATTGTCTAAAAGTAAAGTATCATCAACACGAATAGCATCATTGACTTTAAATTCTGTTGTTGTGTCTCGAGCTAAAATTTGATTCATTACAATTTTAGTATTGTCATACAATTCTTTTTGTCTAAGAAGAGTAACTTGGTCTGTATTCAAATCAACTTGTGCATTCAATACTTCGAGTTTTGAAGCTTTACCAATTACAAATCGATTTTGTGCCAATGCCAAACGTTGGTTTGAAATTACAATCGTAGAATCTAAGGCTTCCAATTGTTGTTGTTGCTGAACCAAATCAAAATAGGTGGTTGTAACCGCGCTTATTTTGTTTAAAATAGTTTGTTTCAATTGTGTTTCACCTAATTTTTGTAATTCCTTCAATTGGTCTAATTTGGCAAACATTTTGAATCCGTCAAATACTGTCCAATCTAAATTGACACCATAATTCAAACTATTATTTTTTGCATTGTCCAACGAATTTACAAGGCCACTTTGTAAAGTTTGTGAGCTATTTTGAACGCGATTATTAGCAGCAACTGTTGCTAAGACAACAGGCAACATACCAGCATTTCCAATTGCTACATTTGTTGTTGCAATAAGCGAATTATTCGAAGCTATTTTAATTTCGTAATTGTTTTCTAAAGCTAGTTTTACTGCAGATTCAAGAGATATAATTTCTTGAGAATTTACATTGTTAAAAGCAAAAAACAGAATACTTGCTATGATGAATTTACACTTTGTCATATTTATTTACTTTCTTGTTCATATTCATTAATATGATCAAATTCTGGGTAATGTTTTCGGGCTTTCGACCACATTAAATACAAGGCTGGAATTACGAATAAAGTTAAAACTAATGAGAAAACAGTTCCCCCAACAATAACTACTCCCATTCCAATTCTACTATTTGAAGCTGCACCAAGCGATAGGGCAATTGGTAAAGCACCCAAAGCAATTGCTAAACTGGTCATCAAGATAGGACGAAGACGAGCTTCTGAAGCCTCTAAAATAGCTTCCAGTTTTGGTTTGCCTTGTTCGCGTAATTGATTTGCAAATTCGACAATCAAAATACCGTTTTTGGTAACCAATCCAATCAGCATTACGGTTCCAATTTGGCTAAAGATATTCCAGGTTTGATTGAATAACCATAATGAAAATAGAGCTCCCGCTACTGCCATTGGCACTGTTAAAATGATAATTATTGGATCAACAAAACTTTCAAACTGAGCTGCAAGAATTAAAAATATTAAAACTAAAGCCAGGCCAAAAGCAAACGAAGTGTTGGAACTACTTTCTACAAAATCTCTTGATTCTCCACCTAGATCAGTAGTGAAAGTGTCATCTAAAACTTTGGCTTTAATTTCATCCATTGCTTCGATTCCATCGCCAATACTTTTACCTGGAGCCAATCCTGCCGAAACAGTAGCCGACATATATCGATTATTATGATATAATTGAGTAGGGTTACTTTGTTCTTCAATGGTAACTACATTATCCATTTGAATTAATTTCCCACTATTATTTTTAACAAACATAGAAGTTAGATCCAAAGGTTTAGCACGATCATTTTTTTCAAATTGACCAATTACTTGGTATTGTTTTCCATTGCGAATAAAGTAACCAAAGCGTTGACCACTCAAAGAAAGCTGCAATGTTTGTGCTACATCTAAAACTGAAATTCCTAAACTTTCTGCTTTTTCTCGATCAATTGTCACATTGATTTCAGGTTTATTAAATTTCAAATTCACATCAGTAGTGGAGAAGGTTTCGTTTTTAGCGGCTTCTTCCATAAACAATGGGATTTTCTCTCTCAACTTTTCAAAATTTGAGGCTTGAATAATGTACTGAATTGGTAATCCGCCACGTCTATTCACAGCAATTGTTGGTTGCTCAATAACGGATGTCTTAGCTTCAGAATAACCACTTGTCCATTTGGTTAATTTTTCTGCTACTTCTTTTTGAGATGCTTTTCTCTCTTCAGGTTGTAATAACGAAATTCTAACAAATCCACTATTAACAGAAGATGCATTAAATCCGGGTGAAGTGATTACTAAAGCCACTTTTTTCTCAGGGATAGAATCATCTACTAGTTTAGAGATTTCTTGCATAAAGCGATCAGTGTATTCATAAGAGGCACCCTCAGCAGTTGCAACTCGCAAAACCATACCACTTCGGTCATCATAAGGAGCCGTTTCTTTTTTCAATAAATTGAAAAACAAATATATTAAACCAAAACAAGCTATTAAAATTGGAAAACTGATCCGTTTTTTTTTCATGAAACTTCCTAAAGCTTCAGCATATCCGGTATTCAATTTTTGAAAATAGGGTTCAGTTAGATTATAGAACTTGGACTTTTCTTGCTTACCACCTTTCATCAAATAGGCGTTCAACATTGGCGTAAGTGTAAGCGATACAAAAGCCGAAACTAATACAGCCGCTCCAATTACGACGCCAAATTCTCGGAACAAGCGTCCCACAAATCCTTCTAAGAAAATTACAGGTAAGAATACTGCTGCTAAAGTGATAGAAATAGAAATTACTGCAAAAAAGATTTCGTTGGAACCCTTGATAGCGGCTTCTATAGGACTCATGCCTTCTTCTACTTTTTTGAAGATGTTTTCGGTGACTACAATTCCATCATCTACTACTAATCCTGTGGCTAAAACAATAGCTAATAATGTCAATACATTAATAGAGAATCCAAACAACCACATGATAAAAAATGTAGCAATTAAAGAAACTGGAATATCAATTAAAGGACGGAATGCAATGGCCCAATCTCTAAAGAATAAATAGATGATTAAAACAACTAACAAGATTGAAATTCCTAAAGTTTCAGCAACTTCAATTACTGATTGTTTAACAAAAACAGTATTGTCAATTACAATATTCAAACGGATGTCCTTAGGTAAGTCTTTTTTGAAACGCTCAAATTCTTTGTAAAATGCTTTCGCTATATCTAAATAATTGGCTCCAGGACGGGGAACAATAGCCACCCCAACTAATGGGACACCAGATTGCATCATATTAGTTTCAACATTTTCCGGACCAATTTCGGCTTTTCCAATATCACTAAAACGAACAATTTTATCCCCTTCAGAACGAATGATTATGTTATTAAACTCCTCTGCTTTGGATAAATTACCAATCGTTTTTACCATTAACTCGGTATTGGATCCCGTTATTTTACCTGAGGGTAATTCTACATTCTGTTTGTTTAAAGCAGATCGAACTTCCGAAACCGTACATCCATACGACGCTAGTTTTACAGGATCAATCCATAGACGCATGGCGTATCTTTTTTGACCCCAAATTTGAATTCCACTCACGCCAGGAATGGTTTCTAAACGTTGTCCAATTACATTTTCTGCAAAATCACTCAATTCTAAAGCATTACGTGAATCACTTTGAATTGTCATCGAAATGATGGCGTCACTATTGGCATCAGCTTTAGACACAACAGGTGGTGCATCAATATCTTGTGGTAAACTACGCGTAGCTTGCGAGACTTTATCACGAACATCATTCGCTGCTTCTTCTAAATCTTTGTCTAAGTTAAATTCAACGGTAATATTACTACTTCCTTGAATACTTGAAGAAGTAACATTTCTGATTCCGTCAATTGAATTAATTGCTTTTTCTAAAGGTTCAGTAATCTGAGATTCAATAATATCGGAATTGGCACCAGTATAATTAGTTCGAATTGATACTTGCGCAGGATCAATAGAAGGAAATTCTCGAACACCTAAGAAACTGTAACCTATTAACCCGAACAATACAATTGTTAAGTTGACAACAATTGTAAATACAGGTCTTTTTATGCTTAATGTAGATAAACTCATGTTTAATTTTTTTAGCAATATAAACTAGCAAATGCTTATTTAATTTTCACAATTATTGGTGATTCGTCCTTTAATGACATCACTCCAGAAGTTAAAACGGTATCTCCCGCTTTTAAACCAGAAAGTACCAATATAGATGCATCAGTACGTGTAGCAGTCTCAACCATTACTTCTTTAGCCATTCCTTTATTGGCAATAAATACTTTTTTACCGTTTTGAACAGGAATAATTGCTTCGGTTGGAATTACCACTGCATCTTTAATAATATCCAATGGTAACTCAACATCAGCGAAAGTACCTGGGAATAATTTTCCATCACTATTGTTTGCCAATGCACGAATTTTCAATGTTCTTGTGGCGATTTCTACTTCTGGTTCAATTGCATACACTTTGGCGGAATACGATTGATCAGAACCTGAAACTTTAAATGATATTGTGGCATTCTTTTTTACTTGAGAAGCATATTTTTCAGGAATAGAAAATGTAATTTTTAATTGACCACTATTTACCAACTTCGCTACTAAAAGAGTAGGTGTTACATAAGTTCCTGGAGAAATAGAACGCAATCCAATCTTTCCTGAAAAAGGAGCACGTACTGAAGTTTTTTCAATTTGCGCTTGTATCAATTGACTTTGTGCTTTCGCAGATTGAAGATCAGCTCGTGCTACATCATATTCTTCTTGGCTAATGGCTTCTTTTTGCAATAACAATTTAGCTCTTCTTTCATTTTCAGAAGCTAAACTTTCTTTCGTTTTGGCTTGAGTCAATTGTGCTTTCAGTTCAATATCATTCACTTTGAATAAAATTTGACCTTTAGAAACATTACTTCCTTCTTGGAAATAGATGTTTTTGACAATTCCTGAAACTTCAGATCGAATCTCCACTTGTTCATTCGCTTCAATTGAACCTGAAAGGGATAAATTGTTATCGAATGTTTGTAAACGAATAACCGATCCATTTACAGTTATGGGTTGTTCTTCCTTTCCTTTGTCTTTCGGTCCTTTGCTATCGCTATTTTTTGTAATTCGGTAACCAATTAAACCAATTAATCCTATAATTAATAAGGAATAAACGAGAGTTTTTATTTTCATAATTTTAATTAAAGTGTCTTATTAACGCAAACGTCAAATTTAGAACTTTGAATTTGATTTTGTGCTAACTTGAAGTTATTATTTTGAGTTGATTATATCAACTTATATAATTCCAGATATTTTTCTTTTTAGTCATTTCTATAAATACAGCACGCAAGGTAGCATGCTCTGGCTTATGCATGCCTGTATCTTCTCGAAGTAATTTTATTGCATAATTTCTAGCTAGCATAAGAATGTCCCTATCTTTTACAATATCGGCAATTTGAAGATTCAAAACACCGCTTTGTTGCGTTCCCATTAAATCACCGGGACCACGTAATTTCAAATCGACTTCAGCAATTTCAAATCCATCATTAGTACTTACCATCGTTTCCATTCGGGTTTTACTGTCAGAACTTAACTTATGGCTAGTCATTAAAATACAATAACTTTGTTCGGCGCCACGTCCTACACGACCACGCAATTGATGTAATTGGGACAATCCAAATCGCTCGGCACTTTCAATAATCATGACGCTGGCATTGGGAACATTAACTCCAACTTCAATTACCGTAGTTGCGACCATTATATTAGTTTTCCCTTCGGCAAAGCGTTTCATTTCTGACTCTTTATCCGCAGGTTTCATTTTTCCGTGTAAAATAGAAATAGAATACTGCGGTAATGGGAAATCTCTTGAAATACTTTCGTAGCCGTCCATCAAGTCTTTAAAATCCATTTTTTCTGATTCCTGAATCAATGGATAGACAATGTAAATTTGCCTGCCCAACGCAATTTCGTCTTTCAAAAACTTCCAAACTTTCAGTCGGTTGCTGTCAAATCGATGTACCGTTTGAATGGGTTTTCGTCCCGGAGGTAATTCGTCTATCACTGAAATATCCAAATCACCATACAAACTCATGGCTAAGGTACGCGGAATAGGAGTGGCAGTCATCACCAATACATGTGGCGGAATGATAGCCCCACCAACCTCCCCAGAAGGGAGGCTTTCCAAGATAGAGGTTATTTTTTTTAAAACATTTTCAGTATTGTGAATTACTTCTTCATTAGTAAAACGAATCACTTTAAAACCAATCTCATTTAATATGTTGGTTCGTAATTCATCTGCCTCTCTTTGTTCTGAGGTATTGTGATGGCCACCATCAACTTCAATAATTAAATTTTTTTCTAAACAAATAAAGTCAACAATAAAAATATCAATAACATGTTGTCTTCTAAATTTAGAATTAAGATTTTTATCTCTAAGACATTCCCAAAGAATATTTTCTGCTTGTGTACTCTTTTTTTTATTTTCGTTTTTAAGCTCTTTTAAAAGAGTATACATTGAAGGTCGTGCAGTTTGATACTTTTTTAGGATACGTTCGGTTTCCCCTCTTTTGGAGGGGTCAGGGGAGGCCTTCTTCCACAATTTGGAACGTTGCTCTACGCCAAAACGATGTTGCTCATCAATTACAGCCAATCCTAAATTCTTAAATTGTACTTTGTCTTCTAATAAAGCATGGGTTCCGATAAGAATATGTAAACTGCCGTTTTCCAATGCTTCATGAATTACTTTTCTATCAGCGGTTTTGGTAGAACCGGTCAATAATTGGATGTTAATGTTGGCGGTCTTAGCCAATTCGGACAAGCCTAAAAAATGTTGATTGGCTAAAATTTCTGTTGGCGCCATCAAGCACGCTTGAAAGCCGTTATCAATAGCCAAAAGCATACTCATAAACGCAACAATGGTTTTTCCAGAACCTACATCGCCTTGTAATAAGCGATTCATTTGGGCGTTACTTCCCATATCGGTACGGATTTCCTTAATCACTCTTTTCTGCGCATTGGTCAACTCAAAAGGCAGATGATTTTGGTAAAAGTCATTGAAATACTGCCCAACAGAAGTAAACGGATGTCCTTTAATTTTATGCTTCTGAATCAAATTTTTGGTGATTAATTGTAGCTGAATAAAAAATAATTCTTCAAACTTTAATCGGAATTGGGCTTTCGCCAAAGCTTCTGAACTTTGAGGGAAATGAATATTAAATAACGCGGCTTTCTTAGAAATCAGTTTCAATTCGTCCAACAAATAATCGGGTAAGGTTTCTGAAAACAAATTTTGAGTTTCCAAAAATAATTGCTGCATCATTTTGATAATAACTCGGTTCGAAACACCTCGATTCGCCAAGGTTTCTGTAGAGGGATAAATGGCTTGCATGGCAGAACGTAAGCTTTTTTGGTGTTCGCTCAATAATTCTATTTCAGGATGCGCCATATTGAACGTGCCATTGAATGAACTGCATTTTCCAAAAATTACGATCACTTCATTTAACTTCAAACTTTCTCGAATCCATTTATGACCTTGAAACCAAACTAGTTCCATTTGGCCGGTATCATCTACAAAAGTAGCCACCAAACGTTTTTTGTTTTTGCCAAATTCCACCGTTTTAATGTGGATGATTTTGCCAATAATTTGGACTTCAGAAACGGTGTTTTGTAACTCGTTAATTTTATAATACCGCGTTCTGTCAATGTAGCGATTCGGAAAGAAATTGACTAAATCTCCGTACTTGAAAATCCCCAATTCCTTACGCAGGAGTTCGCCCCGATTGGGACCAACGCCTTTAAGGTATTCGATAGGAGTTTGTAGAAGATTTTGCTGCATACTGCGAAGATAGTTTTTTGTTTGGAAACTAGAAAATAGCGTTTGAAAATGATATATTTGGAAAAAATTAAATTCAAAAAATGATTCTCGATACTCTAGATAACTATCATCTTTACCAGTCTATTAATGAACGTATAGCCAAAGGATTTGAATTTTTACACAATACCGATTTGGATGCTATTCCTTCAGGAAAACACGATATTGATGGCGATACAATTTTTGCCTTGGTACAAGAATACCAAACCAAACCTTTGGCGGAATGTAAATTAGAAAATCATAAAAAGTACATTGACATTCAATATGTGATTCGTGGTGAGGAATTTATGGGAATAACTACTAAGAACAATCAAAAGATTTTGGAAGTAAACGAAGAGAAAGATTATACATTTTATGAAGGAAGCACTTCTTTAGTGCGCGTTTCAAAAGGGATGTTTACTATTTTTTTTCCAGATGATTTGCACCAACCTTGCGTTCAAACGGAATCTGTATCCGAAGTAAAGATAGTAGTGATTAAAGTCTTAATTCAATAAATCCTACTTCGTATCGTAAATCTACTATCGTAAATCGTAAATAAATATGACAACCCATCTCGCTTTACTTCGCGGAATCAATGTTTCCGGACACAATATGATTAAAATGGAGGCGTTAAAAACGACTTTGGAAAAATGTGGTTTTCAAAACGTGACCACCTACATTCAATCTGGAAATGTGTTTGTGACCACAGAAGAAGACAATCCCGCTAAAGTAGGTTTCCTGATCAAACAAGAAATCTTCAAAGCTTTTGGTCACGAAGTGCCTGTGGTGGTA
>JACCDT011985119.1_pt1 | contig 14217 bp, 17 predicted proteins | sample 7446291 | NCBI WGS metagenome assembly JACCDT01 (sample SAMN15323446, study PRJNA562643) | freshwater metagenome | isolation source: river surface water | place: USA:Blue River Watershed | collected 2017-08-17
ATCTGGGTTTGCGTTTTTTCAGATCTCGCGATGAGTTCTGCCTCTTGACGTGCAAGTGCAGCTATTTCAGCCTTGACCTTTTTCAAAGTCTCTGGCGCCTCGACGGTTTGACGTAACTCCATCACATCCGAATTCAAGTTACGCAGACGCAACTCAAGCGTTTTGACTTGAGATTCAGCATCGTTGAGATATCGCAGAGCGTTCCGTTCGGTCGGGCTGAACCGAGACAGCTTTGAAGCCTCGAGCATTTCCTGATAAGCCGTGTTGCGTTGAATGTGATTGGCCTTTGCCGTGGCCAGCTCGGTGGTCGTGCTTTCAATCTGGCGTGTCAAAGCGTCGTATTTGCTTTTGATGCCGTTGTAATAAGCGCCAGATTTTTTGAACGGGTTTAGTTGCATGTGAGTCCTTTCGGGTTTTGGTTGAGTTGTGTTGAATCAAGTTGTGCAGGTGCCTCCTCTTGGATAGAGGGAACGCTGGGAGGCTGAGCGTTGGAAACGGTGGGGCTTTGCGATTCGCAAAGATTCGCAAGCTTTCGCATAGGGGAGAGGCCAATAGCCATGCGACTTTTCGCGGGATTCGCAAAATTCGCAGGGGCCCACGTGGTAATTTGTTTTTTCATGCAACCCCCACAAGCTCATAGGCTTCAGTTGCTTTGGGGTGTGCGGCAGGCACAACCCAGCCGTGCTCCATGAGCACACGCATGATTTGTCGAGCAGCAGATGCGCTGCGTAGGGGCGAAGGGCCGTTGCGATAAACCTCTGCCAAGGAGATGGCACGACCGGGGCCAAGCTTGTCGCGTAACCACTCCAGCAGCTCTTGTGCAAGACGCAGCTCTGCTTTCACCTGTCCTGAGCCCCAAAGGCGCATGGCTTCATCGAGGTAATGCAGCATGAGATGAAAAGCGCGGTCTACCTGCTCTTCGTGAATTTCACGGTCACCATCGAAGACCGCCAATGTCCCTGCCAATCGGGCAATGTGTTCTGAGGCTTTAGAAGCCAGCGAACGCACAGAAACGTAGGTGCCACCAGGTCCAAGGTCTGCTTCCAAATCGTTATAGATAGCAACCCATGCGCGTTTGGCTGAACTCGTCAAAAACAAGTTGGGTGGGTTGAGTTCATGCTCGTTAGCAAGTGGCCACTCATTCGCCAGCAGTGCATCAATGCGCTGTGAGTAGGCTTGGTACTCATCGGTGTGGCTCAGATCTGTCTCGACATACGAACGTTGCCCAGCCGTGGTCTCGGGATAGCTGATGAGGCATCGCGCCAGAAATCCCTGTTCACGCGCCAGTGGATCTGCAAGCAGCGATGTGGCCACGGCAGGTTGAACCATCAAGTGCAGGCTCAGGCGCTTACCGAAATAGCTGCCGGACCCGTCACCAACGCGCACTCGATCAAACTCACCTCGGTCCCATAAACGCGAGAGGGTGGTTAAGGTGCCGAGGCGCTTTTCTGCGCTCATGGCGTAGCCCCCCAGAAACTGTCCGCCTTCATCGTTGACCAGACCAATGGATGGCAGGCCAATGATGAGTTGGCGTTGAATAGCTTCGCTGCTTGGCTCCGACACGATCATGAGCGGCATGACTGGTGCGGTTGGTTTTTCCAATGCCGCTAGTTGGGCTTCTTTGGCGTCGGCGCTGAGCTTCTTGTCGTTCAGGACACGTTTGATTGCGATCTCATAAACCTGCAGCGTTTTTTCGAATGCCTCACGATCGGTTTCGTATTTACCTGTCAGGTGACGTTGTCGCGCGCGAACCCCCGCAAGCGCCCAGCTGTCCGCTGCAGATTTACGTTCGCCTGATTCACCTAAGGTGAGGAAGTAGTCCGATAGTGGTGACACGCGACCATCAATGCACACGTTGCCGTAAGGCTGCGCCACTTGATTCATCGCCCCCAGAATGGATTGACCAATCAGTGCGACTGGGGCCTGAATGACTTGGTGCATCTTGTTGACGACAGATGAACCAATGCTGCCGAGCGCTTGAGCTGGGAACGGCGAGGGTGGTGCCAACTCGCGTGTGAGCGGCAGTGGATCTGGGTATTTCTGCTTGGCCCAATCTGGGCGAAGTGTCGAACCGCTAGGTACACCTAATGTCATGCCTGCTCCTGTTCGAAGCTGGGCGTGCCACCGTGCTTGGTGTTGTGCTCAATGAAGTTGGTGATGTCGCTGCGGCGGTACCGAATGCAACGTCCCACCCGAACAAAGGGCAGTTCTACCCGACCGTGCAGACGCCAGCTCGCGAGTGTTGCGGGCTGGATGCATAAGAGCCTTGCGGCTTGAATTTCCGTGAGAAGAGCGCTGATGCGCTCTGCGTTATCGATCCCCATTTGCCTTGACTGCCTTTCATCGTTGTACGCATGGCTGCGTTGATGTCCGGCAGGTTAAAAAATGGGGTGGCGAAAATAGCGCTAAATTCGCGAGAGCTGATGCAGTGCGGCTTTCAGGTCCTTAACGGCGATGGACTTTTCGAGGTTTTTGCGTAAATCGACGTAATGCACCTGGTCATTGATGACGTCGGTGATTCGAATGTTCTCAATGGGCTCGTCGTAGATCTGGTCGATGTATCCCATGACTACGTCAACATCAAAGCTGCCAGCCTCACGCGCGATGGTGATCAACGCTTTCTTGAACACGCCATACGCTTTGGGTTTGCGTCCAGTGCGGTAGGGTTCTAGGGCAGCTTTGGTGGCGCGTGCTTTTCTCTCAAGTGTTGCGATGGTTGCTTCCGCTTGGCGAGTCTGTGGTGACGTAGCTGACTGGCCCTGCGCAAACGACGCCATGATCAAGAATTTTTCGGCGGTGCCTGTTTGCTGAGCGGCGCTGTGCCAGAGCTCACGTTCCCACGCGGCAGACTCCATGCGGATAGCGTTTATGTGCGCAGTGCCTTTGGCATCGTGTTCCAGTGGGTCAATGGCATCTTCAATGCCATCTACGATCTCACAGTAATACTCAGCGGCCATCCGTGCTTCATCGATTGCCAGTAGCGCATAGATTTCTGAATCAGATAACGTAGTGCCAGTTTGTGGGACTCGGGTAGTCCACAGAGCCCTCACTGCAGCGGGATACGTTTCATACCGTTCCATGTATTGATGGATGGCCAAGTTAGATCTTGAGATACCAAGCCCTGCATCAATAGCCCATTGGGGTGGGCCGAATGTCTGCAGCGGTCGTAAAAGGGTCTGGGCTTTCCAGATGATTTCTTCGAGCCGTGAGAACTCTGGCGAGACTTCAGGCCACAGCAAGCACGGGTCATGGCGCTCACGTAAGTCATTGAGGTCATCAGTCAGTGGGTTGAATGCTCCCACCAGGTGACCAGCTGAATTGTCTTCAAACGGTGATGTGCTCATTCAATATTTGGCTGTTGCGTTGCGAAACGTGCGAATCCCGCGAAAGATCGCGTAGCCATTGATTTTGATGCAATGCGAATCCGTGCGAATCTCTGCGAATGTGCTCAAGATTTAAGCAAAAAGCAGATGGGTTCTAGATTTTCTGGGTCCTTCCTTGCCAAGAACCTATGCGGGGGGCAGCAGCGCCAGATTTGTCTACCGATAGGCCTGTAATCGGGGTACGCGGTACGCAGCGGGTACGCACTAAACCACTTGTAAATGGCCGTAGCTGTACTCATGGCTAACTACCTGCAACGATAAGTGGTGCTAAAACTCAAAGATGGGGCGTTCAATTTTTCTTTGCTCGTATGCGCCCATTCTTGATTGAAAGTTGATATTTCTCTTGCGTGTCAATTGCGTCCAGCCAATCTGCGTCAATTTTCTCATTGACGGAATGTGAAGATGCTTGATCAAAGATATTTTCATCAGGACTAAAGCGCAACACGTGCATCGCACCAGTAAAACCGTCGATAACGACTGAGCCAAACTCAAATGGACAGTTGCTCTTCATGCAGGCATTCATAACAAGAAACCTACCGTTGTGAACACTAGAGGAACCGGGGCCACTCATGGCTGAACGAAATGCCCTGAACCGCTCAGGCTTGATTTTGCTAACGAGCAGCGAGCGAGCATCTCGATCTCCCATTGCAACGTCAGGGTGCTCACCCACCAAGTTGAGAAATTTCTTGTTGAATCTCTGATCAACAAAGTCACCTTGCTTGATAAAGACTCTTGTGGAGGCGATCAAATCGCCGAGTTCATTTTCGGAGCCATCATAAAAATTACTAACAAGGGCGTTACTGAGTCTTTGCCCATCAAAGCCAAACTCATACTTAGTTGGCTTGTTTTTGGGACCTATAAAACTGGTGCCAATTCGAGCAATGTTAATTCCTGAATCACCCATGAAAACAATGAAGTGATCACTGTATCCATGGCATATGGTTCCACCGCAATTTGTTGTGACAACCGCCAATTTGGCGTTTTTAGCATCAGGATAAGCAGCTCGTATGTGAACAATTGCGTCACAAGCATGGCTGATAAACAGCAACGACCTAGGTGCTTCGCGTTTGACTTCCAATCTCTTAAGCTCGCAGTTTTCTTTGAGACGCTGGCCAGAAACTTTCCCTTCAGCAACCTCAATAAAGTCACCGTTCACGAACCTCACCTTGTCAAAAATTTTGTACTCTTGGTTGTCACTCCAAGTGAAATCAGACTTTTTAGCAAGAAGCGTTTCGGCATGGCCTGATGTGAACAAGCCGAAAATCGGCAACAAAATTAACAGCGATAGATATTTCATCGGATAGGTGGGTATTAAGGCGCGTTGACAATGTTTATGGAAAACTAACAGTAACACTAGGATAATTTTGTGATTATTTGGATTTATTTTTTTATTGACTCTGTAACTTTACGGCTGAATCAAAAAGATAATTTGCAAACTAGTTCCCAGATTCAAGCGATATCTTCGATTGGTTTTAACTACAAAACTTGGAAAGACCATCATTTTGAGATAATATAAGCCATCCTCAAGGAGCCAATTATGAAAAAATTTCTCACAACATTTGCTGGCATTGCCACAGCCTTTGCGTCAAATGCATCAACAGCACCAGCTTCGAGTGCATCAATGGCTCCGACAGTTGATGGTCAAAACGTTGCTGCACCCCAAGTTACTGTGCTCGGAGAGAACATTACAACAATTGACTCTAAAGGTGATCAATTTAACTTTGTTTTGAAGAAGTCTGCTGACACAGGTTTAATGATGGCCTATCACTCATCGCATTCCTCTCACGCGTCTCATGCGTCTCACAGTTCTCACTATTCAAGCCGCTAATCATTAGCTGCTGAAAAACAGGTCCGCTTTTGAGCGGACTTTTTTTTACTTAGAAAATCCAACATGAAGCTCGAAATCGACGAAAAAATTTACTGCTTAGAAGCCATCCAAAAAGCGGCTTATCGTTTCATTGATCGTTTAACGATTCTGATCGCTAAAGCTGATGGCAAAGTGGTTTGTGAAATAGATCCTATTGCAGGGACTGAAGATCAGCTTGACGCAAACATTGCAAACTTCAAGCGAGAACTACTAGATCAGCAGCTCCGCAAGCAAATTAAAGACGAGACAGAGCCTGCACGGAATTTGATTCTTGCCTATGCATTCTCTCGTTCAGGACTACAAGGATGAGCAAGTTCAGTACGCTCGACAAGTACGTAGGCCAGCAAGGCAAGTACGAGCTGTTGCCATTTCGTTTTGAGTCGCTAGAAGGCAACGATGTAGTGCTAACAAATTTTGTGGGTGAGTTCGTTATCTTGAAGAGGGACAAGTTGGATGAGGTCGTTCAGAAGCGACTTTCGCCCACGGATGAAATTTACTCACTCTTACGCTCAAGGCATTTCATCAAAGAGACATCCGACACCGCAAGTATTGAATTATTGGGTCTGAAAACACGTACGAAATACAGCAACATACGAAATTTTACAAACCTGCATTTGTTTGTCGTGTCATTGCGTTGTGACCATAGCTGTCAGTATTGCCAAGTGTCACGTCAGTCAGAAAATAAAGCTGCATTTGACATGACCGAGGAGACTGCCGATAGAGCACTACAAATAGTCTTCAGGTCTCCAAATCCAGCAATCAAAATAGAATTTCAAGGTGGAGAGCCCTTACTCAACTTTGATTTAGTTCGTTACGTAGTACTCAAAGCCAAACAAATAAACGAAGTCGAAAAACGCGACTTGCAATTCGTGATCACAACGACGTTGTCTCTGATAACGGATGAAATCTTGGATTTTTGTAAAGCACATAAGATTTTTCTATCGTCCTCTCTGGACGGCCCCGAAGACTTACACAACAAGAATAGACCCCGTCCCGGTAAAGATAGCTACTCACGATTTGTTGACGGGTTACAAAAGGCACGAGACAAGTTGGGATACGACGCTGTTTCTGCGTTGATGACGACTTCCCCTTCAAGTTTGACACGTGTGCGAGACATCATTGATGAATATCTCAAACATGACTTGGACGGGATCTTCTTGCGACACTTATCGCCCTATGGTTTTGCAATTAAAACCAAAAGCTACGAGGCATACAACGTAGATCGCTGGCTTGAGTTTTACCGCGAGGGGCTTGATTACATTGTTGAACTGAACAAGCAGGGCGTTCGATTTACTGAGCACTTTGCATCGTTACTACTAACTAAGATGTTTACTTCTAACGATCCCGGATTTGTGGACTTGATGAATCCATCTGGCGCAGGAATTTCTGCCGTTGTCTTCAACTATGACGGAGATGTGTATGCATCAGATGAAAGTCGAATGCTTCGTGAGATGGGTGACACAACTTTCAAGATCGGCAACTTACACACTAACTCATACGAAGAAATTTTCACCTCCGAGGCCCTGCTGAATGCTCTAGACGACTCTTTCACATTGTCAGCTCCTATGTGTTCTGACTGTGCGTTTGAACCTTGGTGTGGTGCTGAACCGGTTTTTCACCATGCTATTTTTGGTGACGTTCTTGGACGAAAGCCTGAATCTGAGTTTTGTAAACGAATCATGGGTGTTGTTCGTCATTTGCTAAACAAAATGCAAACAGATCCCGAAGCCAAAGAAATTTTCATGCGATGGGCTAACAAATGCTAACGCTATCTGGTCGTGTCATTAAAAAACAAAGCTCTGTAATACCTGCAGGGCCAAGGCTATACAGCCTTTCAACAAATGCCAATCTGCCCATTGCTTTACGTGAAAAAAAAGCATTTCTCATTAAAGAGCCTATTGCAGTACCAACAGGGTTTAGTCACTACTTCCACTTGGAAGGCGTTGAAGCAACGTCAATCAATCCCGAAAATACAACGAATCTAGGTAAAGAATTTTCATACTTTGGCAATGATGATGTGGTGAGTCTTAGTGATGATGGTCGTATTCGCTCCATCTATAGAGCGGACTCCGATCACAACAGCATTCTTCTAACCGAGCAATGCAACAACTATTGCTTGATGTGTTCACAGCCACCTAAGCGAGTTGATGACAGCTGGCTGCTAAAGGAGGCCTTTGAAGCCATTCGCCTAATTCCACGCGAAACGAAGGTGCTTGGCTTTACTGGTGGCGAACCAACTGTCTATGGACAAGAGTTCATCAACTTGGTTCAGCATACAAAGAATTGGTTGCCACATACAAGTTTGCATGTTCTATCAAACGGGCGTTCGTTTGCTAATGAAAACTTTGCATACGAATACGCCCAAGTCCAGCACCCCGACTTGATGATTGGTATTCCTATTTATTCAGCTGACCCCACGATTCATGATTACGTCGTACAAGCCGAAGGGGCATTTGATGAAACAGTTCGAGGCATTCTTAACTTAAAGCGGTTTGGACAAAAAGTTGAAATTCGTGTTGTGTTGCACAAGCAAACCTACAAAGGTTTACCTGAGCTTGCCAACTTCATTGCAAGAAATCTTCTGTTTGTTGATCAAGTTGCGTTAATGGGACTTGAACACACAGGCTTTACACGAGCAAATATTGATTCATTGTGGATTGATCCAATTGAGTACAAAGAACAGTTAAGTGAAGCGGTGCGAATCTTGTCTAATTACAGTATTCATACGGCTGTATACAACCATCCGCTTTGTTTGGTGAATCCTGATGTGTACCCAGCTTACGTAAAGTCCATTTCCGATTGGAAAAATGAATTTGCAGCTGAGTGTGTGCCGTGCGCAAAGAAAAATGAGTGCGGCGGCTTTTTCTCATCAGGCATTCAAAATGGATACAGCCAATCTATCAAGCCATTTTTGTAACAAGTCGAGGTTGACATGCGACACAAATTTTTGACTTTATTTGGTGGAGTGGCGGCAGCTTTTGCGGCTCAAAATGCGACAGCTAATGTGCAACCACCTATTCCAACTCCGCATATATCCGCATCAAATGTTTTGAATGTCATTACACCTGATGGGCAAGTGCTTGTTCGCGACAAGAATGGCGATGAGTTTGAATTTATTCTTAAAAATTCAGAGCAAACGGGATTGATGATGGCTGGTCATAGGTCTCACAGATCGCATAGTTCACACCGATCGCACAGCTCACACTACTCAAGTCGCTGAAAAATCCTAACTATATTTTGGAAATTTACTCATGAAGTTTTCTCGCGAATGGGCAACACCCTTAACTGCTGGGTCATTCATCGTATTGGCCGTAACTGGGTTATTGATGTTTTTCCACTTAGATCGTGGCCTCAATCATTTGGCTCATGAATGGCTTGGCTGGGTTTTGGTTGTAGGTGTTGCTTGTCACATTGCTGCTAACTTTCTTGGCTTTAAGAAGCACATTTCTGGCAGCTTAGGCAAAGCTGTAATAGTTGCATTCCTGTTAATTTTGATATTTAGTTTTATTCAACCTGAAGAGCGCAAACGCCCTCCAGGTTGGGCGCAACCAGTTAAAGCTTTGGCTTTTATGCCTCTTAAAGAACTTGCAATCGTTGCAAAGATGAGCGTTGAAGAAGTTCGCGAGCGTCTGGAGGAAGATGGTCTTAGCCCAACATCCGATGAGCAAAGCATTAAAGACTTAGTTGGTCACAACCTGAGGCGGCAGGTCGGCGCATTAAATGCAATTTTCCCAGACGAAGAAAATTGAACACAAAATTTCAAAGTACAGCTTTCCAATATGAAAAAAACTATTCTCGCGCTCTTACTTTCTTTGTGTACATTGAACGCTATAAGTGGATGGGATAGCGAATTACGGCGCTTGAAAGGTTACACCTTGGTTGAAATTGCGACTATCACTGGTTGGATTGACAAGGATGGACGACGCAAAGATGGATTTGAAGGCTGCGAATTTGGACGGGTCATTATTCTTGATTACAAAAAATCACTTCGTTGCAACAGCTACGGCTATCAATATGCATATAACCCGGACGCTTTCATTTTTGTAAAAGGTGGGGACTTCAAGATGATTGTTGAAGGTGACTCTTACGATATGAGTGGCCGCTAATCGCCGACTACTTGTTGGCGCGAACGACTTAGGGGGCATGTCATATGCAGGGGCAAGTGCATAGGGGCGACGGTATTCCGATGCGAACGAGTGGTTGTCGTTATGCATAGACGAAGCGGTCGTCAGTAAAACCGTACGCATCGACGAGTACGTTGATCCCGTTGAATAAATCAAATTTGAGTTTTACGGGGCTGCTATGCTTTTTATATTTTGATGTGACTGCATGATCTTAGTGATCTTGTCAATACCCGGCGTCGGATTGCTACAACGGTACCTATTGACCCGAATCTCTCAGTTTGAGAACCTACAAACGTTGATCGCACCCAACGTGCTTCGAGCCTAAAAAGCTTGTCGCACGCGGTGCGATCTTCTTTTTGGCTTTTGAAAAGGATCGGGTAATGATTGAACAACTGGAAAACGAAGCGATGAGCTTGCTTGCTGCCAATGGAGGCAGTAAAGAGCGTGTCCGCGTGAGTGCGGCGCACGCAGGCAATGAAATTGACGTTACTGCCAGAGGCAAGCGCGGGGGCGGTGTTATCTACGGATATAGCTATGGAGGCGTTCGAGCTGATCGTTCAAACTTACTTCTGCTGACGTGCCCTGAGTCTGCGTGTGAGCTTAGTCAGTCCGTGCAGCGCAAGTGGAGAGACGCGCATGGAGCGGCGCAGCCAACGTCTGAGCGTAAAAGCAGCCAGAGACTGAAAGTTGCGAGCCTGTTCGACGAAACCCCAGTTGTTGTGGGTTCTCGAAACTGCGTGGCTCGCCCTGCATCGTTTGAGTGCGTCACACCCTGTCCAGTAGGTGCGCACGCTCCGATCCGCATGCACAAGACTGGCTGGGATTTATTTGAAAACGGGCGTTGCATAGCTGGTGGCTTAGTGCGTCAGTCAGAGACAAGCATGCTTGCCCCACTACTGCCGACCTTGGAGTCTGCCAAGAGCTGGCTAAGCGTTTCTCAAAGTGTTGCTTGAATAAAACCCAGTCAATTCAAATTTATAAAGGAATCGAACATGAACGAACAATCTGAAATTCATATTGAGGGGCGTGGTGCAGTGGACGCAAAGCCGGATGGAATGAGCCTTTTAATAAAGGTCAGTTCGTTGAGTCATGACTACCCAGAAGCCCTTGGCGGACTGAATCAAAAGGTCGCGGCAATAAATACCGCATTGCGTGAGGCAGGTGTTCAAATACGCGCCGTTACAAAGGCTTATGTGATTACTGAGCAATGGCGCAATCAGTACGACGAGGCTAAAAAGAAGTTTTTGGGACACCAAGCCACACAAGCTTTGGAGGTAACGATTCCCTTGGATCGTGATTTGCTTGGTCGAGTGATGAAGGGGCTTGCTTTGAGTAATTCGAAACCAAGCGTCTCAGTCGATTTTGTTGTTAGAGATATGAATGCTGTGATGCTTTTGGCCCGTCAGCGAGCAGTGGAGCAAGCTAAAGCAACTGCGCAAGATCTTGCAAAATCCGCAGGGCTTCAATTGGGACGAGTGAAATCGATAACTTACAAGTCACAAAGCAACTTCAGAAGCAGCAGCTTGGAAGTTAATCTTGATGCGAATATCGACTACTGCTTAGATTTGACACCTGACGTTAATCCAGACGTTGTTCAAGCTGGCGAAAGCGTTTCCATGATTTGGTTTGCCTCCCCTTCTATCGCTTATAAGAATTGAAAGATATATGGAAATCCTTTTGATTATTATTTTCGTGGCCGCTTGTATTTGGGCGTACTCTGTTAGTCGAGGCCTTAAGTTCATTCGTGCTTTTGTGTTTTTGCTCGAGTTAGAGTCTGGAAAAACAGTGCAAGAAGCCAACTGGTTTGCTCGAGCTGTTGACTTTGCTGGATCGAGTCAATACCACGATAGTGCATTAGGGTATGCGCGGCTTGTTTATGGCGGGCGACAGCTGCCTTTGATCGCTAGAGCCCGTCAGCTAGGTTTCGAGGGGTGAACGCATCTCGAATGTGATCGGCGGATTGTGCAAGATCGTGTGCACGTAACTTGCGTGGACACGATGCTCAAAGACTCGCCCCACCGCTATGACTGCTTGGTCGGTGGGGTGTGGTCCAACGATTCACGAGGCCAGTGATTGTTGTCGCCTGTTAAGCAAGTCTGCGGATCTGTGCGCTTGCAGATTCCAAGTGCGTTGCAAGTGCATCAATGCAAACTTGGAACTCAAGGTTGAATTGATCAGAAGCTCGTAGCGAAGACAAGTAATTCGTTGCCAGCTCTTGTGCTCTACGCCAACTGTCGTTCCTGACACTAGAGTGAAGCGTGATGGGATGAATGGCATCAGGCAATCGCCCACTACTTGTTGGTGCGAACGACATAGGGGTCATGTCGTATGCAGGGGCGAGTGCGTAGGGGCGACCGTGTTCTGATACGAACGAGAGGTTGCCGTTATGCATATCCGAATTGCCGATCAATGCACCAAACGCCCACAGTATTTCTGCCACTTCAGCAGCATCAGGCGTGATGACACCTTGCTTAGCCAGCGCCTTAGTGATGACAGGCCAAGGTTGAGTTGCCAACCCAGCAAACTCTGCATCAAATGCGGCTAGTGAAATCACTGCTTTACGTCCAAGCGTTCCAACGCGGTCAAAGCGTTCCACTTCAAGGAATCGTTGTCCTTGATGGTGGTCGTAAATAAATGATTCGGCAGCAGCAAGATTGGCATTTCTCAGTGTCTTGAGCGCCATGTGTTCGGCAAGCAACAGGTCACGCCAGCGTGAGCTGTTTGGACTTGCCTGTTGCTCACTGAATTTCACTATGACGTGCTTTGCCACTCCAGCAGATTCTGCATAGGCCGTGAATTTAGGTTGTTCACCACCTGCTGAAGATCCGGGAGAGTCACCTTCTGCTGCGCCAATAGCCAAGCTTGCATATGCCGCAGATTTATCCGCACTTGAAATGGGCTGAGGCTCAGGCATGTTGATGAACTTGTCTCTGGAGATTGTTCCGATCAACAAGTTGCCAACTAAATCGTGACCGTGCACAAGCAATGCTCTGATGGCATGGCTATCTGTCCACTCTTTGACTGTGCTTGGCAGACCTAGCTCTGCTCCAAAACGCGCGGCATAAGCGCGACCCAAGAAGCCTTGTGGTCGCATGTCTAGCAACCACCAAGGTAATCCTTCGCTATGAATTTGTACGCCATCGGCTTGTGTGAACACAAAACCATCTGGACGAACTGGCGCAAGAGTTCCGAGTTCTCTGACTTTGCCTTGTGCATCGACACGATAAACAGGGACTTCGCCGAAACCACGACTCTTGTCTCGCAGCAGATAGCGGGTGGACTTTCTCTGCCCCGTTTTGATGACATCGTCCCCCATTGCCGCCAGCGCACGCGTCACCGTCGGCTGGCTCAGGCCGATTTCAGTTCCAATCTGGGTTCCAGATTTGGGGCCTGCCGCTAGGCGAAGGCGTAACGCATCTGCATGAAGTGTCATGATTGAGCAAAGCCTTGAATTATAAAGTGAATTATAAATTTACCTTATTTTAATTGATAAGTCTATATGAATCAATGATTTACCGAAAACCCTAGGGGATTAACTGCAGGAGAAACTTCTGAACGTTACATGTCGATCACAGCGACACGTTCGCATAACGTGTCGTTATTTTGTGATTTCATCGACACGTAGACCAATCGTGTCGATGAAATGATGTTTCGGCGACATGAGTTAAGCCAAGAATCCGAACCTAAGGGTGAATGGCTGTCATATTGAGAGTAAACGATCGATCGCTACTCCCCGTGATCTCTTCTGCCCCGATTGCTGGGTTTCAGCAATTTGCTTTTCAATTTCCGCTTTGTACTGACGTGCCCAAGCCTTCACTTCATTTAGCTTGAACCAGATCTCTTTGTTGACGCGAAAGTGTGGAATGTTCAGCTCTTGTCTCTTGTATGTATTTCTGAACCAGTGCGTTGGCAGTTTGAGGATGAAAGCGACCTCATCGCACTTCAGTGGTTTTGATGTTTCTAGTACCGGGTTTTGAGCCGTGGACTGTTGCAAAGTGCTTTTTTCAAATTTAAGAACAGTCCGCATTGGATAGAGGATTCGACGGGAAATTTTTAGGTATTGAGGGCCGTAGCCCTTAGTTCTCCACTTTTGCAAAGTTTTGGGTTTGATGCTCCAGTGAGCTGCTAGCTCAGAAGGCGTTAGTAATTTCTCGTCCATTTGGTCATCCAGTTAGTAAGGTCACGCATTCAGGCGTACTTTCTGGAAAAAGCCAAGTCAAAAAGCAGAAAATGGAAAAAGCGACGGGGCCAAAGCCCATGTAAATCACGTGTTGTTAAAAGTCCACACGGCGGAACTTATTTTGCTTAGCGAAAAAATAGCAATGTATGTCCAGAATCGCCGAGGAAATGAGCATTAATTAAATCGAAGATTTGGTAAGGAGCTTTACGTTTAAGAGGTTCTTTTTAAGTGGTTTTGATACGGCACCAAAATAAAACCCGTTACGCCTTTGGCGTAGCGGGTTTTTCTTTTGTCATTGCACTTTGTGATTCAGCTAGGTGATTTGACTTTGACGCGAATGGTGTTCACATTCCAGCCTTTGGTCCGCAAATGGGCACACAAGGCTGGCAATGTTTGACGCAGTTTGGCTGCGACAGCGCTGTTGGGGACCAATAAGCACCACGTGTCGTCTTCCACACCGCCTGATTGCACCAATGGGCGCAGCGAGGCTGGCAACAGTGGTGCAATGGCTTTGAGTCGGTTTTGCGTGTCGCGTACCACAGCAGAGAATTGAGCCAAGCTAGGCGCAGAGTCAACCACTTGCTCTAGCGTCTGAGATCTGCCACGCATTGAAACTTTGGCTTTGGGTGGTGTGTTGTAGCCCAACGCGCGGTAAGCCGCGAG
>JACCDT011117930.1_pt1 | contig 14214 bp, 31 predicted proteins | sample 7446291 | NCBI WGS metagenome assembly JACCDT01 (sample SAMN15323446, study PRJNA562643) | freshwater metagenome | isolation source: river surface water | place: USA:Blue River Watershed | collected 2017-08-17
CTTCACCCATGAAATGCAAAAGGCCTGACACGTTGCCATGTCGGGCCTTGATTGGTGCTAGCGGCACGGATTCGAACCTGCGACCTGACCCTTACAAGGAGCCTGCTCTACCATCTGAGCTACGCCAGCGGAAACCGCTTAGCGTGTCGTCGTTCGAGCCGCGCTCCTCATTGTTTCGAATCCCTTTAACTTCCCCCGAATCGGCTCGATTGCCGAAGAGGGGTGCGCCGGGGGGGGGTGACCCCCGTTCAAAGCGTCCTGCAGACCTTGGCCTGCTGGCACCGAAGCGACCACTCAACGCACCTTTCGCGGCCTACCCGCTAGAGGTTCATGTCGCCAGGCTTTACACCGCCTCGATGTCACTCTCGTCCAGATCGGCGGGAGTGATGCGCGAGAAGATTTCGACTCCAACACTGATTCGACCGCCTGTGTCAACGCGTTCGACCCTGGCCGAGAAGCTCTTGAACGGCCCGTTGAGTACCCGCACCAGCTGCCCGACCCTGAAGTATTGCTCTCGCTTGCTCTTAGGCACCCTGCCGATGGCCTCGATCTTGCGAATATCGGCCATCAGCTTCGGCGTCAGGCGGGGCACAAACTCACCGAAGCGAAGCACACCCATGATGCCATCAACCTCCTTCCAGGCCTCGGAGTCCATCTCGAAGTCCGGAACGAGAATGGCGCCCGTGATCAGTGGAGCGCGCACCTTGCGACGCTCAATCTTCAACGTGCCGAGCCTGTAACGGCGCACCTCGCGCGTCGATCCCATCGTGGGCAGGTAGGCCGATAGCCCGAGCTGCTCGCATCGCTTCATCACCCGGAATTCCCGGTTAGGAGCCGTGCGGCGGATATACCAGCACTTTGGCATGGGCACGGCCACGGGCCCGGACACTGGCAGGTAATCCACGATCTGGCCGATCTGAAGCGCATCGCGGACCTGCTCCATGTTCCCCATCAGCATTGCTTCCCTCACCTTTGGCCTTCGCTTGCGAGTGCTTCGTGATCGGCTTCTGTCATGGTCGGCGCAGGGCCGTCCCAGTCGTAGACCTTGCCGTCCAAGGATGGCGGCCAAGGGAAGGGAGCGGTTGAGCCTTCCGTCAGATAAGTCCGCACTAGACCCGGATCGAACACTTGGCGCAGCAACTCCTCCCATGCGAAGGCCTGCTGGCGGTTCAGCGCCCGCCACGAGCTTGCCGGCGGTGAGGCTCCGAGCGCGGCGAGCTGCGGCGTGATGCGCTTGCTGTAGGTCACCGATCCGTCGCCCTTCCTGAAGATGGTGAAGAACGCCGACGTGCGGCCAACGAGATCGTGCAGGACGCGGACGGCCCTTGCCTCCACGCTGTCTCGCGCGAAGATCGGGTATTTGGCTTCCAACTCCTGACGCTCCGCCATCTGCTTTTCGATCCGCTTCTTGCGGGCCTCTTCCTCACGCTTTGGCGCCGCCAACGCTTCGCAGGCCTCGTAAACCTCCTTGACGGTCGGCAGGAAGTTGGTGCGGATCGGCAGGCCCTTGGCCGGATGTGTAACAGCCCTGATTACGCTTTCGTCGTAGCGCGAGAGCACAGCCGTGATTGCAGCGACGAAGGTCTCTGGGTCGTTGGCGTCACCCTTGCGATAGCAGCCGAACAGGAGGCGGGCGCGCTTCGCTGCGTAGCTCTTCAGCACCGCTTCCGGCTCCTTCGTCGAAGGCGTCGAGGGCGGCGTTGAGACTGTCAGCGGCTTGAATGATTCCGGTTCCTGATTGGGCTGTTCCATGGCGTGTCACCGTGAGATTTTCCGCTTGCCTGACCTCGACGACAGGGAGCGGGGCATGCAGCTTTGCATGCTCGGTTGCGAACACTTTCTCGAAGTAAATCAGTGGTTTTAGTGGCCTGTCTCGGGCCAGTTTCCGGGCCTGTGCCTCGATCATGGCTATCGAAAAGCCGGACTTTTCCCAGTCCATAGCTCGCTGCAAAACGCCGTAAAATTCAGGCGGAATCTTCAGCGGATCATCAAAACCGACAGCGGCGTAGAACGCATCTGCACGCGCTTTTGCCCCCTCGGTGAAGGCCGATTGCTCGCGCGCACGCGCATCTCCTATCCTATCAAGTGGTTGTGGTTGTGAAGAAGATGCTTGAGCATTGCTTGGCTTTTGCTGGTCGGTTTGCTCGGCGTTTGCTTCAGCATTGCTTGGCTTTTGCTTGGCCGCGACGCCCCGCTTTCCGGCTTCCGACCGCCTTTCGTACTTCTCGGCCGACTTCGCCAGTTCGTCGTCGATACGCTTGTGGCGCCAACCCGGCTCGAACAGCGCCTCGATGATCGGGCGCGCATCCTGCCATTCGGCCTCGCTCATGCTGGCTATGCGCGCCAACCTGGCGTCGTCCTTCGGCAGACCGCCAGCGGTCCAGTACTGCATGATCAGGAGCAGATAAGCCCCATGCTCGGCCGCTGTGAGGTGGCGGGTGTCGCGCAGATAATCGGCGACATATAGCGGCATCCAGGGTCTACTCACGAAGCATTCTCCAAATCCGGCTCGCAAACCGGCGTGCCGACGCATTCGATCCGATCGAGCCCGCGCCAAAATTCAGTCCAGTAGACGTCGCGCCGGCCTTCGAACTCGCGGCGCGAGACCTTGACGAGCCCGCAATGCAGGCACTCGCGCTCCGATTTGTTGGGAAAGACGACCTTGTCGGCCCATCGATGGCGTTCCGCGTTCACCTTCGCACCTGTGGATAAGACGTAAAACGGGGATGGACGCAGTAAGACTCGCCCTCGCGAGGCGACGCAATCGCCACGACATGGCAGGCTGCGATTGTGGAAAGGTGTCTCTTCATTTCGCCCCCAACGAGCACGGCGGCGTGCCCATGGCATCGCTGTATTGGTCGGGCGAGCCGGGAAGCCGCCATTCACGCCAGGCGCCTTCCGGGCCGAACACGGTGATCTTGACGACGCCACAGGGACAGGCCCGCTCGGTCTGGTTGTACGGGCGGCCCTTGTTCGGGTCCGCCTTGACGAAGTGATCCGGGCCGTAGACGTGGCGCGGCACGTTCGGCAGCGGGTTGACCGGCAGATGCGAGAGGCTGTCGGTCACTTCTGCGCCTCCCGCTGATCGAGGGCGCTTCGTCCGCGCGGCGGGTCGCCGAGGAATCCGGCCGTGAGGCCCTGCAGGGCAATGCGGGCGCGGAGATCGAGGTCAGCGTCGTGGAGGTAGCGCGGGCGCTTGACAGGCGCGTTCAGGAGCGCCGCGACGGAGGGCGGCGGGGCAATCGGTTCGGCGTCGGCGGGCAACTCCATGGGCCGCGCTGCGGGCTTCTGACGCTTCGGCGGTTCGATGCCGGCGGCGCGCATCTCGGCTTGGCGAGCAAACTTGTCCTTCCAGTATTTGTAGGACGAGCAACACGTCGCGCAGGCCTGCCGCCGGCTGACGCCGCCGAACCGTCCGAGCGATTTTGCGATCTCGATCCACTTCATGTGCCGAACGTCGCGCATCTCGATCAGGTTTTCGATCTCGTGCATCGTCCAAGAGCGCGGAGGCTTGCGCTTGTCCGGATAGCTCGGGCGATGGATCTTGAGGGGCGCCGTCATGCCGGCCTCGCCAACGTGGTGACGGCCAGCATGACGACGAGGCCGAGCACAAAGCCGTAGGAGAATCCGGTCCATGGCAGGTTGCGCCAGCGCGGCAGCGGCGACGCGTCGATCAATTGCGCCTCGAGCACCGTCGGCTCGCCACCCAGGAAGGGCGGCATGTAGTCCGTCACGTCGCGCACGCCGCCTGCTACGCGATCAGACAGCGCGAACACGAACGCCGCCGTCTCCTTCGCGCCCTGCATCCGGATCAAGGCATTGGTGATGCCATCGAGCTGGCAGCGGGCGATCTCGCAGGCGACGGCCGGCTCGCTATAGGCGCCGACCGAGGCGAGGATCGCCCCTTCCTGCTGGATCATGATGCGCTGGCGGGTTGTTTCGTCGAGCATGTCAGAGCATCCCCAGCGCCTGCATGTAGGTCTCCAGGATCGTCTCGGCCTCAGCCCGTTCGTTCGGGTCTTGCTTTCGCATCTTCACGATGGTGCGCAGCGCCTTGACGTCGAAGCCGTTGCCCTTGGCCTCCGCGTAGACGTCGCGGATGTCGTCGGACATGGTCTTCTTTTCCTCTTCGAGCCGCTCGATGCGCTCGATGATGGATTTCAGCTGATCCTTGGCGAAGCGCGGTCCGCCCGCGCGTTCGGCAGCGGCGTGGAATTCGCGCTCCGTCATGGTGATCGGCTCGATGCCCGGTCCGGAGAGTGTCACCGTTGATTCAGCCTCGCTCATAATCTCCCCTTTCCATCGGCACGATCTTCCACCCTTCCCGCTTCAGCGATTTCAGCACCAGGTTCACCACGTCCCCGTTGGGGTCAACGATGCGGCCGGGCTTCCACTGCGAGCAGGTCAGGGCAACCGCGATGCATTCTTCCGGCGTGACGATGGGCGCCGCCGAGGGCTTGCGCAGCAGCGTCGCCGGCGGGTCGATGAAGAGGCCGCGTTTGAGCGAATTCATCGGCGCACCCTCCTCACCTTGAAACGATCCACGACCGACTCGATGGCGGCGAAGATCGCCAGCACGATCACAACCAGCGTGAGGCAACACAGCACGACGGACGCTACGGCGAAGCACAGCACGATCTCGATGAACTTGCGGGGCGAGGGAATGGTCATTTGACAAGCTCCAGCCGAAAAGACGCAATCCACGATTCCTGAGCGGAGCCGTTCGCAAACCACGCGACCTGAACCTGCTCGACGTGAGGATAGAATGCGAAGCCGATAACCGTCGCCCGGATCGAAGCGTCGCCGTCGATAGCAACTTTGTCTCCGAGCTTGAAAAGAGAAAAGAAGGTTGATCGCGCGCCCCTCACCATCAGATGAACCCCCGATCCTTCGCCAGCCATTCCGGCACGGTCATGTTGGCGAGCGGCAGGCGCTTGCGCACGCCGTTCTGATCCGTTCCCTCGGTCGATGTCCCGATCAGGTGGTAGGAGAAGATTTGCGAGCGTGCGACCCAATGGGCGCGCTTGCCCTCGCCGTTGATCGAGACCAGGACCGCGTTGGTGTCAGGCTGGTCGCGATGGACCGCGACGAGGATTTCGGTGGGGTCGTTGCGGCTCATGGTTTCACCGCCTTCAGCCGCGCGATCTCGCGCTCGATGTACCAGCGCGCCTTTTCCAGATCGGTGATCGGCGCATCCGATTTCAGCCCCGCACGCCAGATGTATTTGACCGCGTTGCCGAGGTTAAAGTTCATGTGCTCGGTGATCTGGATGCACTCGATTCCAGATGGATGCGAGTTGTAGTGCGACGGATGATTCACCGGGTCGCAACCAATCAAGGCATCGGCCAATTGGCGGACGTCCGTCATGCAATCAGTCTGCGACATTGCTAAATCCCCCGTTGAGATATTTTAGGGAATTATATAGATGACTCCCTTTAGTCATCTTTTGCCAGCCATTCCGGCACCGTCATGTTGGCGAGCGGCAGGCGCTTGCGCACGCCGTTCTGATACGTCCCCTCCGTCGAGGTTCCGATCAGGTGGTAGGATTTGATTTGCGAGCGCGCGATCCAAAGGGCGCGCTTGCCGTCTCCGTTGATGGAGACGAGGACTGCCTTGGTGTCCGCTTGATCTCGATGAACGGCGACGAGGACTTCTGTGGGGTCGTTGCGGCTCATTTCCGCGACCCCGCAGGCAGTTTGATAATCTCCGGCGCGCCTTCGCCGACGACCGCCAATTTGCGCGGCCTGCGCTGCCGGTCGAACTTCTCGCCCTCGGCAACGATCAGCGCGCAGGCCTTGACGATGTCGCGCCGGAATCCTGCAGGTTTCCACCAATGCGCCGACCACGGCCAGCCGTGCGGCGGTTCGCCGGCAGGCATCCCGGCATGGCGGGCATAGAACGATCCGGCCATCGCGAGTTCGCCGGTATAGTGCCCGTCGTCGTGATCGGGGGACCAGCCCTCCTGTTCGATCTGCCGGTAGCGTTCGGCTATCACGGCCTGCATGAACGGCGGCAACGGCCGGCGGATGTGCAGCGCCTCGAACAGCCGGCGCATCAGGTAGCCGCGCACGATCGAGATCACGGTGAAGATCAGCGCGATCGAAACGTTGGTCGAGAGCGGCGGGTTAAAACCAAACAGCGGGAAGATCAGGGCCTGCGCGCCGATCGCGATGGCAAAGCCGATGCCAGTGTTGAGGCAGGTTTCCAGCCAGGACATTAGTTTCGGTTGCTTCATTCCGCAGTCTCCGCAGCTGGCGCTTCGTTGCCGTCGTCGTCTTCGTAGACGCCGCCGAGACGCGTCGCGTCTTCCGGCTTTGAGAGCGCGGCGCGGCATCCCGGCGGAATCCAGAAGGGCGGCTGCGGCTCCATGCCCTTGATCCAGAGCAGCCAGGCGTAGGCCGTCATGGTGTCGCCGTTAACCACCCATCGACCCTTATGGATCGGCACGCGCTCCGAGAAGAAAGCAACCAGCGAGGGGGGACGATCCTTGTAGATCCGTTCATAACGTCCCGTGCCTTCCAGCATCTGCAGGCGCGTGAACATCGCAACGCCGGTGACGTCGAGCGAAAGGGCCTTCAGGATGAACTTTTCGGTTTTATGGCCGAACGGTGGATTGGTGATGATCCAGTCCGAATTCTGCGGGTGATCGCAAGCCAGAAAATCCGCGATGCTTTCCTGATAGCCGCGGTCCTCGATGTCGGTGGCTAGAACCTCGCGGAAATATTCCTTCAGGGGTTCCGCCATGTGACCCTTGCCGCAGGCCGGCTCCCAAGCCTTCTGGAGCTTGCACTGCTTGTCGCGGCGCAGATGCGCCAGCACATGCTCGACAAGGGCCCGGGTCGCGAAAGGCGGCGTTGGGAAGTAATCAAGCCCTTCAGGCTCGACGCGGCGATGGGCGATGGCGAGGCCGCCGCCGGGTAAGGACGCCGGCGGTGCGTGCGGCTGGTCGTCACCATCCGCCCCCTCAACAGATGCCGGGTCACCTGGCGCAAGCAAAGCCGGAGACAACGAGCCGCTTGCGCCCGCCTCTGTCGTCTCCCCCGCTTCCTGCTCCCCCGATTGCCCCGCAGCCATCGACGGGCGCTCCAATGGCCCTCCGGCTGCGTTCTGGTCGGGATCACCGCTCTCTGCGGGCTCAGGGATTGTAGCCGGACGCGGCAGTAGCCGAGCGATGTCGGCGCGCTCCATGTCCGGGCGAATGATACCTTCAGCAGCTGCGCGCTCGAACACTGGAAGCGGCAGCCGCGTGGCGTCGTAGATCGTTCCCCACGATGGCGGCAAAAGCGCAATGTATTGCGGATTTGAAGCGATGGGGTGATTGGCGATTGCCATCAGCATCTGTGCCTGGCGCTCGCCGAAAGGAAGTTGCTTGAGGACCGCGCCGAAACCGCCATGCTTCAGTACGGCCTTGGCTTCGTTGAGGAGCCGCCCGGTCGCGATGATCGCCTCGACACCCATCCGCCAGCGCGCGGAAATGCGTATCGCCCAGGCTTCCGGGTCGCCCTGCAGCACGTCGGCGAACGAACCCGGCGATCGGATATCCAGCTGCGGCCCCATCCCTCACACTCCCCCGAAATGCCGCTTGCGCCGCGCCTGGTGCTCGCTGTGCAACACGTCCGCCAAGTAGAACGCCCCGAAGATCGCAAGGCCCAAGGTCAGGGCGATCAGCGCCCAGGTGAGCGCGTGTAAGAAGGCAAGGACTTCGATTGAGACGGGCATCAGCAGGCCCTCGCGTGTTGAGATTCATTTCGAGAGAACAGGTTGCGCCCTACGTCTGCCGCTGCGTTGGACCGCGCCGGGAAACCGGAAAAATCGGCGCGTTGACGATCCCTGTTGCGTCCGGTTGACACTCTCGAATTCCTTTCAGAGTTTGATCGGGTATCCGATCTCTTCCGACTTGGAGTTGAAGACCTCGCGCGCAGCTTCCTCTATCGTGAAGCCCGCGGCCCGCGCCGTCAGATCGAGATAGACGAACGTGTCCCCGATCTCTCGCTTCAGCTTGGCGCGCAACTCGGCTTCGGTTTCCTTGTTGCCGCGAATGCCGTCGCGATACCGATTGAGTTTCTTCACGACGTTGGCGGCCTCGCCGAGCTCGCCCAGTGTTGCCGTCATCCAGTCGGACAGCGACCAGCTATCCAGCGGATGGTTGAAGCCCCGCGCGTCCTGGCATCGCGCATGGTTGGCCGCTCCGAATTGTTCGAACGTCAGCATCACAAGGCCCTCACGTGTTGCAAAACCGGATTCTCGCTTTCGGAATCGGACGCCACGCGGTTTCGCGAGACGGGACTTCCCGGGGATCTTTCGGGAAGGCCACCACCACGGGCGTCCGAAGGGGAAAGGTCGGGCACGGGCGCCCGGTACAGGCCATCGCGCCCGTGCCCTTCGTCCACCAGAGGGTGGCTACTTCCCTCCAGCGGATGATGGAAATCGATCATCATGAACAGCGGCTCCATGAGCCTGCCCCTGTTTTTCGAGACACAAAACCTCACGCCCGGAAACGGCCGGACGCGAAGCAAGGATCGGATACGCAAAGCAACTGGGAACTGTGGTGCGGAGCGCTTACGCTGTTGGCGCGGCCTCGCTGGATACTTCGGAGGCTTCGGTCTCGGCCGCCGCGCGCAACTCTGCGCTGAGAATGTCGAGCAGGGCTGCCATCTCTTTCTTGTGCTTCGAGCGCATCAACAGGTGATGCAGGAAGATCGCCACGTTGAGTTGTGTTGCGGCCTTCTTGTCCTCGATTGCCGGCGAATGGACGTTGCCGACATAGATCGCAACGAGGTCGGCGAGCACACCAAGCGCCTGGCTCATGTTGACGGGTTCGAAATGGATATCGCCTTCAGCCATGCGCCCTCCCCGAAAAGCTCCGGGCGACGGCGGGGCACATAGCGGATTCATCCGCCCTTCCCGATGGAGCCGTCGGCACAAAGAACCCGCCCCATGTCATTGACCCGGGCTGTTGGATGCCAAGGCCGTCGCCCGAACTGGAAAATAGGTGGGCGTCTCTCCGCCCTGTCACGTCCAGATTCTCAGACGTTGTAGCCACGCTGCGCGGCATGGCGCGCCTACTCACAACCCCGTTCCGGCGGTAGATCGTCTTACGGGACCTGTGATCCCAGCCGTTCCGGCTTTGCCTCTGGTTGCTTTCGCTATGGCATTCGATCAGCGAGCAACGCGCCGTTGAGCGCGTGCATCGCGTAGACATTAGGCTTCTGCTTGCCTGCGATGATAAGGTTGGCGTTGCGCTCGGTGCACTTGCCGCCCTGCTCGCGGATGCGAGCTGCAAGCCAGTCGCCAAGCTTGACGCCGCGCGCTGCGATGACGACGCAACGGCCGAAAAGAGAGATAGGGAAGTTTTCTTCCCTAAGTCGTTTTGACCTGCGCCGCCGTCTTGCGAATGATTCGCCCATGACCGCACACCCCCACGCAACACTGTCGATTGAACTGTACGCCGCCCTGCGGAACGCGGCCCTGATGTTTGGTACATCAGTGGCGCAATGCCGCATCCCGGAGTGTTCCCGTTCCCCATCGCCACGAAGTTGTCATAGGATTGACACTCAACCGGCGTCCGGCGGCGGACGGAGGCCCCTCTGCTGGGGGAATAAAAACAATGAACAACGTGGTGCGCTTTCCCGTGCGGCGTCATGCGCGGGCCTCTTCCGTTCGCACAAAGGCGTCCATCGGCACGGCGCCGCCCGAGAACTCGCTGAGCCGTTTAGCGACGCTCAGCTTGGCCTCGCGGCGGCCGGCGAGGATGTTGCGCAAGTGCGAGTCCGAGCAGCCGGCAACCTCCGCCAATTCCCGGACGGTCTTGCCGTTCTCCTCGGCCCAGCGGAGCATCGGGTGCGAATCGTTCATGGCTGAGAGTATTTCTCCCGGAAACGGTTTGCGTCAACCAGAAATATTTCTAGCGGAAACGGCCGGTTGCGGCGATGGGTTCCTACAATGGCCCATGGCAAAACACGAGCCCGACGAACAAACAGAGATATTCCTCGGCCAATGGCTCGACTTTTTCGGGATGAGCGTGACCGAGGCGGCCAGGGTCGCGGGCTGCAAGCAGAGCTATATTTCCAATATCATCGCCAATCGGAAAACGAACGTTAACGTTCTATATTTGCTTAGGATTTCGGAAGCGCTGTCGGTGAACGTCAACGACTTTTACCGCCCGCTCCCGAAGAAGTCGGAACTTCGGGCCCTGAAGGAACTGTCGCCCAAGCCGCGATCCTGGAAAAGCAGCGTCAGCAGGGCTGACATTCCCCTGCGGAATCCGGCCGCGAGCCCGCTTGCGGGCCACTGCATTTCCCACAGAAATGTTTTGCTTGACGGCAATTCATTTCTGTGGGAAATATGTTCCCGTGAATCAACCACGGGAAACCAGTCATGGCCATCAACCACTTCCCCACGACCGAGGCCGCTGAAGCCCATCTGAGCAAGAAGGGCTTCCGCCTCGCGTACTCGACGCCGCGCACCTTCATCAGCCGGGATGGCTGGGTCGAGGCTCGGATCAACGTCGATCCCCACCGCGGTCCCTACGTGCAATTTCGCGAAAAGGTGGCGGCCTAACGGCCGCCGCTTTTGCGTCATCTCCAATCAACGGGAAACCAGTCATGGCCCGCCATTCCGAAGCTACCCTCACTCTCCACATCGGCCCGCAAAAGCTCACGGACGGCTCGATCGTCTACAACGCGCTGATGGCGGCGGACCTGATCCGGCTCGACGCATGGCGCAACCAGGCCGACGCCTTCCGCTCGCTGATGGAGTTGCGGCTTTATTCGTCGCTCGAAGTCGCGCTCTATCTGGAAAAGGCCATCTACGATGCGCAGCAGCAGCACGTTGCGAAGATCATGTCGGACAAGCCGGGCTATGCGGCGAAGGTGAAGCGATGAGCGAGAAGATCAGATGGCCCAAAACTTGGCGCGGTTGGCGGACGCTGTTCTGGCTCTGGCTCGGCCGATGCCCAATTCATCACACGCCGCTCAACATCGACAGCCCGATTTATGACGATGGACACAGCGCCTATTGCTTTCGCTGCGACGGCGTTGCGATTTGGCCCCAAGGCGCCCGTGAGGCCTTGCGCCAAAACTACTTGGCGTCGATTCCATCGGCAGAGCGTCAGCCATGATCTCCGATCCCGCCATGGTCCACGCCATCAATTCCACCGCAGTCAGAAGGCCGGCTCCGCCGAAATTCAGTGCGGCCGATGCCGAGCGCGCGGCAGACGAGTGGGGCATGAATTGCGGCCCCGGTGCCATTGCCGCGATCTTCGGGCTGACGCTGGACCAGGTTCGCCCCTTCATGGGCGATTTCGAGCGCAAGCGGTACACCAATCCGACGCTGATGTTCGACACGCTGCACCGGCTCTATAAGGCCGGGATATGTCGCGGCTGGCGCAAGGAGGTTAAAGCCTGGCCGACTTATGGCCTTGTTCGCATCCAGTGGGAAGGGCCCTGGACAAATCCGGGCGTTCCCTTGCGCGCCCGCTACCGTCACACGCATTGGGTTGCGGCTGCGTCGTTCGATGGCGACGTCGGCGTGTTTGACATAAACTGCATGAGCAACGGCAGCGGATGGACCTCGCTGTACCATTGGCGCACCGGCTTGGTGCCTTGGCTTTTGGAGCAATGCGTACCGCGCGCCAGCGGCGGTTGGCACATCACGCACGCCATCGAGGTTGACCTGACGTTCCCCGATGCGGAGCAATTGACATGACCTCCGCCCTCAATTCCACCGTCCACCAGCGCGGCGCGGCCTCTCCCGCTCCAAGGCGCAAGCGTTTGTCTACAACCGAACGCCTTGCACTTCTGGAGCGGGAGAACGCGACCTGTCATCTTTGCAAGGGCATAATCCAGCCCGGCCAGGCATGGGACGTGAGCCACGAAATTCCGCTGGAGCTCGGCGGCGCCGACGATGACGAAAACCGAAAGGCCGCGCATCGCAAGTGCCATCGCGTCCACACGGCGGCCGTCGATCTCCCAACCATCGCCAAAGCCAAACGCAACTACGCCAAGCACCGGGGCGCGGCTGTATCCCGCCAGCCGATGCGCGGCGGAAGGCGTGACGCGCTGAAAAAGCGCATGGACGGCACGGTCGTCTTACGCGCCACGGGCAAGCCGTGGAAACCAGCTTCGTCGCCCTCCTCATCCGTTGCGTATCATGCGGAGGCATCACCGGCTTTCCCGCCGCACCAGGCGCCGCCCCCGCGCCCGGAGAGGAAGCCGGAGGGCGACGGGGACGAGGGGGCGAGCGAACGGGGGCAATCATGATCGCAAGAATTCACGACGACCACGACGACGAACCGAAGATCGGCTCGACGATCTCGCTGATCGGCCTCTCCATCCGCTTCGGCAAACCCATCGAATGGGTGCGGCGTCAAGTGGTGGTCAACCACATGGGCGAGACCTGGGAGGCGGACTTCTACAACGGCGGCCGGCGGCGCGGCTATGTGCTGGTCGCACGCATGTCTACATCAATGTGCATCGAGCGTACCGTGCAGCAGGATCGCGCTGCGTTGAAGTGAAGGCTGCGCGTTCAAGCGCAGGCTCGACCGCATGACCCATCCTGCCGAAGGAACAATACTGCCATGCCCGTTCTGCGGAAACGAGCCCACGGTCATGGGTTCTGGCGAGGGTCGGCGTGGATTGATGATCCACTGCATAGGACAAAACTGCCCGAACCTGCTAATCGTCGGCCGTGGGCAGAGTGGAAATATCGGAACGGGTCTAAGGCCAAGAATAGATCAGCATCACTCCCACGGGAAGAAGGAAGCAAGGCATGAGCAATGTTTGGGGTGCCCTGATGATCGAATCCGTGCCTGGTGGTGGCTACATTGTTCGCGAGCATCAATATCGCGCGGAATTGTACTCCCAGCACCTGTTCGCCTGCTCGCAAAAGTCCGAACTGCTGACGTTCATCCAAAACAATTTGGCAACGACGGACGTGGCGTTCCCATCGACAGAGCAACACGAGGGCAAATGATGGTGGCGGCCCTATTCGTCGAAACCGGCGGTTGCTACTTCGGTCTCCCGAACGTCGATCCTTGGGACGAACCTCGAGACGCGCGGTGCTATGCCGGCCCGTACCCGGTCGTTGCTCATCCGCCGTGTGACCGATGGCACCAACTCTCAGCGGTCAATAACAAGCGTTGGGGATACGCCATTAACGAGGACGGGGGATGCTTCGCCGCAGCCCTGGCCGCCATAAGGCGCTGGGGCGGCGTTCTCGAGCATCCCGCGGAATCTCGAGCTTTCAAATTCCACAATATCCCGGAGCCGGTTGCTGGCAATTGGCAGCGAACGATTGATGGGGATTGGGTGACGGAAGTTTGGCAATCAAGCTATGGACACCGCGCCCGCAAGCGGACCTGGTTGATTTACCACGGCTCGGAGTTGCCGCCGGTTTTGAACTGGCAACGGATGCCTGGCGAGTTCCAGATCGGCTGGTTCGATCAGAAGCGGCCACAACTTCCGAAGGCCGAGCGCGCGGCGACCCCTCACGCCTTCAGGGATTTGCTGATCGCAATGGCGCGGTCGGCGGCTCTCTCTCCGCAGGAAAGCAGCAATGGCTGATGTGACCGGGCCGATCTCAACCCTTAGCGGCAGCAGCCATGACGTGCCGGATGGGATGATGTGCGACGAGCATCCAGACCGGCCGGCAGTCGCTCGCATCCAGGGCGAGACGGATAGCTTTGGCTGCGAAATGCACGACCTATGTCAGGAGTGTCTTGACGCTGAGCGAGCCTACCGCAACTCGCCCGAGGCAGCCGAATGGCGCAAGGGCACCTGCGAATGGTGCAAGAACCCCGCCGATGATCTGCGTGACCGCCGCGACTACGAAGAAGGCAATTGCGGCCGGGTCTATCGCGTCTGCGGAGCTTGCGTGAAGCGCGACAACGAATATTGGGCGGCCGAAGCGGCGGCTGATGACGACTATTACGGCGACGATGGCGATGACTGAATTCCCTTTCCAAGAGGAGCAACGCGATGCCTGAGCGCATCCAGCGCAAGCGCGTCAAGGGCTGGAAGATGCCGCCGAACACGGTCTATGTCGGTCGCCCATCGAAGTGGGGCAATCCCTGGTCAGCGTCGCATCATGACCACGAGCATCACCCGAGCATTCCGTTCGTGCCGCCATCTGACGAGGCACAAAGCAGGGAAGAGGCGGTTGCAAAGTTCCGCGCCTATGCCGTGTCACTGGACCTGACGGAGCTGCGCGGCAAAA
>JACCDT010049643.1_pt1 | contig 14213 bp, 15 predicted proteins | sample 7446291 | NCBI WGS metagenome assembly JACCDT01 (sample SAMN15323446, study PRJNA562643) | freshwater metagenome | isolation source: river surface water | place: USA:Blue River Watershed | collected 2017-08-17
ATCAACCCCTTGATTCAAAGGTGTTTAGATTGTTTTCTTTGTTTATTAGTGAAGAGAGATCCCCGGATAAAGGGTGTTCCGCGGGTGCGTGCAGGTCAAACCCCCGGATTCTCCAAAATTTTTTTCGTAGCACTAGACATAAACAGCAAACATGGGTTCCGGTGGTCTTATGCAGCTCGTCGCTTATGGTGCCCAGGATATTTACCTGACTGGCAACCCTCAGATCACCTCAACTATGTAAGGGGGTTGAAAAGCGATCGGTCACTGATAATAAAGAATGTTCAGTGAATAAATCCGTTAGTGGTTCTTTAGTATAGAAAATAGTTGCTGTTAATCTGTTTTCTTCGCTTCCACAGTCGCTAGTAGGAAACCTACGGTTCCCCTATAACCCCTCCCTTAGGATTGTCCCACCTGCGGTGGGACGTTCTTAGAGAGGAACTTTAGGGAATTGTGGGTGACCTGCAACATCGTCAAATTGCGGGAACACCCTAAAGCCTTTTATACCAAGTTTATTCCGAAAGGAATGGATGGCAGAGAAAGAACTCTGGTATGGTAAAAATGAAAAGGATGGAACAATGGGCAATCCGCAGCCAAGTCCTAACCCAATTGAAATGGTATGGATGCAGTTCAGAGACTAAATGTCGGTGGGTAAGGAATACAAAACATTCCTTGCTTAAGTTATAGTCCAACCCCAAGGGAACCTACGGTTCCCCTTTGACCCCTCCCTAATATTTATTTCACCCTACGGGTGAAATATATTTAGGGAAGTCCAAGGGAAATTGAAAGATTCCAGGCGACGGTTAGTAAATATCCCGAAAGGGAGGGTAGTTTTCTTGATGAATTTTTGTCTTCAAGGTTGTCTACCGTCGCCACACTAACTTCTCCATGGAGGCCATTGAGCAGACCTTCAACGGAGCCGCCAACTTCGGCAAGAAGGTGCAGTGCACCATCAGCCGTAACGGTGATCTGATCCACCGCGTGTACCTGCAGTGCACCCTGCCTAAGGTGACCCTGCAGTCCAGCGATGGCAGCGGTGCTCAGTTCCGCTGGCTGAACTGGGTGGGCCACAACCTGATCAACAATGTGTACATTGAGATCGGTGGCCAGCAGATTGACAAGCACTACGGTGACTGGCTGCACATCTGGAATGAGCTGACCCAGGAGCCTGGTAAGCAGAGCGGTTACGCCGAGATGGTGGGCAATGTGCCTGAGCTGGTGAACCTGCTGGTGCAGGGCGGTGAGGACTGCGATGCTGACTGCAGCAGCGGTGAGCCCAACGCCTCCAGCGAGGTGCGCAAGTGCGCCCCTGAGTACACCCTGTACATCCCTCTGCAGTTCTGGTTCTGCCGCAACCCTGGTCTGGCACTTCCCCTCATTGCCCTGCAGTACCACGAGGTGAAGATCTGGCTGGAGTTCAACGAGCTGCGCAACCTGTGCTGGGACTACAGCGTGGGCGGCAACGCCCATGTGATCCGCGAGCGCGTGGCCTCCAGCGGCCTGGTGAGCGCCTCCCTGTATGTGGATTACATCTACCTGGACACTGATGAGCGCCGCCGCTTCGCTCAGGTCTCCCACGAGTACCTGATTGAGCAGCTGCAGTTCACTGGTGCCGAGAGCGTGACCAGCAGCAGCAACAAGCTGAAGCTGAACTTCAACCACCCTTGCAAGGAGCTCGTGTGGGTTGTGCAGCGCGACAGCTTCCTGAGCTGCGCCGACGATATCGTCAACCCCTGGAAGGGTCAGCAGCCTTTCAACTACTCCGACTGGTGGGACCGCGCCGTGCTGGAGTCCGGCTACAGCGTGACCCGCGTGGAGGGCCTGGCCGGCAAGAACCCTGTGGTTCTGGCCAAGATCCAGCTGAACGGCCACGATCGGTTCTCCGAGCGCGAGGGCAAGTACTTCAACTTGGTGCAGCCTTACCAGCACCACACTAACATCCCTGCCGTGGGTGTGAACGTCTACAGCTTCGCCCTGAAGCCTGAGGACCACCAGCCCAGCGGTACTTGCAACTTCTCACGCATTGACAATGCCACCCTGAACATCATCCTGTCCAACAACACCGTTGGTGCCAGCATGACTGCCCAGGTGCGAGTTTATGCAGTAAATTACAATGTATTACGTATCATGTCAGGAATTTTTTTATATGCAAAACAATTTGTTGTACTATATTTACAGTATAATCTGCAAATGTTTTGTGCCCAATGGTTCCTAACAGCCGGCTGCCTTTTAAACAAAGGGGAAACAGTGATACCGGCTAGTCGCGCAAGCGGCAAGATGACCTGGATGCGGGAAACTCCTAAGAGCCTTAACAACTACCTGCCATTGGAAACTTTGGTAGGAATCTGGGGTAATGACCTAAGATGTAGTAATATCGTTAAGGATTGGACAATCCGCAGGCGAGATCCTAAACCCGTTATGATAGGGCATGGATCCGTCTCAGAGACTGCAAAGGCATCGGTGTCCGATGAAGGCCTAATCAGCCTGAGGATGCTTAAGGTACAGTCCGGCCCTTATAGAAATATAGGGGGACCACCGGGGCGGTTTGGCATATTCGAACTAAGTTCGCATTATGCTTATTTATATTGCACATGTATCATTTATATAAATAATACTGTGCATTTTACGGTTAATCAGCTTATAGATGATAAACCGCAAAGTAAATATATTTTAGTGAATCCTTCCAAAAATTGATAGACATCTATTGTTAGAACTGAACATGTATAGCATGCAAACTTGTAAAGGAATTGTACAAAGTGGTCCACGCAAGGGACTTAATTGTATCCCTAAGCAATCGGTAGATTCCGATGGATATTGTATACAACATCAACGATATAAGGAATATTTAAAATTAGTAGAATCTGGTAAAAAACCATGTTCACAATTCTTTCGTGGTTGCAATACCATTTGTGACGATTCTATTATCACTTGTAAGGATTGTAGGGAACAGAAAAATGGTAAAGGTAAATCCTTATGCAATCACGATTCATGTAAAAATTATGCTGGCACCAATGCCAAATATTGTGGCAAACATCATCGTGATATGTATCGTGATTATGAGAAAGAACATGGAGTAAAATTGTGTAATATTGACCGAGGATGTTTTAATAGGTGTGATACTGGCGAACCTTGTTGCAAATCTTGTATGGTCAAACATTATATTACAAATGATAAGTACTTTCGCCCAGATGTAATATTTGAATTATGTATACAGTGTGAATCTCCCATTTCTTCAGGTGATATTGGAAGATCCGTGAAGCAATGCGATTCATGTATAAATTTATTCATATCGCAGTATAAATCACATAGTGCAAATGTACATAAAGATTATAAAGCATTTAAATTAGATAATCCTCAGAAACACTTTAATGAAGTTAAGCAGGGTGCAAACTGTCGGAATCTTTCATTTGAACTTTCACAAGAATACTTTTCTGAACTAGTTCATAAAGACTGCTTTTATTGTAAAAGACCCATTTCATTAGGAATTGACAGGTTAGATAATACAAAAGGATATACTATTGAAAATTCCGTATCTTGTTGTTTTCCATGCAATCGTATGAAACATACATTGTCCATTGCCAAGTTTGTTAATAAATGCTATGCAATATACAATTACACAACATTAACTAAATCGTTTGGAAATGAGTTACATTCTATATTTCCAGAATTTATATCCAAGGCTTGTGAATCATATGATGATTATTCAAAAAAAGCTTGCAAAAGACATACTTTTGAAATTTCTTCAGAACAGTATTCAATTTTGCGAAAAGGAATGTGTTATCTATGTGGTGCATCAAATACGGCAATTCATAATAATGGAATAGATAGAAAGCACAACCAAGTTGGTTATATTATTACAAATTGTAACACATGTTGTGGATCATGCAATTTATTAAAAGCAAACATTCCAATTGGCATTATTAAAGATTGTATTATGCGAATTGTTGCAAATCCATCTCTTAAACATTATGTTCTTCTCAAAGATATGCTTCAAATAACAGCTATGCCTAAAAATCATACAACACCTAATAAAAATGAACATGTTATTGGTGCACCAAAAGTTATATTATCATCTCCAACACCTCAAAGGCCTTCAACTCATTTCTCTATTCCCAAACAATGGAAACCCCGTGATATCTTTGATTTCCTCAATGCTGACCAGGAACACCATTACAAACAGCATTGTGAAGAAAATAATACACTAACACCAGAATGGCCAACAATGTGGTCTGAATTCCTAACACTCAAAGGCCAGCCTTGGGAAATAGCCGAGCCACGCATTCGCGACTTTGTAGAAAATCTGCGTCGCCTTAGACATAACGCCCTGACTAAAAAGGATGTGCTGGATCGCGAAGATCGCCAAGTCTGGCCCGCAGAAACCGTGGCCGCCCTCTTTCTTGCTGGGCGCATAGCAGAATATAAGACTATTACGGAAACAGCCACAGGGGATGATCCTATGGATCCGAAATGGCAAAAGCGATGGGAGGAATTTGTTGGAAGCCTGGAAACATGTAAGGAAGATAAAGCTGCTCTTACAAAATCCATCTCCAAATTCATGACTGCGCAACGCGCCAAAAAATATAGAAGGAATGCTAAATAATATACGACTGATCACGCTCAAAAGGTGCATTTGCAGAGGATAATAAATACTGTTGGAAAAACCATTGATTCCCCGCAGAAACTGTTGGTTTTACTATGACTACTAAGGATGGGTCCGACAAATACATAAGAAGCATAACTGTTTGATCTTTTCCTGCAAATACACCTTTTCTAAACTGCCGTACAAGTTCAGCCTCATATGCATTTTTCCAACGGACACATGCTTTTTTGGTGCCTCCCCACAACCCCCCCACCAATCTATCCACATGCTTAAAGTTTTTTGTGAATTTATCCTCCTCCGTTAAAGGAGAAACGGAATTCATTAGAATTGCAGGAGAAATAGATTCTAAAATATCGGATCTAGGAAATGTAGCAAGCATATCCGATGATATGTTGGGATCACGAAATGCACCAATGTCACACCAATAAAAAGTGTTCGTATTGAAGTAATTGGCTTCTGCTGCTTCCGCAACAAAAAACATCTTTTGCGCCCATACTGCATACAATTCTGGTGAATGATAGGATTCATGATCCAGTTTTGCAGTTTGTTTCCATTTGTTCTCGTATGTTTGCCATGCGTATAATTGATGGAATGGTCTCACAATTATTTTTAGTGGTTGCCCGTTTGTGCGCATGGTTTGGAATTTTTGTGCATAGGTTTCACTTGTAAATAATAGAATGGGTGCTGAAAGTTTCATAAATGTACTTGCCCATTCCATATATTGTTCCGGAGATCGCTTGGATTTCACTGGATAAAATGCTGTCACAACTGTAGCCAATTTTGGGTTCCTGCATTTTCTTTTTGTATATAGGAAAACTATACACAGTAAAATGCTACATAGAACAGCTGTAAAAAATAGGAGTTTCATTAAGTATTTGCTTAATCAGGATGTAGATTATTGTCCATTTTCTATGCACGGTGCATAATACAACCCCACACGCTGCATAACTTGGCTGACGATTGCTGAAAGATGCTGGTAATGTCCAAATAGAACAGCATGATGGGCCTTGAGTGCCTCCATCTCCGCAACAAGTGCGGCATTCTGTGCCCGCAGTTCCTCCACCTCTTTGGCATTTTTCTCACGATCTGCAATTTGTAGGGGTGCCAAGATGCGCAAATCTGTATGTAGGAGTTGCACATGCGTCTTGAGATCCTCCATCTGTTTCTTGAGTTCCGCAATGGCAGGGGATTCTGAGGGAGGTGTTGGAAGCAGTGGTTTTGTCTTGGTTTCCTCTGCAGCAACCGCAGCAACCTCCTCAACCTCTTCATTGAGTAACACTTTACTCCCATCCTCCAAACAGCAATACAGTCCATGAATCGCCGATTCTTCCCCACAAATTGTGTGCAAGAATCGGACTACTGAGAATCCCATATCCGTTGTAGTGTTGGTGTGAGATACATAATACTTTCTCCCATCCCATTCCACGGTCGCCGTCTGTTTCTTATCCCATTTGAAGGCAATGAACCGTGCCCTCATACGCCGCTGAATGTATCCATAGGCTAAGCTGGAAAGATACTTTATATCCAGGAATTCATCATGCTCCTTTTTTCCTACAGTTTGTAGTATATCCATAAGGGTAACACGGCGCGTCACATAGATTTTCTGAAAGATCTCGGTTTCCGAACGGGTGTAGGCTGTTCCAAAGACGGCGTTGTACCAATCAGTAAATGTTGCAAAACGCCGACGATTGTCGCGCACATCTACGAGTTCCCCCTCCACCGTAAAGAACATGGACTCCTCACGCTCTTTACCCTCCAAGAAGGGACGCACAGCCTTGAAACGCGCATGTAGAAAGAATTCTACCATACGCTGGAAATACGCGGGTTCGCGCGAATACAGGGAAAGAAATGAGGCAAGCAAGGACATTGTGTAGGAAATGTGGGTGACTATATATCGTGCAAAAATATCCAACATCGTCATCAAACCTTCACTTTTTCCAGCATAGCACAAGCGTTGTTGTCCCAATCCGTAATTGCATATTGCTACCAAGATTGCACTTTCCTTCTGTTCGCCTTTGCAACATATCCATACAATTCCGCAAACTTTTGTTGGAAGGTCTTGGCCAGCCTAGGAATTGAAAGATACGCACCCAAAAGTGCAATTCTTGCCAATTGCTCAACAGAAACGCGTCCTTTGGCAATTCCACACCCCCATCACTCCCATCACACCCCACATCCCTCCTAAGTTCCCCACACCATCTCCGAAAACTCTGCTCCCACTGCGCCTCCAGAAATCGTGAGCGTGCCACCATCTCCCGTAGCCCTTCCAGAATTCCCACATCAAACTCACGAATGCCTGGAATCAGACGATCGCGCATCTGGCCGCGGCGGGACCAGGCAGGCGTAGAATCATACAGATGCGGAATACCCTGTTTGTCGGCATAGGCAATCAAGACGGATTTTGGAATGTCCAACAGGGGTCGCAGTACAGTAACACCCTGCTCCTGTCCCGTCGCAGTCATTCCAAACAAATTCTCCATATGAATCCGTTTGCTCAGGTTGCTGAATACATTCTCGTAACAATCGTCCAAATTATGTCCGAGAATTACGGGACAGCCAAAATGTCGGTAAAAGGCGAACCGGATGCGGCGGGTGACGTCTTCATAGACTGTCCGTAACACAGAATTCCGCACACGCTGAATCTCCGTAATCCTACGAATATACAGGGGCACACCCAACTGTTGGGACCACCAACGCAGCAAATTGCATTCATCCTCGCATTCGGGACGATTTCTGTAGGAAATATGGAGTAGCACAAGCTGCGTCCCGCGTTTTTTACAGAGGGCCGCGGCTACTGTGGCCGCCACCATGGAATCTACGCCACCACTTACACTTACAGCCACGCGCGGTAGGTTGCCGATGCAGCGTTCTATTGCAGGACGAATTACGGTGGTATCCACCGCATGGGATCGCGGAGGTTCCAAGAGGGCGGAGAAGGTATGTAGGGAATCCAGGTCCGCCACAGGCTCCGCTGCATACCCCTCCGTAGCCTCGCGCCAACTATGAATAGACCATACTGTCGCATTGAGAAACCGGCACCAGAGAGGACTCGGATCCGCCTCGGCTTCCTGAATACATTTGCGGAGTGCCAGTTCCTTCAGACCCACCGCCTCCGCATGCCGAAGTGCCAACAGAATAAATACGCGTTCCCAGGGCTCCGCGGCGGCATATTGGCCCACATGAATCATATGGAGTGCCAAGGCAACGGCAAAACGAAAGGCTATGGGTTTGGATGTGTTGGGAATGCGGGGACACGGATGTCTGTAAATCTGATCATAATGAAGCAGTAAATGCATATTGGTATCCAGGGTATCGGTGTAGGTAGTCCAGGTCAGACTTGAAAATGATGACAAATTATCGGAATCTCCAACCGCCAAGGCGGTTGGAGAACCATGAAGTGTGTCATATTTCAAGTCTGGCTGGGGCACCAGAGATTGTAAATGGCGACACTTGTCGCCATTTACAACTCTGGTCCAGGTGATCTCCCATGTATCTATAGGTGCATGGGAGAACCAGAAAGAAGGGGTCTCGCGCCAGAATGCACGAAGACCACGAAGAAGGAAAATGGGGGTTGCATCCCCCCGCAAAATACAGCCAAAGGATTGTAAGGATTCCATCACACCCGCCACAGCACTTTTATTCAAAGCACTACATGTCATTTTTCGTTGCAAACAATGGTGATATTTCGGATGTAATTCCCATTTCAGGTGTCATATTAATTATGGATGACCGTTTGAATCCTGCTGCATTTACATTACCTATTGTTAACCAATCCAGAAATTGCTCTGTGCCGGGATTTGCCATAACATATGCAGAAATACCGAGCAATACAATAAGTATAACAGAAGACCGGTTAATTTCACAATTCCAACAAATATACACGGCAATGATTAATAGAACTAAAAACAAAAACGCGTCCATTCCTATTGTTGGTCTATGAAATTCCGCACATCCTTTGCCAGATCTTGATCTTGACCTCGTATGGCGCGATCCACCAGACCAGCAATGCGTTTCACCTGATCGGGTCCCCATCCTCGTGTTGTAATTGCCGGTGTCCCAATCCGAATGCCACTGGGCCGCAGAGCGGATAGATCCCCTGGAATGGTGTTTTTATTCACGGAAATACCGGCCTTTTCCAGGCGCGCCGAGACTTCCGCGCCACCCCCAAAGGCCCGCACATCCACTAAAAACAGATGATTGTCGGTGCCGCCAGTCACAATTGTATGTCCTAGGCGTTGCAGCTCCGCCGCAAACACGCGCGCATTCTCACGCACACGCTCCATATATTCACGGAATGCAGGAGTCACCACTTCACGCATTTGTACGGCTACTGCAGCAATGGCATTCATATGGGGACCGCCTTGCATACCAGGGAATACAGCGCTATCAATTAGCGGCGCCAGAGCCGCTCGTGAAAAAATCAGGGCGGACCGAGGACCACGGAGGGTTTTGTGGGTCGTCGTAGTAACTACATCACACCACCGAAATGGCGAGGCCATAAGACCGGTGGCCACAAATCCCGCAATATGGGCAATATCTGCCAGTAAATACGCCCCCACTGAGTCAGCAATGGCACGCAGCCGCTCATAATCCCAATCGCGACTGTATGCACTTGCCCCGCAAATCAAAAGTCGCGGTTTTGCCTCGGCTACTCGGGCAGCCACAGCATCATAATCTATGAAGCCATTCGTTGCGACTGTGTAGGGAATGCTGGTGTAGTAAGTGGCTGCAGCAGTCACTTTGCGTTTAGCCGTCTGAAATCCGTGGGAGAGATGACCGCCACTTGCCAACTCCAGACCCATCAGTACAGCACCGGGTTCCAACAACGCTTTGTAAACCGCCAGATTTGCCCCACTTCCCGAATAGGCCTGAACATTTACCGACCATTCGGCGGAATCCAGACCAAATGCTGCTAAAGCACGAGCACAACAGACCTTTTCCAACTCATCCACAACTGTGGTGCCCCCATAATACCGCGCACCAGGATACCCCTCAGCATATTTGTTGGTAAACACGGATCCTAATGCAGCCATCACGGGTGCCGATGTGTAGTTTTCGGAGGCAATAAGTTCAATGGTATTCCTCTGTCGGTCGGCTTCTGCGGCAATGAGTGCGGCAATTTCGGGATCGGCTGTCTGCATTTTGGCAACTATATAACTAATTTGTGCGATATCCTTATGTACTATTCTTCCTTCTTTTTATCCTTTTTATTGGGATACAGCCGTCCCAGACACTGCACCAGGGATTTTGCGGGTGGGTGGGCTTTGCCCACAAATTCCAGCCGACCCCGTATCCACTCTGTAAACGCATGGGGCTCCCAACTCGTTTGTAGGGAGCGTAGAGGTTCACCTTCATAGGTTAAACCACATCCAGGAAGAGTCCGATTATATCCGAGTCGTCCTTGAATAACGGGGGGTGCATCCGCCGACAACATATACCGCCAGACACCGAAATTATTCTGCAAGGGCAACTCATAGAGTTCCTCAGCAGAAACCCAAGCACCAACAGCCTCCAATGCCGCCTGCTCATAATATCGCGATCCATAGGTAGCCCTGCGCCATACATCCAGCAACCCCACATCGCGGATCCAGAAAAAGCCCGCATTATACCGGCCAATGCGTGCCTCATCGGCTGCACGAATGTAATGAGGGGAAAGAGCAATCCGAGCACCTGTTGGGAGTACAGGTAGCGGAGCAAGAAGACAGACATCCGTATTCAAAAACCAGACACCCGCCTCTTTTGCCTCGGGTCGCAGGGAAAATACATGCTGCAGAATTGTCGCTTTTTCCATCATGCATTCATGCCACAGTGTCGCATATTTACTACCACTTCTCGCCTGCATATCCGCACGAGACAGTCCAGAATATGCATCTAATCCTACATGAACGGCGAAGCGAATTCGCGTTTTTAGGGATTTGATGAGGAGAGATGTAGGGGTGTCGGTAAGTATAAAAAGTTCTGTAGCGGGATGCCATTGTTCCAGAGTATGTAGGAGCACTTGAAATTCCTTGTAAGCCTGGGCGCCCAGGACATGTGTAGCAATAAATGGAGGCATTCTATGCCTAAGAAAAGAGAAATACCGCTCTAAGCCTGCTCGGTTTTCATGAGTGCCCCAAGTTTATCTAACTCTAGGGTCAGCGATCCTCCAATCGGTTTGTAAAGTTTGCGAATTGCAGGATGAATACTATGTGTAACATCATATGTTGGAGTTTTGAGATGATAATAGACTTCACCGGTATCGCGCTTTGCAACGATCATGGTAGTATCGCCCGCAAAAGTGTACTGAAGACAGTTATTGACTTCGGCAAATGCCATGAGCGGCTGAGGATCATATTCCCCCAATTTCATACACTGATTCTGTATGGGATTCTTTTCATCCAATCCACTGCAAAGACCGATTAGCAATTGCTTGCGTTTCATTGTCGGAGGAAGATAGTCACAATCCCCATCAATCATGCGTTCTACATGAATGTTTATAGGAGATTTGGGCAAAGTCGCCAATGCGTCGGCAAGAGTGGAGGAATATTTGGGAACGGATTGTGTGAGGCCCATGGTTGGTTGTATGCATGTAAAAAAAAGAAGCTACCATGGTTTCACTTTTGAGCCGAAATTTACAGCATAATTTAACGCATCTTGGCCAGCATATCTGCATACTCTACAGGCACCTGATTGGAAGTCACGATGTGATAGAAATATGCCGTTGAAGATCCGAATGTCTTATCACAGCACTTACAGGCCGATTCCTTGGAGTATGTGGGGATCCAGGATTTGCAATGTGTGCGCGCGAAATGCACGAGTGCATTGGCCTTGGTCTTGGCCACATGATCGCATCCGGTATGCGCACAGGAATACGAAACACCGGCATAAGGATTCTCCTCATCCTCCTCGGCAATTTCGGAATGCGCCTGGGCCATATGCTGCTGATAGGCGGACTTCTGGACGAATTTCTTATCCGTACAATGGGCACATACAAACTTGAAATCCTGCACATGCTTGGTTTGGACATGATAATACATTGTATTTTGCTTCTTTGCAACCTTGTCACAATACTTGCACTGGAACTCACCGGTCTCAAGCTTGGTATAGTAAGTATCGGCCATTTTGTATGCGAAGCGTAAGGAATGTAGGGAGTTATGGATTGGTGAGGAACGAAATTGAGCGGTAAAGAAAGGACACGGGATCCGACCCAACGCTTCGCCAGATTGTCAATTTTTTCCCAGGAGACAAGTCGTATAGTTTGCATCGTAAGTTATACTTAAAGCTGATTTGACTAATAATTAACTAAAATGGAGGCCTTAAAAACAGCAGGACTTGCAATTGGTATATTTTCGTGTATTATGGGAGGTATTTCCATTTGCACAGAAACAGATTCACATAAAAAGAGCGATGGTAAAATTACACTTTTGTGTGGTATATTCACTGTATCAAGTATATTAACTTCACTCAGTGATTGTAAATGCAATTGTGCTTGCACCAGTTCATAAACATCTAAGGCAACATGTTGGAAGTAAAGGTAAATCATGCGTATCGCAGTACTTACCTTTGCAGTTGGGGCGGATTACAAAAAGGCCATGGAGCCTGGAATGGCTTCCAAGCGTGCTTATTGTGCCCAACATGGATATACATTCTTGGAGGGCGGTGAGGATGTATGGGATCGCAAAAAGCCCATACCCTGGTCCAAGATCAATTTCATCCTGAAATATCTGGATGAGTACGATTTTCTGTTTTGGTCCGATGGGGATGTAATTCTCACGAATCCCGAAACCAAGCTGGAAGATCTGATGCTACCGCTCATGCCCGCCGACAAAGATATGGTCTGGTGCCGTGATGCCTGTGGGAATCTGAACAACGGCAATGTACTGTTCCGAGGCCGTTCGCCATGGGTCCGTGATTTCCTACAGCGATGCTATGCGCAGGAGCAACTTACTCATCATATCTGGTGGGACAATGCGGCATTTTGTTTCCTGTATGAAACTGTGGCTGCCGATCGTGAACATATTGTGACTGTGGAAGATCCGGCGCTATTCAATGCGTACCTATTTGATCGCGAAAACTCGGCGGAATCCACAAAAGTCCGTCTGTACAAACCCGGTGATTTCCTGGTGCATTTTGCGGGTGTTTATGATCCTTGGAACATTCATCGGTGCATGGTGTATATTGCTCGGTGTTCCAAAGCGGGCAAGGCTCCCAATGCGGCTCTACTTACGCATTGGCGTGGCAAGGCACCACTAAACAGGGAGCAGGCGGCCAAGGAGGGAGAAGAAGTGCCGATTTATTGAGAGGTGGAAAAAAATCTCAGTGTGCGGTAGAGAAAGAAAAATGGCAAAGACTCGTCGTAACACTCGTCGCATGCGCGGTGGTCAGGAGATGCCTCCTGCCGAGGCAGGTGCCCCGGCGGCCCAGGCCGGTGGCAAGATGAAGGCCATCGGCACCCGTGCTGAGGTGATGCACGGCACTGCTCACCACACTTCCGGCGGTCTGACTCGTGCCCACCTGAAGTACAACAAGCACGGCCGCATCGTGAGTCGCAAGGCCTCTGAACGTGGTAAGAAGGCGCTGAAGCACCTGATCAAGGCCGGTTACAAGGCCAAGAAGGGTACTTTCCGTCTGTTCAAGAAGACCCGCAACTAAGTTTCCGGTGGAAACTTAGTTTATAGGCAGCCATTCTGAAAGAATGGCTTGCCGCAAGCACTAAGCACCAAGCACCAAGCACAAAAAACAATATAATCATTGATTTATGTTGGAAATCCCGGAATCCCAACATAAAATCTATATCCTCCTGTAGAAACCGAAATGGCAAAGAACTATCGCAAGGCAACACGCCGTAATCGCAAGGCAAACCGCAAGACCCGTCGCAATCGCAAAGGTATGCGTGGTGGCTTTCAGGCCGAGGCTCCCATGGCTGCCTACAAGTCCCCTTTTGTGACCAATATGGTTCGCTATTAAATTAATTCAAACATTGCATTCCTATGCGCAACCAATGTTGGGCTGTAGGAATGCGTTTTTCTAGCACTGGCCGCGAATCGGCGGGACGATGCCATAACAAGGTCCATGCATGTTCCTCCAAATCCGACACAACGAGACCCATACCCTGGTCATGTGCCGCCTGCACAACGGTATACCAGTCCGCCGGTGCCTGCCATGGCCCGTGCCCTGCACGGGCAGGAAGTGCCATGAAAATCTCCAACATGCGTTGGCTCACCTCGGCATTTAGGGTAGGTGCAAAAAAGGTGGCATCCGGCACAAGAGGCGGTGGTTCTTCGTGAATCCAAATGCGGGTAATTACGGTGCGTCCTTCACGCCCCAGTGTATCCAAAAACGACCAGAATGTGGAAGGAGGATCCACATGATCCATGACAAGCAGACAAGATCCTACACCCACACTTCGTAGAATTGTGGCAATACAGGACCAATCCCGCGTCTGTGTTGGATGCCAGATACAGGACCAATCGGCCTCGGCTTCTGCAAAGGATGCACGAGTACCGCGTAGCAGAATTTTGAGGGTATGATTGGTGGCATGTAGGAATTCCCAGGGAATCTGGTCTGATCCACAGAGCCATGCACACCTTCCTGTAAGGGGAACACCGAAGCCTTCTAACTCCATGAGGGAACCTAC
>JACCDT011427647.1_pt1 | contig 14213 bp, 13 predicted proteins | sample 7446291 | NCBI WGS metagenome assembly JACCDT01 (sample SAMN15323446, study PRJNA562643) | freshwater metagenome | isolation source: river surface water | place: USA:Blue River Watershed | collected 2017-08-17
CCTCAATAGCATCGAGAAGCGCCAGATGAGCGAGGCCAATCGGGGTCATATCCTGAGGATTATTGAGCTCGCCCGTCTCATCGGTGATACTCGCTACATCATGAGGCTGGAGAAAAGAAACTTGGGGTGGCTTGGAAAATGGTAGCGTCCCAGCCCATTCTGGAGTAAGGAGTGACTGTTTGATACCAGGGAGCGCCGAACCACCACCACAAAGAAAAATACGCGATGGGAGGAGATCAGTCTCAGCAAACTCCATAAGGGAAAGCTCCACTCCACCGAGCCAAATCCGACAGTCATCGGCAAACAGCGCTGCCACCCGCTCGGCATCATCGCTCTTCAATCGTCCATTGGCGTAGTCGAGTTTCATGGTTTCGGCCAGCTCAAAAGACAGCCCGAACTCTTGGGCCAAGCGTTTGGTAAAAGCACGACCGCCGAGAGCAAACATTTTGGTCCCTTCGAGACCGCCATTTCTGACGACTGCGATATCCGTCGTCCCACCACCGACATCAATAAATATGGCACTAAAATCCATCATATCCTCAACCTCCACCGACCGCGCAACCGCGTAGGGCTCGGCCGCTACTGAGAGGAGGTCGAGATCAAGCTCATCAGCAATCGTCTCGAGGGCCCCCAAGTGAATCATTGGGGCGTAGGCGTTAAACACGCTCATCGATACTGATCGGCCCTGGAAATCTATGGGGTTCAAGACATGATAGCCATCGATACGGACATCCACCATGGCAGCATTGATGAGCTTCACATCGATATCATTCTGACCCGTCTCCCACGACAGCTGGCGCTTGATACGTTCATAGGCCTTTTCCTGAACCTTTTGGATGATCATCTTGAGCTCGGACACGCCGATGTGCATCTCTGGATTGACTCGCTCATAGTGCACGGTCGTTGTCGTCCCCTTGACGAGTTCACCAGCGATACCGATAATACTCTTCTCAATACGCTTGACCCCTGCTTTTTCCTTGGCGATAGTGATGGCCTCTCGCGCAGAATCAATCACGCCGCTGATGTCAGAGACGGCGCCACTTTGCATATTGCCAATCTTCTGGGCTGTCCGACCGACGCCAATGACGACACCACGACGCGCCCCCTTTTCAATACGAAGAATAAGCGCTTTGACCACCTCGGTCCCGATATCAAGCGCCAAGACCAGATCTGAATCTTTACGAAATGAGAGACTACCAAAAAGACCCATAGTATACGCGAAATGTTTGTGTTTCTATTATAGCACTACCCGAGTCGTTCCGGGGTGATATTCTTTCTCATGGTCTCCATCGTTGACTCATCGAGGAGCCCCTCGATGGCACCATACTCCCCGACGACGCTTCCGCTATTGGCAATCCCACAGGCAAGCGCCTCAGGCAGTGTCCGGCCAGCTAGGTGCGCCCCAAAGAAGCCTGATCCAAACGCGTCACCTGCACCAGTACTATCCACTACCGTAGTACGTGTATGAATCGGACAGTACCAGAGTTCTGTCCCGTCATAGCCCCAAGCCCCCCGTCTGCCATCAGTCATCCCAATCATCTTGACACCATGACGGGCGAGACTCCGGAGGAGAAAGGCTTCATCGTTCAGTTCATCATCAGTCGGTCGAGGACTCGATTGCATGAGGAGCTCGATGGCTTCGTCTTTATTGAGGAGAAGCACGTCGACCTCGGGAAGCATCTCAAAGATATACTTGGCATCTTCACGGATATTGTGTTGTCCCGGATTGAGCGCGAGCTTTTGTCCATACTGTTTTTTGGCCTCGCGTATGGCCAAGAGATTAGCGTGCCAATCACCATTTAAGGCACTGACAAAGAGCCACTCTGCCCCCTTGAGTCGAGATGCCTCGACGACGAGTCGTTCATTGGCATCACGATTGTGAAAGATAGTACGCTCGCCAGTCTCCATGACCACAATGATAGCCGAGAGGTCAGTCTTGGCATCGGGATACGTCGTAAGGAGGTCTGTGGCGACACCGATACGGTCGAGTTCGTGCACGATGTACCGACCAATTTCGTCTCCGCCGATACAGCTGTATGTTGCGACAGAGCGACCGAGTCGAGCCAAACCACAGGCGACATTGGCCGCTACACCACCAATCGCTTCGTAGCGATCGGCGACGCGGTACTTACCACCGAGCTCAAACGCGATTTTCTCTTTGGCCGTGATATCATCAGGCGTCTCGATAATGATGCCTTCATCGGTCGGAAAAAATATATCCTTGGAGGATGAGCCGATACAAATAACCTCTGGACTTTTATGAAACCACATAGTGGACTCGCTTACTCAGTTAGTGTGACAGGTATCTCAACCTTCTGAAGCTCTTGATAGATTTCGGAGAGACGATTGTACTTGGCGAGACGTTCACCCCGGGAGAGCGAGCCTGATTTGATGAATTCAGCCCCCGTCCCGACAGCCAAATCAGCGATAAAGTCATCCGGCGTCTCACCAGAACGATGAGAGATGATGCGGTTCATGCTGTTTGCTTGAGCAAGGCGCATACAATCCAGGGTCTCCGTCACCGTTCCGATCTGATTGACTTTGATGAGGACCGCATTGCAGGCCTTTTCAGCAATCGCTTTTTCCAATCGAGAGACACTGGTCACCAAGAGATCATCACCGATGAGCATCACGGTCTGGTGCCATGAGGCTGGCTCACGCTCGAGCTTTTCCTTCATGGCGGCCCATCCCTGCCAGTCTTCTTCATGGAGACCATCCTCGATCGACACGATAGCGTGCTTGGTCATCCATTCGCGATAGAGATTGACGAGCGATTCTCGTGACAGCTTTACGTCTTCAGGTTTCAAGAGATACTGATCCTCAGTCTTATCATAAAATGAATCAGCTGCCACATCGAGCCCGATATAGATCTGCTCCCCGAGCACATAGCCCGCCTCACGCACCGCCTCACCGATGAGTTCGAGTGCCTGAGCATGTCCCTCCACTCGTGGAGCAAATCCACCCTCATCGCCTACCGCGGTGGTGAAGCCTCGTTGATGGAGCAGTTCTTCCAAGGCGTGAAAAATCTCACTCCCAGCCCGGAGCTGCTCAGGAAATGAGTCAATACCAAAGGGAACAATCTTGAATTCCTGCACTGAGAGCCCTGAATCGGCGTGTTTACCACCATTCACGATGTTGAACATCGGGACTGGGAAATGCCCCTTGGCTTCTTTCTTGCCATACAAACTGGCGATATGAGTATGAAGCGGTACACCCGCGGACAAAGCGGCAGCACGACAGACGGCAAGTGACACCCCGAGGATAGCGTTCGCCCCGAGTCGTCCCTTGTTGGGCGTCCCATCGAGCGTCCGCATCGCTTGATCGAGCTCGGTCTGCTTCGATGCCTCCATGCCTCGCACCGTATCAGCTATGAGCGTATTTACGTGTGCCACGGCCTGAAGCACGCCTTGGCCACGGTAGCGTCTGGTGTCGCCGTCACGAAGCTCCAATGCCTCAAAAGCACCGGTTGACTTCCCCGAAGGGACCCCTGCCTTGGCCACGGTGCCATCGTCGAGTGTCACCCGAACCTCGACGGTCGGATCTCCCCGTGAATCAAGAATTTCACGCGCCCAAACTTCCAAAATCTTTGCCATACACTTGTATAAAGCCCAAAAATCAAATCACAAAATCCAATGTTCTCACATTACTCTTCATTATATCACGCCTGGAGAGCCACGAGTCCAGGGAGACTGTCTCCACTCAAGTACTCAAGCATCGCGCCACCACCAGAAGACACAAAACTAATCTTGCCAATGGCATCCGCCTTTTCGAGTACCGCGAGCGACTCTCCGCCACCAATAACAACATAGGCTTTGCTTTCGAGGATAGCGTGGAGGATAGCGTCGGTCCCGATGTCATACGGCTTTTCTTCAAACTTACCCATCGGTCCATTCCAGATGATGGTCTTGGCGGTAGCAATAATCTGCGTATAGTACCCGATGGTTTGCGGTCCGATATCGAGCCGGAGCGATGAATCAAAGTCATTTGGAAGGAGTACTCTCTCTGAGAATGCAATTTTCTGATCCAGTGCTTCATTGGCGATTCTCCCACCCACCAAGACCGCATCATAGCTCTGCTCGAGCGCCTGAATGAGCGGGAGTTTGGTCTCGATCTTGGCACCACCGATGATAGCGATGGCTGGATGCTCGGGAGCGGTACGTACCCGATCAAGCTCGGTCAACTCCTCTACTAATCGCAATCCAGCAAAAGATGGGAGGAGCCTGGTCACGGCCTCGACCGAGGCATGAGCGCGGTGACAAACGCTAAACGCCTCATTGACGTAGTGAGTAAACGGAGTCACGAGTCGCTTGGCAAATTCTCCATCGTTCTTTTCTTCTTCGGCGTAAAAACGGACATTTTCGAGGAGAAGCACCTGCCCCGGGAGGAGTGCCTCCAGTGCTGTCACGACTGAATCCCCGACACAGTCAGGCACAAAGACGACTTCACGGTCGAGCGCTCTGGCCACAGCATCGGTAAGTTTGGCCACCGAGTACTCCTGGTCCGGCTTGCCATCCGGACGGCCAAAATGAGTGAGGAGAGCGATTTTGACGTAGGCACTTTCAGCAATCCGGTCCACGGATTTCTTGACGATATCTAGTCGGAAATGCTCTTCGATGTCACCGATATTACTCTGCTCGATGTTGAAATCAACTCGCATGAGGACACGTGCACCGGAAAAATCTACCCCCTCCATACTGCGCAGTTCCATAGGTTTCTCGTCTTCAAAAATTACTGAAATTATTTGCCCATGCCGAGGATACCGATCATGACACCAATGAGCGCGGTCAGTGCCGTAAATATCCAGGCGCGCATAACAATCTTGGGCTCTGGCCATCCTTTGGCTTCAAAATGATGGTGGATGGGAGCAGCGAGAAATACTTTGCGTCCAAAGAAACGCTTGGAAAAGAGCTGAATGGCAACACTGCCTGACTCGATGGAGTAGATAGCCACGATCACAAAGAGGACGAGAGCAGAGTTCGTGAGCATCGCGACCACCCCGAGTGTCGTCCCGAGCGCAATAGCACCCGTATCGCCCATAAAGAATCGTGCCGGGTAGATGTTGAACCAGAGAAACGCGAGGAGCGCTCCAGCGAGCGCTGCACAAAACGCGGCGAGATCCATCTTGTTGTGTACAAAAGCAATGAGCGAAAAAGCGCTAAAGGCTATGAGCAGTACTCCGCCGTTTAACCCATCAAGTCCGTCGGTTTCATTGGAGGAAATAGCTGCAAACAGAATAACAAAGATAAAAAGCGGGACATACCACCAGCCGATAGTGAAGTCACCAACGGCCGGAATGTGAATCTCGTCCCAACCAAGCTTGCTATAAAACCACCAGGCCCCAAATCCAGCGATGAGAAACAGCCACCAGAACCGAAAAGCGAAACGCATCCCACCACCCTTATTGGTCCCTTTGCCACGGACGCTCATGTAATCATCGAGGAGGCCAAGGAGGCCAGCCGTGACGAGGACAAAGAGTGGGAGCCACACCTGAGAGCGCTTGAAGAAATCCAGCCGAGCGATAAAGTTCGTATTGGTCCACTCAGCGATAAACGGGAATACATAGTGCGAGAGGAGTACAAGAAGGAGTACCGTCACCCAAACAATGACTCCCCCCATGGTCGGCGTCCCCGCTTTGCCCGCATGGAGCTTGTTCACAAATGTGAGCTGCTCACCATTGACTGAACGCTCTTTGATTTTGATGCCAAATTTGTACTTGTAGAGAAGATGCGTCCACAGCGGCGTCAATCCAAACGCGATAAGAAACGCCAAGAGACCCGTGGTCAATACTTTGAGCACGTTTATGATCGTGGGAACACTCTGAATCTGCGCAATCTGTATAGCATCCATACCGTGTAATTTAATAACTATTTCCAATCATGCGCCTGAAAACTCCAGTCAAACATAGACCGTATACTCTGCCAGCGTGACTGATCATCGAGGACTACGGCCACTACTTTATGATTCGCAGTATAGTCAGTCGCTACGGCGAGAAGCGAGTATCCAGCGAGTGGGGTAAAGCCCGTCTTGGTGCCGATGAGATTCGGGAATTGGCCCAAGAGCTCGTCAGTATTGAAAATTTCATGCTGGTAGCGACCATCGGCCGAAGTGATAAACTGCTTTTCATTGCGCATAATTTCCCAAATTTCCGGGTATTTGAGAGCATGGACGGTCACTTTCGCGATATCTGCCGCCGAAGAGTAACACTCCGCCTCACGTCCATCTGGCTCCAGTCCCGATGGCGTACAGAAGTTCGAATTTTCTAGCCCGAGCTCCCTCGCTCGCTCATTCATAATCTTGGCAAAGCCATCCTGCGTCTTGCCGATGTGTTTGCCTAAAGCGATAGCAGCGTCATTGGCGCTATTCATAAGGGCCGCCTTCAAGAGATTTCGAACGCTCATTTGCTCCCCCGGCTTGAGACGAACGCCGTTACAGAACCCGGAGCGTGGACATCCGACTCGTGTCCCCTCCGCATAGACCGCTTCTTCATCGATGGTCACGAGTTCATCAAGATCCTTGACCCGCTCCATGACGATCGTAGCCGTAAAGAGCTTGGTAAGCGAAGCAATCTGACGCTGTTCATGGGCATTGCGCTCATAGAGCACTTTGCCTGATTCAGCATCCATGATAATCGAAGCATGCGCCGTTACTATAGCCAGACGAGGCGAATATTCTTTCAGTTCTGGTTGGAAACTAGTAGCGAGCTCCCGACTTTCTTCCACCACTGGCTGTACTTCTTGCGCGACGCCGAGCACCGCCGTCGCTACTGGAGCATCAAATCGGTCCGCTTCAGAAAAATAAGCATCGAGCGTTGACTCGAACCACGCGAGAAGTGGCTGACTCCCACCGCTGTACCACCCAAAAGCAAAGGCGGTTGCGACAAGCATAAGACTGAGTAAGAAAAAGCGCATAGATTATTCTTCGATGGGTGATGACTTTATTGTTTGCGTCTCCTCATCAGATGCGACATCTGGCTGTCCAGCCAAGATGAGCTTGAGTCGCTCATCCTGGGAGAGAGTCTCAAAATCCGGTAACTCCGAAATCTGCCCCAATCCCAATGACTCAAGAAATCGAAACGTCGGGCGGTAGAGATACCCCCGACTGTCACTCGGATTCCCCTCACGTGAAATAAGGTCTCGGAGAAGGAGGTTGCGGAGCGTAAAGCTACAGTTGACTCCGCGGATAGCATCGATTTCAGAGCGCGATATCGGGGAGCGATACGCGACAATCGAGAGTACCTCTAGCGCCGCTTTGCTCAGGTTCTCTTGGAGCTCGCTTTTGGTCAGGACCTCAACAATTGGGGCGTGCTCAGGTTTGGTAGCCATAAGTAACGACTCGCCATCCGAAAGAATCATGAGGCCGCGCAAAGCATTACTCTGATAGTCTACCGCCAATGCCTGTCCTGCTACTCGTATCTCATCTTTGGGTACACCGAGAATTTTCTCCAGACGAGTGAGAGACAGTGCCTCTCCACTGACAAAAAGGAGCGCTTCGAGTGATGACTGGAGGGAGGATTGAGACATAGACTAAGAAACCAATCTTTTTATACGGATATCGCTAAAATACTTCTCCTGCTCCACCGAGATAAAGCGTTGCTTGATGAGCTCGAGCATAGCCAGAAATGAAACGATGACTTCCACCCGATTCTCGGCATTTTCGATAATCTCTCGGAACGATGACTCTACCCGCGCGCCGAGGGTCGTCTGAAGATGCGATATTTTTTCTTCAAGCGTAATCACGAGGGCGATTTCCTTTTCTGGCAGAACTTCAAATACAGGAATATCACCGAGGACATCGACAAAGTGCTGGCGTAGTATTTCTTTGGTCAGTCCCTTGGGAGGATAAAAGACCACCTGTGTGCCAAGAAAACTCTCGCGATGATAGGCGCTTTTCCTCGTCCGAAAAAAGTTTCCCAGTCCCTGTGAAGCCTCACGAAACAAGCGATAGGCTTTGAGATGATACTCGAGGTCCTCCATCGCCTCTTCTTCTTCATCACTAAAGGTGAGAATAGGGAGGAGCGCTCGCGACTTGATCAGGATGAGCCGAGCCGCGATGGTGAGAAACGCCGAAAGATTCTCAAGCGACAGATGCTCTTCATCTCGAATGTAGGCAAGGTACTGATCGGCCACCTGGGCGAGACTGACTTGGGTGATGTCCATCTTCTCCTTTTCGATGAGCGTGAGGAGGAGATCAAGTGGTCCCTCAAACTTTTCCAGATGAAATTGATACGCCATAAGAGTCAAAACGGAGTAAAAGCGCACAAATGAAAGAGGAAATGGGACAATCCACTTCCTCTCTACGATACCATTTTTATGCCTTTTTTGAAACCTTACCCAAAAAACCCTGCCACCTGAGTCACCAAGACCAGGGCTGCGAGAGCAATAGCGATAGCGATAGTAGCATAGGTCACGATCTTCTTGCCTGTTTCTGCCTTGCCTTCATCTCCTCCAGCGGTCAAGTACATGAGGCCTCCGATAACAAGCATGATGATCGCGATGATGCCTACTATGGAGAGGAGGAAGCTTAAGACCTTAGAGGCTATCTCAGTAAAGGTTTGGGCTTCTTCGACGACTTGGGTTACTTCTATCCAGCCTAAGAGTTCTCCAATTTCTTTGAGGAAGGCAGGAGCAGCGATAGCGAGAGCGAGACCGACTACCGAAGCAGTGATAGCCACTTTGGCTTGAGAGACTCGTGATTCATTCCCGGCCGAGAGGATATACATGACCGCTCCTACGATAATCATGATGATAGAGAGGACGACGATGATACTTTGAAGCGTTGAGAGGACAGCGGTTAGGACACTATCAAGAGAGTTGTACTTGAGAGGGTTAAAGTAGCCTACTCCAGGAGAAGGGAGGGCGAGTGGGGCACAACAAGAAAGTCCGGTATCACCACAGGTGCCAGGGGTAGGCTTGTATTTATCAGGTGCACACCCTCCTGAGACACAAGTGTTTGGGGATTGACAGGTGCCATCGCCACCAGGGGAACTGGGTGATCCTGGTGACGGTGAGCCAGGTGGGAGGGGTGGAGGCGTGGCGTTGCCCGATAGGGTAACTGTCACGTATTGTTTAGGTCCTGTGCCATAAGCTGACCCATCCTGCTGGCAAAACAAGATATACGTTGTGGTAACTTGGGGAGTCACAACTCTGGTCCCTACCTGGGTACCCTTGGCTGTGGAGAGCGTATCAAGAATGACGTTGTTACCAAGCTGCCCATCATTTCGGACATTTTCCTGCAGACTACACCCACTGGCTCCATCATTCTTGAAACTCCACGATAGAACGGTAGATCCATCCGATGGAGTGGCGGTAAATTCTAGTATGGCTGGAAAAAAACCGACCTGTACTTTAGCTCCCAAAAAAGGCTGCCCATTTGGATTGGTGATTTGACCAAGACCCTGGCTGTCCAGACACCATAGATGATAATACCCAGTCTGAGAAGGTCTACCAACAATACTGCCGTTCACCGGGACATCTGTCCACGTGACGAGATCCGGGTCAAAATCTCCTTTTATCTGACAACTCACTGCTTTGGTAGTTTGCCAGGTCAATGTTGTTGTTTGGCCTGATTCGATAACATTAGGATTGGCGGAAATATTAATGGTAACTTCAGATATCGGTGTCTGATCATCATCTGATGGTATCGCTTCACAGGCAAATTGTCCTCCTTGATTTTGTCCTGCTTGGTATCCAGACGCGCAGTGCCACTCACATTTTCGATTCGTATCTGTTTCGGAATAGAGCCAGGGTGTGTCAGAGACAATATCCGCGCTGTCATTGGGATAGATTTCGGAATGCTGTGACGAAAGCCATGGTTCGACTCCGGTACACTTGCCGGTAAGAATCACCTTCACCGTTTGCTCAGCATACAGCAAATCTGGCTCAGCGAGACTGGTAGAGCCACACCCAAAGCGATAGGTAATGGTACCAGGTGAAGTAGGAGTAAATACGATGGGTTTCCAGTGGGTAGGATTGATCTGATCTTGCATATCAGGTCCTCCATTGGGATCGAAATATATGGTACCAGTTACTACCTGGCGAAATCCGGTACTATCGGTAAATACGCAATACTTCGGATTCGTATCGCGAGGCAATTGATCGACTTGGGGAAAGAGTCTCACTTCTTCTCCGAGAGCGATCGTGGCTGGACTATCGAGAACGAGTGAGACATAGTCAGTTGCCGATACGGGTGAAGTCAGTCCAAAACTCATGATGAGTCCCATGATGCCTCCGAGGAGGGTTCGAAGATGGGTGTGGGTATATGGGGTGGGTGACATAGAAGAATGCTCCAAGTGAATTAAATTATGATGTGTACGTATGTGTGGCCTCGGGATGAACCGTAGTATCATGAAGGAAGCAAGTTTCAAAGAGTGCGACGAAGAGGACGATGGCCACGAGGAAGAAAATACTCTGCACTGGGAAGACAGCGAGCATCAGTGCTGAGAGGAGTGCGGCCAGGATATTAGCGACGGGACGAGCGGTCCGGAAAAACGCAATGATGTCCATATCATCAGGACCAATCTGCTTGTAAAAGTACGAGTCACGAAGGATCTCGATACCCGCGATACCGACCCGGGTCATAAAGAGGGCCGTCCCCCACACCACGATGTCACCCGGCGCGAGAAATGGCAGGATAAAGGTGGCTGCGGCTGCGATGGCAATACTCCCGATGAGCATCTCTTTCTCTCCGAAATAGCGATCAGCCAACCTCCCGAGTGGGTACTGGAGGAGGACAAACGGGAGGAGCATGACGGTAAAGATGATCCCAATCTCACTCCAGGCAAAACCACTCTCACGGAGATAGAGAGGAGTGTAGACAATCATCAGGGCATAAAAGAACTCAAGCGCGAGCGATACGTGGTAGATTCGGGACAAGTTGCGCGAGGCGAGCATCTTCTTCAGTGTCGCCCGAAATCTAATTTTCTTCTGAATGGTCCGATTATCCAACCGAAAGCCGACCAACGTGGCAATGAAAATGATGGTATAGCCAATCACCAGAGCCAAAAAAATCCCGCTGTAATCATAAGATTCAAGCGTTTTCACGGAGAGAACCGGAGCAATGAGGAGCCCCGCGTTCATGATCGTAAGGTAAAGACCCCGGATACTTCCCGACACCTTATCCTCCGAAAAGCTCTCGAGAAGGATATCGAGTGTCACCCAGGTCACATTGGTCGCGATAAGGAGAAGGAGCGCCGCTCCAAGCGAAATGTAGGCCGAGGTAGCCGACGCGAGAACCGCGGAAGCACAGATCGAGAGCCCGAGTGAGAGGTAAAGGGCGCGAGCTCGACCGATAATCCGAATCAGGGGCTGGAGATAGAAGAGACTTCCCAAGACGACGACGTAGGCAAGGAGGTAGAAAACACTGACATTGTCACTCCCGGATACCTCTGCAAAAAAAGTGGAGAGGATGTAAATAAAAAAAGCGTCGAGAAAACCGAACACGAACGATACGGCACTCACGAAGCGAACTTTTTTCTTGTTGAGATTTTCTTTGTGCGGCATGCTTTTTGTTTTTTGTATTATATCACAAAAAAGCTGTGAGCAATCATTTGAGACAGCTTGCGACATAGCCCCGCTTCTCCGCTTCTTCCTTGGTGGCAAAGCAGAGGCGATTCTCTGGTTTGATCCGTTTGGCCACCGCGCACGTGGCCAGGTGATATTTGGTGCTATTTTTACTCCCGACAAACACACACTGCCCTGTCTCTGCTCCGACCGTGACCATTGGCTTGGGAGTACCAAGGATACGCTGTGGCACTGGTACCGTGACCGACTCTCCGGCCACTGCCTGAGCTGGCACCACGCTCGTCGGTAGAGGCGGGAGCGTCACCACAAGTGACCCCTCTGCCTGGCTACCTCGGTAGAAATACCCAGCCTCAAAGGACAAAGCGCCGACCAGAAACATCCCCAAAAGGAGGCCGAGGCGCCCACCATGGAGATGAAACCAGTTGATGAGTTGGTCTTTCATACTCTTCCGTGCCCTGCTTGACCATTCGGGAAAGCCGTGATATACTCTCTCTACAGTATATCGCAATTCTTCTAATGTGTAAGGACCCCCTCCTATGGCAACCAGAAAAGCGGGTGGATCAACCGCCCTTGGCCGTGACTCGATTTCCAAGCGCCTCGGCGTCAAGATTTTCGGTAACCAGTCTGTTTCGGTCGGCAACATCATCATCCGCCAGCGTGGGACCAAGTTTCACCCCGGCAAGAACGTCAAGCAAGGAGAAGATGATACCCTCTTTGCCCTGGCCTCAGGTTTCGTAGAATTCCAGGCCAAAAAGGTCAAGGATTTCACAGGCAAGATTGTTTCTCGCACGTTCGTAAATGTCCTCCCAGAAAAGAAGTCCGAACAGCAGTAACGTTCGGTCCATCAAAAAACACCCCGAGATTTTCGAAGGGTGTTTTTTGTATCCATATATACTACCATCCACCGCCCCCGCCTCCACCACCGCCACCACCAGAGGAGCCGGAGCCACCCGATCCTGACGAGGTACCGGTATTCGAGGCAATACTCGATGACAGGGACTCGATGTGGGATGAGAAGCTCTCGGTATCAAATCCTCCCATATCCGACGCCACAAACCAGGCCGGATGATAGCCAGTGAAATACGCTTCGCCATAAATCTCCCGCATCTTGGCGACCCATTCTTTGGTCATCCCAAACACGATTGCAGCTGGGAGGAGTATCTCAAAAATACGCTCTTTTTCATAAAACTGCTGGCGCGCCTTTTCGGCGGTTTCCATATAGAGTTTGAGACCCTCAATCTTCCAGTTTGTCTCAGTTCCCGCGAGCGTGCGCTTGGGCATCACGATTCCAAAAATAATAAGGATAATGCCCGAGAACCACACTGCCCCCGTCGCTACCAGGTACATCTGAGCGAGCAAGAAAACACTCGCCATAATCAAAAGTACTCCCAACACCAGAAACAAGACTCGATACCTCAGTCCCTCTTTCACGAGCAGTCCCTTGGTAGCGAGTAACTCGATCACGGACTTTTTGATCACTGGTACCGATTGATAGAATTTATTTTTGAGCGCTGAGAGTTTCACGCTATCGCCTGTGGCAAACACGGCATCAAGGAGGAGCTGCTGCGCCTTCGTCAGCGTGAGACCAGGGCGTTCATGCTTTTCCAAGATAAACTCCTTGGTCGTGAAAAACAGAATCTTGGTTTCTTCCTCTCGGATAGTGAGCGCCCCAAGGACCGCGAGCTCGATGATGCTGGCCGTCACAAACTCGTTCTTCCAGTCACCATTGGTCGAAAGCATACCGAGCTCAAGGGCATTCAAGTGTGCTGGGATTTCGTATTCCGGGATCACGACTTTATCCCAAGCTGGATCGTCACCATACTTCTTCCATGTGCGGTACGCCGATCGCCAAACGAGGAAGGGCAAGAGCCACACGAGATAGGCGCCATAGGTTTCCCACCAACCGAATTGATACGGAGTAAATATCCCCTTCGGGACACTGACTGAGAGGGTGATGCCCTCGCCCGGTGCGAGCATCCGCTTCCCGGTGATAATTAGTCTCTCCCCCTGCCAGCTCGCCTCGGCAAGAGTGTTGTCCCTAGCTCCAAGTACCCCGCTATAGAGCGAGAGATCAGCCTCCTCACGAGTCACTCCCGCCGGAAACACAATACTCGCCTCATAGGCATCGATGTCCATGTCCCAAAAATTGCCATTGATATTCCAGTAAAACTCATCTGAGGCCGGGTTTGAGCGGATGACGTTACGCACCTGATAGACGATTTTGTACTGGTGGACCCCTGTGACCGTCACATCAGGATCGCCAATCTTCCAGGTCATGGTCGCATCACCACGATTGACTGTCTCCGTATACGGATAGGACCGCCCGGCAAAGTCAGTGATAGAGATGAGCTCCACCGGGGTCTCGATCGTTTCTCTCTCAGTTCGGGCCTCGGTCGGCACAATCCGGTAAATCCCGTGTTTCCCCACACACTCACCACAGTCAGCCGTGATCCACTCCGTGACCGTCATGGTCGAATCCGGCGCGAGCACAAACTCGGCTCGGAGATCCCTCACATACCAATTGGTCACGTTTTCCCGCGCTTCTGCTCCTGATATTCCCATCATGAAAAGCATGAGAACGACTCCGAAAGTACCAAGAACTCTACACATACAATTGAAAAACTATTTTTTCTTTTTACACGCTTCGAGAAAGGCGACAAAAAGCGGGTGTGGGTGGAGGAGCGATGACTGGAA
>JACCDT011155779.1_pt1 | contig 14212 bp, 15 predicted proteins | sample 7446291 | NCBI WGS metagenome assembly JACCDT01 (sample SAMN15323446, study PRJNA562643) | freshwater metagenome | isolation source: river surface water | place: USA:Blue River Watershed | collected 2017-08-17
GTGGCAGAACATCACCCTGGCTCTGGGCATCAAGGCGGTATTCCTGCTCATGGCCATCTTTGATGACGCGTCTATGTGGATGGCGGTCTTTGCCGACATGGGCGCAAGCTTGTTGGTGGTTTTCAATGGGCTGCGCCTTCTCAAGACCGCCAAGTGATGGCTCCTTGGCCGCCACCAGCTCGCCCCATTGACCTCAAAATTCCTGAGGTCAACGACTGGGAAAGTGGCGCCGAAAGCCTGAAGCTCCTACACTGTTGAGATATGAAAAAGTACTTGGCAATTTTTTTGCTGGTTCTGTTGCCCTTGCAATTTAGCTGGGCAGCAGTGGCTAGCTATTGCCAGCATGAAAGCGGTGTGACCGCCAACCACCCGGGACATCACACCCACGACCATCAGGCAGCCGACCATCATGAGTCTGGCAAAGATGCGTCGCCATCGACTGGGGTCCATCACGACTGCGCAACGTGTCACCTGGGTTGCGCGGCAGCTCCGACCAGTGCCCTGAGTACACCTGCGGCCGCGATCGGTCAGGATCATCACTTCGACTACCCTATCAATCCCTCTCGGGCGCACACAGAGCGGCCTGAACGGCCTCAATGGCCCCGACTTGCCTGATCGGCGAGCCTCGGGTTTCCTCTCCCCCTCTTTCGAATCCCCTGTGCGCTGGTGTGCGTGACGCGTTGAGCGTTGCGCCCTGAAGCCCGCGACCTCTGCGTCGCTGCTCGCTGATCTCCTTGGATGTTTTTCAACATTGGAGATGAGTCATGCGTTTGAGTGAAAAAAGGACAGCACCCCTTCGATCCATGCTGTCGGTCGTTGCCCTGAGTTGTTGGGTCTTAAGCGCCCAGGCACAGGGCACTTCCGCCGCAGAGCCGACCGGCGCGGCATCGTTGAAGCAGGTTTTCGAGACGGCCTGGCAAAGACAGCCAGATGCGCGCGCACTCCAATCGCGCCGTGAAGCCGCGCAGGCACAAGCCAAAGCCGCCGGCCTGTTGTCTCCTGAGGCGCCATCGCTGGAGATCAGTCAGAGATCTGACCGGACGACCGGCAACAACGGTGCACGCGAAGCCGAAGTCGGTATCGCTGTTCCGCTCTGGCTCCCAGGGCAACGCACGGCCAGTGCAGAGTTGGCGCAGGCTGAAATCTCCTTTGTCGAACGGCGGCTTCTCGCGTCCCAACTGCGGCTTGCCTCTTCCGTCAGGGACTCTTGGTGGGCCTGGCAGCGCGCTCGCGTCGATGCCGAACTGGCGCGCGAGCAGTTGGTCAACGCTCGACGGCTGGCCGCAGACGTTGCCAAGCGGATGCAAGCAGGTGACTTGGCTCGGTCGGACCAACATCAAGCCGAAGGCGCCGTGGCAGCGGCAGAAGCGCTTGCCGCTCAAGCCCAGGCTGCATCTGCCGTCGCGTTTGCGCACCTTGCTGCGCTCACAGGCGGAATCGCCCCGGCTGAATCGACCAGTACCGGGGCCAGTGAACCGTCACCAGGTCCGTCCCAGCCAGCCCATCATCCACTGCTTGCAGAGTTGGAAGACCGCATCGCAGTTGCCGAACGCACAGCCAATCTGATCAGCACCCAGAAGCGATCAAACCCCGAACTCACGGTTGCCACGACGCGAGACCGTGGGGCCATTGGGGAGCGGTATGGCCAGACTGTGCTCATCGGAATTCGAGTGCCGTTTGGTTCAGGCCCCCGGTATGACGCCCGGATCGCGACGGCGCAGGCCGAAGCCATTGAGGTGCAGTCACAACTGACCCTCGAGAGGGACCGAATTCAAGCCGATCAACTGGGCGCTGCTGCTCGTGTGGAGGCCGCACACACCCAACTCAACGCGGCCGAGCGACGGGCCAGGCTGGCCAGGGAGTCCCGCGGCTTTTTTGACAAGTCGTTCAGGCTGGGCGAGACCGATCTACCGACGCGCTTGCGTATCGAGGCTGAGGCCGTCGAAGCAGAACGGCAAGAGGCTAGAAGCCGAATTGATCTGGCCGCCGCCATTTCGGCGTGGCGTCAGTCCTTGGGCTTGCTGCCCCAGTGACGTTGGACACCCCATAAATAAGCAAGGAACACCATGAAGCTCATTCACTCTACAGCGGCCGCTCTATTGGCACTGATATTCACCCTGCTCAGCCCATTGGCGATTGCAGGGCCTGGACACGACCATGGAGAAACGGCACCGCAAGCCACCGGATCTGCGCTGCCGCGTTTCGCTGCGGCCTCCGAAGATCTCGAACTGGTCGGCATCGTCAACGGAAAGCTGGTCACGCTTTATCTGGATCGTTTTAAAGACAACAGCCCGGTCAATGACGCCGAAATCGAGATTGAGATGGCAGGCAGCAAATACAAAGCGGAAAAGCATGCTGACGGTGAATACGAGGTCACCCTCAAGGACACGCTCAAGCCTGGCGTCATGGCAATCACCGCAACCATCAAGGCTGGTGACCTGATCGATCTGCTTGCTACCGAGCTCGATTTGCACGCAGACGAAGGCATGCCAAGCGTTCGTTTTTCATGGAAAACCATCGCGCTGTGGACCGGCGCCGGTTTGCTCGCCCTGGTAGCGCTGGGCGCGATCGTTCGCTTGCGTCAACAAACTCGTCGTGCCTAAGGAGCCCCACATGAAAACCCGAAACACGTCGAACAAACTCCACCGCCTTGCCTTGGCTGTCACCTGTTTCCTTGCGGGCGCGGTAGTGCCTGCCTACGCCGGCGAAGGTCATGACCACGGCGAGGCATCTGCCGTGACAAATGCCAACGGTCCGCAGCGGATGGCCGATGGCAGCGTCTTTTTGCCCAAGCCGGCCCAACGCCAACTCAGTGTCCGAACTCTGGTGGTGGAGACGGCCGACTTGCCGCGCGCCATTGAACTCAATGGGCGGGTCATGATGGACCCCAACGCGGGCGGCAAAGTCCAGCCCCTCAACGCCGGGCGGATCGAGCCAGGCCCAAATGGCTTGCCCAACGCCGGCCAGACGGTGAGAAAAGGCGATGTGCTGGCCTATGTGGTCTCCGCAGTCGCTCCCCTGGAGAAAGCCAGCCAATCTGCTCAGCTAGCTGAAATTCGTGCTGCCAAAGCGCTTGCCGAAAAGCGTCTGGCTCGCTTGCGTGAGCTGTCTGACACCGTCCCCCGCAAGGAGGTGGAATCTGCGGAGAGCGAGGTGGTCAGCTTGACGGATCGCCTGGCGGCTGTCAGCGCAGGCTTGGCCAGCAAGGAAGCACTTTTGGCCCCGGTTTCTGGCGTGATTGCATCTGCGCAGGTCGTGGCAGGCCAAGTGGTTGACGCACGTGAACTAATCTTCGAAATCGTCGACCCCAAGCGGCTTCGGATCGAAGCCCTGGCATTTGATGGCGCAATTGCCAACAACATAGGCGGGGCCACGCTGGCGATCGGTGATCAGCGTGTACCTCTGAGCTTCATTGGTGCAGCGCGCAGTTTGCGCGAGCAGGCGTTGCCATTGAACTTCCAAGCCCAGAGTCCGGAACTGCTCGGCTTAGCCGTTGGGCAGCCGGTCAAGGTGGTCGTTCAGTCCAAGCAGAAGATGCAGGGCATCCCAGTTCCCCAGGCGGTGCTGATGAAGAACGCTGCCAACCAGAACGTAATCTGGGTCAAAACTGCGCCTGAAAAGTTTGAACCCCGTACCGTGACCTTCGAACCCTTAGACGGCGCACGGGTTACGGTGACCACGGGCTTAAAGTCTGGCGATCGTGTGGCCACCGAGGGTGCCACTCTCATCAACCAAGTCCGATAAGGAGCCACACCATGTTCAAGTGGCTTCTCGAGAACAGCCTAGCCAACCGACTGCTGGTGCTGATAGCTGGCGCCGTGTTGATGGCCTACGGCGCATTCACCTTGACCCGAACGCCGGTGGACGTCTTCCCCGATCTGAACAAGCCCACGGTCACGATCATGACCGAGGCAGGCGGCATGGCAGCCGAAGAGGTCGAGCAGTTGATCACCTTCCCGCTGGAAACAGCCATGAACGGATTGCCAGGCGTGGAATCGATCCGCTCGACTTCATCTGCCGGCCTGTCCTTTCTGTATGTGACCTTCAATTGGGACACGGAGATTTTCCGGGCGCGCCAACTGGTGTCTGAGCGACTGTCTGCGATGGAGGAAGGACTGCCTGCGGGGATGCAGCCCCGCATGGGACCCATCAGTTCCATCATGGGCGAGATCATGCAGATCGCCATTCCGGTCGATCCGCAAAAGATCTCCCCTATGGCGGTTCGTGAGTACGCCGACTGGGTTCTTCGTCCTCGACTTCTGTCCATTCCGGGCGTCGCTCAGATCATCCCCATTGGCGGCGAAGTCCGCCAGTTCCAGGTTCAGCCCAATACAGCGCGCATGTCGGAACTGGGCATTTCCTTGGACCAGTTTGAGTCCGCCCTGCGCGGGTTTTCGGCCAACACCTCCGGCGGCTTTCTGGAACTCAATGGGCGCGAATACCTGATCCGAAATCTGGGCCGCACCTCCCGCCTGGACGACTTGCGCAATCTGGGCATTGCCGCCAAGAACGGCCAACCCATCTTGCTGCGTCAGATCGCTGAGGTCACCTTCGCCGCGGCCATCAAGCGTGGAGATGCAGGCTTTGAGGGCAAGCCGGCCGTGATTTTGGGCGTTCAAAAGCAGCCTACGGCCGACACCACCAGTTTGACCAAGTCCATCGAAGAAGCCATCTCGGATCTCAAAGCCTCGCTGCCCGCAGGCATGGAAGCCCCGCGTGTGACATTTCGGCAGGCCAGTTTCATTGAGGCGTCGATTTCGACACTGCAAGGCAAGCTCATTGGCGCGTCGGTTTTTGTGGCGGCGATCCTTTTCTTCTTTCTGGGTACTGTGCGACCCACCATCATCGCGCTCACAGCCATCCCGATCTCGATCTTCATCACCGCGCTGGTGTTCAAGTACTTCGGCCTGTCGATCAACACCATGACGCTGGGCGGGCTCGCGATTGCCATTGGCGGGCTGGTGGATGACGCCGTGGTGGATGTGGAAAACATTCTGCGCCGCCTCAAGGAAGACCGCACCAAAGAACTAACTCAGCGCCTGCCGCTGATCGCACTCGTAGCCAAGGCTTCCATGGAGGTGCGCTCGGCGATCCTCTATGCGACGGTGATCATCGTGCTGGTTTTTTTACCGTTGTTTGCGCTACCGGGTCTTGAAGGCAAGTTGTTCGTGCCGCTGGGCATTGCTTTCATCATCTCGACATTGGCCTCTTTGCTCGTGTCGGTGACGATGACCCCAGTGCTGAGCTACTACCTGTTGCCTCGGATGAAAAATCTGGACCATGGCGACACCAAAGTGCTTGCATGGCTAAAGAGCCGCTACAAAAGCAGTTTGCAGATGGTCCTCGATAGGCCTCGCATAGCGATGGCTAGCGCAGGGGTTGCGGTGCTGTTGGCAGCCACTGCCGTCCCGTTCTTCCCGACCACGTTTTTGCCTCCCTTCAACGAAGGCACGTTACTCGTGGGCTTGCGCTTGAACCCGGGCGTTACGCTAACGGAATCGTCTGCCCTGGCGCGCCAGGCAGAAGTACTGGTCAAGCAAGTGCCGGAAGTAGTGCACGTCGGCAGGCGAAGCGGGCGTGCTGAGCTTGATGAGCACGCTGAGGGCGTTCATGTGAGCGAACTCGATGTGGGAATCAAACCCTCAGGCGAGCTGACCCGATCGATGGATGAGGTTCGTGCCGACATCCGCGCACGACTGGCCAATCTCCCTGCTTCCATCGAGGTGGGACAACCAATCTCACATCGAATCGACCACATGCTCTCGGGCGTGCGCTCACAGATCGCCATCAAGATTTTCGGCGAAGACCTTGACGTACTCCGAGGGCAAGCCGATACGCTGCGGTCGCGGCTGGCTGGCATCGAAGGCATAGCCGATCTTCAAATCGAGAAACAGGTCCTTGCGCCCCAGATCAAGGTGCGGGTGGACTACGCGGCAGCAGCTCAATACGGACTGTCTGGCGCACAGGTGCTCACCACGCTGCAGGCACTGGTCGAAGGCGAACGTGTCACCCAGATCATGGAAGGAAGCCGGCGCTTCGCGCTGGTCGTGCGTTTGCCAGAATCCGCCCGCTCGCTAGAGGGCCTGAGCCAGATGCTGATTGAAACGCCCTCAGGCAGAGTGCCTTTGTCCAAGATCGCAACGATTGAAGATGCCGATGGGCCGAACCAAATCAGCAGGGACAACGGTAAGCGGCGCATCGTGATTTCTGCCAATGCTTCCGGCCGCCCGCTTTCGGAGGTCGTGGCGGACATCCGAAGGATCACGGCGGACTCACGGCTACCCGAGGGTTACTTCATCACCCTCGGCGGACAGTTCCAGGCGCAAGAGGAAGCATCACGCCTGATCTCCTTGCTCTCTGTGGTTTCTGTGGTGTTGATGTTTGTGGTGCTCTACAGCCGCTACAAGTCCACCGTTCTGTCGGCTTTGATTATGGTGAACATCCCCCTTGCACTTGTAGGTGCCGTGCTGGGGCTGTGGCTATCAGGTCAACCCCTCTCGGTGGCGGCTTTGATCGGCTTCATCACCTTGGCAGGCATTTCCGTGCGCAACGGCATTTTGAAGGTCAGCCACTACATCAACCTCATGCGCTTTGAGGGAGAGTCCTTCAATACACAGATGATCCTGCGCGGTTCGCTAGAACGTCTGAGCCCGGTCTTGATGACCGCGTTGGTCACCGCCTTTGCCTTGGCCCCCTTGCTCTTCGAGGCCGAGCGTCCAGGCACGGAGATCCTGCATCCCGTTGCCGTCGTGATCTTTTCCGGTCTGATCAGCTCAACGCTGCTCGACACCTTTCTGACACCGGCCATGTTCTGGCTCTTCGGACGCAAACCTGCCGAAGCGCTCTTGCAAGACAAGGATGCTGAAGCGTTCTGACAGATCACCCGCTACCTCCACCACTAACTCAAAAGGAAATCTCATGAAACTTCGTACTTTCTTAATCACCTCGTCGCTGGTCCTGGGCGGACTTGCCTGGGCTGGTCCCAACGATGGTGATCACAAACCCGTGCACGGTGGTGTTCTAACCACTGTCAAGGATATCGACTATGAATTGGTTGCCTCGCCCACGACTCTGCGTCTGTACGTGCGTGACCACGGCAAAGCAGTCGATGCGTCGAAGGCCTCGGCTAAATTGACACTGCTCACTGGCGCTGAAAAGCAAGAGGTCGACCTCAAGCCCGCCGGAGACAAGTTAGAAGCTACCGGCAGCTTCAAGGTTGGTCCGGGCACCAAGGTCGCGGCCATCTTGACGGTCGCGGGTAAGCCAACGACGGCACGTTTCATCATCAAGTGAAACTGCTAGCCCCATGAGCAGCACGTACGGTGGGCACACCGGTCCATTCCCAACCAGATCAAGCACCGGGTGGGTCTTGCTATCCGCTGCCTGGGCGGCCGCACTGGTGTCGACTTTTGCCGCGCTGTTCATCGGCGAAGTGATGGGCATGACCCCCTGCCAGCTCTGCTGGTACCAGCGCATCCTGATGTTTCCGCTGGCGGTGATGTTGGGCATGGCGGCCTACTGTAACGACCGCCGCGGAGCGGTCTATTCATTGCCGTTTGCAATGGGTGGCATAGCACTGGCTAGCTACCACAGCGCGCTCGTTGCAGGCTGGGTACCGCAGTGGTGGATTCCCTGCGGCGCCGGCCCATCCTGCAGCGATCAGAAGCTGGTGATCCTCGGCGACATTCAGATTCCGTGGCTGTCACTTCTGGCTTTTGCCGCAATCGCGGTTCTACTGCTCGTCTACCTGAAAAAATCCGCACATGAAAACCAATAAAGTGGCTGTCGCTGGCATCCTGCTCTTCGTTGTTGCCGCGTTTGCTCTGGGGGTGAGCCTGTATCGCAAACACGTTCACAGCGCCCAGGATCAGACAGTCAGCGCCGAGCAGACTCGCCTCGTGCGCATGCACTCGCCGATACTCGGCCCGCAGGGCGCGCCCGTCACGATCGTCGAATTTTTTGACCCGGCCTGCGAGACCTGCCGTGCGTTCTATCCCATCGTGAAGAGCCTGATGGCTAAGTACCCCGAGGATGTCAGACTGGTCATTCGCTACGCGCCCTTCCATCGGGGATCCGATCAGGTGGTGAAGTTGCTCGAGGCTGCGCGGCGCCAAGGCAAGTACCAACTGGTGCTGGAGGCTGTGTTGCAGGCCCAACCGACCTGGGCTGACCACAGCCAGCCCAATCCTGATCTCACCTTTGAGCTATCAAGGGCCGTCGGTCTGGACATCGAGCGGGCTCGGCAGGATATGGCCCGACCCGAAATGCAGGCACTTCTAGACCAGGATCTTGAGGACCTGAAAGCGTTACAAGTCAGCCGGACACCGACGTTTTTTGTCCAGGGGCGCAGCCTGCCCAGCTTCGGGCCAGACCAGCTAGCTGCCCTTGTGGCGGAGGAAGTCGCGAAGGCAAAACGATAAGTCAGCCGCGCCAGACTCGTACGAGTTTGATCGTCCAAGAAAGAAGTAGATGAACCAGTCTTTTCGCAAAGCACAGTGGCATTGCCTCGCGATCGTCGTGCTCGTTGCCGACCAGATCGCCAAGAGCTACATCGATATGACGACCCCGTTGGGATGGTCGCATGAGGTCACGTCGTTTTTTAACCTGGTTCACGTTCTCAATCCTGGCGCAGCGTTCAGTTTCCTCGCGGGCGCAGGTGGCTGGCAGCGTTGGTTCTTCCTTGCGATCGCCCTCGCGGCGTCAGCGTGGCTGGTATGGCTGCTGGCTCGGCCCCTGCGAGAATTCGAAGGCCTTTCGTACAGCCTCATTCTGGGCGGAGCCCTCGGCAACGCGTTCGACCGTGCCGTGCGGGGGCAGGTCATCGACTTCCTGGACTTCCACCTGCGCGGCTGGCACTGGCCGGCCTTCAACATCGCCGATATGGCCATCGTGGTCGCAGCCATCGCGCTAGTGCTCCAGTCGCTGATGAGCGTCGAGAACTACGTCACAGCAAAAAATTCTCGGTGACCTGAGGCGACCCGGAAACTTTAACTCGGACACAGCGCGGGGGCAGGCTGCACAAGCGCGCCAGGGGCCATCGATGGACCTGACGCTACATTGCGAATAGGACGGGTCAGGGAAAAACGGGGGCAAGACCATGTCGCAGCTTGACTCAAGGAGTCGTCGTTAAAACAAGTACCTGACCCAAACCCAGCTCGCTGAACGCTGGGTGTTGACGTATTAGCTTTCTTACATCTGTTTGTTGGTGTACTTTCTCCATTGAGGGGCAAGACATGAACACTGTGTTTCGACGATAGTCCCCAGACCTTCCGTGCGGTTCACGATCGAGGGTTATGAAGCAGCCAAGCGGCCTCGGCCTCCCGGCGGGCGACGAGTCCCGGGAGCACTTTCCCGCCGCCAAAAACCCATCGGCGCAGTTCCGTGCCGGCCGCTAACCAGTCGCGCTGGTTTATTCGTCGCCGCAGTGTGGAGGTCTGTAAACGCCCTGCTCCTAAATTAAAAGTGAAGTCAACGATCGCCGCCAAACGCGAATCGGGCTCAGTCGCCAAGACCGGACAATACCGGAGCGTGGCGTTCGCAGCGGTCATCAGGTCATGCGCCAGATAGACATCACCTTCTTCCACAGAGATCGGTGGATGCTTCGGATCACACAGACGACCGTAGCCAATCGTCCAATAGCCAGCTGGACAGATATACGGATGGGCGCGCCCAGGATCAGCCTTTGGAACGCGATGAAACCCTTCGAAGCGCTTGGCCAGATCGATAGCCAATTTCGGCACTTCGATCACGATCGAACCCGATCAAACACACGCCCGAGGAACCAGAAGTTGAGCACGCCGGCCCAAAGCGCCTGATCGGCCTCGGTCCAGGCATGCAAGATGGCCTCGCCCCAGGACGCACCAGCAGTCACTGCGGCGGCGAACGCTGCGGTCTTGGCAGCGCAGTACAGGCCCATGAACCAGTAAGTGATGACGGGGCGAACGCTTGCAGAAAGAGCGTCGGCCCAGGTCACCCCAGAAGGACGCCCCTGAGCGGTCACCGCCTCGCGTAACGCCTCGATAGCGCCGACATTCCAGGCGGCTTCAGCCGCCGCACCGATCTCGGACATACGCTGCGCACCGCGCAGCTTCTCGAACTCCAGCGCCTTGTCTTGCATGGCGAGTTCGTGCCCGCGCTCGCCCTTTCGATCGAGCCACTTGAGGATCTCAGGAGCTAAGCGAAAAGCGCCCCCGAGAAGACCTCCGAGCAGCGTTTCGATCATTGGGAGCCTCCCATCAGCTTGAGCTTGATAGCGGCGCCGACCAGCAGGCTGGCGAGAATGCCCGTGGTCACCACCCGGACGGCCGTCTGCCAGGCCGTATGCCTGGCATCTCGCCAGGCATCCAGGAGGCCGCGCAGTTCACGGATGTCACGCGCCGCGTGGCCGTTTTCCAAGCCAAGATGGGCCAGACATCTTTCTGCCCCTCGCTCGGCGGCCCGCGTCAAAAGTTCATCAAGGTCCTCCTGGCGCATGCTGAGGACCGAGGGCTGCTGGGTTTCATCGGTCATGGTTGTCTCCAAAAAGAAAAAGCCCGCTCTGGCGTGAGCCAGGCGGGCAACATTGGGAAATAAGATCAGGCCGCGACGACCTGAACAGGAAATGGTTTGTGTTGACGAATGGCTGGCGCGACGGTGGTCATGTCGCCGTTGCTTTCGACAAAGGCCAAGCTGATGACCTCGATAGCAGAGACCTCGTCCTTACGGATGGCCGCCCCCTCGACACTGGTGAGGATCAGGCCCTGCGTCTGGTAGTACAACGCCGCAGCCAGCAAGGCGAGGTTGTGAACAAATGCGTTGTCACACGCGGCCCTCCAGTATTCGTCCTCCAGGAAGAGGCAAGCACCCTTGCACAGTTGGACCACTGGGCAGCGAGGGCACTCGCTGCGGGTGCTGAAGTGGTAGGCCGTTTTGACCTGAATGTCCTCGAACTGATCGACATGCCCCACCTTGTGATGGGTCGACGCACTCATGTTCTGGCAGGTGATCACGTTGCCCTTCATGTCGACGGCAATCGAGTCATCGCGGTCCATGCCGCACTTTTGGCCCAGCGTAGCCAGCGGTCGGGACTGGGCTTGAGCACGCATGAATTCATCGACTTTGTCGCGCATCGTCCCAACCGCCATGCCGGAACCCGTTGCCAGTTCCCAGAACACTTGGTGCAGGTAACGCACCCGGTCCGCCCCCATTAGCGACAAGGACATGCCGCCCTGGTCGTAGGGAAGCATCACCTCCTCGGTGGCCAGTTCGATGGCCTGCAGGGGGAGATCCAGCCTTTCCGAAAAATAGCCACGCACCGCCTTGAGCGATTGGTTGTGCTTGTGCAGCACGGTGTTAAAGCTCATGCGATTCAGAGGCATGCGGCGGGTGACCCAACGCTTGATTTGAGCCAGAGAAGCCGAATCATCGAGTGGGTCTGGCCCCCTGAACTGCTGCGCAGGGCCGTCATGCGACAGGCCGATGCCGATGTCCAGCGCCTCCACCCACGCGAGTTTTTCATCGTCGAACAAGGATCCATTGGTCACGATCGATAACTGCGCGTTCGGGTACTTGACCTTGACCGCCTCACCCAGCGGCTTGAGCAGCTTCCAGTACACGAAGGGCTCGCCACCCCAGAATTCGATCTTGACGCCTTCCCCACGCCCGTCGTCCCCACCTGCAAACCATCCGGCCAGTTGCGCCATGAAAGGTTCGACGTCATTCGGATGGCCATCGAGGTCATGTGGCTGATGGGCCTGCGAGCAGTATTGGCAGGAGTAGTTGCACTTGAGCCCCAACTGCAATTTGAGGTGCCGAATCGCCCTGGATTTGCCTGCCGGATTGCTCGGATGATGGAGGTGCCAAAACGGACTCCACTCGGAATCCGTCTGGCGCGGGAAGGCGGCCGGCAAAGGCAAAGGCTCACCACTGTCTTTCCAGACGAGCGATGAGTCTTCGGGGTCGTAGAGGGCTTCGCGCACAAAGCCGTTCTGGCCGTTGAGGGTCAAGGTGAACTTCATACCGCGGCCTCCTCAAATGCGATCGGGTAGGCATCTCGGCAGACCTTGGCCAAATCCGCGCCAGGCGCCGTCTTGAGGTTGAAGATGTGGCGGCCAGAGGCCTTGCCATCTGGGTTGGTGACCGTGACGGTCATCACAAGGTTCGATTCGTCGATCTGGACGACATTGACGGCATAGCCTTGGCGGGCTTGAAGGTCGAGACTCATGGGGCTGACTCCTGGAGGGGGTTGAAGGCGCGGGAACGTATCTGATCGGCAGACCAAGTCAGGTCGCCCCCGGGATCGGACTGGTGTGTAAAGCGCACATTGGTGACGATGGCCACCTTGTCACTCTCGGGATCGAATAGCGGGAAGGTCGAGTGCTCCGAGTAGCCCGGGAAAATGAATAACGCCCCTGGACGGGGCGTTTGGGCGAAGAGCTTGTTTTCTTGTCGAAGCATCCAGTTGGCTTGCACAGGTCTGGGGTCGTGGAAGCACAGCGCTCCAGGCAGCCCCACGGCATCCTTTCCCTCACCCGGTCCAAGATGAACCCGAGGGTAGTAAGTCGCCACCAGTTGATTGCCAACGTGCCTGTGTGGAATGGCCCACTTGCCCAGGCCTCTTTGCCGGTTGACGAAGGTGTTGTAGGTCGTTGCCAGTTGGGAAGCATCGACTGCCGGATAGGCCAGTTGCAGGTAGGTTTGCACCCGCTTTTCGATACAGGCCAGCAATCGCAGCAGCGCCTGGCTGGGCTGCTCCCACATCATCGACACGGTGTCAGCCCGGTGGGCCATCTTGGCGGCGAGCTGGGTATGGCGCTCAAAGAATCGTTCCGCCTCCATGGCGAGTTCCTCTCTGACGTCCTCCAATTCATCGAGTTGATCGATCAGCACCTGGCTGGGCCACAAGCTCACCATCTGGGCCGTGGTGTTTGGGTTCATCGGGTCAAATCTCCGTCAAGAATCATCGCGATGGGATGCTTACGCCCATAAAACTGGTTAGGTCGATAGGTACGGCTCTCGTGGTCGAACTCGATCCAGGGCCATACGCTGAAATGAACGCTGCACCGGCTACCCAGCCAGCCCCGTCGATTGACCAGGGTGTGCTCATAGCCTGAGCAGTTGAGCCATATGCATTGACCGGGCGTGAAGGTCACATCACCCGACCCTTGAACGTCCAGAGCCAAACCAGGCGAGGCACTCAGGCAGATATCGAGGCGAAGCTCCTCAAAGATTGAGGCGTCACGGTGCGGGTGGACCAGCGGCACACCCTTCGGGTGGGGAGGCACCAGGACCGTCAGGCGCCCGGCTCCCACGGTCAGCGTGAACTGATCCAGCAGCGTTCCGATGGCCATGAAGGACCCCACCTCGCTGCGATGAACAAAGGACAGGTAGTCCGCTCCGCTGTACCGCCGATGGTCCTGTGCGGTGTACGGGTCCATGGGCGGGACGGGACGCCCGCACCATGCCAGCGTGAGATTGCGAAAAACACCCGGGCTGGCATTGCTGGCCTCAGAGACCCAAATCAAGGGTACGAAGCGATCAAAGGCCGCTGCAAACGACTGCTCAAGGTCGACCGGAACGTGGACGCCAGGCACATCCCTGATGACCACTGTTTGCTCCAAGCGAGGATCGGCCACCGCCTGGATCGCTTCGGTGAAATCGGTGTGTCGCCGCAGGTAAGCGGCCACGGTCGTGTCCTTCGGAATGGAGTCCTGGTGAACCGCCCACATCAGAGGACCTCCACGCTGGCGCTGATCTTGTGACTGAAGTACTTGAACCCGACTTTGATGACGCTTGTGTCCTGGGACTCCAGACCCAGTGGCATCCATTTGAAATGGGCAACACCCCCGGAGATCGGCACCTTGGTCTTGGGCAGAAAGCCCGCCTCACACTCGAGGTAAATCACGCCCGACCTTCTCTCGACCGGTGGCATGCTGGCGGTTTCATAGACCGGCTGGATCAACCGGGCCGTGCAAGCAACGGATTCACCGACGGCGCAGGTCAAGGGCACATCCAATTCGAGCGATGGCAAGACGGCGTTGTAGAGGGACACCCGAGAGCGCACCTCCACGAACTCAGCGAATCCCTCAGGCGGCATGGATTGCGGGGCGTACACGAGCACCGCCACCTCTTCGATCGGGCTGTCGTCAAACGGAACGAAGAACAGGATGGTGCGCGGATGGAGGGGACGCCCCAGCAGAAACGGGTTTTTGTGCAGGTTGGTCTGCGGGAAAAC
>JACCDT011024367.1_pt1 | contig 14211 bp, 25 predicted proteins | sample 7446291 | NCBI WGS metagenome assembly JACCDT01 (sample SAMN15323446, study PRJNA562643) | freshwater metagenome | isolation source: river surface water | place: USA:Blue River Watershed | collected 2017-08-17
ATTCTGATCAGCATGCAATGCAATGCAAGTCAGAACCATCCATTCACTGGGTGTGAAATCCTTGAGACGAGAACGGAGTTCGTGACTTAGCATCACAAACCCCGTGTATTTCTTCCGAGATCCCATTGTGGATCCGGACATAATCCCGATCATGTTTACCTCTTGTATGGGCACATAGGACAGAGCTGTACGTCATCTCTGACAAGGCATGCTGCTGTCTCGAGCACGTTGCTCGCCTCCCGTTGGCTTAATCCTGCTGGTACGTTTACGACATCTGTGAGTTTTGGCTGGGTCAACGGCGTGCCACGTACGACCTCGGCTAATACGTCGACGCTCCACCCCTTGATCTCTGCCTCGTCAAGTATCTTCTTTTGCTCAGCAGGTTCGAGTTTACACACAGCACGGTGATGTGTCCAGCTCAGGTTCGGATTCCTGTTTTCGAGCGGAACAGAACGTGCAACCCAGCTGTAGTTGGCGAGTGCCTGGTAACTATGCCCGGTCGTTTCCATCGCTTGTGTGTACTTCTCACCAAAGCGTGTTGCGCCGTAGTTCAAGGCATCACCGATGCCCCATTGTGTCGCCACCTCAAGGCTACTAAGTGTAGCCATTAACTGCTCCCACTGTTCAAACAGAAGGTCTCCCGTAAAGGAGACCCCTGTTCTTGTTATCTCGACGTTGTTGCACAGGAGGTCGACCCGGACTACCTTATTCTCCATCTGGTTCTTCCTTTTCCTTGAGTGCCACGAACTTGACTACTTCATGCTCTGGTGTAACCTCACACCCATCAGGTCTGATCTCGCTGTACGTAAGCAGATCACTGATCGATTGCTGTGAAAGCTTGGACACAAGAACCGTTTCGGAAACCTTTACTGCGTCTGGTTGATACGTCTTCGCCCAAGCGACCGCAGCTTCTTTGTTGGTGAAGTTAATCTTCGCCTTGCTGGTGCGGAATGTGATCTCACCGTACGGGCTTGTGTATGTTTTCTTGTTGCGTGGCAACAAGCGACGTGCCACATCCGTAGCGGTGACTCCGTACTTCAGTTCAATCCAGTTGCGCCGTGACTCGAGATCCTTGATTCGCTTCTCGCACATCTCTTGAATGCGCCTCAGTTGAGCGCGTTCAGCCACGAGTTGTGATTCAATCTCGAGCATCCTTCGCTGTAAGCACCAGAGATCTTGCTCTGTCTCGACAAACCCGTTGTCAAGCCAGCCATAGGCACCCAATACCTCGCCGGTATTGGGTTCTATGATCCATCCGTTTTCGCGGATAAGTTCGTCTTGTTCTTCCATTATGCATCCTCGTCGTCTGCAAGTAGTTCGGTAGCAAACACCTCGCCGTCGTCATAAGCCGCCATTCGTGTGACAGCCGCGTTCAGCTTTTCGGTTTCCATTGTGGTTGTGCCGTACATCCGGGCGTAGATACCCTTGGCGTCTGCTGGTGTTACTTCGTCGCCAAACAATCGTTTACACGCATCCATGAACAAGTTGGCGGCTACCTTATACGCAACCTGTGGGTCTGGAGCTTTAACTACAACAGGTACGGCGTTGAGTTGATACCCACCCGGTATGGGTGCATCTACAATGCGCTCTCCCTCGTCGAGTTCATCGAGAGCGTACTGGGTTCCGTACCCAGCCATAAGGAGCGCACGTCCAACAGCACCTGTCAGGGACTTTTCTTCAAAGTCAGGAAAGTGTGCCTTGTGTTCGCGCTTGTGTCCGGTTGCGACAACGCGTCCGTCAGGATCAGTGATGCTGGCACGCGAGAGACAGGACGTCTCGTCTGTGCTAACGATTTCTGCGGTGATGCCCCATCCGTCTGCGACGGGATGGTCTTCACGGAACAGTGCAATGCGAACATACACGGGGGCATAAAGCTTGCCCCCTTTCATCTTTACGAGATGGTCTTCGATTCTCATTTGTTATCTCCAATCTTGCGCAGAAGTTCTGCCTCTGCATCAGTGTCCACAAACTTTGACAGCATGTACATGTTGCGCTCGAGTGTCTCTCGCACGCGGTACGTGTTGCCTTGGTACCACACTGTTTCGTCTGGCAATGCAAATGTTATAAGCGGGTTACACAAGAACTCTGTGGTTTCGTTGTTAATCAGTTCACCTGCCACATCAAGCAGGTCAGCGATGTCCTGTGCAATGACAATGGCTCCGTCAATGCGAACATACTGTCCGTTGTCCTTGGCGGACAGTACTGAGCACGCTGGATCTGAGCACAGTCGGCTACCCCACTGTGCCATTTCACCGACAGCTCTGGACAACCAGCCGTCTCCAGCAACGATCATTCGGCAGGAATTGCGGTACATAAAGAATCGCCAGTCGTCGCAAAGGGAGAACAATGTGGTCTGCTTGAGGATAGGCTTCTCGCCCTCAACATTTGCAATGAAGGATTCAAGTTCTTCCTTTGTGTCTCCAATGATGACAGCGGTGATTTCGTGTTCCTTGGATCCACCGCACATGAGTCCGCCGGATTCTGTTTCGGCGTAGTAAACGAGACCATGTTTGTCCAGATCACTGACAAACATGTAGTCAATCGATGAATGCATGCTTTTCATTTCGCTCAAGATAGCGTTCCAACCTTTCAACTTGCATGGGGCTTCCATACATTGATTCAAACGTTTTGACTTGTTGAATAACGGATTCAACATCCCGGCAGATGACGGTCATCTGCTGATCTGCCATGCACTTTTGTTCTTTACGCACGGCTCCGGTTTTGGTTTTAAGTTCGACGCCGACAGCTACGGGCATGTGCCAATGAGCAGCATGAATGTAGAGGTCTGGGCAACCGAGTGTGTTGCCTTGCCATCCTGTCGGGTAGTGCATGTTTCTGCACCGTGGGCATTGAACTTTACGCCTTGCTTTACCTGTCTCTATGACGGTGTAGCCAAGAAAACCCAGCGTGTTTACGATCAGTGTTTGCAGTTGCGCTTCCGTGCTCTTCATGCTGGTATAATAACAGCAAGAACCTACCTCCATGGCGTTCTCAATGGGCAGGGGACGCCTCCTATGCACACACAGTCCCCTGTCCGACTATCTACTTACGTAGAAAAGTATATCACCTCCCAGTCGTGGAGTTTATCCAATCCCAACAATATCTGTTGATCGCCACTGTAAGTTTGTGTCCTCCGATTGACGTGTCAATCTTGGCAAGCTTGCATGCGATGTGCGCCGACCTCGGGTCTGGTGCAAGTCTGTAGATCTTCTGGTATTCGTCAATGCTGTGGACTGTTTTGATCCAGTCAGCGTGCCTGTGTGTCGGGTGTGCCATCATGTCGATGGGATCTGTCTTCGCAAGGTGCCTGTAGCGTGTCCATCTGTGTTCAGCTACGACCACTCCGCGCTCTATCACGATCAGGAACCATCGCCTCATGGGGATCAGTCCGTTAAGGACTGCAAGAAGGTGATCGTAGTTCCTGTACGTTACGTTGATGGCGTCGACTGTGACCTCTCCTGAGTCCTTGTTCAGGCAGATGGTCTTCGCCCATTCGAGAGCAATGGACTGAGCATGGTCGAATGATTTGCTCCACTCGACCTTGCCCGTTGTCTTCACTCGGAAGAATCTCAATGTGGCTTGAGCTTTCCTTTGTGTCGTTCCCTGCACTTGTAGCAACTCCAGTGTGGCGTCCAGTTGCCGGACAGGAATTCATCTACCATTTCGCACACGGTGGCAAGCTCTCCGTTTGGGTGCTTGGATTGGTGTGTCAGCACAGGCTTCTTGCCTTCCTCGTTCCAGACCATCATCTGGTCTGAGATGACATCTACATCAACTTCTTCAGGCACGGCGAACGTGGCAATGTCAAGGTTGAAGTAAGTCCACTGGAGTGTACACATGGGAACGCCTTTGCGCTCCCAGTGTGTCAATGTGATCTTCTTCCAGAGTGGCTTCAGATCATCAGGAGCACTGGCGATCCAATGCTCCATCAATTCTTTTGCGATGTTGTTCATTTCTTTTTTACGATCTCCATCACCATAGCTATCGGGTAGAGAGGCACGGTGATCAGAAAGCACAGCACAAGAAATGGCAGGAAGTGCATGATCAGCACGCCGGGGATTGAGACCATGAGTCCGAGGATCTCCCTCATAGCACGCCTGCTAGTTCTCGTGTGAACTCCCACGTCCACTCGTAAGTACTCGTTCCTGCAGTGAACTTGATGGAGTGTTTCATGATTGGATCACCGGCGATGTTTGGTGATGTGAAGTCACGGTACTCGATGTCTGCGGTCTCGTTGCCATTGAGAGGATCGATGAAGTCGATGATCATGCGAGCGATAGTCTTGATGGATTCATCGTCTGCAAACCCACGGATCATAACTGGTCGATGGAACGAGCTAGTCATAAGGCATGAGATGTACTGAAGCGCACCAGGCTTGTAGTCTTTTGTGCCTGGGATCTGAACGACGAATGGGGCGATGTGGTTGTACGCCTCGTGAATGCTGATTTTCATTTGAACCTTTCGTGCTGGTGATTCGCCCCACCAGCAGGGCAGAGGACACTAGTCGATGATCTCGTAAGGTGTCCGACTGAGACGGAAGTGAAATGCGCCCCAGATGTTACGGTCTTTTGAAATGAAGTGCAGAGAGTAGTCGTAGTCGTCGATTCCCGGCTTCAGTTCAATGTCAAACACGTCTGTGACGCTACCCCAGAGAAAGCCGCGCACGACAGAGTCGATACTTGATTGATCCTGACCAAGTGTTGTCGACAATGTGACGCACTTGTCATCGACAAAGGCGTGGCAAGAGAATCCGGCAGCATCAAGCGTATGTGCAAGGTAGTAGCGATAGGCACTCGTGCTTGGGGTTACGCCAGAGAAGATGTCGAGGATAGAGTCGACCTGCTCGAAAGAGAGAATGCCTGTCCCGACAAGGGACAGAGCTTTTGCGTCTGCATCGGTCAATCTGACCATGGTTGAAACCTCCAGTGCTGGTCATTCGCCCGACCAGCAAGGCACTGAAACATTACACAGATATTATCGCATCAGGCACATGATGTGTGACAGGTCGCGACAACTTATTTAATCAGCCCAGTAATCGCCTGACTGTCGATCCTCGAAACCGCGCTGTGCGTCTGCGCTGATCACCTCATTGACGTACTTAGCCCAGTCTTCGACCAGACTCCTGTATTCGTAGAGAGTATCGCACACGGTGTTGGTTGTTTCGCCTTCACCGAATGTGTCTTCAACGTACTGCTGGAGAGCCTCTGAGACGGCGAACATGAGGTCGTCTGTCAGGTCTTCATCTCTCTGGTTATGTTGCGCCCAGAACATTGCCTCAGCGAACGCATCGTCTTGGATCTGTTCGTATTCGACCTGAGCTGAGGACTCGTCGTCCTCAATCTCGACCTCGGCGACAAACCGCTTGGGTAGTTCAAAGCCCAGCACGTCCTTGATGCTGTAGTCAATCATTGTCTTCAACCTCCGACGGTACGTCATTGACATAGAACTCTGGCAGGATGTCCTGCATGAATCCTGCGGTGATTTTGTCCATGTCGTAGACGTGTCCATCAAACGCGTTGTGATACTTGGCAATGGCGTCCCAGACGTTGATGACAAACTCCTCAAAGGCGTTGTGTCCATCGTACGAGAGCGATGGGTTGTTGATGACTAGCCCATCGTAAGCAGGATGCATCTCGCCAATCAACCTGCCAAGATTGACGTACGACTCGGACACGTTGTAGACCCAGTCGTCAAGCTGAGCAAATTCCGGGCGGTCATGCATACTCAGGAGCAAACTTGCAAGAATGGGTGTGCGCCCCCGAAGGAGCGCGATGCGATTCTCGATAGTGTTCATTATTTACCTTCCTCTTCTTCCTCAGTGTCTTCCTCAGCGTCAAACACCTCGAACTCCACGCCTTTCTCAGGGTCGCAAACGATGACCGATGTGATCTTGCCATCGTGCCACTTCGGGTCACACTCGTAGACCTTGTGGATGGTCGCTGGCATGGAGTTGCCCCCGTGAGGGCAATCCACGCGAACGGTGATGGTGGCGTGTTGTGGCATCTCTGCCAACTGTGCGATCAACTCTTGTACTGTCATACTGTCACCTCCTGAGCTTTTTTCTGAATGTAGTAGTCATTGACGAAGTCGTCCAACACCGGGTTGAAGATGTCCCACCAATGTGAGTCACAGGCGCTCCAGTCGGCAATCATCTCGCCACGTCCGATCTCTGGATCATCGGCACAGTTACCGTAAATCAGCGCAATGGACATGTATGTGATGTCGTCGTCTTCCGTGCGCTCTACACAGCCATCGGAGAGGCACAGCCACTCAATGTCGCATGCGCTCATGTGCTTCGCCATGTCTTCGACAGAGTTGATCGGCGTGTAGTCTTCGCCGTCATACAGTTCGATGCACAAGCCGTTGTCTTCGCACAAGGGCAAAAGCTTCTCTACCAGTTGGCAACCATGCACATGCTCTGCAATGCCACGAGCCTGTACACCAGCATCGTGCGTCTTGCGCACCTTCTCTTCAATGACAAGAGCCAACCCACCCAGCGATAAAATCTTCTCTACCATTACTTTGCCTCCTTCAAGTCACGGAACCGAACACCCGACAACCCAATGGTCAATCGACCATCACAAGCAAACACGTCAGTGATCTGCATCGTGTGCAGGTCGATGATCACGCACGGATTGCTGTAAGTCCTGCTGTCAGCAACAGTCTCAGCAAACGTAGACGACTGAACCGAACTAGCCCGACCCGTCTTAATGTCAATGATGGCGTACTGCTGAGTGCAGTTGGAAAAATCTACGTTCTTCATTACTTTGCCTCCTCCTCCAAACAATGCGGACATGGCTCGTCACGCATGTACTCCAAGCTTGGCTTGTCGCACACATCACAATGACCAACGCCCATCAACCAGAGATCCTCCTCCGTTAACTCGTCCTCCGAACGGATGGACAACTCGGTAATCTCACCGTTTGATGCCAACAGAGAACCAGCAAACAAATCCTCCGCTTGCCCCCAGTTGATGTTAAAGGACAACTCTGGGTACAGGGACACAATCCCACGGAACCAATCAATAGGCGCATCCCATGATGAATCAATGTAAAGCGTCAAGTCTGGAGTAATACTCGTGCCTTCGTACATATTCATGTTCCAGTCCATGAGCCTAAGACCACAGCACCCGCCTTCGCACCCTGTGTCTGCCTTGTAACGCTCAAGACCAACAGATACGTCAATGACCTGACGTCCGCTCTTGACCAATAGATCAGCGATGTTAACGGCGATGAAGTTATCTAGCCACTCCTTGAGTCCAGAGATCCGGACTACACTCTCACACGTATTTGCCATAACAATAAACCTCCAACGTCTTCTCATTTGGTAGAGAAGATAACCAATGCTACAGAAACATCATAGGCATCGCCAGTGAGAAATATCACAGTGAGATGAAGTGGTGGGAACGATTTGGGGAAAGTCGCGAGATTTTAGGAGAAATGAGGTGGGTTTGGAACGGACGAAGTCCCTACAGCTCGAGCCAAATAAAAAAATACCTGCTGTACGCCCCGTAAGTCGGCAACCTGCCCTGTTTCGCCGTTAGCTGCGCATTTGTGCAGGAGAGATGATCGCGTGTCTTATTCGGCGTTTTTCTCGCGTTTTTCTCGCCGACCACAGCGGAACGGCTACTTAGGAGGGTCTATACTTACGTGTGTGTGTAGGATCGTGGTGTGGCAACAACACGAGACTATACCTACAGGGGTCGTGTGGGGTGCCATCAGGCACAAAAAAAGGTGGGAGCCGAAGCCCCCACCGATTATCTCCACAGAGCGGCGGATCCGTGGACCTTAATGACATTGTGCATGTCAGGTTGTCCGTTGCACCGACCACAGTCGGAACAGGTAACCTTGCGCAAGGTCTTGAGACTTGTGTCTGCCGGACAGCGTGTGTGGCGTTCACGCCGAAGCGTTTGCCATTCGACATCAAAGTTCGCCTGTGCAAGGACGGTGAATGTTCCCCATCCCATCGCCTTGGCTTCCCGCGCTTCCTCTATGCTGTCGCAGGAAGCTTGGCACATGCCTTTGAAATCCTGCGCCCATTCACGCTTCCATTGATGCGTGTATGCGGTGTGTCCCTTGTCGATGCGGACATTGTCCAACAGCGAACGCCACACCGGAAACGGAACCATAGCAGGATCACCGTATGCGCCGACACGGGTCTGCCTGTTAAAGCGGCGAATCATCTCATTGATGTCTGCCACGTCGACGTCTGCAACGTTACCGTTTAGATATGATTTCCACATAGCTGTCGGCGCGTTTCCAACCTGCACGTAGCAGGTATTTACCGCATGCGTTTCCAGTTTCCCGGTGCGGTGATTGACGCGTGTTCGCATCTGCAGACGGTTGATACAGTCGCCACAAATAGCGGCGTCCTGATATTGCAACGCGTCAAGCGGCGACATGTCGGTGCGCATGATGTACGTTTGCACCATGTCGCCGGTCTTATCGTTTGCCTTGTCGGCAGATATTTCCAGACCGGTGACCCAGAGCGCGATTGGTGTGACATTGTCCCATGGGGACACACCGCGCCACACTATAGCGGTGTTGAAGGCAGGATTTCCTGCACGATTGTAAAGACGCATAAACAGTAGCCTCCTATGCTACATAAATATTGCAATATGCCACGTCACACGCCAACCACAGACAATCATATACTTACGTGGGCCGTGTAGTTCGTGGGCCAATACCACCTCTAGTCATACTTGCGGGGAGGGTGTGGGCAGCTTTTTGACAAAAAAAGGTGGGAGCCGAAGCCCCCACCGAGTTAGATCTTGACGTCTCCGTCTTTGTGATTGGTGATGATCAATCGATGCGGTGACGGAGGACATTCCTGACTCTTCAGGTATTCCTTAATGATCTGGTCACGCTTTCGTGCCTCACGATTCTTGCGCTCTTCTGACCAAACCTCCCAGCGCTTGTGCATGTACTCGCGCATCTCTTGACACTCTCTGTCCCAAGAGATGTTTGCACAATCCATGCGATTTTCAAACGCATAGGTGTTGACGAGAGCCATTGTTTGCTCCTCAAACAATCGGCGGTCAAGAATCCCGTCAAAATCGTACGTGTCGATTTGATTGTCGACAAAACGATCAAGACCGTAAAGATCTTCGGGGTTGATAACCTCCTCATTAGAAGGCAATTTGAGGTGACCCTCATTGATAGCGTCTTGAACAATGTCAAGGACTTGTTCGTGGTCAATGGAGTCGGATGGCACTTCCTCAGAAAGGTTGTGCAACTTAGCGGCGAAACTGCTGAACAACTCAGCAAGAGCGATGAGAAACTTAACCATTTGTTGTTACCTCCTAGTAACACTTTATATGCAATATGGCACGCCACACGCCTATTAGATACAGATATATACTTACGTGCAGCGTGTAGATCGTGCCAGCTTTGACACTCCACCTATACTGACGGGGTGAGTGTGGGCAGCGCAGCGACAAAAAAAAAGAGGGTGCCGAAGCACCCTCTAGATTAGAAGCCTCCCCTCTCGTTGAGGTTGGCGCACATGTCACATACGTATCCAAGGCTCCTGTCCTTGGGTGTCAGCACATTCTCGCGACCGCACTGTCTGCATGGCAGGTTGCGCGGATTGCTTTCCGTTGCACGGCGCAACGATGAGACACCGGTTGGGTCTGCAAAGTCAAAGTCGCCGTCTGGGTCGTCGTCATCATAGTCGTCGTAGTCACACAGAATGATGTCGCCGTCTGGTTCAGCGTTGCCGTCCCAGTTGAAAAAGTCCGGCATAAACGGGCTGACGTCATCATTGAATAACTTAGCCCATTCTTGCAGTAACTCCTCTGATTCAGAGTCGCCACCAATGCTGTAGTAGATGCTTTCGACGTCAGAACATCCAGAGCATTCGCTGGTTGGTGTCCGGTCGCAATCATGAAAGACGCCTATCTCAAGCACAAGGCGATTGTCGACGCATGTTTCACCGTCTTCGATGTCCTCAAAATACGTTGCAAGATAGGTCTTGCACACGATAGGGACGTGCTTCATCGATGTCCAGCCAAGGCGTTCCGCTTCCATGGTGAACCATGCTTTCGCGGATGCGGTGAAGGCGTCGAAAGCCTTCTGTTGTGTCTCTGTCATAAATGTAGCCTCCTATGCTACACAATATATGCAATATGGTACGCGATGCGCCTATTACAAAGATACATATACTTACGTGGGCTTTGTAGATCGTGGGCCAATACCACCTCATCTGTACTTGCGGGGGGAGCGTGGGGTTTGGCACAAAAAAAGAGGAGGCTTTCGCCTCCCCTCTGTTAGTCGGTAACCTGCAAAACCCAAGCGTCTTTGTCAGGTTGCTTCTCAAGCAATCCTTCGACGTATTTGATTGCGTTTGTCCACTCGTCACGACCAAAGTCATGATTGTATGCGACCTGCCAAATAACGTCTTGAGACTCGCGAAGCACCTTGAGAGCCCATTCGAGACCAACCATGGTGCCGAGGTGGTTTCCGTCGACGGTGACGTCTACATTTGTGTCAGTAAACATCTCGTAGATTTCGTCAGTGGTGAGCATCAGTGGTTCAAGGTCTTGTGCCTTGATGCCGTCGTTGATGTGGTCAATGAGCATACCAATCGTCATGACGCGGTACGCTTCCGACATAAGTTTTTCCATACGATGTAGCCTCCTATGCTACACAATATATGCATTACAGCACGTCACGCACCAACTACAGATAGATATATACTTACGTGCGCGATGTAGATCGTGCGACATTGACATCACATCCATACTTGCGGGGCGGCTGTGGGGTTTGACGCACAAAAAAAGGTGGGAGCCGAAGCCCCCACCAAGTTACAAGGTAACCTTGCAACGACATCCTGGTACAGGACATCGCAACCAAGGTGTGCTCGCTTTGATGACCTTGAAGTCATCGCTTTTGTAGTTGCCCTCGCTGTTGTGACCGTACCAGTTCCATGTGTCATCGGTATAGAACCCGTGACCGGCACTGCACCGCAGGTCGCAACACGCAACGTCAAACCATGCGTCTTCATCCTGCAACCGAGCGATAACAGGATATGAATATCCGCCGCGTATATCGCAACCGTTGTGGGTCATGACTGCATACAACGTGACGTCGTCCCAATCGCACTCGCCATCTTGAATGGTGCAGTTGTAAAACAAAACTTCTTGGGAAAGGAAGCTTTCGCTGTTGTATGTGTTGTGAGCGCCTACGCTTTTTGCCATCAGGCTCTTTGTGAAGAAGTGCTCTACCACTTCGCCCCATGATGCATCAGGCATTGTTTCTGCAACCGCGTTGAGTGCATCAGTGTAATCATCATCGATGGTGAAGAATGTACACAATGCATCTACGACGTTGCGGGTGATGTCCCAACCGTATGAACGGACGTTCAAACGAAAGTCCCATTCGACATCGGCGAGTGTCAAACCTGCGTTGCGCTCAAAGTGCCGCCCATAGGCGCCGCCCGAGTCGAGAAAGTGCCGCCCGGTATCGTGTTGAATCATTGCGAGCCATTGCTCGCGGTCTGTTTTACGTTCTGCCATGATAGGCAAACCTCCGAGTGAGTATCGGTTTTCACCGTACACTTTATATGCAATACACCACGCGACGCACCTATTACAACAATATATATACTTACGTGCTGTGTGTAGATCGTGCTGATCCACTACTCTCGGCTATACTTGCGGGGTGCTGGTGGGCGTCGAATGACAAAAAAAAGAGGGCGCCGAAGCGCCCTCTGAGTTAGCAGGATTCTTTTATTATCCCGCCACGTGGACCGACTTTGATGATGAAGTCAGGATAGTCGCCGACTTCCCCGACGTAACACTCGAAGCAAGCGTCGTCGTCGAGGCATGGATACATCCGTTGGTCATCTAACCTGCGCCATAGAGCATTCTTGATTGCTGGAATACTCTTGAAGTATTCCGGTTCGCCAATGCTGTACGACGAGCCGCCAACAAAGATGCAGTGGTATCCACGCAAGTCTTTTTGACGATATATGCACTCGTTGGTTGTGTCATAGATATATGCTGGATATAACTTGTAACAACGTCCACGGTCACGGTTTATTTCCTTCACCATGGCGAGTGCATCTTTTAGAGTGTTGCACTCACCCTTCCACTCCAGCCGACCGAGCGCATTCCTGCGCTGAATAACATACCGCATGATACGTAGCCTCCTATGCTACACAATATATGCATTACACTACGCCGTACGCCTATTAGACATAGATATATACTTACGTGGCGAATGTAGATCGTGGCTAGATAACACCACACCTATACCAGCGGGGCGTGCGTGGGCGATTTTTAGCACAAAAAAAAAGAGGGCGGTCGGTGCGCCCTCTTTGTTACTACATATCGCCCTCAAACTTGGCGATGTATGTGTCCAACTCCCTAGCAAGTACAACGCATTCTTGTGTTTTGTTGGCTAACTGTTCGCGCAGTACTTTCTTTGCGTCGCGCTCTTCTTGCGCTTCTGCAATCGCTTGCCGATACAGCGACTTGTAATGAGCGCAGATGTTTCGCTCATTGTCAAGTTCTTTCTTGCACAGTTCCCATATACCGAGAGCGTTTTTATTGTCCGCCAAGAGTTTCATGATTGTATTCCAATCCTTAGCGGAGCGTGCAGTGTAGATGTCTACACTACGTTGCAATGACTCGCTGTGGTGTACCTGTTCAATGTACTTTCCACAAGCGATAACCGTGACGAGAAGCATAACGGAGCACAGGACTCCAAGAATCAAAACCAACATAATACTAAACCTTTCTTTCTACCGACACTTTATATGCAATACACCACGTCACGCGCCTATTACAAAGATATATATACTTACCTGGTGCATGTAGATCCTGGGCAGACACAATCGTACCTATACTGACGGGGTGCGAGTGGGCGATTTTTAGCACAAAAAAAAGAGGGCGGTCGGTGCGCCCTCTTATCTAACTATTTACCGCGCCTACACCAGCAGGAGCAGGTTTTGTCGTCGGCCTCTTGTCCGTAGCAGAAGCATAGGACGGAATCTTCATTCCACCCTAACTTTCTTGCTCCCTTGCAGAAGCGACAGGTTGAACGCATTGCGGCGTTGCGCTCACGTCGTATCCCCGCCTTCAAATGACGGCGCACTGGGTTTCCCCAGTGCGTTTGTACTCTCATTGGTCTCATTTATTTTTCTCCCAGATGAAGATAGCAATCCACATTGCACTGACGCAGAGTGTCACGCTGAAGTCGTTGTAAAACGACCAAGCGCAAACCATTGCGCAAGCGATGCTAACACATGTCTTGGCAACTGTTTGCCATTGTTTGAAACTCATAACTAAACCTTTCTTTCTACCGACACTTTATATGCATTACATTACGTCAAGTGCCTATTAGACATAGATATATACTTACGTGCGATATGTAGATCGCAGCAGCTCACTATTCTTGCTATACCAGCGGGGCGATAGTGGGCGATCGCGGCACAAAAAAAGAGGGCGCCAAAGCGCCCTCGACTTATTTCCCAGCGGATACCATGTCCGCTGAGTGGATTATTGCCTGCAACAGCGTTGCACGCTTGTTGTCCACTGCACAGTTTTTGGGTGTACCCCAATCACTGAAACCGTGATGCGCGAGCATTACTGCGGCGATATCGTCAATCACATGAGGTTTGAGCGATTCGCAATCCATGGTCGCATTGCATTCGACCATGTACATGACCGATTTCACAACATGACCGATTGTGAAGCTCCCGTAGGTAATCGTGTCGGTTTGAAGGTCAATGTTGTACTCCCAAACCTTGCCAAGGTCATGAAGCAATGACGCAGTCAACAGTACGTCAAAGTCGTAATCTGTGAATGATTCACCGGAACATTCCAGCATGGAAACTGCGACCTCAGCGACCTCAGCAGTATGAAGCGACAGACCATGTCTGAATGCGTGGTGATGCTTCATAGCACCGGGAGCATCGTAGAATCCGGCAGGAATACATGTGTTGACGAGTCTAACAAACCGCTTGTCGGTTATCATGTCTTTCAAAGCGGTCAAACGAGCGGCGATATCAAAGATGCAAGGTTGCATTGTAATGTCCTACATAACTAAAGGTTATATCAAACGTATAAACTTTGTTACACTTCATATGCAATACACCACGCGCCAATCCTATTACAAAGATATATATACTTACGTGCGCCATGTAGTTCGCGCCACAGTCATTACGCTACGCATACTTGCGGGGGAGTAATACGGTTCGGCACCCCCC
>JACCDT010102378.1_pt1 | contig 14201 bp, 11 predicted proteins | sample 7446291 | NCBI WGS metagenome assembly JACCDT01 (sample SAMN15323446, study PRJNA562643) | freshwater metagenome | isolation source: river surface water | place: USA:Blue River Watershed | collected 2017-08-17
AAGAAGAATGCGGATTTCAAATCACCGTGACCGAAAACTAAATCTTGATCGTACTTCGGACCATGTTGACCATTTAAATCAATATGGAAAAGCTTCTTGTGATAGAGAGCCTGTCCAATTCCGTGCACAAAGTTCAATCCCGCCATTTGTTCGTGCCCGACCTCAGGGTTAAGGCCAACCAACTCCGGATGTTCTAGTGAGTTAATAAACGCCAAAGCATGACCAATTGTGGGAAGGAAAATGTCACCACGAGGTTCATTTGGTTTTGGTTCAAGTGCAAATTTGATGTTGTAACCCTTATCGATAACAAATTGGCCAAGAACGTTAAAGGCTTCGCGCATGCGCTCAAGAGCGACAACTGGATCTTTTCCGATATCGGTTTCGGCACCTTCACGTCCACCCCAACAAACATAGGTGTGCGCACCTAGTTCGACCGCGAGTTCAATGTTGGTCATTACCTTTCTAATTGCGTAACGGCGAATATCGCGATTGTTGGAGGTGAAGGCACCATCTTTAAATACTGGATGACTAAACAAGTTAGTTGTCGCCATTGGCACCTTCATATTGTTTTCATCAAGTGCTTTTTTGAAACGAGCGATATGTCCCGCGCGCTCTGAGTCACTTGAGCCAAAAGGAATCAGATCATCATCATGAAAAGTCACACCATAGGCACCACGTTGGGCTAATTCGTTAACTGTGCGCACTGGATCCAGCGCGGCTCTGGTTGCATCTCCGAAGGGATCTCGGGCTTGCCAGCCAACGGTCCAAAGTCCAAAGGTGAATTTATCTTGGGGTGTTGGTGTTCTCATGGGGCGAGCATAGAGCTGAAGGAACTTGTTAGGCGAGAGAACCTGTCCTGCGAGACATAGTGGAATAGATGAAAGGCGCGGCTAAAGTTGAGCCGTTATGACAAAAAAGGTTCATGAGCACGAACTCGAGCATGGTTACAGCCGAGAGAATCCGGTGCGCACCCTTTGGTACCTCTATGAAGATCAAAAAACGAATCTGATTTTGGCTTTTGTTTTCTTTTCTATCAAGCACGCACCTGCGTGGGTGCTACCGCTCGCGACTGCGAACATTATTGATGTTTTGGTTTATAAACAGCCAATCGAACAACTGGTCTTCAATGCAGGATTATTGATATTTATAGTCCTACAAAATTTCCCCGTCAATCTTTTATATGTTAGATACATTGCATTTGCGATTAGAAATGTTGAGTATCGACTCCGTTCTGCGCTTGTTGAGAGAATGCAACAGCTATCAATGGGTTTTTATCTCCGAACTAACGCGGGTGCATTGCAAACAAAAGTTATTCGGGACGTCGAGAATATTGAAGGCATGGTTCGAAATGGCGCAGATGGCGGATTTGCAGCAATAAATTCTTTGCTAGGTGCAGTGGTAATTACTGCGATAAGAATTCCGGAATTTCTTCCCTTCTTCATATTTGTCGGCCCAGTAACGGCATTTGTGATTATTAAACTCAGAAAAACGATGAATGATCGTAATGAAGAGTTCCGAGGTGAAATTGAAGAGATGTCAGCTCGAGTAAATGAGATGACAACTTTGATTCCAATCACCCGCGCCCACGGTCTTGAACAAAGTGCACTACGCCAGATGCATGACTCATTTAGCAGTGTTCGTAGAGCCGGATTAAAACTCGATGCTTTCAATGCAAAATTCCAGGCTGCAGCATGGGTTATCTTTCAAATCGCCAACGTAGCCTGTCTAATAATCGCTGCCTGGTGTGCGTATTACGGCTACTTTGGAGTCAGCACAGGCGATGTCGTGCTTCTTTCAGCTTATTTTGGTCAATTAATTGGCTCCGTTATTTTGCTCTCAAGTTTGGCGCCCTACATATCTAAAGGGTTGGCATCTGTTCGTTCGCTTGGAGAAGTTTTGGAATCTCCAGATATCGAAGTGAATTCAGGTAAGAAAAAAGTTGAGAAAGTTGATGGAAACATTGAGTTCAAAGAGGTTTCTTTGATGTATCCAGGTGCATCTATTTGGGCTCTTTCACAGATAAACATGAAAGCTAGTCCTGGAAAAGTTACCGCTTTAGTCGGAGCTTCAGGTTCTGGAAAATCTACCTTCATTAATTTAGTAATCGGATTCCTCCGTCCTTCAAAGGGACAGGTGCTGCTAGATGGTCGAAACATGGCAGAGCTTGATATGCGCGAAGTGCGCAAATTTGTTTCTATGGTGCCACAGGAATCAGTCTTGTTTGACGGAACTGTTAGAGAGAATGTCACATATGGAATTTCTGATGTATCAGAGAGAAAATTCGAACAAGCACTTAGAGATGCAAATGCCTGGGAGTTTGTGAGTGCTTTGCCTGAAGGTGCCGACACAATTGTTGGTGAGCGCGGGGCAAGAATTTCTGGTGGTCAAAAGCAACGTTTAGCAATTGCGCGGGCTCTAATCAGAGATCCAAGAATTCTAATCCTTGATGAAGCCACTTCGGCCCTGGATTCTGAGTCGGAAAACTTAATTCAAAAAGCGCTAACTAAATTGATGCAGGATAGAACTACCTTTGTTGTGGCTCATCGTCTTTCAACCATTATGCGAGCTGATGAAATTATCGTTCTGGAGGAAGGGAACTTGGTAGAGCGGGGTACGCATACGGATTTATTGGCCAAAAAGGGTGTTTATTACCGTTTGTTTTCCGCACAATCTAGTTTTATAACCGCATAGGAAGGGAAGGAACAAAGCGTGTTGATTGGTAAACCATTGTCGGAGCTGCAGAAGTACCGACCAAATCTGACCAAGCGTGATGACTTTGAATCTTTTTGGAAAGAGACTTTGGCGAACCATATTGATCAAGATCCCAAGGTAACTCTGACCAAAATAGATTTTCCGGTTAATCAATTAGAGGTGTTTGATTTAACAATTGAAGGATTCAATAGAGAGCCGATTAAAGGCTGGTTCCTAACACCTAAAAATCTCGCTGCGCCGACACCCACGATGATTTCTTATGATGGATACGGCGGTGGCAGAGGCAATCCTCAAGAGTGGTTGTTTTGGCCATCTTGCGGTTATCCCACGTTGGTTATGGATACTCGCGGACAAGGTGGCGGCTATCGCCGCAGTGATACAGCTGACGGTCCATATCCGCGCGATAGCCAGGCATCTGGTTTTATGACAATGGGTGTAATGAATCCAGAGACCTATTACTACCGTAGAGTTTTTAGTGATGCTGTGGCCTTTGTTAGGGCCGCTAAACAACTTCCTAACGTTGATGCTAAAAGACTGGTGACGGTGGGCGGAAGTCAAGGTGGCGGCATTTCAATTGCGGCCACAGCTTTATCCGGTGAAGTTTTTGCAACCATGCCGGATGTGCCATTCTTGTGTCACTACACAAGAGCGGTTGAAATGGTTGATACCTATCCATATCAAGAGATTGTTAATTACTGCAAAGTTCACCGCACAAAGGTGGAGCAGGTTATGTCAACATTAAGTTATTTCGACGGCATGAACTTAGCCACTTTGGCGAATGCGCCTGCTCTGTTTAGCGTTGGTTTGCATGATCCGATATGCCCGCCAGACACTATTTATGCCGCCATAAATCATTGGAATGGCCCGGTTGATGTTCAGGTTTGGGAGTTCAATACCCACGAAGGCGGCGGCACTGATAATCAATTGATTCAAGCGGAGTGGATTAGAAATAAGTTAGCGCAGGCCAAATAATGAGAGATCACTTAGGTTACGGGTTCAACGCCCAATGGGCTTATTCAACTGAATGGATTCCAGAACCAAAACCAGCTGACACTCGTATGTTGGATTTCATGGCTAAGTACGATTTCAATTTCTTACGTTTACCGCTTGATTATCGTTACTGGATGCCGGATATAACTAAATCCCCACGAGAAAGTTTTTTAAGAGTCCTCGATCAGTATGTGCATGAATCAATCTCCAGGGGAATCCATATAAGCATTAACCTGCATCGAGCTCCGGGTTACTGCATTAATGGTTGGGAGAAAGAAGCAACTAATTTATGGATTGATGAACTTCCGCAGCAAGCATTTGAAATTCTTTGGACTACTTTGGCGACAAAGTACAAAGGTATTTATCAAGATGAGATGAGTTTTGATTTAGTTAATGAGCCACCTGATATCGGTCAAAGAGGATTCACTAGAGATATTCACCAAAAAGTAATCAGACGAATTACAAATGCAATTCATGCAATTGACCCAGAACGCATTGTTGTTATAAATGGCTTGGCAGGTGGTCATTTGGCCATGCCGGAGTTAGCTGATTTGAATGTGGTTCATAGTGGACGCGGATATCAACCGATGTTGGTTTCGCATTACAAAGCGGAATGGTGGGATGGAAGCATAGGGATGCCAGTTCCAACCTACCCTTGCGAATACAACGGACAATGGTGGGATTACGATGCTTTGTGGGAGTTTTATGCACCCTGGCGTGAAGTTCAAGCTAAAGGCCGACCTGTTCACATAGGCGAGTTCGGTTGTTACAAATACACCGACAATGATGTTGCGCTTCGTTGGTTCAAAGATCTATTTGATATTTATAAGAAGTCAGGCTGGGGTTATTCACTTTGGGAGTTTGATGGCAACTTTGGAATTGCTAATCACAACCGCCCCGGTGTGAAATATGAGAACTTCGAGGGTTTAAATATCGATAGAGGGTTATTGGACTTAATGTTGGAAAGCCGCGTTTCCTAAATCTGTCTCATGGGACAAGAAGGTTCTGCTTGACATTGTTTTAGGAAGCAACAAAACTCATCCATCATGAATCGCAAGAGAGTCATAGTCCCCTTGGTATTGGCCACCATTGTTTCAATAGCTTATTTCAGTGGTGGTCCCAGAGTGCCGATGGATAATGATTCAACCTCTGATTTAGCGCTCGCCGAAAAGGCAAAAGAAGAAGAGGTTAATGAAGTTGAAGGTGGTTTTGGCTCTGACATAACTCTGGCTAATGGCGCAGTGGTAAATATTTCAGATCCAATAGAGTGGAAACCAAAAGATGCCGCAGCTTTGGGTGTTGAAGGACGTCCCCAAATATTGACCGTTAAATTCACCAATAATGGCAGCGCGGATTTTGATATCAGTTATTTTGCGATTATCGAATCAACATTTGCCAGCGACTTGTCATCCGCATGTGTTGATGTTTTTGAATTGGACTCAGGGGTAAAAGGTTTGCCTGAAGACCCAGTCGTTAAGGCGGGGCAAAGCTTGGAATTCCAATGGGCGATCGTTTGTCCGGCCCCTAAAGATGATGAGCTCACGCTTACTTTTAGCTTGAGCGAGTCCGACGTTGTCACTCTTAAATCAACTGTTAAGTAATACCAGCCTTCTTTTGCGCTGATTTGTCCAATAAGACAGTGAAATCGTTATAGAGATAATTCGGCTAAGTACCTTGACAACGCTGTCATACAGCGGAAATCTCTCCTCCAGCGCAGCGATAGGCGCTTGCGTGTTTATATAAGGAGTAAATAGGTGAAGCGTTTAGGAGCAATAGCAGTAGCTGTTGCCATGGCGGCCAGCGCGCTTATCAGCGCCCCGGCTAACGCTGCAGCGAAGCAGACATTGACCATCTGGGCAACTGGTGGCGATTCTGATGCAGCTGTATTGGCAGAAGCAGGCAAACTCTTCATGGCGAAGAATCCAAATGTAACCGTGAAAGTTGAAGCAATTTCATGGGGCGATGGATTCGCCAAAGTTCTAGCTGCAGCAGCTGCACAGAAGGGCCCAGATATTTTTACTGGCGGTCTTTCATGGGGTATTTCTGCAGGAAATAAGGGAGCACTAGCAGATCTACGTTCTCTATCAGTTGTAAGCAAAGTGCAACCACTGGTTGCACCACAAATCTTTAAAGCACTTGTCGGTTACAAGAGCAGCAAGGTTTATGCAGTTCCTTACGACCTAACTTTGATGATGATGTTCTATGACAAGACAACTCTTTCAAAAGCTGGCGTAACCTCTGCACCAAAGACAGTTGCTGAATTCAATGCTGCAGCTGCAAAGCTAAAAGCTGATGGCGTTAAAGTTCCGGTCTATAACGAGTGGGGCAATGGCGACTGGCTTGGATTCTTCTCATGGCTATATTCCATGGGCGGATCTCTATATGACTCAAAGTGCAAAGTTTCTATCAACAATGCAAAGGGCATCGCAGCTCTAGAGCAGTACAAGAAGCTTTACACCGATTACGGCGCACTAAAGCCTGGTGTAGCTGATTGGTCAATGAATGACAACATCAAGAAGGGTAATTACGGAATTGGATTCTCTGGAAACTTCCAGGCCAGCTCTTATTACACCTATTACAAGGATTACAAGAACTGGACCGCAGCACCAGTACCTGCTGCACCTGGTTCAAAGAGCGTTGCCTTCATTGGCGGCCGTGGAATTTCAGTCATGAACTACATCCCACGTCCAAAGCAAATCCTTGCTGGTAAGTTCATCATGTCCCTCTATCAAGAGGATGTTGTTAAGGCAATGAACGTTGTCGGAGCAGCGCAAAACGCAATCTTCCTTTCACCAGTTGTGAAGTTCGCAGACACAATCTCTGCTTACCCAGCTGATGTTTTGACGACCATCAAGAGCCAGCTTGCTGATGCTCAAGGTCCACCAAACTGCAATGGTTGGGAAGATGCTCAGAGCGATGTAACAAACGCTCTGACCAAATACCTATTTGGTTCAGCTTCAGCCAAGGCGGCTCTTGATGAGGCTGCTGCGGCAATGAAAGCAAAGGCTTAACGCGCCGAGGTATGTAAATAGCTGATTCTCGAGGGGGATCGCTAAGACAGTGATGGAGGGGTTAACGCCCCTCCATCACTTTCATAAAAGCAACAAAGTAATTTTCAAAACTAACAAAACTAACAAAAGGACGGCTGAAAATTAGTTCACAAATGTTTGCGGACTCAAAGCAGTACGCTCCTAAAGAACGGACCGGCTTCAGAAAATTCAGTGAGGCTGGATTATCAACTTACTTAATGCTTGCTCCTTTTGCATTACTTTTTATAGTTTTTGCAATTTATCCCGTACTTGCAAGCTTGCGTCTATCTTTTATGCGCTACAACGCAATATGTAATCCAGATCAATCTCCATGTGGTTCAGTTGGGTTTGGAAATTATCAATATTTAATAATGGAAGATACTAGATTCCACAAAGCACTCTTGAATACATCCCTTTACGTAGTTGGCTCAGTAATTATGGGAATGATCGCCTCTTTAGCTTTGGCTCTTGCATTGCAGGAAGACACTAGGTCAAATCGAATTCTACGTGTGGTTTTCTTCCTACCATCGGTTACCTCTGGAATAGCAATTGTTTTGGTTTGGGGATGGGTATTCCGCGGCGATGATGTTGGTTTACTAAACGCAATTCTGAATTTCATTGGATTACCCACGGTTGAGTGGCTTGCAACACCCAAACTTGCGATACCAATTCTAATTTTTATGGCAATGTGGGGCGGAGCAGGTTTTGGAATGGTGTTATTCCTGGCCGGCTTAAACTCCATCCCGGCTATGTATTACGAAGCAGCGGTAATTGATGGCGCGGGGCCCAAGGAGAGATTCCGTTACATAACGCTGCCTCTTTTGCGACCAGTGATGGTCTATGTAGGAATTACCGGGACCATCGGAGCTTTTCAGATATTTGAAGGTGTTTATCTGCTATTTCCAACTTCGGTTGGCTCAATCGGAGGCTTCAAAGATATGGCGCTGATGATCGTGCCTTATCTATATGACATGGGCTTTAACAAATTCCGACTCGGCTATGCCTCAGCAATAGCCTGGATACTCTTTGGAATTATCTTCGCAATTTCAATGATAAATTTGAAATTAACCCGCTCGTTGGAGGATTTGCGATGAGCATCATCCAACTAACCAAGAAACAGCAAAAGAAACAGCAAAAGGACTTGGATCGCGCCATGGAGCGTGGCGGAAATTTCACAAATCCATTTGAGAAAAAATCCCAGAAGAAATGGCGCAGAGTTCCACTATATCTATTAACGATAGTGATGATTGCTCCTTATTACTGGATGATAACTTCTTCATTCAAGTCAGTAAAAGAGCTGCAAGAGGTACCACCTACGGTGTACCCAAAAAATTGGATTCTTGGCAATTATTACGATAAAAATTTTGATCCCAAACAGTTTCAACAAGATGTCATGCAGGGTCTCTTCCAGCGTTATCCTGATATTGAGTTTGGTTTCTTTAGATTTATGTTTAACAGCGTTTTCGTCAATATTAGCATCACTATATTGACGCTTTTCATCGGATCTCTAGCAGCGTATGTTGTATCTAAACATCGATTCCGTGGCAAGCGTGCGATTTACCTAACAATCATTGGTTCCATGATGATTCCTTGGCAAGTCGGACTGATTCCAGGATTCTTACTTGTTGATGATTTGGGCTGGCTAAATACTTATTGGGCTTACATAATTCCAGCTTTGCCAAAAGCATTTATTGTCTTTTTCTTGGTGCAATATCTCAGCAGCATTCCTGATGAATTAATCGAAGCAGCCCGCATTGATGGCGCACGAGAATTCACGATTTATTGGCGTATCGTATTACCGCTATTAAAGCCGGCTTTAGTTGCGATGATGATTTTTACCGCAATTGGAGAGTGGAACAACTTCCTGTGGCCATTGATTATTGTGCAAACACAGGACATGGCGAATTTGCCGGTGGCACTTGCTTTCTTGAGAAATGCCGGCGCCGGAAACATTGGCACTCAAGGCGTAATCATGGCCGCTTCATTGATTACCTCGATACCAACAATCACACTCTTTTTCTTGACCCAAAAGCACTTCATTCGCGGTATTGCTCTCTCAGGATTGAAGTGAGATGAGGAGGATGTTGGCAACTTTAATAAGTGGAGGACTCCTACTAGGCGTAGTCCCATCGGTAAAGGCTGCAGACATTTCATGGGTAATTCGCAATCAAGGTGGAAAATCGGCTGCAGTTGAATTGGCGGCACTTAATTTACCGAGTGGTGAAAACCCTTTTGATCCTGGCTATGCCGATGTAATTGCGACCGTAACTCAGCCTGATGGAAGTAATTTTGAAATTCCCATGTTTTGGTATCAAAGTTATGAACCAGTTTCCTCCTACAACCAGTTATCAACGAGAAAAGTAGGAGAACCAGAGTGGAGATTGAAGTTTCGTCCCACTCAATTAGGTGAGTACAAAGTAGCAATAAAAGCTAGAATCAACGGAGCATCTATATCTGTTCCAAATACCAGTTACACAGTAAAAGAGTTAGCTCCAGAGCAGGTAAAGATTGAAGGTCGTAATTTTGTAAGAGGTAAAGAGATTTTTATTCCTTTTGCTTACAACATAGCTTGGGCAAATCGATATGAAGAAATTACAAAGTATGAAAGATGGTTTAAAGCTGCTTCGGCAAACGGTATTAATGTCGCGCGAGTTTGGATGGCTTCCTGGTCTCTCGGTATTGAATGGAATGACACCGGTCTTGGCGATTACACAAAACGTTTAGATCGTGCCTGGGCACTAGATCAAGTCTTTAGAATTGCCGCAAAATATGGCATCGGCATTGATTTAGTTCTAATAAATCACGGCGCATTTAGCGAGTCCACTAACCCTGAATGGTTTGCAAACCCTTACAACTCACAAAATGGTGGACCAATTTCAAATCCAGGTGAGTTTGCGACAAATGAAACCGCCCGCAAGTTCTGGGAACAACGCCTGCGCTATATCACCGCACGTTGGGCAGCGGAACCGTCTATGTTTACTTGGGAGTGGTGGAATGAAGTAAATTTCACGCCAATTTCGGGGCAAATTCTTACCGATTGGATTAGATGGTCTAATTCCCTGTTGAAGAGATGGGATCCATACAAAACTATAACCACAACCTCATGGGGTTCTGGCGCGAGTTTGCAGGATTGGTCGGTAGTTGATTACGCAGTAACCCATGTTTACGATGATAAAGATCCGATTAAAACTCTTTCTGCTCAGGCCTCTGCCTTGCGAGCTGCGGTACCAGATAAACCAATTCTGGTTGGTGAAATGGGATCAGGAACCGTTACAGAAGATCCATTCACAGATCCTTACGGACTTCATCTACACAATGCACATTGGGCTGCGACCTTTGTTGGTTTTGGCGCGCCGGCATCATACTGGTGGTGGGATACCTATGTTGATCCATTGAATCTTTGGTCACTCACCAAAGGGCTTTCAATTTTGCTTAAAGGTACAAATCCAGTTGAGATGAAGCAAACCCAAATCTCAACCCTTAAATCTACTTCAACACTATTATTAAGTGATGAAAAAACTGTTTTGGGATGGATTCGCCACAATGATTACGATAGAAGTGCAAAAGCGAGATTACTTTTAGAAGCAGCAATCAAATCTCTAAAGACTAAGAAGCCACCACAAACCAAGTTTCCAGACCCAAAATCTAAAGGCGGGAAGGTAGTAATTCCCGTTGAAGCAGAAGGTAATTACAGCATTTTGGTCATGAATACCAAGAGTGGTAAAACCCTAAAGAGCTACGAGATTGCTTCACAGGCAAAGAAATTAACCTTTTCTTTGCCTGGATTCACTGGCGACATCGCTTTTAAAGCGGTGCGAAAGGTAGGGTGAGGTACGTGGCGAAGGAAATTCTGGAACCTGTTGCGCACCCGACACTGGCAGATGTTGCAGCTATTGCTGGAGTTAGCATCAAAACCGCTTCGCGAGTGCTAAACGACTCGGTAAATGTTGCACCTGATACCGCAGAAAAGGTAAGAAAAGCAGCGTCATTAGTAGGTTATCGCTCAAATCGCATCGCCCGCGAATTGAGAGGCGGGGCGCTGAGTAATTTAATTGGAATGGTTATTTCAGACCTTGCAAACCCTTTCTATGCAGGTTTGGCGGCGGGTGCAGAAAAGAGATTATCGGAAGCGGGACTCGACCTAATAATCGCAACCGCACGTGATGATGCCGAGCGCGAAAGACAGTTAATGGAATCTCTTCTTGAGAGACGTGTTCGCGGATTAGTTGTAGTTCCTTCTGGTGAGGATTATTCATACTTACATATTGAAAGAAAACGGGGATATTCATTTGTCTTTGTTGATCGACCAGCTGCGTATTTGGATGCGGATACCGTTTTGGTTGATAATCAAGGTGGCATCGCAGTTTGTCTCGATGAATTATTAAGAGCAAAATGTAAGAAGATTGCAATCATTGCCGATACATTAAATATTTGGACTGCATCTGAACGTATTGAAGGGTTCAAGAGAGCTTGCTTATCGCGTGGTGTAGATCAAAAAGATGTTCATATTGTGACGGGTATTCACACTACAGAAGAAGCTAAAGCTGCCACCCATAGTTTGTTGGGTTCAACCTCTCGAATTGATGGAATTATCGCAACGAATGACCTAATTGCCATGGGTGTCGGCGAGGTGCTACATCAAGAAGGAAGTCCAATAAAAGTAGTCAGCTTTGATGATTTTGCTAGTGCAGAAATGTTTGGAATTAAATCTTTAGATCATGATCCACAACGCTTAGGTCGACTTGCTGCCGAAGTATTGCTCAAGCGAATTGAAAACCCAACTGATAGTAAATATATAACTGAAGTTATGAAATTAGATTTGCAGGAGAAAAGCATTCATACCCATAAGGCCGCGGCAAATGGCTAAAGTCGCACTGGCTGTCGATATTGGGGCCACAAAAGTAGCTCTGGCGTTGGTCGATCGTGATTTTGCTGTCCATGGAAAAAAAGAGTTAATAATTGGAAATTCAACCTCCGAGTCACTTTGGGGTTCGATTGCAGAGAACGCCACTCAGATGATTTCTGGCTTAAACGGCAATCTTTTAGGTGTTGGAATTGGGTCGGCTGGTCCCTTACATCTAGAGGCAGGCGCAATCAGTCCCGTTAATATTCCGATTTGGCGAAATTATCCAATAGTTCAAAAGTTTAGATCTTTATCAGGTCATCAAAACGTTGTCTTGCACGGAGATGCGATGGCTTTGGCTCATGCCGAACATGTACTTGGTGCAGGTCGGGGCTCGGAGAATATGTTGGGAATGGTTGTCTCAACTGGAGTCGGTGGTGGATTAATTATTGAAAACAAAGTTTTCACCGGTGATACGGGGAATGCTAGCTTCATCGGACATCAGACAATTAACTTTGATGGCGAACTGTGCGCCTGTGGTCGCAATGGATGTGTTGAAGTTTATGCCAGTGGTCCACGCATGGTGGCAATTGCCAAAACCCGAGGCTGGAGTAACGGTGACTCCTTCGTGGATCTTGCCGCAGACGCCAGAAAAGGAAACCAAGTTGCGCTGCAGGTAATAGATGAAGGAGCAAGAGCTTTAGCGATTGGAATCATTAACACTTTGGGAAATTTAGATATCACTACCGTTGTAGTTGGTGGTGGTGTTAGTCAAGCAGGAGATATTTACTGGGAGCCGCTAAGAAAGCATGTTAAGAATGAATCTAGATACAGCGGTTTCTTAAGTGACATTGTGTTACGACCAGCAGAGTTAAATCGTGATGCGGGGCTAATTGGCGCCGCATTAGGTGTTCTTGATAGCAATTCAGTTCTAATCTAAAAACTACGGAAAGGCACACAGTGACACTGGAAAAATCTGAACGCCCATGGGGTCGATACGAGGTATTGCAGGAATCAGAGACCCACAAAGTTAAATGTATTTGGGTGAACCCAGGTAAGCGCCTTTCTTATCAACGCCATCAAAAGCGCGCAGAACACTGGTTTATCGTGGCTGGAACCGCTGAGGTCACCATCGATGGCCAGATTCGCAAGGTAGGCGCTGGAGATACGGTTGATTTTGCAATTGGCGTGCTACATCGCATTCATAATATTGGTGAGACCGAAGTTATATTTGTTGAGGTTCAAACTGGAACCTATTTTGGCGAAGATGACATTGAACGTGTCGAAGATGATTTTGGTCGCTAAACATGACAACAAATATCACCGATGTATTAAATGCAAAATGGCGTGTTAAGTTAACGCCTCGCCCAGATGCTTGGCAGGTTTCTCCAGTTAAAGATGGGCACAATGCCTGGCGCAACGATCCTGGCGCGATTAGGCCTTTTCCGGTTCCAGAAGAGATAGATGCATCGGTACCAGGCTGTTTACATACCGATCTAATTGCCGCCGGAGTAATTAAAGACATTTCGATTGATGGTAAAGAACAAGATCAATTCTGGATTTGGAAAACAGACTCAGAGTATTTCACCACTATTAAACAAGATGCTCGAGCTGGCAATAAGACCTTGGTTTTTCATGGACTCGACACTATTTGTAAAGTTCTCATAAATGGAGTTCTAAAGCTAGAAGCAAAAAACATGCATCGCTCGTATCGAATTGATATAACCGATGAGTTGACTAAGGGTGATGTTGAAATTCGAGTTACTTTCAAGGCCCCGTTAACTGATGCTGAAGATGAGATTGCAAAGGTCGGAAATTTCTACGCCCGTCCTTATGAGATGCCATATAACTATCAAAGAAAGATGGCCTGTTCTTATGGTTGGGATTGGGGTCCCATTACTGTTTCATCTGGAATTTGGAAAAAAGTTGAACTTCAGCTTTGGAAGGATTCCTATCTAAAGGATGTCTCAATTACTACTACGGTGGAAAATGCGGTCCCGGCAATCAATTATCAAGTTCGAATTGGCGGCAGTTATAAAGGAAAAACCCTTAAAGTTGAGCTTAAAGATGCAAACGGTGCGCTGATATATGCTGAAAATACGGCTCTCATAAGTAACCATGTCAGAGTAATTCGTGACGTGCCTCAAGCTGAACTATGGCAGCCTCGTGGGCGCGGAGAACAGAAACTTTATACAACCACCTTCGAGCTGCTTGATGAAGATAACCAGGTTGTTGAAGCCAAGACAAAGCGAATCGGTTTTCGCAAAGTCGAACTTGACACATCTTTAATCGCAAAAGAAGTGTCGGGCAAAGACGCTAAACACATGTTTGCAATTAAAGTCAATGGCGAAAGATTATGGATTCGAGGAGCAAATTGGATTCCCGATGATCCATTCCCAACCCGTGTGACAAAAGATCGTTATCGCCAACGTATAAATGACATGCTAGAGGTCAACATAAATGGAATCCGTGTTTGGGGTGGCGGACTCTACGAATCAGATGACTTTTATGATTTATGCGATGAAGAAGGAATTGTTGTTTGGCAAGATTTCTTGTTTGCCTGCGCTGCTTATCCGGAAACCCCTGAAATGTTTGCTGAGGTTGAAGCTGAAGTAGATGAAAATGTA
>JACCDT010985012.1_pt1 | contig 14197 bp, 12 predicted proteins | sample 7446291 | NCBI WGS metagenome assembly JACCDT01 (sample SAMN15323446, study PRJNA562643) | freshwater metagenome | isolation source: river surface water | place: USA:Blue River Watershed | collected 2017-08-17
GGCCGACAGCGGCGCTGCCGGATCGGCCGATCCGGCGGCCCCATGATCGCCGAGCGTTTTGCCGGCCTGCGCGCCGAGCTGGCCTTCATCGCAAACTGGGTCGCACCCGGCTCGCGCGTGCTCGACCTCGGTTGCGGCGATGGCGCGATGCTCGAATACCTGCAAGTCGAAAAGCGCTGCAGCGGCTATGGCGTCGAGATCGACGATGCGAAGATCCCGCGCTGCGTGCAGCGCGGCGTGTCGGTGATACAGCAAGATCTCGAAGCCGGACTGGCGATGTTTGCCGACGATGCGTTCGATACCGTGCTGTGCCTGTCGGCGCTGCAGATGATGAAGAATGTCGAGGGCGTGCTGCGCGACATCGCGCGCGTCGGCCGCGAAGCCATCGTGTCTTTCCCGAACTTCGCGCACTGGCCGCATCGGCTGTCGCTGCTGACCGGGCGCATGCCGGTGTCCGAAAGCCTGCCGTATGCGTGGTATGACACGCCCAACCTGCGCTGCGCCACCATTCGCGATTTCGAAGAGCTGGCCGCCGAAGTCGGGCTCGACGTGATCGAGTGCGTCGCGCTCAGCGACAACGGTCAACCGGTTTCGTTCCTGCCGAACTGGCGCGGAAGTCTTGCGGTATTCCGGCTCCGGAAAAAGTGAGTGCCGGCGCATGCTGCAGGCCGGATGAGCGCCGCGCCGGCTGCGCGCACTGATTCGACATCTTCTTTGCCCTTACCGTAGCCTGCCTGCCGAATGTCATCCGAGAACGCAAACACCCACGACACCGCGGATTCCGCCACCAGCGCTGCACCAGCGCGCGGCTGGCGCCATTACTTCAGCCGCAAGATGATGATCTGCGTGATGCTCGGCTTCACGTCCGGGCTGCCGCTGTTCATGCTGTACAACCTGCTGTCGGCATGGCTGAAGGCCGAGAACGTGGATCTGAAGTCCATCGGCCTGTTTGCGCTGGTGGGTTTCCCGTATACGTGGAAGTTCGTGTGGTCGCCATTGATGGACCGCTTCCATTTTCCGCTGCTGGGCCGGCGCCGTGGCTGGATGTTCATCACGCAGCTCGCGCTGCTGGCGGCGATCGGCAGCTTCGGTTTCTATTCACCGCAAGACGAGCTGACGGCGATTGTCGTGCTGGCCGGGCTGGTGGCTTTTTTGTCGGCCAGCCAGGACATCGTGATCGATGCGTACCGGCGTGAGCTGCTGAATGAACAAGAGCAGGGTTCGGGCACCGCGCTGTTCGTCAACGCCTACAAGCTGTCGACCCTGGTGCCGGGCTCACTGTCGTTGATCCTGTCCGACTTCATGAGCTGGCAGCTGGTGTTCGCGATCACCGGCCTGTTCATGGTGCCCGGCATGATCACGACGATGATGATTGCCGAGCCCAAGATCTACGGTACGCCACCACGCACGCTGCGCGAAGCGGTGGTCGAACCCTTCCGCGAATTCATCCAGCGCAGCGGCTGGTCGCATGCGCTGCTGATTCTCGCATTCATCTTCCTGTACAAGCTCGGCGATTCGATGGCCACCGCGCTGGCGACGCCGTTCTACATGGAGCTGGGTTACACGCGCACGCAGATCGGGCTGGTCGCGAAGAATGCAGGGCTGTGGGCCAGCCTCGCCGGTGGCATCCTTGGTGCGGTGTGGCTGGAGAAGACCGGCGTCAATCGCGGGCTGTGGGTCTTCGGTGTGCTGCAGGCAGTGGCGATTCTCGGTTTTGCGCTGCTTGCGCAAACCGGCATTGGTGCGGCACCGGGTACCGAGCCCGACACGGTGCTGCTCGGACTGGTGATCGGCCTCGAAGCATTTGCAGTTGGCCTCGGTACCGCCGCATTCACCGGCTATATCGCGACCACCACGGACCAGCGCTACACGGCCACGCAATTCGCGTTGTTCACCAGCCTGGCGGCGGTGCCGCGTACCTTCTTCAACGCGATCACCGGCTTCATCGTCGCGCAGACCGGCTGGTTCATGTTCTTTCTGATCTGTTTCGCACTGGCGATTCCCGGCATGTTGCTCTTGCCGAAAATCGCGCCATGGAATGCGAAGCCGAAAGCGGAACCGGAAAACGCGAACGCCTGACCGGACTGCCAGCAGATGCTGGCACCCATCTTTGACCACCATCGCTGTCAGCGGCCAGCGCCTTTACGGCACCCGCGTCCCTCGCCTGTGCCGTGATTGCCCAGGTTATGCCGGCTGCCCGCGCAGCCGGCGATTCATGCGCCGCAGCCACTCCTGCGCATCATCGATGAAGGTATAGACCGCCGGCACCACCAGCAATGACAGCAGCGTCGATGTAATCAGGCCGCCGATCACGGCCACGGCCATCGGCGAGCGGAAGCTGGGGTCGGCGCCGAAGCCCAGTGCCAGCGGCATCATGCCGGCACCCATGGCAATCGTCGTCATCACGATCGGCCGGCTGCGCTTGTGACAGGCATCGACCAGTGCATCGAAGCGACCCATGCCGGCACGACGTGCAAGGATTGCGTAATCGACCAGCAGGATCGAGTTCTTCGTCACGATACCCATCAGCATGATCAAGCCGATCATCGATGGCATCGACAAGGCCTTCTGCGCGACCAGCAAGCCGACAAAGGCACCGCCGATCGACAGCGGCAGCGCCGCCAGAATGGTCAGCGGCTGCATGAAGTCGTGGAACAGCAAGACCAGCACGCCATAGATGCACAGCACGCCGATCAGCATCGCGATGCCGAAGCTCTCGAACAGTGCCTGCATTTCCTGCGCATCGCCCAGCTCGGCAATCTTCACCGACGGCGGCAGGTTCTTCAGTGATGGCAACGCGCGGGCCTCGTCATTCACCTCGCCCAACGAGCGGCTGCCCAGCTCCACTTCCAGCGTCACATTGCGGCTGCGATTGAGCCGGTCGATCTGCGCCGGGCCGCTGTCCATCGCGACGGTAGCGACATTGCCAAGCATGACCGGGCCGTTCCGACCGGGCACCATCAGCCGCTCGATCGCAGACAGATCTGCGCGCACCGCATCCGGCAGCTTCACGCGTATCGGCACCTGACGCTCAGACAGGTTCAGCTTCGGCAGGTTGATGTCATAGTCGCCGGCAGTGGCCACGCGCACCGTCTCGGCGATGCTGCTGGTCGTCACGCCGAGATCCGCCGCCCGCGCCGGGTCAGGGCGCACGATGATCTCGGGTCGTACCAGCGAGGCGCTGGAATTCACATTGCCGATGCCCTGCAGCGTGCGCAGCTCGCGCTCGGCGGCGCGTGCCGCTTCGTTCAGCGCGACCGGGTCTTCACTGCGCAATACCAGCTGCATCTTCACGCCGGTATCGGGCGGGCCGACCGTGAAGCGCGCGCCGGCGATGCCGGCCAGCTTGTCGCGCAGCTGGGTCTCGATTTGTTGCAGCGATTCCTTGCGCTCATTGCGATGGACGACATTCAGCGTCAGCACCGCGCGCCGTGCTTCGGCTGCTGCGCCGGGCGCAAACGCATCACCGCTGGAGCCGCCACCCACCGAGTTGAAGATGCTGGTGACCCCCTTCACTTCCATCGCCGCCAGCCGGGCCTGCTCGGCGGCAGCGCGCGTCTCGGCCAGCGTGCTGCCCGGCGGCAGCTCGACCGTGATCTGCGTCTGGCCACGGTCGGCCGGCGGCACGAAGCCGGTCGGCAGCAGCGGCACCAGCATCAGCGAGCCGATGAAGAACAACGCCGAGCCGATCGCGGTCACGACGCGGTGGCGCAGGCACCAGTGCATCACATGCAGGTAAGTGCGCATCAGCCAGCCATCGGACGCCTGCACATGCTTGCTAGGCTTGAGCAGGTAAGCCGACATCATCGGCGTCAACAAGCGCGCGACCACCAGCGAGGACATCACCGCAATCGCCGCCGTCCAGCCGAACTGCTTGAAGAACAGCCCCGGCACGCCGCCCATGAAGGCGGTCGGCAGGAATACCGCAACCAGTGCAAATGTGGTCGCGATCACCGCCATCCCGATTTCATCGGCCGCTTCCAGTGCCGCCTGCATCGGCGTCTTGCCCATCTGCAGGTGGCGTGCAATGTTCTCGATCTCGACGATTGCATCATCGACCAGTACGCCGACCACCAACGCCAGCGACAGCAGCGTCACGGTGTTGATCGTGTAACCGAACCAGGACAGCGCGAGAAAGGTCGGGATCACCGACAGCGGCAGCGCGGATGCCGCGACCAGCGTCGCGCGCCAGTCGCGCAGGAACCACAGCACCACCAGCACCGCCAGCAGCGCGCCTTCATACAGCAAGGCCATCGAGCCTTCGTAGTTCTCCTCGATCAGCGCCGCATTGTCGATCACCTGCGCGATCTGCAGCTGCGGATGCGCCTGCTGCAGTTCTTTCACCGCGTCGCGCACGCCATCGGCCACCATCACTTCGCCATAGCCCTTGGTGCGAGCGATTTCGAAACCCACCACCGGCTTGCCATCTTGCGTCGCTTCCGAACGCGGCTCGGCGACGGTATCACTGACCTCGGCAATCTGATCCAGCCGTACACGGCGGCCATCCGCCAGCGGAATTTCCAGCAAGGCCAGTTCGCCGGCCGTCTTCACGGTCGCGATGGTGCGCACCGATTGCTCGGCGCCCGATACATCGCCGCGCCCGCCCGGCGCTTCCTGCTGTACTTGTCGCAAGCGGCGCGATACATCGATCGCGGTCACCTGCAGCGCGGCCATGCGGTCGGCATCTAGTTCGATCCGCACCTCGCGCGTCGCACCGCCGATGCGCTTCACCGCACCGACACCCTTCACCGACAGCAGCCGTTTGGTCACCGTGTTGTCGATGAACCATGAAATCTCCTGCAAGTCGGGTGCACTGCTCGACGTGGACGCCGATGTCGATGCCGACGTCGATGTCGCCCCAGTCTTGCCGACTCCCGCATTAGCCGCTGTCACGCTGAAGGTCAGGATCGGCCGACCGGCCGTCGATACCTTGGTTACCGACGGATCGCGCAGGTCGGCCGGCAGGTCGGCGCGGACGCGCGCGACCGCATCGCGTACATCGTTCACGGCGTCCGACAGATTCTTTTCGAGGATGAACTCGACCGTCACCGTCACCTGGCCATCGAGCACCTTCGTGTAGATGTTCTTCACGCCCTGCAGGCTGGCGGCCGAATCCTCGATCTTGCGCGCGACTTCGGTCTCCAGCTGCGCCGGTGCCGCGCCGGGCAGCGACGCGACCACGTTCACGATAGGCAGCTCGATATCGGGAAAGTCCTGTACCGCATTCGAGCGAAAGGCCAGCAGGCCGGCCAGTGTCAGCAGCGCGAACAGCAGGATCGCCGGGACAGGATTGCGGATCGACAGTGCGGAAAAATTCACGGCCGCTCCTTATTTCGAACCAGCCGCTTTGGTCGCAGCGATGCGCACCAGGTCGCCGTCATTCAAGAAACCGGCGCCGGCCACCACCAGCTCCGAGTCCAGCGTGATGCCATCCGTGATTTCCACCCGGTCCTTCAGGTAGCGACCGGTCTTCACCTTCAGCTGCGCCACGCGACCATCCGGGTTCAGGCGGAATACGTAGCTGAAGCCATCGCGCACCACCACCGCCTGCTGCGGCACGGTCACGCCATTGCCGCTGCCGAGCGCGAACTCGCCGCGCGCAAACATGCCCGCCTTCGCCGGTGCATCACCGGCCGCGGCCGGCGCCAGGTCCACATACACCAGTGCCGAGCGGTTTTGCGGGTTTACGGTCGGGCCGATCATGCGCACCTTGCCCTGCAGCGTGGTGCCATTCGCCGCCTGCAGCGTGACGGCCGTACCGGGCTTGATGCGCGCCAGCTCCGACGCCATCACTTCGGCGCGCCATTCGAGCCGGCCCTTGCGGATCATGCGGAACAGTTCGGTGCCATTCGCGACCACGGCGCCGACTGTCGCCGTGCGGGCGGAGATCACGCCGTCGTCCGGCGCCAGCAGTTGCGTGAACTTCAGGCGCAGCTTTTGCGCGGCCAGCGCGGCGTCAGCTGCGGCGACACGCGCCTTCGCGGTTTGCTCGGCGGTCTGGTACTGGTTGATCTGCTGTGTGCTCAGCGCACCGGTGTTGGCCAGCGTGCGCGCGCGCTCTGCATTCGACGCTGCCTCGGCCAGCGTCGCTTGCGCTTCCAGCAGCGATGCCTTGGCCTGCGCCAGATCGGCTTGCACGGTGTCGTCCGAGAAGCGCGCCAGCAACTGGCCGGCACGCACCTTGTCGCCGACATTCACCAGCACCTCGGTCAGCCGCAGCCCGTTCGCCTCGCTGCCGATGCTCGCTTCCTGCCAGGCCGCGATGTCGCCATTCGCAGCCAGCAGCTGCGGTAATTGCGCCAGTTGCGGCCGCGCGGTGGTGACGGTCAGCACCGGTTTTGCAGTCGACGTTGCGGTTGCAGGCTTGTCGGTCGCGGCGGTGCCCGCACGTGGCAGCAGCCAGCTGGCGGCGAGCACGAGGCCGACAGTGGCAACGGTGGCGATCGCAGGACGACTGAGTGTGGGCAATTTCATCGTAAGGATTTCCGGGCGAAGTGACGGAGGTTCGGAAGTGACGGAGATGCGTTTCAATTGCCGCTGTGCTCAGCGGCCGGGCTGCGAGTGCTGTCTGCCGCAGCCTGCGCATCGGCGCCGGATGGCGCGCGCCAGCCGCCGCCGGCGGCGCGGTAGAGCGCGATCCATGCAGCGATGCGTTCCTGCTGCAGGCCGACCAGCGCGGTCTCGGCGGCCAGCTTGCTGCGGCGTGCTTCTTCCAGCTCGAACAGGCTGGCCATGCCGTTCTCGTAGCGCTGCTGCACGGCCAGGAACGATGCGCTGAAGCCCTCGATCGCGACCCGCGCATCATTGCCGCGCGCCGCACTGCTGTCGAGACTGACCAGTGCTTCCTCGACCTCGCGCACCGCGCGCCGCACGACGGCGCGGTAGTTGCCGGCGGCTTCCTCATAGCGTGCGACGGCCACATCGATGTTGGCGCGGCGACGACCGCCTTCCAGCACCGGCAGCGTCAGTGCGACCGGGCCGATGGTCCAGCTGTTGAGGTTGACGGCGTTGCCGCCGCTCTCGAAGCGGTTGCGGCCGATATTCCCGGCCAGCGTCAGCCGCGGATAGCGCTGCGCATTGGCCGAACCGACTTCGTTGCTGGCCGCGGCCACCTGCTGCGCGGCGGCGTACACATCGGGACGCTGCGCGAGCGTCCCGGCCGGCAAGGCCGGCAGCAGCACCGGTGTCGGCAGCGCGTGGCCCGCTGCTTGCGCCGCGTACCGTTCATCGAGGCGGGTGCGCAGGGTCGCCTCCGGCAGCCCGGTCAGCATCACGAGGATCTTGATGTCGATGTCGCACTGCGCGCGCTGCTGGGTGACGCGGCTGCGGCCTTCGGCAGCGCTGGCGCGTGACAGCGCCGCATTCGCGGGTGACTGGAAGCCGGCATTCGCTGCCAGTTCGGTCAGGCGCGCGGTCTCGGCGCGCGATGCTGCATCGGCTTCCGCAATCGTCAGCAAGTGCCGGCAACTGCGCCATGCGTAGTACTGGTTCGCGACTTCGGCGGCCACTGACACGCGTGCTTCATGCCAGCCCGCCTCGGCACCGGCCAGCCGCTGTTGCGCGGCATCGCGTGCCAGCCGGTTCGCACCGAACAAGTCGATTTCCCAGCTGGCCTGCACCGTACCCTGATACACATTACCGCCCGGGAAAGGCGGGAACGCACTGCGTCGCTGTGCGCTGAGGCTGGCATCGACCGTCGGCTGCAGCACGGCACCGGCTGCGACGCGCTCGGCATTCGCTTGCGCGATGCGCGTGCGGGCGCTGCCGATACTGTCATTTACTGCTTGCGCAGCATCGATCAGTTCCACCAGCAAGGGATCTTGCTGTTGCTGCCACCAGTCGGCCAGTGATGCCAGCTTGCCGTCGTGCGCCAGCGCCCCCTCGCCGGGCAGTGGCGCGACCCATGCCGCCGGCGCAGCGGCGGGCACGGCCGACGGCGTGGAGGGCAGCATCGAGCTCAGCATGCCGCAACCGGACAGGCTGGCAGTCATCACGGAAGCGATCAGCAGTGATGACAGACGGCGCAGACCCGCCCCGCCCAAATCAGGTCGCTGCAAACTGAGCGGGCGTGCATGAAGCGTGCTCGAAGCGCGCGCACGTGCATCGGGCGGTAATGAATCCGGTGGGTACGGCGGCGGCGAATCAGGCAGGCGCGAATCAGGCAGGTGAACAGATCTCATGGCTGGGCCTCGGAAGTTGCCGCGCATTGTGCCAGCAAGCTTCATTCCTTGCTGCGCAGCATGCCGGTCAGGCTACACTGTCGAACGATGAAACACGCCTGTCATATTTTCTGCCGATGCTGAACGCGCTGTGGGCCGGCTTTTTTGCAGTCGCTGCGCTGGCCGCCGGCTGGCGTGTGATCGGCCATGGCGACATCAGCGTGTTCCAGGCGATGGTCGAGAGCCTGTTCGCGATGGCGAAGCTGTCGGTCGAAGTGATGCTGCTGTTGTTCGGCACGCTGACGCTGTGGCTGGGTTTGTTGCGCATCGCCGAGCGCGCGCGATTGGTCGAAGCACTGGCCCGACTGCTGTCGCCACTGTTCGCGCGGCTGATGCCGGAGGTGCCGCGCGGTCATCCTGCGCTCGGCTTCATCACGATGAACTTCACCGCCAATGCGCTCGGCCTCGACAATGCAGCCACGCCGATCGGCCTGAAGGCAATGCGCGAGCTGCAGACCCTCAACCCGCAGCCGGATACCGCGTCCAATGCACAGATCCTGTTCTTGGTGCTGAATGCGTCGTCGCTCACGCTGCTGCCGGTGTCGATCTTCATGTACCGCGCGCAGCAAGGCGCGCCGGATCCGACGCTGGTGTTCCTGCCGATACTGCTGGCCACCGCCGCCTCGACACTGGCGGGCTTTCTCGCTGTCGCGTTCATGCAGCGCCTGAGACTGCGTGATCCGGTGGTGCTGGGCTGGTTGCTGGGCACGGCACTGCTGCTCGGCAGCACGATCGCGTTGCTGGCTGCGATGAGCACTGCCGCGATTGCGGCGCTGTCATCGGTGCTCGGCAATGCAGTGCTGTTCGGCCTGATCCTGTTCTTTGTTGCGGCCGGCGTCTGGCGCCGTGTGCCGGTGTACGAAGCCTTTATCGATGGTGCTCGCGAAGGCTTCGATGTCACGAAAAGCCTGCTGCCGTATCTGGTCGCGATGCTGTGCGCCATCGGCGTGCTGCGCGCGTCCGGCGCGCTTGATCTGCTACTGCACGCGGTGCGCAGTGCGGTGGAGCTGATCGGCTGGGACACGCGTTTCGTCGATGCGCTGCCGACCGCGCTGGTCAAACCCTTCTCAGGCAGTGCCGCACGCGCGATGCTGATCGAAACGATGAACACGCATGGTGTCGACAGCTTCCCGGCCTTGCTGGCCGCTACCGTTCAGGGCAGCACTGAAACGACGTTCTATGTGCTGGCGGTGTATTTCGGCGCAGTCGGCATACAGCGCGCACGTCATGCGGTCGGCTGCGCGCTGCTGGCCGATGCCGCGGGTGTGCTCGCAGCGATTGGCGTCTGTTACTGGTTCTTTGGCTGAACGCGGCACTACCCTGGTTTGACCGACGTTGTTTGTCCCTCGCCGACCGTCGCCGGGCGCTCACCTGTCAGTTTAGTGCTGTGCCTGCTGCCGGAACTGCAGTGGCGTCATCCTCTCGGCTCGCCGAAAGGCTTTCACGAAATTGGTGGGCTCGCTGTAGCCGAGCTTGCTACTGATCTGCGCGACGCCCAGCGCCGAGTGGGCCAGCAAGCGCTTCGCCTCCAGCAGCACACGCCGCTCGATCAGGATCTTGGGTGAGACACCGGCCAGGGTCTCACAGGCCCGCGCCAGTGTGCGTGTTGAGCAACCGATTGACGCCGCATAGTGGCTGACCAGGCGCGACTGCGAGTAATCGAACTCCAGCGTTTGCAGAAAGCGGCGATAGACGCGCAGCATGCCGACCGGTGCCGGCTGAACCTGGGTGCCCTCGCGGGCGGCTGCCAGTTGAAGCAACAGCGCCAGCAGCAGGTGGCGGGTGGACTGGATCGCCAGCGCGTCATCGGCGCGCAATGCGCGATAAGCCGACGCCAGTGCTGCCACCGTCGCGCCGATCAGGCGTCGCTCCGCTGCCGGCAGATGAATCGCCTCAGCTGCACCGTGGCCAAGCACATGTTCGAGCGCCGGTTCGGGCGGCACGAATTCCGACGTGAACAGCACGACCCAGCCATGTGCACCGCCATCGCGAATGAATTGCTGTACCTGTCCCGGCCGCAGCAGCAAGGCATCACCGGCACGACCAGTGTGACGCACAAAATCGATGTCATGCACCGTCGTGCCAGATTCGATCAGCATCAGCTGGTGAAAGTTCGGCCGTGACCGCATGCTGCGATGCCGCTTCGGCAGCTTCGCCCTCAAGGCCGCCAGCGACAGTACCTCCACGCCGAGACCTGGCCGGTCGGGGTTGAGGAACGGCACCGGCTCGATGGCTTCGTTGAGGGATTTGCCTGTTTGTCTGATTTTGACCATTTATTGATCCTTGCTGACCTTGGAGAGTCGCTGTGGCTGCAACAGAATGCTGTCTCATTAAGACCGCATCGTAATGCATCGCCACCCATTGCAAACCAGAGCAAGCCAACGCAATACACCTTTAATCAAGGAGCATCTTCATGTCCAAAGTCCTCGTCATCGGCGCTACCGGAACCGTCGGCGGTGCCGTCGTCAATGAACTCGTGCAGCGCGGCGTCTCCGTGCGCGCCGTCAGCAGCCGTGCCGCCGGTGCGCCGGCAGCCGGCGTCGAATGGGTACGTGCCGATGTCGTCAGCGGTGCCGGCATCACCGAAGCCTTCAATGGCGTCAGCCGAGCATTTGTGTTCGCGCCGCCCGGCCATGTGAACCAGCACGAACTGGTAGCACCACTGGTGCAGCAGGCACAGCGTGCCGGCCTCGAGAAAGTGGTACTGATGACTGCTCTCGGTGCCAATGCCAACCCGGAAGCACCGCTGCGGCTGGCCGAGCTGGCACTGGAAGCATCGGGCCTGAGCTACAACATCCTTCGCCCGAACTGGTTCATGCAGAATTTCAGCCAGGCTTGGCTGCCGGGCATCCTCGCCAGCGGCAAGATTCATTTGCCGGTGGGCGATGCGAAAGCCAGCTTCATCGACACACGTGACATCGGCGCTGTCGCTGCTCGCCTGCTGGCGGGCCCGGGCTTCGACAACGAAGCAATCGACCTGACCGGCCCAGCCGCATTGTCGGTGGCCGAGGCAGTGGCGGAGTTGTCGGAGGCAGCCGGCGTGACGATAGCTTATGAATCCATCACGCCAGAGGCGATGCGCGCCGCATTGCTGGGTGCGGGGCTGCCTGCACCCTATGCAGACTTCCTGGTGCTCATTCTCGGCTTCCTTGCCGCCGGCTACAACGCAGCGGTTACGGACGGTGTGCGTCGCGTGCTGGGCCGCGATCCGATCGCGTTTGCACGTTATGCACAAGACCACCGCACGGTGTGGGCGCCCTTGGCAGGCAAGGCGTGATCAGGCCGGGAAATCGTAGGTAATGGTCAGCGGGGCGTGGTCGGAGAAGCGCTCATCCTTGTAGACGGCAGCCGAGGTCGCCGTCGCGGCCACGCCCGGAGTGGCTACGTGATAATCGATGCGCCACCCGACGTTGTTGGCCCAGGCCTGGCCGCGGTTGCTCCACCAGGTGTAGGCCTCGCCAGTGGTGTCCGGGTGCAGCAGCCGGTACACGTCGCGCCAGCCGGCCTCACCGAACAACTCGCTCATCCATGCGCGCTCTTCCGGCAGGAAGCCGGAATTTTTCTGGTTGCTCTTCCAGTTCTTCAGGTCGATCTCTTTGTGTGCGATGTTCCAGTCGCCGCAGATCACGATCTCGCGGCCTGATTGCTTCAGCTGTATCAGGTGCGGCATGAACACGTCCATGAAGCGGAACTTCGCCTGCTGCCGTTCCTCGCTTGACGATCCCGACGGGCAGTAGACCGAGATCACCGACAGTTCACCAAAGTCGCATTGCACATAGCGGCCTTCGGCATCGAACTCGGCATCGCCAAAGCCAATCACCACATTGTCCGGCGCCTTGCGGCTGTAGACGCCGGTACCCGAGTAACCCTTCTTCTCCGCGTAATGAAAATGGCCATGGAAGCCATGCGGCGACAGGAATTCCGGCGTCATGTCGGCTTCCTGTGCCTTCAGTTCCTGCACGCAGACAAAGTCGGCTTGCTGCTTGCCCATCCATTCGAAGAAGTTCTTTTTGGCGGCCGAGCGTATGCCGTTCAGGTTGGCGGAGATGATTTTCATGCAGTGCTTGCGTGGGCGTGAATGAATGTGGGTGCGTCCGGCAGAGTCCGGACAAGTGCGAATGACCGATAGCGCATGCCACTGGTCAGCCGTGTGCTCCAGTGAGCGTGATCGCGCGCGATGCCGGAACGGCCGACAGCATAACCGATCACGGCCGCCCTGCCCGGCGCGATAAAATGCAGGCTTTCCACCGCATTCGTCGAGTTAATCAGTGAGCAACCTGCGCCAGCAATTCATCGAGTTTTCCGTCAACGCCGGCGTGCTGCGCTTCGGCGAGTTCGTCACCAAGGCCGGCCGCCTGTCGCCGTACTTCTTCAACGCCGGCCTGTTCAATGACGGCGCGCGGCTTGGGCAGCTGGCGAACTTCTATGCGCAGACCTTGCTCGATTCCGGCGTCGGCTTCGACATGCTGTTCGGCCCGGCGTACAAGGGCATCACGCTGGCGTCGGCCACCGCTGTCGCGCTGGCTGCCAAGGGCCACAACGTGCCGTTCGCGTATAACCGCAAGGAAGCCAAGTACCATGGCGAAGGCGGCACCATCGTCGTCGCCAAGCTGGAAGGCCGCGTGGAGATCGTCGATGACGTGATCTCGGCCGGCACCTCGGTGCGCGAGTCGGTACAGATGATCCGCGCGCAGGGCGCGACGCCGTGCGCGGTGCTGATCGCGCTCGACCGCATGGAAAAGAGCGGTGCCGAAGGCGCGCTGTCGGCGCTGTCAGCGGTTCAGGAAGTCGAGCAGAGCTATGGCATGCCGGTGATCGCTATCGCGAACCTGAACGATTTGTTCGCCTACCTGTCCGGCCCGGGCGCCAGTGCCGAGCTGGCGCAGTTCAAGCCAGCGGTCGCCGCGTACCGCGAGCGTTACGGCGTGTCTTGATGGTCGCGGAAAAGATACACTGGCAACAAGTTATAACAATGTTCTTGTGGTTCTGCCTGCAGTGTAATAACATCGTTTCTCTACGCGGGAGGTAGCGATGAAGATAGCGATTCGCCGGATTGGCAACTCTAAGGGCATGATCATTCCAACGGCCATCCTGGTACAGCTGGGGCTGGAGGATGAGGCGGAGGTGACGGTCAATGACGACACCCTGATCGTGCGCGCGCCGAAGAAGGCGGTACGTAGTGGCTGGGCCGAGGCCAGCAAGGCACTGGCAGCAGCGGGTGACGACGCGCTGGTGATACCGGAGTTCCCCAACGCAGACGATGCAGAACTGAAGTGGTAAAGCGCGGCGAGATCTGGCTGGTCAACCTGGATCCGACCGTGGGCAGCGAAATCCAGAAATCGCGGCCCTGCGTGATCATCTCCCCCAATGAGATGCATGCCCATTTGAGGACGGTGATCGTGGCGCCGATGACAACAGGCAGCCGTTCTGCGCCATTTAGGATCCCCGTCACTCATGCGGGCAAGGAAGGCCTGATCTTGCTGGACCAGATCAGGACAGTGGACAAGCTCCGTCTTGCCCAGCATTTCGGAAAACTTCCGCCCCGCACACTCAAGCAGTTGCTCGAGACGATGCAGGAGATGTTCTCTTACTGACCGCTCGGACTCATTCAGGAAATTCAGCGCAGCGCGAAAATATCGTACTTCACGTACGCGTCATCCTTCGTGCGCTTGTACTCGGCCATCTTGCCAACGCCCTGCAATTTGTTCAGCCAGCCATATTTCTCTGACGCGGTCTGGAACTGCGGCGTCGTGATGAAATAAGGCACGCCCTTGTCGTTCAATACCTCGCCGCGTCCCAGCGCCTCGCCGGCTTCCTTCGACATCACGACCACGCCACCATAGGTCATGTAGATCAGTGCGCCATCGTCGGTTTCGATGGTCAGGCGCACATCGAGGCGCAGTGCGCCAGATGGCATCACGCGTAACCAGTCGCCGCCGGGCGGCAGGATCTTGCCCGAGATCTTCGGACCCTTCACC
>JACCDT010795358.1_pt1 | contig 14190 bp, 4 predicted proteins | sample 7446291 | NCBI WGS metagenome assembly JACCDT01 (sample SAMN15323446, study PRJNA562643) | freshwater metagenome | isolation source: river surface water | place: USA:Blue River Watershed | collected 2017-08-17
GATGCAGATAGTGGAGAATCCGTTCCAGTATTTGAACGTGAGTGTCAAGCAGATATAGGATATGATGAAAAGTATTTCTATCATGTATTTGAATGGCCAATTTCATATGCACTTGAACCAAGACTTGCTGGAGGTTTTGTAAAAAGCACTACAACATCTACTTCTACAGCTACAGGTGGTGGTGCTCCAACTACTACAACAACAATTACATATGCTGAAGAATCTTCCACAGTTTCTGCTCAACTCACTCTTGCAAAAGTTGATAGTCAGCTAGAGGGAATTCCAGAGGGTTCTCCGATTTATCATGGTGGTACTGATAATAATGCAATATTCTTTCAGTATGAATCTACTAGTAAAACCGTTCTAGCCGCAGGTGATAAAATTAATGGTTGGACCGTTTCAAAGGTTGTTAACTATACTGCAGTACATTCTAATGATACAACGTTTTATGTAAGTAAAACAGTAAGAAAGAGAATCTCAAAGCGTTCTAAGAAGAACAGATCTCCTTCTTACATTTACATCAATAATAACGTTTCAAAAACAAAGAAAAAAAGAAGGCAAACAGAAAGTGCTAATACCTTTATTGATATTGTAAATCCAGGTGATATTGTAAGCGGTAGTAAAGCAATTAGACCAGGAACAACTGTTGTCAGTGTAGAAGGTAATAAAGTTAATCTTTCACAGCCTCTAGGTAAAGGTAAGATTAAGGAAGCAAAATTTTATAGTGCTCAAGTAACAAATAGCCAAAATGATGGTACTCTTTGCTATGCAGAACTAACTGGTAGTGGTCCTAGCTTTGTTGCTGATGCTTTTTATGATATTGATAGTTCATCAGGACCACAATCAACAATTGCAACAGTTAGACACGTATTTAATGATGATAGAAATTTTAATGTGGATGTAGTTACTGTAGGTTCTATTACAGTAGAACCTTTATCATTAACTGACCGTGGAGGTAGCAATAACTCTGATAACCGCAAACATTATTTGGTAACATTTACTGATGCTACTATTATTAATAACATTAATGATATTAATATTGAAGTAACTCAAAATCTAACAGCTTCTGGACTTAATGATACATTTTCAATTGGTAAAATTGAACTTGTAAATAATAAATCATTCAAGATTTGGTTTAAGGCAAATACGAGTGGTGATAATAGTTTTGTTAGAGGATGGAATGTAAGTATCGGAAGTACTACAACTGGAAATAGAATTAGAGTCATTGCTGGAAAGGGAATTATTAATCGTTCTGCTGTAGTAGGAACGTATGTAAGCAAAGATAAGAAACAATTTGTATACAAACCATTATTATACAAAACTGATGAAGAATGTGATGATACTAGATATGAAGATTCTAATGCTCAGTATATTTTAGGCGATATTGTTTTAGGTGATGGTACTGATTTTCTTAATGATGCTTGGCTTTGTGTAAAACCAGAGTCTAATTTGGCGTATGATATTAACAACATTTATTGGAATTTATTTAACAGACCAGTAGATAAGGAAAAACTAGAATATTGGATTTCTCAATATAAAAATGACGTTTCAGATTTGAAACTTAAAATTTTAACTACTGAGCAAGAAGCATTAAATGGTCAGTATGTTAGTAAAGTTGTAAGTAGTGAATGTGGAAACAATATTGATAAAGATTATACCAAAGTTTACTATCCTTATGATGAATTTAAAACTTTTGATGACTTAATTCGTCCGTTGAGCACAGGAATTGGAGAGGATCCTTGTGTTGATGTTAAATCTGCTCCAGCATATACTGAAGAAGAATTAAAAAATACAATTAGCAAAAACATTGAGGGTAATTTTACATTATCTGCAATTACTATTCCATCTGAAATGTATAAAAAATTAATCTCAGATGAAAATTCTCTTCAGAATATGCTATTGAATGCAGTTAAAACTATTTCTACTTCTATTCCAAAGACCACAAAAATTCCAAACCTTCCTCCTCAGGTTGAAGCAGAAGATAGTTCAAATATAAATCACATAGCAGAAAGTGCAAATAGACTTCCACCTAGAATTAGAAAAATTCAATATTTTATTGATGATATGAGTCTAATCAGTGATATTGAATTAGATCCATATTCAGAATCAAATAACCTTGAAATTACTCTAAAATCAATTCCAAGATGGACAAGTACCACTACAGTTGATGGTGTAACTGGAGATGATGTTTCTCCTGGAAATGGCATCAGAGTGCTTTCAAATAAAACAAATGGATACCTTGATAATATTCAAATTCTTGAAGGAGCATTTGCACCACCTGTTCCTGTAATTCCAGGACTTCCTGTTGTTGCTCCAACTAAAGAGTGGATAAAAGATACAGAAGAAACAGCAGATGGTAACACCTTAGCAGGACCATGGCCAGAATATGTTTGGCATGGTGCTGGTGTAAACTATCAACAAAATTATGATAAAGTATTAAACTTTAGAATTAATGAAATTAGTGAATATGTTTCTGATGCAGTAAGAAATAAAGGAAATCCGTTCCAGGATAATCCAGAGTATGCAAAAATTATGAAAACTATTATGCCATCTGATACTACTATTGTTGTTGATTCTACTGCTGCATTCCCTTCTTCTGGATATCTTATGATTCCAAAATATACTGTTAAAATTGATGTTAATCCAGAAACTAAAAATGAAGATAAAAAATTCTATTATCTAGGAGAAGAAATTATATATTATAAGAGAAAAACACAAACAGAGTTCAGACAATGTATTCGTGCAATGTTTGGAACTACCTCAACATTTGAGACATCAGTTTCTACTGCTGAAATTGATGCAGGAGTATACTATATAATTAAGAGCCTTGGAAATACTAATTGGCAAAAATATGGTGCTCCAGCTAATGCTGATGTCGGAACTGTATTCCAAGCAACTAAAGATGGAGTTGGTTCGACTGAAACTGGAGAAGCTACTTTATTTGAAAGTACAAATATTCCTTTCAATGACAAACCAGTAGTAAATGCAGTATCAAATAGTTATGAAAAACGTAATTATGTTGTTCAATATTGGCCAGTACAAATTCAAGATAAGGATGTAATTTAATGACAAGACCAGTTGCAGCACTAGCAAACCAAGATTTAGTTTCATTTCGTCCACCTTGTTGTGTATATCCTCCAAATGTAGTAACTCCTATTGTCTCTACAGTATTTGCTAATGGAAGACCAAGAGCAAAAGCAGGTGATGTACTAACTCCTGCCCCAGGATTTCCAACATGCTCAGATGTTACTTGTGCTCCTATTCCAAGAACTATTATTGCACCAAGTAAATGTTTTGTTAATGGACGCCCTGCTGCTCATGTAGGGGACTTGACAAATCCAGTTTCTCCTCGTATAATAGCTATGTTCCCAACCAATATATTTGTGAACTAATATGGCAAAATCACCTAGTTTCAATAAAACCAGTTATGTTCCTGGTAAACCAAAATGTACTCGTCAAGGTAGGTCCAAGAACACCAACCTTTCTGCAACTAGCAGGAATGGACGTAAAAAGGCTTATCGTGGTCAAGGACGATAATATTGTAAAAGGAGCCTCTAGGCTCCTTTTTTTATGGAAAACCCAACTAAATACTAATTGTGAAGGGATAGCAACCCCTTTAAAAGTTCTGTTTAACCTTTACGGAGAAAACAGATGGCAGTGAATCCAAATCCAGATAGAGATGTAAATTATATGAAATCAATGTGGGGAACAACTAAATTAGTTACTGACTATGTTCCAATTAAATTACAAAAAACTCGTAAATATAATCTAGATTATTGTGAATACTTTGAAGACGTTGCTAACTAATCACATATATAATATAACATATTAAAAATAGGATAAATGTCAACGATTTCAGAAGAACTAGGAAAAATTTCTAGATCTTTTAAAGACATTAGTTTTAATCTTCTGAAGAATCCGATTACAAACGATATTGTTGTATTAAAAAATGAAGAGGCTATTAAACAATCAGTGAAAAATCTAGTCCTAACTAAATTAGGAGAAAGATTATTTAATCCTTTGGTTGGGACTAATACCAGTTCATATCTTTTTGAGTTGACAACTACATTTTCTATTAATACATTAATTCAAGAAATTGAAGAAGTATTAAAAAATTTTGAAAAGAGAATCAGATTAAGTAATATTACTATAAATTCAGAAGAAGATTCAAATGAATTCAATGTTTTCATTGAGTACTATATTGTAGGTCTTCCTCAATCATTACAAAACTTAGAATTTTTACTCGTAAGAGAAAGCTAGTACATGGAACTACCATCAGTTGCTGCTCTAGAATTTGAGCAGATAAAAGCCTCGATTAAAAATTATATAAAAACTAAGACAGACTTTCAAGACTATGATTTTGAAGGTTCTAATCTTTCGATGCTTGTTGATGTACTAGCTTATAATACGATGTATACATCGTATAATGCTAATATGATTGCTAATGAATTAAATTTAGATACAGCAGTTATACGAGATAATGTAGTTTCACATGCAAAAAAATTAGGTTATACTCCCAACTCATATACTTCATCAAAATTAAGTTGCAATATTCAAGTTAACAATGTGGCTTCTTATGAAGCTGTTCAGATATTACCAGGGCCAATATTCTCAGTTGTTCAAAATAATCAATCATATACTTATATCCTACGTGATAGTATTGCAATTAATACTAACGGAACAAATACAGTAACATTTGAAAATTTAACTTTTAATGAAGGTGTTGATTTTACAATTTCATATGTGGTAGATGAAACCAATGAAAATCAAAGATTCTTCATTCCAAATAATTTTGTCGATGTAGATTCTATTAAAGTTTCAATAATTGCAGATGAAACTGGAGTTACTCTGAATGAACAAGAATCTGTAGAAGATTTTTATACTAGAAAGAATTCTATTGTAGGAGTTTCTTCATCCGATAAAGTATTCTTTGTAGAAGAGATACAAGATCAAAAATACGAAATTATATTTGGTGATAATGTAATTGGAAGAAAATTAGAAAACGGAGAAATTGTTATTATTCGATACGTTGTTACAAATGGATCTGTTTGCAATAATTTTACAATATTACCTACTAACTTTATCGGAACTATTGTTGGAGTAAGAACTGGAGTCGAAGATACAATTATTGGTTCATCTAATATTATTCCCGAAATTTTAGGAAAAACTGATGGTGGTTCTGAATTTGAAGAAATTAAATCAATCAAATATAGAGCACCTCGTTGGTATGCTTCCCAGCAAAGAGCAGTAACACCATCAGATTACGAAAGCATTATTCAAAACATTTATAGTAACTCAGATTTAGTTAACATTACTGGTGGAGAAAAGTTATCACCACCTCAATTTGGAAAGGTTATAATTTGTATCAAGCCAAAAGTTGGAGAAACAATAAGTCAGGGAGAAAAAACCAGAATTGTTAATGAAATTAAAAATTATATCGTAGGATCTATTACTCCAGTAATAATTGATGCGATTCCATTCTATATTCAAGTAGAACCAGTTATTGTTTACGATCAGACAAAAACTAGAAAAACTTTCCCACAAATAAAAAGTTTAGTAGATTCTGCAATCTTAAATTTCAACAAAAGTGACGAGTTTAAAAATTTTGGTGGAATTTATTCTTCATCAAAATTATTGTGTGATTTAGAAGCAATTGATTCTTCAATCAAGTACATTTTAATTAGAACAATTTATAGAAGAGTAGTAAAGTTATATGATGGACTTGAGTTTAAATATGAAGTTGATTTTTATACTAGAATAAAGAGTAAGTTATCATCAAAATATACTTTAATTAGTGATATTTTTTGCTTGAAAGGCATAGCAGAGCCAGTATTTTTATGTGCTCTTAGTGATGATTTTTCTGGTTGTGATGTAGATACAAATATATACCTCTCTACAGTTTCTGGTAGAATTATATCAAAAGTTGGTGAAATAGATTATACTACTGGAAAAGTATCTTTTACCATAACTGCGTGTCAAGACACCCCAATAAATATCTATGTAATTCCTGTATTTCCAGATTTGACAACAGGGTTTGATACATTCCCTGTTCTTGAACAGTATGATTATGATATTGTTGATGTAGGAAATACTGATGAAAATACATTAAATCCTGAACCTATTCTTTCTGCACCAACTAATGACTCAAATGGCGATCCAGATGGATCAGCACCATTTAATAACATTCCTGGAACTTCTACTGTAAATCCAGATGGAAGTGTTACAACTGTAAACCCAGATGGAAGCACTACCACAACAAATCCAGACGGAAGTACATTTACAACTCCTCCACAAGAAGAAGGTGAAGGAGCAGCAGAAGAAAATCCAAACATTAACCCAACACTTGACACATTTACTCCAGAGACTAAAGATATCTGCTCATGAGACACTTAGAAGAAAAACTAGTAGACCTTTCAACTTTAGTTGGAAGTCAATTTCCATCTTTTGTTTCAGAAAACAATAGAAAATTTATAAATTTTCTATCTTCTTATTACGAGTCTCTAGAGACTAAATATCAACCATTAGATATTATATCTAATCTTTTGGATTATTATAATATCAAAAATTTTACTCCAACTGAATTAGTAGAGCATACTCAACTACAAGCTCCACTTTCATTGGTATCTACTGATATTGTTGTATCAAGTACTCAAGGATTTCCTGAAAAAAATGGTTATATTAAAATTAATGATGAAATAATTTTTTATAGATATAAAACACTTGATACTTTCAAAAATTGTGTAAGAGGTACTAGTGCATTCATTTTAGAAACTGTTCCTTCTTCCAATGTAGTTTTAACTAATAGTCTGATAAATCCAGACACTAATAATGCAATTCATCAACATGATATTGGTGATAAAGTACAAAATATTGCTTATACATTTACTTCTGAATTTTTAAGAAGAGTAACTTCAGAAATTTCTCCCAACCTTCCTAAAAGATTAGTTTCAGATCTAAATTTAAATAACTTTTTAGCACAAGTAAAAAGTTTTTATACTGCTAAAGGAAGTTTAAATTCTCATAAAATACTTTTCAAAATTTTATTCAATGATAAGAAGATTAAACTTCGTCTTATTAATAGAGGAAGAGGAGCAAAAATTGTATTAACTAATTATACTGGAGGAGTAGGATTTAAACTCCCAACAGTTACTAAAACTACTTCTGCAATTTCTGCTGCAGGGGCTACTAAAATTTATCTATCATCTTTAGAAAATATTGAACTTGGCGATCAAGTAAGTACAACAAATAATACTATATTTCCTCCCGAAACTATTGTAATTTCAAAAAATACTACTGAAAATTCAATTACTGTAAATTATCCAATTGCTCAACAAATTGGAAATAATTCTTCTGTTAATTTTATTAGAATTGTTGGATATTCAATTCTAAATGGTGGAGAAGATTATGATAATAGAAAGGATCAATTTGGAAACCTAATAAACCCTCCTGTTATTGAGGTTATTGGGTCTGGTTTTGGCATTAAAAACGAGAGAACCAATATAATCCCTCAAACTGCAATTGTAAAAGTTACAAATATTGATTCTAATGGAAGTATTACACAAATCAATATTTTTAACCAAGGAACAGACTATATTGGTCCAATTACTGCTAGGATAAGAGAAAGAACTTTTAATCAAGATCAGATTGTAGTAAATTCTTCTGGAACTGGATCTGGAAGAGTTGAATTCTGGGATGTAGGATCTAATGAATTAACACTATACAGTACAACAGGATATTTTAAAGTTGATGATGAAATAATAGGAAGAGGATTTGAAAATCCACGATCATTTATTTCAAAAGCTTATCCTAGAACAGATATTAATAGAAAGGGCAATCCTTCTGTGCAAATTGTATCTCTTGATCCAGAGATAGAATTTCCAAAAGATTATACTATCAAACCATCTTCTTCCACATATTTGGGAAAGAAGATAATTCATTGCAAAATTACAAATAATTCATTATATAAAATTGTAAACAATGAAGTAATAATTCCTAGACTACTTTCATTAGTTCAAGAACCAGATCTAGAAAGTGGAATTAAAGGAGTAAATCTTGAAGTAACTGAATATAATAATGTTACAAAAGATGTATATGAGTTTTCAATTGAATCTAATGTAGATTATAAAAATTTAGTTTCAGTTCCATCTACAAAAATTGTAATTGAAAAAGTTGGTCAATATGATGTAACATTTGCAGGAATTAGATTTAATGCACTAACTGTAGATGATACTACAGGATTTCCTCTAGAGCAAGGTTATCTTTATATTGATGGTAGATTATTCGTATATTCTACCCGCAGTGCGAATCAATTTTTTAATTGCGTATATATTGGGGATGAAACTCAATTTACAATTCCAGTAAATTCTGAAGTATTTGCATATGGAAGAAATAAAAAAACAATACCATTTTCATACAATGAAGTAATTAAAGAAGGAGATTATAGATATTTAAACGATAGATTATATCTTGCTCTTAATTCTGGTGAAACTAAACTTAGTGAACTTACTCATACAGATGGATCTAGAGAAGTAGATGGTATTTTATGGAAATATGAAGGAAGTAATATTATAAAATATTTCTTAAATGTTTATATTGATGGAGATTTTACTCAAGAACCAGTTGAGTTACTTCCATTAGGACTAATTTCTGATGTTACTATCGGAAATCATGGTTCTTTATATACATCAACTTCATATGAATTTGATCGTGTATTAACAAACACAAAAACTGAACCTGCTATAACATCTTGGAATATAAATCTAGATAATACTATTACATCTCAAAGTCTTCCATCATATGAAAATACAACTGGTGTAAATTCTGTATATGAATATGATAATTATTCATATATAACTTCTTCTGGTATTCCTCCATATCTACAATCAATTACTGGAAGGAAAGGATGTTATAATCAAAAACTTTTAAGAAGAATTCCTTTAACCATTCAAAGAGGAAAGGGAATAGTTAAAGAAAGCAAAAAAAATATTGGAATCACTGTAGATGGTGTTGAAATTCAATCACCAAAAGGAAATAAAATAAATTATGGATATCTTGACAAAATTTTTATTGGCAATTCTGGTAATTATAAAGTTCCTATTTCAAGTGCAAATAGTTATACTCAATTTAATTATACTAAATATCCAGTAATTTTAGTTGAAGGTAGCAGCACTGTGCTATCAAATACTTCTACTAGAACACTTTTTTATATTTCTAGTGGTATTACCTCAGTAGATATTTCAAAATTAAGTTCAACATTTTTAACAGGGTACACTTCTACTCCAAGAATTGAAATTATTAATAATAACCCAGCAAACGTTAAATCATTTAATGAATCAAATCTTGACACATTTTTTAGTGTTGTTAACCTAAATGACCATGGTTTTAATACTGGTGAAAAAGTAACATTTATAAGTTCAGTTGAAGAAATAGGTCAATTAAGAAATAATTTTGTATATTATGTTGGTGATGTCACTGAAGATTCATTCAGACTATATTTCAATAAAGATGATGCGGTAATAGGTGGAAATACATTTGTTTCATTTAGAAATAATTTTAATGTTCTTACAGTAACAGGAACAATAAAAACTGATACCAGAAATCCTATAAATTTTGAAGAAATTGACCTAGATTTAAGTTTTAATGAAACTACAAAAACCATTGATAATATTATTATTAAAAATTCAGGCAAAGGATATTTAAATGCACCAACTATAAGAATTGTTGGTGGTGGTAAGCAATCACAAACTCTTCCTTTATCTTCTTCAACTGGAGATATTTTTACTTTCCGTGGAGGATTAATTTCTGCTGCAAACTTTGATAAAGATAATACTACAGAAATTAATGTATCTGGTTTAATTACTACAATATTCAGAACTACTCCACGATTGACAGTAAGTGCTGGATCTAATGCTACATTTACAGTTTTCACATCAAATGGATCAATAACTTCAGTTCCTATTGATAATTCTGGATCATATTATTTTACTGAACCATCAATTCAAATTGATGGTATAGGTTCTGGTGCAATACTAAAAGCAAATAATAGTATATCCACAGGGAGAATAAATTCTATTGATATTATTAATCCTGGTAGTGGTTATAACATTGCACCAGTTGTTAGAATTATTCCATCTGGTAGTGGAGGAAATGCTTCCGCAGAATTAAGGGCATGGACTTTTAATTTATCTAATAGATTAACTTTAGATGATTATGGTGGATATGTTTATAATACATCAGATGATGATCCAAAACCAACAAATACACCATCAGATAATTTATTATTCCCATATTTGACCAAAAATGATATTCCAATAGGATTATTTGATGCTCAATATTTAATTATAAAATCATCATCAAATTTAAATACATTTTATCAAGTTTCTTCTACTTCACATTCTAAAATTATAGGATGGGCATATGATGGGAATCCAATTTACGGTAAGTACGCATATTCTAGTAGATTTGATACTACATCTAATGTAGTTGAGATGACATCATCTTGGAAGTTAAAAACTTCAAGAGTAGGAGGTCCTACAACATCACAATATCCACTTGGAACATTCATAGAGGATTATGAGTATGTTCGTACATATGGAACTCTAGATGAATATAATGGAAGATATTGCATAACTCCAGAATTTCCAAATGGAACTTATGCATATTTTGTTACTGATGAATTTCCTTATTTTATTGGTGTTGAATATTATTCAACATTGGATTCATTTAATATTTGTACTGATAGAAGAAATGATAAAGTTCCATCTAAATTCACTAGAATTAACCAAAGCTCAAATCCATATTATCCAAAAGAATTTAAATCTACCTCAAGATCAATATTAAATGTAAATAAAATTACAACTGGAGGAGTAGATAAAATTATAGTTGAAAATGGTGGATCAAATTATAAAATTGGTGATAAATTAATTGTAAACAATAGAGAAACAAAGGGGACTGGGGCAGGTGGCTATGTTTCTAGAATAAATGGAAGACCTATTTTAAATTATGTGTTGTTGGAGCTTCAAGATGACGGTGTTAATACTGTAAATTACGTTGAAGTTACTACACAAGGATCTCATGGTCTTGCAGTAGGAGATACTGTGTATTTTGATTTCACAAAAGATTCTACTGTATATCAAAATATAACACTACAAGCTACGACAATATTTTTAAATAGATCAGTAAATGTAAAAATTAATACTGCATTTGTTTCCAATGCTACTTTTTATTATGATATTGAAGGTCAATTAATTTACAGTGACTCTGATGCAATTAAATATGAATCAGATGGAATTAAGATTCAAACTGATAAAATTCCAGATAGTTTATACTTGCTAGTCAACAATACATTATATGAAATTAGAGCAGTAGAATATGCAGTAAAAGGACCACAACAAATTACTAAAGTTGTAAGTTCTAATAAGTTTAGAATTATAAAACCAGAAGATTTTTCACAGGAAGGTATAGATGAAATATTCTATACAACAGATTCTATTAATACCACTGGAGAAATTTATACTGCTTCAATTTCTAATAAGGGAGCTAATTATGTTGCATTACCAGAGATTATTGGGGTAGAAAGTTCTGCAGGAAGTGGAGCATTATTACAATTTGATTCAAATTCTATAGGTCAATTAAAGAAATTTAATTATGCTATTATTGGAGAGAAATTTACAAATAATAGAACTATAAAATATGATATTAGTATTCCATACGTTGCAAAAATTCTAGGCAATTTTGAAATTTATGCAGTTGAAGTTTTATACGGAGGTGTTAATTATGTTGCTACTGATAAAATTAGAGTAAATGGTTCACTAAATCCAAATTATGAATTTAAAATTACTGCTAACAGAGGCACTATTCTTGAAGTAGAAGTAGTGAGAGGTGGTTTTTATCTAAGTAAAATTCCAACATTAACAGTAGATTCTTTAACTGGAAGTGAAGCAGTTCTAAAGCCATTAATTAGAAGAAAGAGAGTATTTGCTAATGATACCATAGAATTTGGTACTAACAACAATACAAATATAGCTACAATCAAAAACTTTGATCCATATAGTTCTACAATAGAGTTTGAACTTAATTCTGGAGAAGTAAATGAATATGATATCGTGTATACTCGTGATAATTTCCCATATGGAAAAATAGCACATATCAGAAAGGCTTCTGCATATGCTAAGTCACACTCATTCTCTGCAACGGAATCTAAATTCTTGAATAATTATGGATTCTTGGATGATAGCACTCAAAAACTTCTTGATAGTAATTATTATCAAGATTGGTCATACACTTTATCATCTCAACAAAACATTGTTGATTGGAAAACAGAAGTAGAAGACAATACTCACGCAGCTGGATTTAAAGTTTTTGGTAAAAAATTAATTCAAGCTAGAAAATCAAGATTTGAAAAAACTGAGGATATTGTAAAGAGTTCTGTTGTATTCTCTGCCAACTTCTGGAGTTCCGCTTCAACCATAGTTGGGTTAACTTTAAAGCCATCAAAATGTACAGAACAATATGTAGCAGTAAACAAAATTGATGGATTTAATGTTGGTGATTATGTTTATGGAGCTACTTCAGGAGCAAAAGGAAGAATTTCTTCTATTGAAGAGAATTATATGGAAATTCAGCTAATTGCTGGAATTGAATTTGATTTAGGAGAATATATTTCAACAGTAACCATTGATTTTATTAATGGAATTGATGAAGAAACCAAATCCAATTTACTGTTCTATAGTGGTATTTTACAACAACCATTTACTGCATATTCTGTTTCAAATTTAAATATAATTCCACGTTTCATTGTAAATGAGGAAGATGAACTTACTTTATATACTATTACTGGAAAATTTGATCTGTTAGATGTATATACAGCTAACATAGGAACTACTATTCCATTAACTTCTATCGGGTTGCCATTTACTCCTGCAAATAAAGAACATCTACTTATCTCGGTCAATGGTATTGTACAAGCAGCTGATGATATAAGTTTAAACGGAAATATTATTACAATATCTGAATCTCTAAGTAGAGATTCAAAGTGTTTTATAATGCATAGAAATACACTAAGAAAATTAACTTTAACAAGAACAAATTCAACAACTTATACTATAAATTATACTCCATCTAGTGCTAATCAATTACTACTATTTGTACGTGGGGTTGGACAATCTCAACTACTAACAGATTACACACTTAATAATAATATTATTACTTTATCAGAACCAATTGAAGGAGAAATTTTTGGTTGGCACATAAATGAAGTTGTAACAGCACAAAGAATTTTGGCATCAGATTTAAATGATAGAAAAATTCTTGACTCCAGAAATTGCACTATCGAAAAAGTAACACAATTTCTAGAATCTTCTAAAATTGATTATAATTATGACAGCGATGGAATTTATGAGTTAAATAAACAAATCATTGATGGAACTCTCTATGCAGATTCTGATAATGAAACAATTTATGGATTTGACACTAAATTTAAAGTTACAACTCCAGAATATTCATCAAGTTATTCTGAAGTACTAAATCCTATAGTTTTTAATGGAGTAAATACTTCATTCCAAATGACTTATTCCGATGGAACACCATATGTTCCAAAGAATGGAAAGGATTCTGTTATTGTTAATATTGATAACAAAATTTTAGATTATTCTCAGTATAATATTAGTGGTTCTACTATAACTTTTACTACAATATATAATTCTTCAAACTACTGCACTATAACTGATTATATTAGTTCAAATACAGTAAATGATGGAACTGCTTCTAGTGCAAAATTAGACGATCTCCAAGTTTCTTATAATGGAACTAGAAAAACTTTTAACCTATCATACAAGGGAGTCCCTCAGTATGTAAGAAATATTACTGATATTTTTACAATCAAAAATAATTTATTCTTAATTCCAGATTCTACAACACATACAGTATCCCAAAATAAGATAACATTTACTCAAGCTCCAGCATCCACTGATAATATTAAATTAGCATACTTTAATAGACAACTTGGATTAAGTCCAAATACAAATTTAATAATTGACCCTATTCAAACATTTGATGGAAACCAGGATACATTCCCATTAACAATTGATGGTACACTATTTACTCCAGTTAGTGTTTATAATTTATATGTAATTCGTGCTGGTGTATACCAAAGACCAAATATTGATTATACTATAAACACCACAAATATAA
>JACCDT010085315.1_pt1 | contig 14188 bp, 11 predicted proteins | sample 7446291 | NCBI WGS metagenome assembly JACCDT01 (sample SAMN15323446, study PRJNA562643) | freshwater metagenome | isolation source: river surface water | place: USA:Blue River Watershed | collected 2017-08-17
ATTGTCGTGCTTGGTCATAGTTCTTGTGGTGCTGTTAAAGCTGCCTGTGATCATTTTGTAGAGGGCAATATTAGTCACGTCATTAACATGATTACCCCTGCTCTTGATCTTGAGAAGTCGGAATCCGACCAACGAAATTCTGAAAATAAAGATTTTGTCTCTAAGGTTGCTAAGCTTAATGTTGAAATGCAAATGAATTCTATCTTACGTGATAGCGAAATTTTGCAAAGTATGATTGCTGAACATGAAGTAGGTTTGATTGGCGGCATGTATGATTTATCTTCCGGAAAAGTAGAGTTTTACAAAGATACAGCGCACTTGTAATTAATAGTTCGAAATGATTTAAAGATAAAAAGGGGCTTACGCCCCTTTTTATCTTTAAATTTAGGCCAAAACACTGGCTCTTAGGTCACCTTCAAGTCAACAACTTTCACTAATACCCTTGGCATTTGATAATCATGAATGTCAATTTTTTAGTTATTTACTTATAAGAAATAAGTATTAAATATTATTTGTTAAAACTGCTATATTTCGCAACTTCTTTAGTATGAGCAAAAAAAATCAAAATATGAGTCAGCAAAATTATAAAGTCATAGGTAAACAGTTACTGAAAAATTGCTCATACTCTAAGCGCGGATGAGTTTAATCCTATTAAATTATTATTGATGAGGCTTAATTAAACTAAATTGAAAAACGAGAAATGATTTAAAGTGCCTTGTAACTTTATTAATTCAATTTTTCATATAACGTTATAAAAATTAAATAGTTCACATCACTATTTCAAATTTATATAGTGATCGCCAATTATTTAACTAAAGACAATAAACATGAATCTTATTAAACTAAAAAATAAATCCTTAGCTAGTCATCTTATAGTGGCTGGTCTTATTTTAAATTTTGGCAACTCCTACGTTCATGCCGAAGACTTACCCGTGAATAAAGAAACAGAAGTCATTTCGGAAGAGAAAAAAATTAAAGCTCGTTTAGCAGAAATTGCGGCCGAGGCTCGCGTTGCAGAGAGAGAGAAAAATGGCTACTACCTTGAAAGAAAAAGTTACGGGACAGGTAAAGAAACGGATCCACCACGATACGTAAAACAGGCCAATAAAACATGGCTAAAAGATTTTGATAGTTTTCTCGACACCAATTGGCTGGACTTAGGTTTAGAGCAACGCTTTCGCTATGAATATCGAGATAATGACTTTAGACGACGCGATCAAACAGAGGATAAGCGAGGAAGTCAGACTTTAGACGAGCCTATACTTTTAAGAACGCGTGCTTACATAGGCATTAAAAATATTTTAGATCCGTTTAGATTTGCATTAGAAATTCAAGATTCTCGTCAAAATCGTGGAGGGTATATTCATGAAGCCGAAACCCGAGATACAAATGATTTACATATTTTACAGGCTTATCTTGAACTCAATTTCAAAGAAACTTTTTTAGGTAAAGATCCATTAGGGAACGATAGGCCTATTTGGATAAGAGCTGGTCGCCATGCTTGGGAGGCAGGCGATCGCCGTTTGATTGCACGAAATGAATGGCGAAATACGACTAATAATTTTTATGGCTTCAGAGCCAATATTGGGGATAAGAAAAATGATTGGCAACTTGAGCTTCATGCAGTCAATCCAGTCCAGAGAGTTGCCGATGGTAATGATCAAACAGATAGATCTCAAGATTTTTATGGGGCTATTTTAAATTACCGTGGTTGGTCAGATGTAGTGACTTTCGAGCCAAGTTATTTCTTGTTGAAACAAGATGGGAATAAAGTCACTTTGAATGCTACAACTGGTTTACCACAATCTACTGCTAATAGAGTAGATAGAGAAATTCATACAGGGGTACTTCGCGCTTATGGTGTGATCCCTGCAACTCCATTTGACTTTGATGGATCCTATAATAAACAGTGGGGTAGGGTTCAACGCGAACTTAGTACAAGTAATTACACCAGGGTCGATCATGATGCTCATGCATATAATTTTGAAATAGGTTACAACATTAAACATCCTTGGAAACCCCGTGTGAGCACTTTTTATGGGGTAGCTACTGGCGATCAAAGAACTGGGCTTGCAAGTAGTGATACAACCCCAATGGAACGCTTTGAAAGGCTTTTTGGTTTTGCTCGCCCTTGGTCAAACGACGACTATATCCAGATGGAAAATATTCGAACTAATAAAGTCCGTCTTGAATTTGATCCTAAAATTAGTTTTTTAGATAACGTCAAGGTGGATACTGGATTTAGTTGGTATCGTCTAGATAGTGCTACCGATCAATGGAATGCTGGTGGGAGGTTAGAAGACCGAACAGGAGGAAGTGGTAGAGATTTAGGTAAAGAGTATGATTTAAGAGTGCGCTTTCCTTTTAATCAATACGCTTCTCTTAACCTAGGATATGCCTATTTTTGGGGAGGAGATTTTGTAACTTCGACATCAAGACAAATCACTGGAGCATCTAATCGTAGCTCTGAGTCAGAATTTTTCTATGCAGAATTAACGTTATTGGGTTTTTAATTAAATGTATAAGTGAAAGAAAATATAAATTTTAAGAATAATTACATAGACCTACTTTATTTAGAGCTTATTATTTCATCAAATGGCTTAAATACTTAGATCAGCTGAAGTATCTTCTTAATGGCAAGCTATTCGTAAAATATAATTAGAAACTTGTAATTTTAGAACGCTAGCTATTTTGATTGATGGACAACAACTTGCATATAAGGTGGTTTAATTTTTGCCTTTTGAAATGCCAGCTTTATTAAGCGTAAATATTCACGTTTAATATTTGCATGTTCCATAGCTTTTGTCTTAATTCTTGCTTTAATTATAAGATTAGATTCATTAAGACGATCTATACCTGAAATTTCAATATCAGATAATACTTTATTTTTATAGGTGAGAGATTTTCTTAGTTTTTGACTTACTTCTTGCATAAGTGTGATCGCTTTATCAAGGTTAACCTCATAACCTAAAGTAATATCAAATGTTGCATAAGAAAAATCACGCCCCATATTAGTAACAATACGAATTTGTCCATTAGGAACGTAATGGACAAAGCCGTCGTAATCTCTAAGCCTCACATAACGAAGTGTAATTTCCTCAACTGTACCCTCATATCCTTCAATTTTGACAGCATCACCCTGTCTTATTTGATCCTCGATCAGAATAAATAAACCACCCACATAATCTTTAACTAAGGATTGTGCTCCAAATCCAATCGCCACACCAACAATGCCGGCAGCACCTAAAATTGGAGCAATATTAATCTTCAATTCACTCAAGATCAGCATAAAGGCAATTAAGTAAATAGTAGCGGATGCCATATATCTAAACACTCGACCTAGAGTATTTACCCTTGTTTCTGCATCTCGTCCTGAAGACTTTTTGGCGATTTCGAAACTAAATAAATTAATAGTGCGACGAACTAGATTAGTTAAAATAAGAGCGATCACAATAATGGCAGTGATCTTAAATAATGTAGGCATGGAAGTTCCTAGGCGATATGCAAGTGTTTCTATGCTATCTAAAAAGTGTAAATTCATCGAGTTATTATAAAATAAATAGAGATCACTTTATTGACCTAATTATCTATTTCGCTGTGAATTCTCATAAGCTCTTCATTCAAATTAAAATGAATACCATTCATGAGGCAATACCCAAAATCGTGACTATGATTCTTTGAAAAGATATTTAAGGATTGAATTTAAAGAGTCAAAAATTTTGATAGTTGAATATTAATTTAAATATCTGAATCTATAATTGAATTAATTGCAGATTTTATTTTTTCTTCATTTAAATCTTTAGAACATAATTCTAAAAATTTATACGTATACCCTCCCTTTTTAAAGACTATTCATATAATTTATTTGAATTTTGTTATTCTATTAAATTAAACTATAATATTAATTATTCTATAAAATAGAACTATTAATGTATAAACTTAATTACAATCATCTCTACTATTTTTGGATTATTGCCAAACAGGGCAACTTAGGCCGAGCGGCTGAGCAACTCCATCTGTCTGATTCTGCCCTATCAACGCAATTAAAAAAATTAGAGAGTCAGCTAAAAACTGAGCTTTTTGAGCGCAAAGGAAGAAGTCTGCAACTTACAGAAGCAGGGTCATTAACACTGGCCTATGCTGATAAGATTTTTGCTTTGGGGCTTGAGCTTTGTGATGCGCTGATTGACCATAAAGCTCAAACTCGATCTATTTTTCGAATTGGTATTGTTTCTTCGCTTTCAAGAAACTTCGCCGAAAACTTTATTCGTCCATTAATTAGTAAAAATGAAGTAGAACTCGTTATTGAATCTGGTAATCAAGATGAACTAATGGGTAAGCTCTCTCGATATCAGCTTGATGTTGTCTTAACCAATCAAAAATCCGAAACAACCATGTCATTGAAGTTTCAAACTATCGCAAAACAGCCAATTAGTATTATCGGAAAACCGTTAAAGAGAAATGATAAATTTAATTTCCAAACTGATTTAGCGAAATATAAATTACTTCTTCCAAGTAACGGAAATGAAATGCGGGCAAATTTTGATGAGCTTTGCGAGCAAAATAAGATTACATACCATGTCATGGCTGAAATTAATGATATGCCTGCCTTAAGATTGTTTTTGCGAGACGCTAAATGTATTGCCCTGTTACCTAAAGTTGTCGTTCAAGATGAGATTAATAATCAAATCTTGCAGGAATACTGCCAAGTGCATGGACTGTATGAATACTTTTATGCGATTTATACAAAACGTTGTCTATCGCCAGATCTCTTAAATGAATTACTCGTTCGCACCGATGAGGAAATTCTTAATAATGTCACTAATTAATAAAAGAATTCATTAATATGCAGGCACCATTCAATAAAACGACGCCTTTGATTAGACTTTTTAAACTCATTGAGTTTGAGCGTAATGACTTGGTTATCTTGCCGATAATTATTTTTGGATATGGCTTACTTAATTTTATTATCCCTATCTCTGTTCAAGCTTTAGTTAATATTGTCTCTATGGGGGCAGTGCTGCAACCCTTATTTATTATTAGCATTGTTCTATTTGTTTTGCTAGCGCTTTCTGGCTCACTCTATGTGTTCGAAATTTATGTGGTGGAGTTAATTCAACGTCGATTGTTTATTCGCACTGCCATCAATGCAGCAGAAAAAACGAGTGGGATAGATATTGGCTTCTATGACCAAGAGAATCCTGTCGAACTCGTCAATCGCTTTCTCGACATCACAACAGTACAAAAAACAGTTTCTAGCTTACTGACAGTGGCGTTAATCGCTTTCTTGCAAGCTATTTTAGGTAGCTTAATCTTGATTTTCTATAGTGCTTATTTTGCTATCTTGGTATTTGTCATTTTAGGTTTTCTTGCTTTTATTTTCTATGGTCTAGGCAGACATGCAGAGGAGACCGCACTTGCCGAATCTAAAACCAAATATCAGATGATTTCTTGGCTAGAAAATATTGCTCGCAATATTTTTACTTTTAAATTTTATGATACAAGTGATAGAAGCGCTCATGAAACTCACTCTCTAGTAAATAAATATATTGAAAAACGCTCCTCTCATTTCACTATTTTACTCTGGCAAAACATTAGTGCCTGTATTATTTATGCCGCAGGTGGCACCGCTTTGCTCGCACTAGGTGGGAGCTTAGTGATTCGTGGTGAAATTAATATTGGTCAATTTGTCGCAGCAGAATTGATTATCTTTGGAGTATTAGGCTCGGTCATGCGCTTTGTAAACAAATTGAGTGACTTTTATGATTTATTAGCTGCCTTGGATAAAATAGGCGTTATCGAAGATTTTCCGCAAGAGTCTAACGGCGAGGTAATTTTAGATCAACCTATACAACATCTGAATATCAATGGCATCAGTTTTGCATATCATCCAAGAGTACAGGTACTTCCTCTTCTGAGCTTTCAGCTTTCACAAGGCCAGAGCATGGCTATTTTAGGTAATCCTGGCTCAGGCAAATCAACATTAATAAATCTATTGGCCAAAATACGGCAACCTGATAGTGGCTTTGTTGAAATTAATCACTTGGATATTCGCCAATTAGACAACTACAGTCTGCGCAATCGTATTGGTTATGTGAGTCACTTGGAAATTATTGAAGGCAGCATCATCGACAATATTCGTCTAGGGCGAGATATATCTCTTACACGGATAAACCAATTGATAAATGAAATAGAGATTGGTGACGAATTCAGAGCATTGCCAAACGGATTAGATACCGAATTATCCGCATCAGGGGCGCCTTTATCGACTAGCCAATTACAACGACTCATGATTATTCGGGGCATGGCAGGTGCTCCTGGATTATTTATGATTGATGGGATGTTGGATAATTTTAATGATGAGAAATTAAGACAAGTGATTGTTCTTTTAAAATCTCATCAAAAAGACTTTATATTAATTGTGTCAACCCGCTTTCCACACATCGCAAAGCACTTTGATCAGATCATAGACCTCAATAAATTGAAAGCATGATATGAGAGAAATCAGGAAAAAACTTTTTGAATCCACAATGGAGCTCGGTAAAACGCCGGTCTCTGTTCGTAAATTTTATAAAATTCAACTAATGCTATTTTTTGGTTTCCTCTTATTGGCTTTGTTCTTACCTTGGCAACAAAACGTCAGCGCTAAAGGGAAGGTCACTGCTTTTGCTCCTTTTGAGAGAGTGCAGACGATAGATTCTCCAATCAATGGTGTCGTGCAGCAATGGTATGTTCAAGAAGGCAGCAAAGTCAAAACTGGTGATTTGCTTTTAGAAATGCGTGATATTGATCCACAATACCGCGATCGCATTGAGTCACAAAGAAATAACTTAAGCAATCGACTATCCGCAAAACAAGAGGAATTGAAGTCTTATGGTTTGCAACAAAAAAGTCTCATGGCTGCTCGAGATGCCAAAATTGCTTCTGCACAATTTAAACGTGACGTAGCGCAACAAAAAATTCGCGCCACTTCCGAAGCTATTATATCGGCTCAAGCGACTTTAGATGCATCAGACTTTCAGGTAAAACGTTTGCAACGATTACTAAAAGATGGATTAGTATCCAAGCGTGATACCGAAGTGGCAGAGCGTGATTTTGAAATTGCCAAACGCGCCCTTGAAAGTGCCAGGGCACAGCATGATTCAGCAGTTGCAGAGGCAAATTCAGCGACAGCAGAAATCAAACAAATCACTTCTGACACTCAAGCAGAATTAGATTCAACTCGTGCCATTATTAATAAAATTCAATCTGAAGTACTGGATTCAGAAAATACGCTAACTAATTCAGAAATTAATTTGTCCCGACAAAATTCACAGCGTGTGTTCGCTCCCAGAGATGGCACAGTTTTCCGTTTGCCGTTTAATTCAGCCTCACAAATTATTAGCCAAGGTCAGCCTTTGTTAGTCATCCAACCGCATACTGATCAACCTGCAGTGGAGTTGATAGTCGATGGACGCGACGCACCATTGATTAAAAAGGGTGTTCAAGTACGTATTGAATTTGAGGGATGGCCAGCTTTACAAGTCCCAGGCTGGTCTAAAGTTCGTGTGGGTACCTATGGCGGAAAAGTAGCTTTCATAGACCCCATTGATGCAGGTAATGGTAACTTCCGCGTCATGGTAATCCCAGATTTGGCCGAACAACCCTGGCCTAGTAACGAATTTTTACTACAAGGTCTCACCGCCAAAGGATGGATATTGCTTCAAAAAGTAAGTATCGGATATGAATTATGGCGAATCTTTAATGGCTTCCCGCCTCGCATTCCAGAGGAAGGTGTGCCACATACGGATAAGCCTAAAAAACAAAAAATATGATGATACGATTTTTTGGTTTTACTAGTCCCTTTGTAAATGGCTTGCTACTTATCTTCACCTTACTCGTGAATGTATGCGCATTCGCAAAAGAAAGTGACCCGCTAATTCCCCGAAAAAACTTTCTGCCGCAAGAATACTCCGAGCAACCAGCCGCGGATTTAAATCAGGCTTTACAAAAACTTCAAGAAAAAAAACAAACTGAGAGCTTGCGTATTGATTTGCAAGAAGTCCTCAAAGAAGATCAAAGTGAAAAATCTAACCTGGTTAAAACAAATAAAGAGCAAGCCCTTTCTTTTTCTATACTAGACATTAGAGCCCGCGCATTAAAAAATAATTTATCTATTGAGGTCGCTAAAGTTGACCCGCTGATTGCCGAAGCAGGGCTTCGTCAAGAACAAGCAAAATTCGATAATATTATTTTTGCTTATGCAAGACAAACAAATCGGGATCTCCCTCGTATTGCAGAAGACAATGTGGTCTTTAGTTCTCTCGACTCTACTTTAAACAGCAAAGAAGTTAAATTAAATACGCTTGAACAAACAACTCGTATCACTGATATCGCTGCAGGGGTTCGCGTGCCTCTTAGAACAGGGGGCACTTTGACACTCAGCTCTCCATTAGAAAATAAAAGTATCAATGGCGCTTTGAATAGTAAACAGTATCGGAGCGCATTGCGCTTTTCAGTTAGCCAACCATTATTACGTAATGCCAGCAAACAAGTAAATGAGGCGAGTATTCGTATTGCAGAGTTGGATGCTCAATCTGTCAATTTGCGAACGAAACTTCAGGCGATACGTATCATTGCTGCCTCAGATAAAGCTTATTGGGGCATATACGAGGCATGGGCACAATTAGATGTCAGAAAACAACAGTACAAACTAGCTTTGCAGAATCTAACTATGGTGCGTAAAAGGGTAAAGGAAGGTCTCACCGCTGCAATTGAAATGAATCGTGCAGAAATTGGAGTGGCCGACAGAATGGAAGCATTAATTGTAGCTGAAACTAATCTCAAACTGGCCCAGCGGCAACTCCGTTTCTTTATGAATGAAATGGAAGCTGAACAAGCGGAAGAAAATATGATTAATCCTGAAACAGAACCTCAACTATTGCGCTATGAATTTAATCGAGAAAAATTACTTAAAGATGCAATGACAGGGCGTTTAGAGCTTCTTGAGCTAGAGCTTAAATTGACTGCTGATGCTGTGAATATTGCTTTTATGGAAAATCAAACACTGCCCCTATTTTCACTCGATTATCAATATGGAGCTCTATCTAATACAGCAGGTAATTTTGGTAACAGCTATGACAATATGCTAAATGGTCGATTTAATGATTGGTCAATTGGACTCACTTTTGAAATGCCTTTTACCAATGAAGCCAACCTTGCCCGACTTGAGAATGCAGTGCAACAAAGAAATAAACGCCTAGCAAATAAAAAATTGCAGACACTCAGCGTACGTAAGGAAATTCTAGACGCGCTTGATCAAATTGATAATCATTGGCAAAGGATACTTGCAGCCCGTCAACAAGTGGTGATTGCAGGATTAAATTATGATGCTGAGCTAAAACAATTTAACGAAGGTTTACGCACCATGACAGAGGTATTGGAAACCATGACGCGTCTTGGTGAGGCTCAAATTAAGGAAGTTCGAGCAGTGACAGATTATCAGATTGCGATGGTGGATTTAGCATACGCTACCGGAACACTAATTGGTTACAGTGGGGTTGATTTTAAATAAAAGTTTAAAATGAAATATTATCCTCAAAGATATCAAAATTATTCTCTCGTTAAGTGTCAAAAGTTTTGACCCTTACTCCCTCAACCTTAAATGTCCTTTTAAATCAGTTTCGAATATCCCACACCCTACAAATATTTTCAGATATTGCATAAATTCCAAGCTAAATGATAACTCTCTTGAAACAACTACTTCTTATCTGCTATTTTCTTTAATAATTCATTAATTTCTTTTTTTCGGCCTTCATCTGCAATTTCCCTCCCTTCTCGAGGTTCAGCTAATAAGCCTTTTTTTAAAAATTCAGTAGCTTTATTTATTTCGCCAGTTTTAAATAAAAATTCACCATAAAAATAATTCGCATCAATACCATCGGGGTTAATTTCTAAGCCCTTCAATAACATATTTTTAGCCTTATCGTTGTCACCATATGCAATAGGCCATGGGGGCACTTGATAATAAAGTGATCCCAAACTTGTATAAGCAGCTCCATTAGACCCTTGAGAATCAATTTGAATCGCTTGTTCAAAATGTTGCTTTGCATCTTTCACTAAAGATAGTGCTGCCAATTGACCTCGTATTCCATTACGAACACCCGCAAATGTGCCTTCAATGATTCCTTGCCATACAAGTGGCTCAGCTTTACCTGGATATTTTGCTGTAACTTTTTCTGATTGGTTAAGAAGCAATTCAAAACCTTTCTCTTGTTCACTTAAAGGTGTTTTATATTTTAATTGTTCCCATGTCTTTTTTAATTGGAAGACATCTTCATCGACACCTGCTAATGAAGCTTCCATATATATGCCATATAGAAATAGAGAGATCACAATTTTTTTAACTAGGTTCATATTTGACTCCTTACTTATTGAGGTATTGTTTAATCACTGGTAATTGCTTGCCAATTGCCATGTCTGTAAGCTTCGGGAAAACTTTATTTATCAATACAAAAAAGGATTCTTTTAAGCCAATTTTCTTTTGATAATTATTATTGGTTAGAAAAATCATAAATTTATCTGCCACTTTCTCTGGCGAATCCATCGCATTACCTAACTTCAAATTCATCTCTGAAATATTGTTTGAATTAAAACTTGTTTTAGTCGCTCTTGGTGCAAAATATCTGACATTAACGTTTGTATCACTTAACTCACGTCTCAGCGCTTGAGTAAACCCCCTCAAACCAAATTTACTAGCGCAATATGCTGTAAAAGCTGGATAACCAATGTATCCAAAGATTGATCCTGTATTTATAATTTCGGCTTTTGGTTCATTTTTAAGCAAAGGTAAAAGTGACTGCGTAAGAAGCATCGGTGCTTTTAAATTTATATCAAGAATATCGGCAACAAGATTTGGATCTTGCTCTTCAAACATAAAGTAATCGCCTATCCCTGCATTATTAATGAGTAAATTAATACCGCCCTCACGTTGAGCAAGCATTTTAATTTGCTCTCGAATATGTGACTTATTGATATCTCCTTCTACAATAAATATCCGTTTTGTTTGTAATTCTTTTTTTAGATTTTCTAAAGGATCCTTTATTAACCCCACCAGAATAATCAGTTCTGCTTTTTTATCTAAGCGCTTGACAATCTCTCTTCCGATACCGCCTGATGCACCTGTAATGACTAATTTATATTGTTGACTCATTTTTAAAAAGGCTCCTGGTTAAGCTGGTAAATGTTTAAATATATTTCCATAAAGGAAATAAAATTTCTTTGCGCAATCAATTACTATTTTCTGATCCTCTTCTTTCGTAAATTGATTGACGAGTGTCTTGAAGAATTCAACATGAGTTAAATCGAGGCTGCCGTGAGAGTTAAGATAAGTGAATGCCTCATTGGGTAATTGAAGTGATTTTTGTATAGCACTTGCTGCGTTTGTTGCAATAGCAATGCTCGTGCCTTCAAGCACAAACACCATACCTAAAAATCCTATAGGATTCTTTTGATAAATTTGATGATAAGCATCGGCCACCATCAATTCAGTAAATATAATTGGTTCACTATGACGAACTTCGTTAAACTTCCCACCTGCTGCCTTAATATCATTTAAGATCCATTCCTCATGTCCCATTTCGTCTTCTATATATTCGGCCATGGCTTCCTTAAGCCATGGATAGTCAATTGAGGTTTGATTTTTACAAGCCGTTAATAAGGGCACTGTATGTTTGACGTGATGATAAGCTTCTTTTAAAAATGCCAAGTACTGATGAAGCTTAATCTCTCCTCTTAATGCATCTTGAATAATGGGAATAGAAAAAAGTGCTTCTCGATCTTGTTTAGTTTCTGCTTCTAATTGGTTAAAAAAACTCATAGTAAAGTTAAATCCTTAGATGATTCATATAAAGTATTAATTTCTTTTTGGTAGTAGCTCTCAATCACATCACGTTTTAATCTTCCATTTTCTGTGAGTTGCCCATTAGAAAAACTAAAAGGCTGATCTAAAACTATGTAATTAAGTATCGATGCGTAACTTGGTAATGCTTTATTGACACTTCGGATAGATGATTCAATAGATTCATGACTGATATCTGTTAAAGGAAAAATTAAAGCTGTTAAATAAGGCTGAGCATCGCCTACTACCATTGCCTGTTTATAAAGGCCTTGTTCCATTAACAAGCTTTCTGGCCATTCAGGTGAAATATTTCTTCCATAGCTTGTAATAATGAGATTTTTCTTTCTCCCATCAATAAATAGAAATCCTTCTTCATCAATATGGCCAATATCACCTGTCTTAAACCACAGATCAGAATCTGATGCTTCGCCTAGGTAACACACCTTATTTGACATATGTATTTCAATCTCATGATCTTCTGCAATTCTTATTTTTCTATTGCTGAGGGGCTTGCCGACGGAACCAACTTTATAAGCGTGGGGTAAATTAAGAGATACCACTGAACTACACTCAGATAATCCATAACCTTCATATATAGGTAAGCCATAATTTTTAGCTTTTTCAATGAGTAATCGAGGTGTTTTAGCGCCTCCCAGTGCTACAAACTTTAAGGATTGAATGCGAGGATCTTTAGGTTCAATGGTATTCAAAATGCTATGTAGCATTTGAGGTAATAAAATAATACTTTCAATCTTATATTCATCAATTTTAGATAAGCATTGAGCTGCATCAAAATTGAATGGATCTTTAAACCCTATGTCTTTTAGAGGAAATACAAATACTTCGGTATGACTTAAAAATGATGTATAGACGCCCGCAACATTTTCTAATAAAACTGATAAGGGAAGCAAACAAAGATGTTTTTTGATTTTTAGATTGGCTAAGGCATATTCTAGGCTTTTAGCAACCGACCATTGCTGTTCACTTGATAAGCAAACACCTTTGGGCTTAGATGTTGTCCCTGAAGTAAATGTAATCTTTTGAATATCTTTATTGAGATCTTGCGGTTCATAATTGATTAGGTGACTGAGAAATAAACCATGACATTGCTCCTTATTTTCATCAAAACCATATAACTTAAATATATTTTCTTGTTCACTCATTAAGGTAAAAATATGAGCGCTATGGATTAAATGTTTTTTTTGTTCACTAGAAAAGAAATGTGGGATAGGAATTAAAGGTATGCCTAGACGCTGCGTTGCGAGATCTAATGCAATCCAAGCAGATGAATTATCAGCCAAGATGCCTACAGGTGCGTGAGGATATTTTCTAAGCTCCAGCGCTACCGCGAAATCATTCACGAGGATGTCTAGAGACAGAACGCCATGAATCTTGGCTTCCTTAATATCTAATTGGTTTAACAAAATTAAATATGGGTGGGGACTTTGATAAACATTACTTGAGGTTTTGTTTCATAGTAATGCCCCCAATTGATTCCGTGATTAGGTAATAGATCAGGATTTGCTTTGGAGATTACATGGGGATTAAGATTTAATTTATGAAATGCATTAAGCACTAGATTATTAGCAGTAAATACTACCCATCTTCCTCCTTGATTAAAGATCAAGGATGTCATCTTCTTAATTAATCGTCTTGTTGCACCAGGATATTCAGAAGCAAGATTACCTAATTCAAAAATTTCATTGCGCTTCACTTTTTGTCCAGTCATAAAAGCAATAATGCTTTCGATAGGTTCATTAAGATATTGCTCTAAATACGCTTTTTTATCTGCTAAGTTGGACATCCCAAAAGCTGCCATCCAATGCTGATCTTCATCACTCTTGCAGCCAATAAGAAGATCCGCAAAATGATCGACATGTGCTTGATAAGCTTGGTAAAAATTATGAGAAATGAATTGCTGTATGTTTAAGCGATCTTTGTCTAAATTCCCAGCCATGGAGACACTACAGCTGGGTTCGGAGGATAACTTAGGGGAGATTTGGTATTGAGAATTCATCATAAGTTTAAATCTAATAGATCCTCTTTCATGAAATTGGGATTAGTTTAAACCTATATTTAGTTTTATGTCAAACTATTTTGTGTAATAGTATATAATATCTTTAAACCTAATATAAATTAAGCTATAAAAGCTTTAAAATGAAGGGTATGAAAATCAAATTGCAAAAAGAAGTCTTAAAACATTTTAGAGAAATTTTTATACAAGCTAAATCTGAACTAAAAGATAATGTTAAGAAAACAGGTCTATCTGGTGCTCAACTTTGGATCATGCAGCAAGTATATAATTACAAC
>JACCDT010444672.1_pt1 | contig 14184 bp, 15 predicted proteins | sample 7446291 | NCBI WGS metagenome assembly JACCDT01 (sample SAMN15323446, study PRJNA562643) | freshwater metagenome | isolation source: river surface water | place: USA:Blue River Watershed | collected 2017-08-17
GTATTTAATGTTGGGCGTTACATCGACACCATCGTACAAAGCCCAGAGGGCTTCAAGTTCGCCGAACGCATTTGCGTCTTTGACAGCGAAATGATTCCTAACTCCATCATCTACCCCATCTGATCATGAGTAACTGGACCGATGTGGCCTCCGAGGCCGAGTTGTTTGAAGGCGCAGGTATTGCTATCACCCCAGAGGGTCATGACATTGCCATCTTCAAGCTTGAAGATGGCGTTTATGCCATTGACAATGTTTGTAGCCATGGCAATGCCAAACTCTGCGATGGCTTCATGGACGGTCATTTAGTGGAGTGTCCTTTTCACCAAGCAATGTTTGATGTGCGAGATGGGTCTGTGACCTGTGGTCCAGCAACTGAGCCTGTTAAATCATGGCCAGTCAAAATTGAAAACGGTCGCGTCTTTTTGAATCTAATAAATTGATGAGCAATTTATCATCATGAGTTTTTTAATATCAGTAGACCCCAGTGGTCTTCACTTTCGCGCTGACGTGAACGAAACGCTGCTCACTGCGGGTATACGACAAGGGATAGGCTTACCTTACGGTTGCAAAGATGGAGCTTGTGGATCTTGTAAATGTAAAAAACTATACGGTTCGGTAGTTCACGGTCCTCACCAGTCCAAGGCCTTATCCGATGAAGATCAATCCAATGGATGGATTTTGACCTGCTGTGCAATTGCGCAAAGTGATGTTGTGATTGAGTCTAAGCAGGTGTCTGAGGATGCAAGTCTTCAAGTAAAGAAGTTGCCTGCTCGGATTGTCAGTCTACAAAAGGTATCTCACGATGTCATGGTGTTGAAGTTGCAGCTGCCCAGTACTGAATCCTTAAAGTTCAGAGCTGGACAATATATCGAATTCATTTTGCGCGATGGGTCTCGACGCAGTTACAGCATGGCCAACGCTCCCCACACGCTAGAACATACCCCGTCATTGCTTGAGCTACACATTAGACATATGCCTGGTGGGCGGTTCACCGATCAGGTTTTTTCGACCATGAAGGAAAAAGATGTTCTACGTGCCGAAGGGCCCTATGGGAGCTTTTATTTGCGTGAGGACTCTGACAAACCCATTGTTTTCCTAGCTTCTGGCACGGGATTCGCTCCAATCAAGGCGTTGATTGAGCACATACGACATCATCAAATCATTCGGGATGTCACTCTTTACTGGGGCGGGCGAAGACCCAGCGACCTCTACATGTCGCAATGGATTGAGGCTCAATGCGCAGCTATGCCCAACCTCAAATACATTCCAGTCATATCTGATGCTGAAGAAGTTGATAACTGGTCTGGTCGTACTGGATTTGTGCATAACGCTGTGCTTGAAGATCATCCAAATTTAACTGGTTTTCAGGTCTACGCCTGTGGCGCTCCGATCGTAATCGACTCAGCTAAGAGAGACTTCACATCCAAGGCTGGATTGCCGAAAGATGAGTTTTATGCAGATTCGTTCACATCCTCTGTAGATAAATTGTCCGAACAAACCACACTTAATTAACCATCAACATGACGGATATCTCATGAATGATCTTGGTCGCATTGAAGACCTGCCCAAAGAGTATGTTCAAGAGTTGCAGGATCAGAACCTTGTCCCGTTGTGGCCAAGCTTGCGCGGCTTACTTCCGCCCAAAGTGCCCACCCGCCATACCCAGCCCACTCACTGGGCCTATAGCTCGCTAAAGACCTTGCTACTGCAAGCAGGTGATCTCACACCGATTGAGAAGGCTGAACGCCGCGTGCTGGTGCTGGCCAACCCCGGCCATGGCTTAGAAAACATGAAGGCTAGCCCAGCCATGTACTTGGGCATGCAGCTATTGCTGCCAGGCGAATGGGCACCCAGCCACCGCCACACTCCTAATGCGGTGAGGATGATCGTTGAGGGTGAAGGAGCCTACACCACGGTAGATGGTGAGAAGTGCCCCATGAGCCGCGGCGACCTTATCCTCACTCCGACCGGTCTGTGGCATGAACACGGTCATGATGGCAATGATCCCGTCATATGGTTAGATGTGCTGGACCTGCCACTGGTTTACTACATGGAGGCCAGTTATCACATCAATGGCGACCGTCAGTCCATCAAGGCTGGTCAGGGGGACCACCAACACACGCGAGCCGGCGTTGCGCCGACCCGTATGTTCAACCGCAGCAGCAAGGCATATCCTATGTTGCGTTACCCTTGGTCTGACACAAAGTCAGCGCTTCAGACCCTCGCTGAAGACGATCCGACTCAAGAATGCGTTCAGGTCACATACATCAATCCGGAGAACGGATCTGACGCCGAAAATATTTTGGGCTTCTATGCACTGATGCTGCGTCCAGGGCAGACCCTGCGCCTACCAGCGCGTTCACCCGCACAGGTATTCCATGTCATCGAAGGCCAAGTGCAAGCTCAGATCGTTGACAAGCTCTTCCAAATGAATGAGGCAGACACCTGCTGCTCTCCCGGCTACGAAGCCGTTGTGTTGAAGAATCTGCATACTTCGCAACCTTCATTTGTATTCATCGCTGACGAATCACCCTTGCACCGAAAGCTTGGCGTTTACGAGAACCGCGGATGATTTTTTCTTTTTGTTGAACCGTATGTCCTACCTCTTCAATCCTCCTGATGTCCAGTCCTTACCCATCCGTGGCAAGCAGGAGCGCTTCCCGATCAACCGCATTTTTTGTGTGGGCCGCAACTACCATGCCCACGCGGTTGAGATGGGCCGTCCAGTCGACAAGAGCGTCGAACAGGCTTTTTACTTCACCAAATCGCCCCAGACTTTGGTCGAGAGCGGTGCCACTGTGGCTTACCCACCACGCACAAACAACTACCATTTCGAGATGGAGCTGGTACTGGCAATCGGCAAATCAGGTTTTCGTGTCGGCGAGGCCAATGCACATGAAATGATCTACGGCTACGCAGCAGGCTTAGATATGACTCGACGCGATCTACAGCTGATTGCCCGCGACAAAGGCCGCCCCTGGGACACCGGCAAAGACATTGAGCAAGGGTCGGTCTGCAGTGAGATCGTGCCAATGCCCGGTGTGGTAATTGAAAAAGGTACTATCGCGCTCGAAGTCAATGGTGTGACCAAGCAATCGTCCAATGTGGACAAGCTGATCTGGAATATTCGCGAAATCATTGCTGACCTATCCACGTACTATCACCTGCAGCCCGGTGACCTGATTTACACAGGCACACCAGAAGGTGTAGGTGCGTTGGTGCCCGGGGACATGGTCACAGGGCGCGTAGATGGTGTTGCAGAAATCACCATGAATGTTGGTCCACCAGAATAAGCTTAAGAACATAGAAGTGCGCTTTGCAATCAATCGTCGCTTTGTTTCGTTAAGCTAAGAATTTTTAACCGCAAATTTTTTGAAAGGATGATCATGACTAACCTCAATCGCCGTCAAGTCCTAACCCAAAGCGCCGCTTTGGTAGGCACTGCTGCTTCGGGCTTGCTTGTGCCCCAACATGTACTGGCACAGAGCGGCAAGATACGCGTCGGCTTCATGCTGCCCTACACCGGCACTTTCGCTCAGCTGGGCGTGGCGATCGAAAACGGTGTGCGCCTAGCCATCAACGAACAAGGCGGTAAGTTGGGCGGCCGCGAGATCGAATGGTTTAAGGTGGATGACGAATCCGAACCAGCAAAGGCGATCGAAAACGCCAACAAACTCGTTCAGCGCGACAAAGTGGATGTACTGATAGGCACAGTGCACTCAGGCGTTCAGATGGGAATCCATCGAGTGGCACGCGAAAGTGGTGTTCTCAACCTTATCCCCAACGCTGGTGTTCACATCGCAACTCGCGCCCAGTGCGCACCCAATGTGTTTCGCACCAGTTTCACCAATAGTCAACCCACCATGGCACTGGGAGAGGCCATGGTAAAACGCGGTCATAAGAAAGCAGTTTGGATCAGCTGGAAGTACGCTGCGGGAGACGAAGCATTCGAGGGCTTCAAGGAAAGCTACACCAAGGCAGGCGGCACCATCGTGAAGGAGCTGGGTTTACCTTTCCCCAATGTGGAGTTCCAAGCACTGTTAACCGAAATTGCTGCACTCAAGCCAGATGCTGTTGCCTGTTTCTTTGCGGGTGGAGGAGCAGCCAAGTTCATCAAGGACTATGCTGCTGCCGGCCTCAAAGACAAGATCCCACTGTACGGATCAGGCTTCCTAACCGAGGGTGTGATCGACGCAGCGGGCCCTGCTGCTGAGGGCGTGCTATCCACGCTGCACTACGGAGACGGTTTAGATACCAAACGCAACAACGAGTTCCGCTTGAACTACGCCAAGACATTCAAGATGCAACCTGATGTGTACGCGGTACAAGGCTATGACACGGGCTTGTTGCTGATTCAAGGCGCCAACGCCGTCAAAGGCGAACTGAGCAACAAGGCCGCCTTGTACAAGGCTATGGAGGGTGCCACCATCGACAGTCCGCGTGGCAAGTGGACCATGAGCAAGTCACACAACCCGATTCAAGACATGTACTTGCGCCAAGTAGTCGGCAAGGAAAACAAGGTCATTGGCATCGCCGCCAAGGCCTTGGCTGATTCTGGTGTTGGATGTCGTATGTAATCTTTAATTCATTGTTTGCAAAGGGTGGGCAAGCGACACTTGCTCACCCACAAAAATCAAAAACATTCATGGATCTGGTCAACTTTTTCATTCAGCTGCTCAACAGCTTCCAGTACGGGCTCTTGCTGTTCATGTTGGCGGCTGGGCTGACTTTGATCTTTGGCATCATGGGCGTTGTCAATCTTGCCCACGGTAGCTTTTATATGCTTGGGGCCTACCTGGCGTGGTCGCTATCGGCCATGCTTGGTAGTTATGTCTTGGCCATTTTGGTCGGCCTTGCACTGTCTGTGGTTTTCGGCCTATTGCTTGAAAAAATGTTGTTTCGACTGTTTTATCAGCGAGATCACCTTGACCAAGTGCTGCTGACTTTCGGTCTGATCTATGTCTTTGAAGAGCTTCGCTCCATGCTTTGGGGCGACGACGTGCATGGCCTACCTGTGCCGGAATTGCTTTCCGCCTCTATCCCTTTAACCGACACGCTGTCATATCCAGTTTATCGACTGTTTATGTCGGGTATCTGCCTGTTATTGGCACTGGGTCTGTACTTACTGATCTCTAAAACGCGTTTAGGCATGAAGATCCGTGCTGGTGCCTTCAACCATGAAATGACCGAATCGCTGGGTGTCAATATCAAGTTGATCCACTCAGTCGTGTTTGCGCTTGGCGTTGGTCTGGCATCCATTGCTGGAATGATCGCCGCCCCTATTTCCAGCGTCTATCCCAATATGGGCTCTCAGGTACTCATCATGTGCTTTGTCGTTGTGGTCATTGGTGGGATCGGTTCGGTGCGCGGTGCACTCATCTCTGCTCTGCTGGTTGGTTTGGTTGACACCTTTGGGAAAGTTTTGTTACCTCAAATGTCAGGCATGTTGGTGTATGTGCTCATGGCTGCAGTTTTGCTTTACAAGCCTGAAGGCCTCTTCAAACAGTGAGAACACGATGAGCAGCCCACAGACACACATCGAAAACCTGCCGCGTAGCATTCAATTCGTATTGCTGCTGGGCCTGTTTGCCCTAACCGCTTTTCCATTTGTTGGCTCTGATTTCTACTTGGCTATGGTCAACCGCATGATGATCCTAGCCATCTTCGCCATGAGCCTAGACCTTTTGCAGGGCGTGACCGGTTTGGTGTCGCTAGGCCATGCGGCTTACTTCGGCATAGCCGGTTATGCGCTCGCATTTGCCACACCAGCCAACGAGCCCATCAGCCTCTACACCAGCTTGCCAATGGCGGTGGGTGCCTCGGCGCTAGCTGCTCTCATCATCGGTTTTTTGGTTGTACGCACCCACGGCATCTACTTCATCATGGTGACCATGGCGTTTGCGCAAATGGTGTTCTACCTATTTTTCGATAACAAGGCCCTCGGCGGCTCTGATGGTTTGTTTCTGAACTTCAGGCCCGATGCAGTGGCATTCGATTTAGAAAATAAGCGCGTGTTCTATTTCTTCACACTGGGTTGTCTGGTCGTTGTCTATTTTTTCCTGCGCCGCTTGCTTTGGAGCCCGTTTGGTCGCTCGCTAACGGGCATTCGCGTGAACGAGCATCGCATGCGTGCTTTGGGCTTTGGAACCTTCAACCACAAGTTGGCCGCTTTCACCTTGGCCGGTGCACTAGCAGGTCTGGCTGGTTTTCTTTGGGCGGCGCAAACCGGCTTTGTTAACCCAGAACTCATGGGCTTTCATATGAGCGCACACGCCATCATGATGGTCATCCTGGGAGGTATGGGCAACTTCGCCGGCGCCATCATCGGCGCATTCTCATTTGAGTATTTGCTTCACTTGTTCAAAGATCTTCCGCAAATTGGAGATTTCAATACCGGAAAACATTGGCAAATGTGGATGGGCTTGTTCATCGTAGGTTTGGTCATCTTCGCCCCTAAGGGAATACTGGGTCTGCTCTCACGTTTGTTTGCTGAGAAGGAAACAAGCGATGAGTGAACACAAAATCATGATGTCTGCGCGCCGCTTAACCAAGCGCTTCGGCGGGCTGGCCGCGGTTAACGATGTATCACTAGACCTTTGGCACGGAAAGTTGCATGCCGTCATCGGTCCTAACGGGGCCGGAAAATCTACATTGACAAACTTGCTCTCTGGCGACTTGCCGCCTACCGACGGGAACATCACACTGGATGGACACGATATCACGGGCTGGACGCCAGAAAAAATATCGCGCCACCGCCTTGGCCGCAGTTACCAAAAGACCAATATTTTTTCCACCTTCACGGTGTGGGACAACGTTCGACTGTCTGCACAGTCGCGTGTGCAACCCTACCCCTTCAACCCGTTAGGATGGCTGGCTAAGGCCGACAACATGGTCGATGTCAATGCACAGGCCGAACAAGCCATTGAAATGGCTGGGCTAAAAGACCGTCGTCAAACCATAGCTGGAGCTGCAAGCCACGGCGAACAGCGTCAACTTGAAATTGCGATGACACTCGCAACCAATCCGTTGGTACTTCTGCTTGACGAACCACTTGCAGGCATGGGGGTGGCTGAAGCAGAACGCATGGTAGAGCTGCTGCTGCGATTGAAAAAGGACCACGCGATGATGCTGGTCGAACATGATATGGACGCCATTTTTGCGCTGGCTGACCATTTAACAGTGATGGTCAATGGCCAAGTCATCGCGAGCAATACACCTATGGCAGTTCGTGCGGACAAGGGCGTACAGGCGGCATACCTAGGGGAACATTGACATGAGCGACACACTGATACACGCCCATGGCATCCACACCTATTACGGTGCTAGCCACATTCTGCGCGGCATCGACTTCACAGTAGGCTATGGAGAAACCATTGGCCTGATGGGACGCAATGGCATGGGTAAAAGCACGCTGCTCAAGTCCATCATGGGCATCGTGCCGCCGAGAAAAGGAACGGTGGAAATCAAGGGCCATCCAATGAACGGACGCCCCACTTTTGAAATCGCTCAAAAAGGGATCGCCTATGTGCCTGAAGGTCGCGGTATCTTTGGCAACCTGAGCGTGGTCGAAAACCTCAAGATGGCCGCACGACCCGGCACACGCGGGCAGCGAGATTGGACCTACGAGCGTGTGCTAGAGACCTTCCCTCGCCTGAAAGAACGTCTGGGGCACGGCGGTCAGCAGCTCTCAGGTGGTGAGCAGCAAATGCTAACCATCGGTCGTGCGCTGATGACCAACCCTGATGTGTTGATCTTGGACGAAGCTACCGAAGGCCTAGCCCCACTGATTGCACGTGAGATCTGGCGCATTTGTAGCCTTATCAAAGACAGCGGAATCAGCTCGATCATCGTTGACAAGAACTGGAAGCATGTCACACAAGTCACCGACCGAAATATCATCCTGGTGAAGGGTGAGGTGGTGTTTGAGGGGACATCAGAGGCTTTGCATGCCGACCCGAGCGTGTTGGAACAGCATCTTGGTGTTTAAACCAAAATGAATGTCTATTGCATAAATAGAAAAAGACTCATCTTTTGATTTTGAGGTAATCGCCCACCAATGCGCGCCAAAACGCTGCACCAGGCGCAATGATCTCGTCGTTAAAGTCATATCCTGGATTGTGAACATTACAAGCTCCTTGTGTGCCAGGACCACCATTGCCGATAAAGATATAACTGCCTGGTACCTGTTGAAGCATGAAAGCAAAGTCCTCGCTGGCGGTATATGCAGGTCCATGAGGTTGAACGCGTTCAGCGCCAAAAATCTTGATCGCTGTATTGGTTGCAAATTCAGTTTCATCATGGGCATTCACTAGGACGGCATACCCCTCTCTCCAGTCTATGCAGGCCTGAACACCATAGCTCTCGGCCTGAAGATTGACCAGCGAATGAATGCGCTCCTTGACCAACGATCTGACTTGTGTGTCAAGCGTCCGAACGCTGAGTTCAAGTTGAGCTTCCTGCGGAATGACATTGTTAGCTTTTCCTGCGTGAATGGCTCCAACCGTGACAACAGCAGTGCTCTGAGGATCAACATTTCTAGCCACCACAGTCTGGAGAGCCATCACGATCGAAGCAGCAGCTACAACACTGTCTGTAGCCTCATGAGGAAATGCGCCATGCCCCCCGCGGCCATTGATGGTGATAGTCACATTGTCACTCGAAGCCATCGCTGATCCCTTGCGGAACTCAAAGCGCCCAGCTTCAATGCCGGGCATATTGTGTATTGCAAAAATCGCATCGCAAGGGAATCGATCAAACAGACCGTCTTCCATCATTTTGAGTGCACCACCTGCCCCCTCTTCAGCAGGTTGAAAAATCAAGTGAATCACACCATCAAAATCTAAATCTTCAGCAATAAGCTTTGCGGCTGCGAGCAACATAGCCGTGTGTCCATCATGGCCGCAGGCATGCATTAGTCCAGGTGTCTTGCTTTTCCAAGAACTCGAACCAGCCTCCATGATTGGAAGTGCGTCCATATCGGCACGCAATCCAATAGACTTGCTGCTAGTGCCGCGTCGCAGTGAACCAACAACACCCGTTCCACCCAGACCGGTTGTGACTTCGTACCCCCAAGATGTCAGCTTGTTTGCCACCAAGGAGGCCGTGCGATGCTCCTCGAAGGCCAGTTCTGGATTTGCATGAATGTCTCGTCGAATTTGAACAAACTCACCGAGGCGCGCAACCAAAGCGTTCGCAAGATAGCGACTTTCCTGCATTTAACTATCCCGTTATTGCGGCTGCAAACGCATCGATTTCGCAATCGATTGGTATTTAGCGGTGTTCTCCGAATAAAGCTTAGACAGTGCCGACAGTGATTGAGGGCGAGGAACAATCATCGCCTGAGCCTCTAGGGCATTCTTCACCGCAGAATCACTGGCAACTTCACTCAACGCTTTATGAAGAGCTTGAACCACAGGTTCAGGTGTGTCTTTATGAACGAAGTAGCCAGCCCATGTATCAAAAATAAACCCTTTTAGAACAGCGCTTTCATTGAGTGTGGGTACTTTTTTAAACAACTCCTGACGCTCTGCAGATATAACGGCCGGCGCTTTCAGCTTCCCCTCTTCTACCATCTGAACTTGCCCTTTGCCGTATGGCGTCATGAAAATATCAACCTGCCCTCCCATCAAGTCTTGCACTGCAGCTGCACCACCTCGGTAGGGAACATGCGTCATCGGGACATTTGTAATCTTTGACATATGCTCTCCCATCAGGTGGTAAAGCGAACCCAAACCAACACTTGCATAAGTCAAGGGCTTACCTTCGGTTGCTACCTTGCGTGCATATGAAATCAATTCATCACCGTTTGAAACAGGCAGGTCTTTGCGTGCAAGCATCACCAGTGGATTGATGGTGATCATTTGCACCAAACGGAAATCTTCAGGTTTGTATTTGATAGCGGCGTTTGACAACGGCGCTAGGATCAACTCGTTCGGTGAACCTTGAAAAATCATGTGTCCGTCTGGCGGACTGCTCAATACTTTTTGACCTGCAATGCCCCCACTAGCACCTCCTAAATTTTCAACAAGAACGGGTTGTCCAAGATGCTTGGAGAGCGTGTTGTTCAAAGTTCTAGCAATGACATCGGAGACTCCGCCGGCAGGATAAGGAACCATGAGCGTCACTGGCTTAGAGGGGAAGTTCTGAGCCCAAGCCGCCCCCGAAAGAACAATCAAGCAAAGAACTCGAAACAAATTTTTGGTACAAGAATTCATCACATTCTCCAATGCATTTAAGGACATGACAGGCATGGTAAGCATCAGATATCATGATGTCCAATGCATTATTAGAAATATGCATACAACTTAAAAGGCATAGATAAAGATGACCCTTGTTCAGTTGCGTCAATTCATTGCGCTTGCAAAAGCTGGCTCTTTCGTAAAAGCGGCTGATGCGCTGCACATGACCCAACCGGCCTTGAGCAGAAGCATCAAAGCATTGGAAGAAGAGTTAGGCAAGCAGCTTTTTGACCGAGTCGGAAAAAGAATCGAACTTAATTCCTTTGGGCAAGAGGTACTCAAGCGTAGTCATACTCTTATGGAGTTTGCGCAACAACTGAAAGATTGCGGGCGTAGCCTGAGTGCTTTGGATAGTGGACGCATTCGACTCGGACTCAGCTCTGGGCCTGGCGCCATGCTTAGCACTCCAATCTTGGCCCACTTTGGAAACAATTTCCCTAACTTTCACATCGAGATCGTGCGCTCAAACACGGCTAGTTTGGCTCAAATGCTTCGCGATCGAATGATAGATGCCGCCGTTGTAGACATTCGCTCATTGCGCCCAGCACCTGATCTGCGCGTTTCTCAGATTGCCGAGATGGATGGCGTCTTCATGTGCCGGCCTGGTCATCCGCTTTCAAAAAAGAAAAAAATTAAATTTTCTGACTTAAAGCCATATCCAATTGCGTCCACACCACTCAGTGAAGAAACAGCTCGAATCATGGTGGAAAGATATGGGGAACTCGCTCATCCAGATGTTTTGGTGAAATTAAACAGCGACGAGATTTCGCATCTCGTTCAAGTTGCGCAACAAACAGATGCCGTCTTGCTGGCGATTCGAGCATCAGCACCCAATTTCGTGGAATTAAACATCGACCCAGCACTCAAAGTGAAAGCCAGATTTGGTCTTGTCACCTCGGCAAACAAAGCCGAGGCACTTTTTTTGCCAGAAATCAAAAACCTAATGCGATCAGTGATGAAGTAGCGAAGACACTTCTACTACAACTCAAATAACTACAGGCACCAGATAATGAATGCAACTTAATCAAACATCCGAAAAATGTTCAACATGTGGAGGTTGCGAAAAGAAACCACCCACCAACGAACGCCATTCAGTGAACAGCGGAGAGCTCCGAAAATCAACCGTATGGTTCTCTAATGTTTCCCAGCGAAGCATCAGGACATATCTGTCAGGGGTTTCAATACACCGCCGAAATTCATACCCAAGAAAACCCTTGGACTTTGGAAAAATGGATGTTAAAGCAATCTCGACATTTTTTTCGAAAGCAGCAGATGCATCTGGTTTGATTCGAATATCAGCTAACTCAAGAATCATTTGTAGTACTCCAATAAATCTATGCTCAATGAATGTGCGTCCCACCGTTGACATCGAGAGTAGCTCCCGTCACAAAGCCCGCCAAATCTGAAGCAAGATAGAGGCAGGCACCGGCAGCTTCCCTGGTCGAACCAAGGCGCTTCAATAGAATTGCGTCAACGATACTCTGAAGACGTTCTTCTGATAGACCATCTAACATTGATGTATCAATCATTGCTGGACAAATTGCGTTTGCACGAATGCCATAAGCACCAAATTCACGCGCGATGCTTCTTGTCAGGCTCAGAATTCCGCCCTTAGATGCGGCGTAGTGGGATCCACCCACCAGACCTCCCCCACGTTGTGCAGCTAAAGAAGCCACATTGACAATGTTGCCAAACCGCTGGTTGGAAAATACTCTTAAAACACTTTGACAAAGAAAAAAAGTACCTTTGAGATTGATATCGAACATTTGGTTGAGCTCATTCTCTTCAATGTCCAGAATCGGCTTGGACCTTACAATACCAGCAGAGTTGACTAGGCAATCTATCTTGCCGTGCGCATTAAGAACATCAACCACCAGTCGATCGCACTCTTTTCTGCTGCTGATGTCGCATTTGATGCCCTCGATTCGAATTGATCGGTTCACATGCTTTTCAATAGAAGCCTTGATTGACGAAAGTACCTCATCGTTCATCATGACATCTGTGACAACAACTCTTGCGCCATGTTCAACAAACAATTCCGCTGTTGCATATCCAATGCTTCGCAATGAAGCCGCACCTGCAACGATACAAACTTTATCCTTCAACAACATACACGCCCATTTTCGGTAATTAAAAATCAATTCGTCCTATTGGCATTCGCTCAGAATCCAATTTTGTAAGGATCCATGCACTGGCTTCCAATTCAACTCTTTTCGGGCGCGCGCAGCGCGCACGCGGCTATTGCTACCAAAGCTGAATCGAGCTCTGGCCATCCCCCATTGAGCCACGGCCTCATCGACTGGCAGGTGGTCGATCTTCGAAACAGAAAATCGGCTGGAAATAGCTTTAGCAACTTCGATGAAAGATGCCTCTCCGTTTTCTGCAAAATAAAACGCTCCCGCTGGCGCTGCATCAATAGCAGCAAGGTACAAAGCAACCAGATCTTCGATGTGTATGTTCGACCAGACATTTAAACCTTGTCCCACAATCTGAACCGCAGATTTTTCAAGTGCATTTTTGACTAAGAATGGGACCTGAATACTCTCTTTGTTCATGCCCACCCCGTAGCCATAGATCAAGCTCGGGATAATGACGGTTGAATGCACATTTTGACTAGCAGCGCCCATCACAACTAAATCAATTTCACGTCTTGCCTGCTTGCGCGGGTCTACAGCCAACGGCGTATCCTCTGAAAAAACCACCTCAGAGCAAAACTCACCCTGTGCATCATCTCCAATGATGCTGCTGCCACTGGTGTGAATCAATTTTTTTCCTGAATTTCTCAACCCAGCAACCAGTGCATCAACTGCGCCACGATGATCGGCATTCGCGGTATTGATCACCAGGTCCGACTGAGCTGCTTCATCCATCAATAGCTGCGAATCATCGAGTTCTCCAACAACCGGTTCAATACCAAATGTGGTTAGCTGATTTGCTACAGAAGCACTTCGAGTCATTCCTCTGACTTTGTGACCTTGTTTGATCAAGGCTGCAGCCACTGATCCACCTATATAACCACTCGCACCTGTGATAAAAACCTTCATGAGAAGCTCCCTACCTTTCGATCAAAGCATGAAAGTAGACAGTGTGGGAACTGCTGCAATGACCACCACACCCACCAACAAAGCTGCTATGTATGGCCAAATAGCGATGATCACATCGTCCGGCTTTGCATCGCCGATTCTGCAAGCGATATAAAAGCCTACTCCTATGGGTGGCATCATCAAGCCTACATTCATGGCGCAAACGATCACCATCGAATAATGGATTTCATTGATCCCCAACTTTTTGGCAATGGGGAACATGATTGGCGCTAAAAGAAGTACCGCGGGTAGTCCCTCCAGTAAACAGCCCAAAATCAAAAAAACCACCACCGTAACCGCCATAAATGCAATCCAGCCACCAGGCAATGTGGTCAAGAATGCAGAGAGCTGTTGAACAATTCCGCTTTGTGTAATTGCCCAAGCCATAGCCGATGCAGTACCAAGAATCAACAAAATAGCGCCGCTTAGCGCTGCAGTTTCAACCAGCATGGCATATGCACGCTTCCATCCAATGCCACCATATAAAACCTGTCCAATGAGCATGGCATAAAGAACAGCAATGGTTGAAACCTCAGTTGCGGTGGCTACACCACCACCAACTGCACTACGAATCAAAAACGGCAATACCAGTGCTGGTGCAGCAAGGAGTGACAAGCGTCCAATCGCTTTTATGCTTGGGCGCTGGATGTTGCCAGTTTCTTCATTGCGCGCTTTCCACCGTGCCAGAACCAAAAGTGCCAGCAATAACACCATAGCTACAAAAAAACCGCTCTCGAATAACCCTGCAATTGAAACACCTGCAACAGATCCAAGGACGATCAAAACAATACTCGGTGGAACGGTGTCTGCCATTGCTGCCCCCGTGGCTAGAAGGGCAACCATCTCCGACTGCTTGTTCCCAC
>JACCDT011188525.1_pt1 | contig 14183 bp, 14 predicted proteins | sample 7446291 | NCBI WGS metagenome assembly JACCDT01 (sample SAMN15323446, study PRJNA562643) | freshwater metagenome | isolation source: river surface water | place: USA:Blue River Watershed | collected 2017-08-17
CTAATTATAAATAATATATACTTAAACCATTTAGGTTAAAAAATGAAAAATACACATGGAGGATAAATATCTAGATAAGTACGATGAACTACTAAAACTAATAACGGAAGAAATTGAAATTGATGGTAAGAACTATCTACTAAAGGATGAGTTTGAGAAATTTTTCATCAAATCAAATAAAACAGCCGGAACTAGAATAAGGCTAATTATGCAAATGATCAAAAGAATGTCTCAAGAAGTTAGAAATGATGTCCAAAATTTCAAAAAAGAGATAGACTAATTTTTATTAAATATCCTTTTGATTAAACTCCTGTTACTTATTTCAAATATTCTATTATTGAGATTTGATATTTCATCCTCGGATTTTGATATCCTTTTTCTCAATTCTATATTTTCCCTTTGTAATTTCTGGATTATATTTTCAAGTTCTGTTTTTCTTGTTTGAGACTGAGACCAAATAAGTCTAAAGTAATATTTGAATTTCATCAGAAATGACTTAAGCTCTTCATTTCTATAATTATCGGAAAATTCTGAATTAATTAGAAATTCAAGATCCTTGTCCATTAAAATATTCCAATTTTGTTTCTATGATCAGTATCAACCCCATTTATAACTTTTGATAGAGTGACGTCTGACTTATATTCAATTGAATGTCCAAGCTTTTTACTTAGGGAAGTAGCTCTTTCCGAATCAACTAAATCCAAATTTAATTCGCTGATTATCCTATCAGAATCTAATATATCTTGATCTATTTCATAATTATCATCGCAGTTAAATATCAACATAAAATGTATATCAATTTTTAAGGTCTCTAAAAATTGTAATAAATTGCCTGTAAAGTATGATTTTGATTTACTTAGGCTATAATTATATTCACAGTCATCAATAACTACTAAACACTTTCCAAATTTCTTTAGAAAATTTTTAAAATCTGGATTATTTATAGTCAAATCAACTAAGTTCAGGGGAAGTATTAGAGTGGTCATTTCTAAGTTCTGTGAAATATATCTTGAAAGACTTGTTTTCCCCGTTCCCCTAACACCTCTAATTATTGTTATACCAGATGGTTCATCATTTATTAACTTGATTGTCTTCTTTACATCTTTTACAACCTTCTTTGAATGTAATTCTGAGATACCTATATCATCTAAATGAAGAGACTCAATATCAATAGAATTATTTGAAAATGTTAGAATATTTATGTTCTCAGCAGACTCAGTTTCATATGAAACTGTTATTGACTTCAGATCTTGAATTATACCCTCTAATGGACTCTGGTCTACATAATAAATGCAGACGTTGTCAATAACAAATTCACCAGAATCTTTCTCTAATTTTAGATATGAACACCATACATCACTTCCCATCTTTACCAATATTCTCTCATTGACAATGTGTCCGTCAAATACTGGTATTAATTCGGATGATACTAGTCTATCTGAGTCGTCTATATCCTTAGATATGATACTCTCAAATTTATCCCCAATATATTGATCGTGTAGAACAATTCTATTTGGCATTCTTCCTAATTTGGAAGTTATTATCAATAGTTCATTGACATTTTGACTATCGGAGTTTATGGTTATGTTGAAATTTTCCAAATTTGGGTTTTATTTTTTTATATATAATTCCATGATAACTTTGGAATCAATTTTACTAATCAATAATTATCTAATATTATCAAAAGGTAAATCAAATTCTCACGTTATAAGAAAGTACTTGACTCAAAAAATATCAAATCTAATAAGACGTAGATCAAATAGACGGACCATCTAGGTTTATCTGATCATTATTTATAACTGGATCAATATTCTGTAGGTTATCAAACATTCCTTTATTTTTCTCCTGTTCAATCATTCTCATAAGCATTTCCTTCTGCATCTTCTGGAGTCTGTTTCTAGACTCTTTAATACGCTGTGTTCTTGCCTGAGCTCTCTTCTTTTGGTCTTTTTTATTTTTAGATTTTGGCATTTTATTTTTTCTATATCCATATACCTAAAAGTTTAGGAATTTGATTTTTTATATATACACCATGGTAAAAAAATTTTTTGAATACCTAAATGAATCATCTGATTCTAGTATACCATATTTCTTCTCAAGAAAGCTTTCTGATTTTCTACTTGAAATAGTTTCAACTTCTCAAGATATTGATGTCGTCAATTTCACAAAAGAAATTTTAAAAATTGAGAGTAGAACCGATGTGAAGTCATCTTTCACATTTGTTGACATGACAGAAAAAAATGACATGGTCAGTATGATACAACCAAATAGAGTCTATTCTATTTGGAAAAGATCTGGTTCAAATCAAGAATTTAAGGATTGGATAAGCATGGAAAAAATATCACCAAGTTCTCAGGTTTGGACTACCAACAGATCACAAATATCAATAGGAAGAGCCTTTAGAAAAATTTCAACCGATGGTGAGATCAAATCCGAAGATAGAACAATTGAAAATTTTGTGAATGTGTTCAAATCTCTATATGACTTTAAGTGGAATCTTGATGGTAGATTTGAATTGGTAGATGGTGAATTGATAAGAAAATGGTACAGTAAGGAAAATTATGCATCAAGATCTGGGCAACTTGGTAATTCATGTATGAGATATGAAGAATGCTCAAGCTACTTTGATATCTATGTATATAACCCAAAAGTATGTAAACTACTAGTTTTATATGAAAATCCGATGAGGACAGTAATTTCTGGTAGGGCATTGATTTGGAAAACCGAATCTGGTGAAACCTACGTTGACAGAATTTATACAAATAAGGATTCCGATATTAAATTATTTGAGAATTATGTAGAAAAATTAGGGTGGACAACAAAGTGGTCATATTCCAGGGAAGTAAAGTTAGAAGTCTGGGATTTTGAAAAATATCCATATATGGACTCCTTTTCCATTCTAGACACAAAATCTGGGGTCTTGTCAACAAACGAGGACGATTGGCCAAATGATGGCCTATATCTATTAAGACAAACAGATGGGTCTTATATCTCTGGAAAAGACCTAGTTTACTCAGAATATAGTAATGATTATATAAATAGATCAGACGCCATAAATATAGACGGAGATTGGATAAGAGCATCTGATGCTATCTATCTTGAATACAAAGATGAGTATATACATCCAAATGATGACTATCATTATTCAAACTATTTTGGAGATAACATACTCCCAGATGATGCTGTCTTTTCAAAAATAATGACTGATAATCTATTTATAGAAAAGTCTATTGAAATACAAGTCGGTAGCAGAGAATCCAATTCTAAAATTGAAAATATTTCAGATTATATCGTAAAGACAGATAATTCCCTTGTTGAGGAAGTAGTCTATTATGTCGGAGATAGTCAAAAAATAGGGAAGTCATTGCCCGAGTTGGTAGTAAAAAACCCAAAAACGGGTTTGAACTACCTACTTAAAGGACTTGTTATTTGTAAAAAATCTGGAGAAGAGTACCTTACCCAAAAGGATGCTGAAATATTGGGTATAGATCTACAAGGAGATTCATTTTTGATTAAATCAACTAGTGACTACATAATGTCGTTGGTAAAAACACAAATATCAAAAAAAGACCTAGATAAGTTTATTCTAAATTCAAATTTTGACATCAGAGATCACCTAAACTACATAAAAAAGTTAGACGAACTATATCACCAATCATTTTTTGGAGCAAATCCAAGATTGATGAAATTCAATAACATAATTCAAAGACATACCGAAGATGATGAAAGTTCTGAGAGGCTAAATAACCTAATTAAAATCTGCCTAACGAACTGGGATTTAGAAGCTTGGTCAATTATAAAAGATTCTAATAGAGCAGGTCACTTTGATGTAACTAAATTATATAGAAATTTAGAATCCTTTCTTATCTCATCATCTCCCCATTCACTTTCTAATTTCAGTGCAATTGATGTATTTAAATCATTTCAATTGTCCGATATTTTGAAAAAGGAAGTAATAAATAAAAAAGAATATTTGTCTGCTTGGTATTATCATTACCAATTTAAACAAAATTAGTATTTATAATATTAGTTTTGTGGATAGAGAATATATAAAAGGAATAATACAGAAGATTCTAAATAAGAATTTTTCACAGTCAGGTAAAAGGAAACTAATTGACTACGAAGATAGAATAAACTATTCTTGTCCATATTGTGGAGATTCAAAGAATGAATATAAGAAAAGGGGAAACCTTTACTTAAATAAGCTTAGATATATTTGCTTCAACTGTGATAAGAAAACAAATTTTGACAGATTCTGCAAAGACTTCAATGAAGTACTTGATCCACAAAAAAAGCTTGAGATAATAGAGCACCTGAATTCCGTTGTTGATTATACAGATTTTGATAACTCAATTTCAGAAATAGGACTAGATAAACTTTTTGATATAAAGGATCTGGAGACAGTATTCAATGTGAAGGATATATCACCAATTTTTGACTTCAAACCAATCGTAAAGGGTAGTGGTATATATAAATATTTAATCGGTAGAGGGATACCTGAAAATTTACACCACTCAATATATCAGGCCAAATTTTCAAAAGGTGATGAAGGGGGGTATGAACATGTAATCGTACTGCTAAACAGGTGCAGGGATAAAGTTGTTGGTATACAGGTAAGAAATTTAAAAAGTGGCAAAAGGAGATTCTTTGTCATTTACAATTGGGAATCCCTTCACAATTGGATACACGGAGATTCCGAGATTGACATATCAGATGCCACTCTATATAATAAGATATCATACTATTTTAATATCTTTAATGTTGATTTTTCACAGACAATAACAGTTTTTGAAGGATATTTAGATTCCCTGTTCTATCCTAACTCAATTGGTGTGGTTGGTACAAACACGGATCTTAGACTAATTGAGGGAAATAATCTTGATATCCAATATTTCTTTGACAATGACCCAGCCGGTTTTAAAAAAAGCGAGCAGAAAATTAGGAGTGGATATAAGGTTTTTCTTTGGAGAAAGTTATTCCAGGATATAGTTGATAAAAAGAAGCACCCAGACCCCGAAAAGCTTCTTTGGAAAATATCAAAAGTAAAAGATATGAATAAATTAAATGAGCTTGTTCCCAATGCTTATAAAAAACTTTCACTTGATAACTTTTTTAGTGGTGATATCTACGACCTAAAGTGGATACCAAAAACGGAAAAAATTAGAATCAAGGGTATCTCACACCCCTCTTTCTGAACCATTCTATCACTGATTCCATATCCCATTTTTCGGACTTTTCAATTTCCCATATTCTAGAAAAAAAGTCAAAAAACATTTCGTGATCACTATCACTAAATCCTATTTGCAGTTCTAGAAAATCATGTAGATGGAACCTAACAGGTATTTCAATGTCATCCTGTTCTATGCCGTAGTATAGATCGTTCCTAAAGCTGAATACATAAGACTCAAATCCATTACCACCTACCTCAGTCGGAAATCCTTCTAAGTATCCATACAGATCTTTGTCTCTAAACTTCAAATTTCCCCAGACTCTAAACTCCTCTCCATATATTTCACTTTTATCAAGATCAAATCTAAAATTGACTCCCTTTATCTCAATCTCATTATCTTTTAGTATTTTTTCAAGTTTATTTCCATCTCCGTAATTATCAAGTATTTCCTTTTCTATCTTAGAAATTGAATTTATTCCAGATTTGCTTATTTTATCCAAAATTCTATCAATTTCACTTTGGTGATATCTTGACTCATTGAATTTATTAAAGCTAAAAATCATTTTCTTTTTCTTCTGGATTTTTTTACTATGGGATTTATATTCTTTTGGATATGATCAACTGCTAAGTTATGTGATAATTTAGTTGGATCTTTGGAGTCATCATTACTTGGAAAAAGTCTAGATTGAATGCTGTTATATTGACTAAATGGTATTATTGACGATTCCATGCCTGTTGATTGGTTAGATGATTCTGTGATATCTGTCTTTTTATATCCACCACCAGATGTATCAAAAAGAGTCAACTCACTTTCTGGATACAACTTTTTTAATTCAGATAGCACGGATTTCATATACATAACATTTTTCATATCATCATCTGACATACCAGCCTTAAAACTAGCACCGATTTCCGACGCGAATTTAGCTCCCTTTGAAATAAATTCTTTTATAGCTATCTCTTTTCCCTTCTCAGGAGAATCTGCTCCACCTGACTTGTTCTTTGATATGAAATCTGGATTTGAAACACCATAATATCCACAGTGATCAAGCCATTCTTTTATTATTGGGTGGTCTGTTATTTTATCAAAATTTGGTTCAAATTTGCCGGGTCTTTTGAAGACATAATAAAAGGACAAGCAATTATTATACATTTGTCTCTTTTGTTCAGAACCTAAATAATTGTCTATTATCCACTCAACAGCCTTTCTAATTGAACTGGGGCCATGTCCTCTAGCTGTTATTATAGCAAACAACTCACCCCTAATTAAGGTATCAATAAATTGAAACCAGGATGGTGCTATTCTATTTGGTGGATCTGGATATTTTGACTCACCAATAGCCACTTTCATATCTTGTAAAAAGGCGGATTCTCCCCTTGGCCCATTATCACTAAATTCAACAAAGGGGTCTTTACCGAGTCTCCAATTTTCTTTATCTCCTCTTACCTCAGCGAAATGGCTTGTGGAAATTGAAATTGGAGTCCAATTACCATCTTCATTCTTCTCCATATTTATCTTTGTTGTCATTCTAAGAATATTATCATCCCAATCAAAGCAACTATATTTCAATACCATTTCAGATCCCTCATTGAAGAACCCATACCTCTTTATTTTCATATCAGATTACTTTCTTTTCTTGTTTATGAATGACTGGAAGGACTCTAATTTAACATCGCCCTCTTCTTCACTCTCATCCTCTTCGTCCTCATCTTCATCATCTTCGGACTCAAATTCTTCAACATCTTGCGAATCTTCATCACCTTCCTCTTCAAATTCGTCAAAATCTTGAATTTCATCTTCTCCCTCAGGCATTGATTCGCCTTCAGCGGATGTGGTTAGTTCAAATTCTTCTACGGTTTCACCCTCTTTCATAGCTGAAACAGTCAAAACACCCTCCATTTCACTAATTACGATTTCGTAACCATTGATTTCAATTGTAGTTTTCATGCTTTTTTTTATTTTTATATATTAAGTTTTAAAATCCCTTTTTATAAACATTGACAATCTATTGGATATAAAAAATATGGATCTAAAAAAAGACTTTCTAAAATATTCAAAATCAAATTTACGCCCCTCTGTATATAATAAATTTAATTCCGATTACTATGGGGACACCAATTCATTACAAAATGATATTTTTGGTAAAATGCTTGATAATAGAATAGTTTTCTTATCAGGAGAAGTCCATCTATATTCAACAGAAATTTTAAAAACTCAGATTCTATACTTAGAAAGCCTTGATAAAAAGAAAGATATAACCATATATGTCAATTCACCAGGTGGATCAATATATGATGGACTAGGTCTACTTGATGTTATGGAATACGTTGAACCTGATATAGTTACTGTTAACACTGGTCTAGCAGCATCAATGGGAGCTATTATATTATGTTCCGGAACAAAGGGTAAAAGAAAAGCTCTAAAAAGGAGCAGAACAATGATACACCAGCCTATGGGGGGTGGATGGGTTCAACAAGCATCTGATATGGAAATTGAAGTCAAAGAAATGAATGGACTTAAAAAGGAATTATACAAAATAATATCAGAAAAAACTGGACAATCATATTCAAAAGTTGTTCAAGATGGTGATAGAGATTATTGGATGAGCTCCAAAGAAGCCTTAGACTATGGTATGATAGATAAAGTCATAAAATAAAAAGTCCCTAACGGGACTTTTTATTTCTTTGTATTCTTTGATTTTTTAGGCTTTTCGGTCTTGTTCTCTAACTTTGTTGATTTTTTCTTAGGAGATGGTCTTTTCTTTGGAGAACTTTTTGGACCTTTATTAGGATCAACCTCCTTGACCTCATTAACAACTGGATTTTCAGTAATTACCTCGGACAATTTTTCTTCAATAACCTCAACTTTAGGTTCTTCAACCTTGGTCTCAGATACCTCAACAACTACCTTGGTGTCCACTGGTAATGTTTGATTATTTTGAGTGGTTTCTTCCTTACCTAGAAAAATGCTTTTAATATAACTTAATATACCCATTGTAAATTTATTTTTTAATATATATAAGAAATTACATCTCCCCTTTGAAATTTTTCAAATTTCAAAGGTTTTTGAAAACTATACATAAATATTTATTATAAAATCTGATGCGATTTAGATATGATAAGGAAACAGAAGAGTTAGTTGTATCAGCAGCGACAAGAATTGAATTCCACCAAATGGATATTTGGTTAACAAGGCACGTAAAGGGATATAGATTTAATCCGGCTTTTAAAATGGGAGTCTGGAACGGTAAACAATCATATTTTAACAATGGTAGAGTTAACTTTGGACTTTGGAAAGAGTGTATGAGAGGTTGTCAAGAAATAGGAGCAAGTTTTATATTGGATAATAAGGATGAATTTCCAATTAATAGGGAAGTTACTCTAGAGTCTGTCCAAAATTTCTGCAAGGAATTCTTCAAAAATCATAAAATAAAAAATAAATCAGGAGAATGGGTCAGTTTTTACCCATATGACCACCAAATTGAATCAGCTTATAAAATATTAAGAAATAGGTTTTGTCTGGCTGAAGTAGCTACATCTGGTGGGAAAACCCTAATAATATCAATAGTGTATTTTTATACGCTATCTCATATAAATCCAGATGCTAAATTACTAATAATAGTACCTTCAATCACTCTGGTTACACAGTTCTACGACTCAATAGTTGATTTTAATATTGGATTAAATAAAGATTTTGATGGTGGGAATCCAAATCCACACCCCCTAATTATTGAGGAACTCATGAGCGATAGGCCAAGAAAACACGGAAAAGAGAAAAATCCAAATATCTACATAGGAACATATCAATCACTTGAAAAATGGCCAAAAGAATTTTTCAGTCAATTTCATACAATTGCTGTTGATGAGTCACATGGCGCAAAAAGTGCAACACTTAAGTCCATACTTAAAAAGACATTCAAACATGCCTATTCAAGATTTGGAGTTTCTGGAACTTTCCCACCAGATGATTCGTGTGAGATATTAACGATTCAGTCAGTCCTCGGCCCAAAAATAACTGAGGTATCAGCAACAGAATTAAAAGAGAAAGGGATAATAACTCCAATGGAAATAAAAGTAGTCATGATGAATCACAACGATCATGACTATCTATCAAACCTTAAAATAATAAAAAGGGGAGGAATGGCTAAGGAGGCACTAGATCTTGAAAAAGACTATATACATAAGTCAGAAAAAAGGCTTGATCTGATAAAAAAGCTAGTAGAGAAGTGTGATAAAAATACCCTCATACTTTTCTATGCCATAGAATATGGTCAACAAATATTCTCAAAATTATCAAAGGATCTTCCTGACTATGATTTTTATTACATAGATGGTGAAGTCAAAAATAGAGAACGGGAAGAAATTAAATCCTTTATGGAAGATACTACTGGAAAAGTTAAGGTTTTAATAGCATCTTTCGGTACTCTGAGCACAGGAGTATCAATAAATGCAATATTTAATGTAATATTTGCAGATTCATTTAAATCAGAGCAGATAATAATCCAGTCAATAGGAAGAGCTCTAAGACTACATGAGGATAAAAAAACAGCTATAATATTTGATCTTGTTGATATTTTCAAGGATGATGATCTATCAAATATTTTATATAACCAGTTTAAAGAGAGGGAAAAATTTTATAAAAAAAGAGGATACCCATATAAAATCAAGAAGATATCATTAGGATAGATCTCTTTCTAACATAAGGGTATAATTGAATAAATTACCATACCTCTCAGAATGAACTCTGCATATTTTAATCATCTCATCAATCTCAGATTGATTTGAAAAAACCTGACATCCCTCAGACCAGTTATTAACTTTGACTCCACTCGGGAATCCCTTATGTACATGCATTCCAGCAGACCCCTCACCAGTCTTATTATATCTTATAGTATCCCCTGGTAGGTCGTCTCGATAGAATTTCTGCTTACCCCTTGCTTTAAGAGCAGCTCCTTGGAAGTTGCCTATTTGGTATATTGACTTATACTGAGCCTCTTTTAAGATACCCATACCACCCTTAGACCTCATAATTGAAGTTAACTTCACATCAATTGGCTTACCATCAGGTGTGTTTCCACCCCATTGCTCGCCGGACTTAAGTTTATATCCAGAAGGTTTCAATGATAATTTACCATCAGGTTTTTTGACTTCAAGTGCATTATAATACCCAGGCATTGTTGATATCTTGAACTTTTTAAACTGCCAATTAGGATCATTGTCAATTTTGTATATTACATATAACTGATCCTCAAATGAATTTGAGTACTTCTCGCCCTGTGTTCTTTTCCTAAGTCCCACTATATTAACTTCCCAAGGTCTATCAAGTATTTGATATCCCTTTCTTCTCATTGTTCTTAATATCACTTCAACATCGGGATTTTCTGTTCTTACTATCTCAGTTGTCTGGACATCAGATTGTATGACTTCACCGTCCTTATCAGTAACTGTGGTCAGGCTATCACCAGAACTAACAACTGGGTCTGTCGTATTACCAGAAATTGGTTTTGGTATGGGAGGATCATTTTTGACTAAATTATTGGTCAAATCTGCTTTTGTTGATCTCCATGTATCACCAACTTGGGAAATATCAACCCTAAGCTGACCCTTGGAAAGAGGACCCTTCCAAGTGTCAACACTATTATTATCAACTAGATTTATATGATGTGATAAAAACTTAGGATTTTTCAGGGCTTGAAATTTTAAAATAGAATCTACTAAAGCGACCGTTGGCACAGCGGGGCCACCAGGAGATCCAGACAAAAATGCTGGGCCCTTATTAGAGAGAAGAATATTAAGAAATTCCTCCATCCAATCCAAAAAATGGTTACCCAAAATGGACTGTTGATTTGCTGTTTTACTTCCTATATTGACTTTTGAGAAATTATCCTTTAATTCTAAATTCAATGAATCGTCTTTTAAGTTAATTTTATTGTATTTGTGGTCAAGAACCAACCCCTCACTATCATTTGAATAGATCTGAGTCTTATGATCAAACAACAATGCCCTCATTGAAATATAGTCAGATTCCTCAATATTTTGAAGCTTTTTTTCAAGATTTATATTATAACTCTCAGAGTAAATATACTCTGGTTTATAAATATTATCGGAATCAAATTGAACAGTAACTACCTTTCCTATTTCTGGCACAATAAACTGATTACCATTTGGATCTTTCCAAGGGGTTGCCCAAGGTATATCCTCTGTTGGTAGAGTATCAAAAACGCTTATAACTCTTATTTTACATCTACCCATCCTTTTGGGATCCTTGTTTTCAAGTACTATTCCCAAATAGTTTCTCTTGTCCATGGATTATATATTACTGAGACCCTCTTCCGAATATCGTATTCCCAAGAGATTCACCAACAAAATTTCTAAGAGAATTTTGAACGTCAAAAAAGAACCTAGATCCATTATTCGGAATTTGATAGACATTTGTTGGCGCAGACATTCTACCAAGACCAAAGGAATCTCTAACCTTGTCAATTGCATTGTTTAGAAGCCTGAATTCTTCATTTAATCTTCTTTGTGCTTCACTTAAGGCAGCCCTCTTAACACCTCTAAATAAATTATTTAGGGCAGATCCCTCCTTTATCTTTGATCTCTTGAGATTTGATTTCAGAACCTTAAGAGGCTCTGTTTGGACTTGAGTAACAAATATATCACCATCCTCTGTATCAACACTTGTACCCACATCATTTGACATTGGTTTTCTTGGATTCAATTTTTTATTTGAGAGGTATTCATATTTTCCAAAATCACCACCAAATACAAATTTCTCAAATCTCATATCAGAAAACTTATAGCTTATATCAACACTTGTATTTTCGTAAGGAGTGGGTGTAGATTCATTATCAATTGAATCAGGATGTGTAAATTTATTAAAATGAAATTGACATTCATATACATTATATACATACCTTGAAACATTTTCTCTTATTATTTCAAGGTTACCATTTACTTCCTGTGTTTCCCCGCCAGAATCGCCTTCAAGATTTAAGGCTCCTCTAACTCTTGCTATATTTCTGATTTCTGATACTATTATTTGGCAATCAAACCTAAGTAGATTTTCTGGTATAACACCCTTCCCCCTTATTCTAGACCAATAAAGTAGCTTATATAGAGATATTAATGACCCGGTAGATAAGGTGGAATCTTCATAAAAAGATATCCGCAATAGATCTTCTTTGTAGTTAACAAATGAGGCTGACTTTTTTGCCTCATTGCGCTCAGATAACTTATCAAGGCCTTCAATCTTCTTAACATAGTGTCTTTTCCTATTTCTCATCCCAAATATATTAGTTTGGTCACCATAGGCGTTTGGTGTTAAATCAACCTCAAATCTAAAATATTTACTTAACTCCTCTCTTAAAGACTTTGCTAAATCCATTCTGGAAGATATCTCCTCGTTTGAGACTCCAAAATTTTCTATAAATTTTATGACTTCACCATTCAACAGTGGTGATGTCATTTGATTTATTACAACTTCAAACCCATAAAAAACTGGATCTTCGTTTTCAGATGGAGTTGATAGTAAATTACCAACTTGACTATTTGTGTCTCTTTCATTTAGGTATGTTGATTTAGAAAAATCAATTTCACCCCCATTTTCCCCACCAACAGTACCTGAGGAAGTTTCCCTCTCAGCCATAATACCACCCTTTGTTATGGGGATTTGCCCACCTTCCTGTGGCCCATAATAATAACCGGTGTGAAACTTAGCTCTCTCATCACCAACTCCAGGTTGTCTAGCTCTTCTAAATCTATTTCCGAAGGAGAGCTGACCACCTGCCTTTGTTATGAAATTATTGAGATTATCGTTTCCGCCTATCATAGAATATATATAAAAAAATAAAATTCCCCGAGCGGAACTTCACATGGTTATTGACGCGACCACCCGAACTCCCTATCAATTCTAGGACCGCCAAGCTCTCGGTCTTTTATGTCGCCCTTCTTACAAGCCCACTCGGGAAATTTTATATCTTCGGTCAAAGAAAACAGTCTTTATCTTCTGTGATGAATTTGACTAAAATTTTAATATAAAAAATGACTTTTAGACTTTAATATATACTAATATGTTAAAGTCGTATAAATATAAGATTAAACCGACAGAAGATCAAAAAATCTTGTTAAATAAGCATTTTGGTTCTATAAGGTTTGCTTATAATTACTTCTTGAATGAGAGAAGAGTTGAGTACGAAACTAATAAACAAACCCTAAATTATAATCATAATTCAGCAGCTTTGACCAAATTAAAGAAGCATGAAGAATTCAAGTGGTTAAAGGAAATAAATAGTCAATCACTTCAACATTCACTTAAATCTTTAGATGATGCCTATAATTCCTTTTTTAAGAAAAGAACTGGATTTCCGAAATTTAAGTCTAAACATTCTAAAAATTCATTTAAAGTTCCCCAATTTGTTAGGGTTAAAAATGAATGTTTGATAATACCAAAGTTCAGAGATCCTATAAAGATGATCCAAGATAGAAAGTTTAAAGGGGAAATTAGACAAGCTACATTATCCAAAACTCCTACAAATGAATACTTTGTAAGTATTTTAGTTGAAACAGATCATAAGAAGTTTGAAAAGACTGGAAAGGAAGTTGGAATTGATCTTGGAATTAAAGATTTCGTTATAACCAGTGATGGTTTTAAATATAAAAATAATAGATATACCAAGACCTATTCAAGAAAATTAAAAGAAAATCAAAGGCATTTAAATAGGAAAGTTAAGGGAAGTAGTAAATATAACAAACAAAAACTTAAAGTAGCTAAACTACACAAGAAGATAACCAATTCTCGTCTAGATAATCTACATAAAGTATCCACAGAACTAGTAAAGAATTATGATGTAATCTATCTTGAAGATCTAAACATCAAGGGAATGATTAAAAATCACAAACTAGCTAAACATATCAGTGATGTTAGTTGGAGCAAATTCATCACCCTACTGGAATATAAATCCCTTTGGAATGATAAGAAGATAGTTAAGATTGATAGATTCTTTCCATCTAG
>JACCDT010690914.1_pt1 | contig 14179 bp, 15 predicted proteins | sample 7446291 | NCBI WGS metagenome assembly JACCDT01 (sample SAMN15323446, study PRJNA562643) | freshwater metagenome | isolation source: river surface water | place: USA:Blue River Watershed | collected 2017-08-17
GTAATTCAAGACGAAATCTTACAGCTTCACGATTATTTCATTCCTTTGTTCAAATACTTATATGAATAAACTGGCAAAACGAATGTTTGTAAACTAAAATTTGATTTTTTTATAGCATATAACCCATGAATTTTACGATTTTCCTCAAGCGTTTTCCTTTACCCAAAAAGATAAATCACATTCCGAATGCGGCATTTCAGGTAAACTATGACAAAAAGATAGATTCCCTCGATGATTTTCCGAAAGTTTATGAAAAAGCACATGAATTACGAAAATTTTCTATTCATAAGACCAGTGTCCATATTAGTGTCAATTCAGATTTTACTAAATTATTGACGATTTTTAGTAAAGTTCAAATTGTTACACCTCAGCCGCGAATCCTATTATTCAATTTGGGCGATAATTCTCTCTTAGAAGTTCATTTTAATAATTTCCAAAATTGAAATTTAATATGCAAAAAAGCAACATTTGTTCATGTCTACTACGGATTCTACTGTTAAACTCGAAGAGACTAAACTCGAAGAGACTCAAAAAGATTCAAACGATACCCCAAAACAAAAAAACGATCAAAATATTATCGATATTCTTAAGCAAGTTCAATCTCAAATGGAAGTATTTGAAGCTTTAAAGAAAGAAAAAGAAGAATTGGCAAAAAAACTTAGCGATGCAAATGATACAATCACTAAGTTGGAAAAAGAAAAATTGGAGGAAATTAAGTCAGTTGTATTGGACAACAAAAAGTTAGAGAAATGGCAAAACAAATTTAAATTGGATTTTTTAGTCAAATCATGCTCACCAATACCAGCCGAAAGGTATTTTAGATTAGTGCAATTTGTTCATGATACAAAACGAAATAGATATTTCATAAAATTTTCTGTTCCAAACTCAGATGCGAATGTTTACTTTGTTCCGATTAAAAAACAAAATTTTGAACTTTTTAAAAACAAACGAGTTGATAATGAACAACCTTTCGAAGTTGTTAAAACCGAAACGATGAAAAGTATTATAACTCCCGATTTTTATTATGCTAAAATTTGTAGACCTTTTGAAGGACCAAGCGAAAATCATTTTGCTCAAAACGATCCTATTGACGAATCCGATGAATCAGATGATCCTAGTGATGTCTCCGATGTCTCTGACGATCCTTGTGATGAGTCCGATGACGCTAATAACGATACAGCAATTAAAGCCACGTCCGAACAACCTAAAGAAAAATATAAAGGATTTTGGTATTTCGGCATTTTTGATAACAAATTACCTGATAGATTTTATGGCTCTTCTTCTGATAATTATCTCGAAGAATTGCCGATCGGACTCGACATTGATCCTATCACTGGTAGTTTGTAAAATTTAGATTTATTTTTTTGGCATTCGATCCTGATAAAAATTGAGTGTAAAGTATCAACATAGCCCACACAACAATATTCGAAGTTATGAAAATAGAATGAACCGTGGAAGAATCTGTCACTAGGAACACTATAGCAGTCATCTTTGAAACCACGAAACATAGCACAGCCAAACATATATTTAAATATGATGGGTAGTTGTTTTGTCTTAATTCTGCGCTTTGGCTGACCCTAATATGCCGCCATTTCGCGCCAGGAATTCGTTCCGGCATATCTATATTGGACAAAAAATTGATTTTTAAGTAGTGTAAAAATGACAAATTCCGATGATAAACTCGATCAGAAATTGTCAGAAACAGTAGACATTTTAATAGAAAACCCGTATTTAACTAAATGTTATAGATCAAAAATATGGCCAGATAACATAAAATGCATAATGCCCAAAACAATAAGCAACCAAAAAACTCAATGCCAAAAGGTTTTCGAAATGCTAAACATGACTAATGCATGGTTTTATTGCGCAAAAGAAGATGATAAAGTTTTGATTATAATTCAAAAAAAGTTTGATTGATACAGATTATTCAAAAGTGCTTAAAAATCGAATCGTTTGTAGGAAAAGACTTTTTTTCTTTTCCGCTTCATTTGGATTTTTTTCTGCCCCGTTGTTAATTTTTCCGACTTCATTTTCTGTATCTTTCATTCGATAGTATGGCTGTTTACTGCCAAATAAAAACAGATATATTATAGAAATTTTTGTTTTTGCTCCGAATGAGAGAAGCAATTCTGCCTGATCGAAACGACCATAATAACAAGCAAGCGCGAAAGGAAAATTCCTTTGTTTCCCCGCATCTGCTCCTGCCGAAAGTAACAAATATAGAATTTCAGGACTGCCGTAAATTACTGCCAAATATAACGAAAAATGCTTATTCGCATGGCAATTACATTTTTTTAGTAAATACTCAAGATATATAGGTAAATTATGTATAACAGCAAATTGTGTATCATAGCCATGCATATATGGATATACATCGTATTGTTTGAGCTGTTCCAGTAATTTTATATCCTGTCTCAAAACAATATCTCGAAAGTTTCGAAAAGGCAGTTGATCCTCTTTTTTATATGGTTCTCTCACTTCAGATACCCAATATACTTCATTGGGGATACAGTAAAAATTCTGATAATTTAAGTATAATAAGAAATTGAACGGCGCGAATGACTGGAAATTGGGGTCATTGTGTTTATTAATATAATCTTTATAATATCTCGTAAAAGACCGAAGAGATCTGAGATTTATATATTCGTCCGTAGTCGGCAGAATAATAGGATATTTTCCATTTTCGGATTCATCATACGGCATATCTGTTAATTTTATTTCTTCGGAGTCATCAGTAGGCGGAGTCGAATTGTCGGAATCATAAGTTGCAAAAGAGTGTTGGCCAACTGAGTTTTCGTTTGACTCGCTACATTTTAAGAAATTAATTGGTTCAGTTAATTTGGCGGACATTATCCTTCCTTTAATGTATAGGATAAAAATCATTTTTTTATATAATTGAAAGCTCTTAAAAAATTGATTTTTTGTGTGCTATCAGCTGTTCAGTGCAATATTATGTCGCTAAATGATCTTCATAAAGCTATTCCTTTGTCTCACGGCATTAAAAAGGGTGGTTGCTGGGAAATGCATTTTGGGCGAATTGGAGATGTCAAAACCGGCGAAAATTACTTTCACGGATTTATTTCTGATAATGTGTGTCAGATCCATTGTTTTATCCGTTCAGGCGTGGGTTTTGAAAAATCTATTTGCGCCATGCAAATTACCAATGTGTCAGGCACTGTCGACATTCTAGCCGAGACTTACACCCAACTCTCCGTTTACTATCACGACAAAAACCAAATTGTCAAAATTCGGCGGTTCGAAATGCAAGACGGATGCATCGAAAAAGTCCTGAAATTTACCATGGAAAAATTGGGAGACGAGGACCCAGTCAAACTGCTGTTTGTAAGATATTTTTCTCGTTTGTGTTACGATATGTGCATACACGAAGATGTGTATGATTGTCACACAACCGATCCACAACTCTTCGAACAATTCGATGATATTTGGTGCGAATGTCATCCAATCGAAGATTCATCCATGAGTGAGTATGAAGATCCATACGGCGATTTTACTCTTTAATAAAAAAAGCAATTTTTTTTGCAGGAAATACCACACATCAATTTATGGGCAAGTTTTTGCTGAACCTTTCCATATTGATTGCAGTTTGAGCTTTTACCACTATGTCATAAGACTTATCGGCATTTATTTGATAAACAATTCGACTTTGTTTGATGGCCTGTAAAATACTTTGTGCTGCTTTGACAACACGGTCGAGATATTCTTCTTGAGAAAAACTGACTGGTATGTCCTGATTTGTATCGATATTGACAACACAAATATGCTGGTTATTTTTATAGGCTAGATGATCGTGGCTTTTTTTGATAACGTCTAATGTCAAAGGCGGGTCAAAAATACATTTTATTCGCATAAAAGAGAAAACATTCTGATTTTCGTTTGCAAATTTGTCGAAGGCATCTAAACTTGCATTTGTGTCCTTAAAATCAGACAGAATTTTTTGGATTTGGTCTTCTGATTCAGCACAAATTACGTAAAATACTTTGTCTGGTCTCTTAGATTTGGTTTGATATTCTATTTGCCGAAAATCACATTCGTTTTCAAACAAATATGTCAAACATTTTGATCCCTTTTTTAGATACAGTGAATAATGGCAAAACCTATGTAACGCGCAATTCATGTCTGTTTGTCTAACAACAAATACCATATCTTTCGATTCAGTTCCTGGTGGAACAGGAATTTGCCTGCCGCACTTTGCTGCCAATTGCTGGTTAAAATTAACATGTGTCGTTATTTTTCCTAGCGAACTAAAGGGAATAGAACTATCCGACGAAGACGCGCCCATTACTATATTCCAAAAAATAAAATTTCACTCGCGTTTTTTGTTTATTCGCCTTAAAATTACTTTGTTGGATCTACACGTGACGCTATAAGCATTTGGTTTGCGGTTTCCGATCTTATAATTGTATGGACCTTAGTTTTGTCATCTTCAACAACTCTCATCGGAATTTTCAACGCATCTTCTAGTTTTGCAAGAAAGCTTTTGATATCTGGGTTTTCTAAAGGGTTAACTAAATTAGGTTTAAATTTAAGAATAACATGACTTATTGGTTGGTTATTTTTGTGCGCTATGTAATCATGATGGTATGGAAACTTATTCATTGGTTTGTCTCTGATAGGAATAACATAAACAGACATATATTTGAACTTATCAATTATGTCTTTCAGGCGGTCATCAAACGCCTTTAAGCGTTCATTTGTCTTTTTAAAATCATACATTTTTTCTCTTAGAAATTCTGCCGAAGGCGCCATAACTACATAAAATACATCAGCACAATTTGGTATTTCACTAAATGTGATTGATCTAATAGTAAATGTGCGGCTCGAACGTCTTGTTACACAATATGTAATGCAATAACCCCGTCTGGCTTGTTCTGCGCAATATGAATATAAAGCGCAATTGACGTTAGAATGATGCAAAACAAAAGTCGAAAGTGATTCGTCTTGCTGCAACATAGGGTTTATTTCAGTTCTGCAATAATATTTGACTTGGGTTTTAAAATATTCCAAACTCCCCAAATCTCCTGGGGTCCAATCGTTTGGTTGAATCCATGGCGTTGAATCTGACGATCCCATTATATATAAATACTAAAAGTTTCCTTGGTTTCTTTTAGAAAATTATCAATGTGTATTATTTCTTAAAACGTTCAAATATGAACAAAAGTGCAGTTTCCTGTAAAACAGCGATTTCAATTGCCGTAGAAAATAAAAAGTGAGGTATATTGTTGTTTTTTAGAAAAGTCAAAAGCTTATCGGTATTCTGTTTAAAAATTGGTATTTCTTCGCCAGTGGAATTTTTAAGCCGTTTCTCTTCTGGTGTATATGGTCTGGATTGTAAAGATAAAAGGCTTATTTTTTTCGTGTTATTTTTCGATGCGAACACGTCATGATCGCGGAATCTTTTTAAGAAAAGCGAATCCTCTACTCTGGAAACCATAGATGCGCTTTGTTTGAAAAACTCAAATATATCAGGATTTTCCAAAATAAATTTATGAAAAAGAGCCAATTTGGCATTCAATTCATCGAACATAAAAAGTGACAAAACGAAATCAGATGATTTTGATGTGTTAAAAACATAAAGCACATCATAATCTTCTTTGACTGTTTCATTTATATTTATAGATTTTAATTCTCCTTTACCGTCTCTTTTAGTATATGAATAAACGTTACACTGTCGTGCGACTTTATTAGAATATAAACCTTCCAAAAATCGAAACATCGCGCAGTTGACATTTGTCTCTCTGATAATAAAGGTTTGGTCATTTGGATTAATTTTTGGCGGTGCTTCCAAATTTTTACCGGAGCAGTTAAAAACATGAAGATTTATACCTTCGAGATCACGGCTGAAAATCTTATCTTGATATATTAGATCTCTTGATTGCATAGAACAGTGAGAACTGTTACCCATTTTCAAAACTATATTATGAAGATGAAATTTAGCTGGAAAAAAATTGATTTTTTTGTTGCTATTAACTCGGAGCAACTTCTCGAAACATGCCACTCAATTTGACATATAGCGCTGATCAAAAGCTATTTGAGCAATATGATCGTGATATCGAATGTGTCCTTAAGAACGCTATTTGGGTGCGTTCCTTCGGTGACTCCATGCGAGGCGTGTCGTTTTTGCCTGACAAAACGCATGTTTGTGTCATTGCAAATGAATTTGGTGCTCCTGGGCATAAGTTCGTTCTTGTGATTCGACGCGACAACCAAGCGGGCAAAATTGCCGATTTTGCTATGATTCAATTGGGCAATCAACATCGCGCGTTTGTTTCGTTAAAATTGCCGTGTGACGTCCATAACGTTGCGAAATGGGACTATTCTGCGCAATTGTATTTCAACAACGAGGTTTATCAGCCAGAAAAGGGCGCAGAAACGAAAAAGAGCACAGAAGCCTTTTTGGCAGAATACTTCACAACTTGTTTTGGATTCACAAATGATTCTGGCGTGACCGCTTTCCTTATGGATATGGCAACGACTTGGTTTTCTTGGCTGTGTTCTGTGTCTCGAAAAGTCAACGAAAACGACATCATTCTGGTGAATTTGAGCAAAGAAACGAAAGCAAGAATTGATTACTTGGAAGGCAACATTAAACATCTCAATGGCAAAATGATCATCAAACACATTTTGATCAAATATGTGCCTTTTGCTAATCGACGTGTGTGAAATGCCTGCGAGTGAAAGAGCGTATTTTTTGCTGAAAAAATTGATTTTTTTGCGCCTATGTATCTCGGTTGGCTTTGTGCTTTACACAAACAGACTCATACGATTTATCTTAAAACGAAAATGGCTAAGGTTAGTTTTAGTGGATTTTTGCGCTCCGCTTTGTCTGATGTGGATAAGTTGGAGGACAATGAAATGGTGAGAAGGTTTTACCGGCTCGTCCAAGACTTCCACGAAGTTAAAGATAATGTCGTTTACAAGACCAGTATCGGAAACAGTGATACCAGTTGTTTTTGCGTTTCTGCTGAAATTGCCCAATGGATGCGGACATCGGTTGGTCGCATAACTCTCAAGTATGTAGCACCCGATAAGCAGGAGTTCTCTTTAACTAGATATTCCGCAGAGCACAAGATTTTCGAGTATAAGCACGGCAATGCTGGTTATATCGTTTTGTTTGAGAGACAAGGTTCAAACCGTTATGTTTCCTCTACCAACGGCGCTTCTTGGTTTCGACGTGTCTCTGGGGACAACTGGTATGGTTTGATGAAGATTAAGGAGGCTGAATTTCTGGCAAGACTCATCATTTCCGATTCGCATTGTCTAATTCAAAGGGCGCTGATCGAAATGATGAACATCATTAAGTCGAACCTTGATGAAAATGCAGAAATTCTCCTGCTCCAAAACATTGAGAAATTCTCTTCAGAAGTCGTGCCGAAGTTTTTGGAATACAACGCTAGAGAAGTAAAGGCGCGACAAGAAAACGCACAGAAACAATGGGATGCATTATTTCATGGGAAGAAACCTTCCTCTGAAATTGTTCATCCTGTTGCTGCTCTTGCCGCGTTGCCTGCTGCTCCTCCATTGCCCGGCGCTGCTGTTCGACCTGCTGCTGTTCGACCTGCTGCTGTTCCTGCCGCTTTGCCTGCTGTTGTTCGACCTGCTGCTGTTGTTCGACCTGCTGTTGTTCGACCTGGCAGTTCTCACGGAGATTTTCTTGCTGAGTTACGTGTTGCTCAAGAGAAACGCCGCCTCTCTAAGGTTCAAACTCCTCTTTGATTTTTCCTTTTTAATTTTTCCTTTTTAATTTTTCTTTTTTTTTTGGACAAAAAAATTAAGTTGTTTTTTATTTTTTTAGTTTTTACTTACATTTTTAGATTAAATTTTTGTTTTTGTTTGAAACGACCCAGAGCCGTTTAAGTGGAATAACGCAAAACGGCCGAACCATCGGAGATCAACAAGAAGTTAAGACAACTTGCCACAACGAAAATCTTACCGGCGCTGCTTCCGAACACACTGCTGGTATACAACAGATAGAACTCACGAGCACGAGACACGTTGATGTGACCGCTTGGTTGATATGTTCCTGGATAGAGACAGAAAGGAATGAACAGAGTGTCGCTTTGCTCAGGAGCATTAATGTTGGGGCCACCATAGTGGTAAGCAGTGTAGGCATTGTAGAACGCCGAAGGGAAATCCTTGTAGATTTCAATACCATGGGCACGAATGGTAACACTGTCCAAAGTGGGGGTCCAAACCTTAGCAGTAACTTGCAGACCTTGTTTGGTGACCTTGTAGCCTCCCAAAAGATTAGACATGTTAGCAGCAGGAGCAGGTCCCAAATTGATACCTGCAGCAGTTGCGGTAGTAGTTCCGACAGTAATAGCATTAGTAATAGTGGTAACAACAAAGTTAGCTCCGTTGAAACGAACAGTGTCACCAACTGCGAGAGGAACAGCCAAAACACCAGCAGATGTAATTAATCCAGTTGTGATAGCAATAGCGGTAACTGCAGTAGGATCTGTGTAAAGATTCTGCAGATACTCAACTTGCTGACCATCAGTCCTGAAGTTGGTGTCAGTGTATGAAGAGAAACGATGCCATGTGTCCATGGTCTTTCGCATATCCTCATCAGAGCTTGGATCGTAGTTGGCATTGACCTTTCCACCAACATACATATACTCCAAAGGCCATTTCATGGATTGCAACAATTGCTCACCAGTGGATGCATTAGAAGCGAAGTTCTGCTCACGATGCACACGAATCAAAGAGAAACCAACACGCTTGATGTAGATCTTGTGGACCTCAGGGTTCATGAAGATGTTGTTGACATACAATTCGCAAGTCTGAACAGTCAAATCAGGCAGCGAACCTCCAGGGCTGGCCCAAGTAGAAGCACCACGAGGAACCAATCCAGCCAATTCACGGCCAGGAGCCAGATCGATATGGATCAATCGTTGTCCATAAGGAATGGCAATTGAAGGAACGGCCAAACGCACATCCTTGCAATACCAGAACAACAGAGGAATGAACATCTCCAAAGATCCAGACTTGGACAAGGTGGGGGTTTGGTTACCATTATAGACCTTAGCGGCAATGCGGGAAGACGAAGCAGTTCCCGAAGCAGTCCAAGTTCCGACACCATTCAAAACACCGGGTTGAGTCACGAAACCATCAATGGCCGATTCCTGACCCATGCACTTACGCCATCCAGCGAGCTTGTTGGGTGCAACACGGTAAATTCGGTGGAAAGAAGTGGCGATGTGGCTGTAATAGTCCAGCTTGTTGCCGTTAACTTCTTGCTCCACATTCTTGCAGATACGCTCACCGGGGAAATCAGCCCATCGGAAAGCAGGTGTATCAGAAGAATTACCAGCAGTAACAGTCACGGTAGGTTGGAGAATCTTCAAGTGTAGAGCAATATCATGGAAGAAATCACCAAATTGAGGAATGCTAAAAGTAACACGAGTATTGGACGAAGAGTTCAAAGAAGCCAGGGAGGCCGAAACCTTGCTATACTCGAAACCCAAAGCAGCGAAAGGCTTGAAGTGGGCATTGACGAACAAAATGTGGGTCTTTTCGATATCCAAAAGAGTGGGCAAATTTCGGACATCGTTACGGGGCCAAGCACCAGCATTAGCAGCGGCGTTTTGACGCTGGATATTAACGAGACGTTCAGACAGCATAGCAGTCGCCATCAACATGCGATCTTGCTTACCATCATTGGTAATAATTGTGAAGATACCTCCTGCCGACATAGTTGGTCAGATTTATAAAATTCCTCGAGTGGGTATTATACTTTATGGAAAACAAAAAAAGTGAAATTAAAACAATTTTAAATTGAATTGGCAAACGATTAATATAATCAAACTTAAAAAACATTCAAAATCACAACAAAATCGCGATTTTTCAACATAACGCCCAAACACAGATTTCTTATTTAATTAATTTTTCTGGCAAATTTTCTGCTCTAAAATATTGCTTGTCACAAATGTCAAAAATAGTCGCCGACATATCAGCCAACCACACTTCAACAATTTATGAAATAGACAAAAAACACCACGGCAAAATGGTCGAAGTTAAATTTGCAGAAGATAAATCATCACAAGAAATCCGCAATAAAATTTTCCCCGCCATCAATTTACCTTTCAGGTTTACAAATGTAAGTATTTTTTCAGTCACCCCTGTCGATCAATCTGAGTTTACGGCGAATCTGTTGGACTTTTTCTATTCCGAAAAGGAGCTCAAAAAGAAGATTCTTACTGATGTGGGAGCAGGCGTTGGGGGAAATGTCTGGAGCTTGGCACAAAAGGTTAGACATGTCAATGCCGTTGAGATGGATTCACTACAGGCAAAAATTCTCGAACATAATATGAATTTGCTCCAAATTAAAAATTTGACCATCCATAATGCCAATTATATCGATGTTAGATATGAATTGTCTCAAGATATTTTATTTGCCGACCCTCCGTGGGGCGGGCTTGATTATAAAAATCAAACCGAACTTATGACTGAATATAAGTCCGAAGGCAAAAGTTTTCCAATTGATGAAGTTATAAAGACAACAAAAGCAGAATTGATCATTTTGAAATTACCAGCAAATCACAACATGAAATGCTTCGTTGGCATAAAAAAATACTTTACTCATTTCCTAATTTATTCCGAAAAAACAAAACTAGGGCGCAAATTCAAAAGCCCGCTTTATAGATTGGCAATTTTGGCCGATTTTCCTCCGGTGCGCGACATACCATACGGTGATATTGAAACACGTGCTAAAGGCCAAAAATCAAGATTGCCGGCACAAAAAACAACTTTGCCAAAAAATAAAAATCAAGTTTTTCCTTATTTTGGATTTCGTAATGCAAACTTTTTAGTTTAAAATTCGCATTTAGTTGCATCCGCATTTAGTTGCATTTAGCTATATTTTTTGCTTAAATAGTAGATTGGACATTATCATTGCCTTCCTGTGGATAATAAACCGCTTCAGGTCCAGCAGTTGATCGTAGACTCTCATTGACCGGCAGACCATCGACATTCTTATACTTGTTGCCTGTCATCCAATCAAACATAAGATTAACAACAATAGCAGCAGCAAATACTTGTAATGTATTTCCGATAACAGTTGAAGCATCTTTCGTTGATTTTTTCATGGCAGCCTTGATACCGAGAGCAAATGCGGCCCAAAAGATGATCAAGAAACAAATAAAAATAAGCGCATCGAGAAGAGAAGCGATAACCGACTGAACCCTTTGGGTATTACTCATACTATTCCAGTATTTAAAATGTTTCCATGCTATCCCATCAAATCCGGAAGGGAACATCAGACCACCTCCTTCGGCGCCTCCGCTTGCAGCACCATCACAATTGCACCCACCATAAGTAGGGTTAGGATCTTCGAAAACTCCACTGGACATTATAAACACTGACTTGTTACAACGATATATTTTGACTATTAAATTTTACAAAATTAAAAATTAAAAAATAAACGCCACAATATACAAACAAATAAAATTAAAATGGCGAACACACAAGCAGCCGTAGATGCTTTATCAACACAAACGCCACAAGAGCTGACCGAACAACAGTTGGAATCTATGTATGAAAAAATAAAACAAAGTCCAATAGTTGTTCGTCTGGAGCAAAAAATTGGCATCCTGGCCGCATTTTTAATTGGTCTCATTATAATTTTGGCCATTTACTGGATTTATTTTGTTTTTATAGTCCAGCGAGTAGACGGCGAATATGTCGATCCATCCACAAATAAATTATATACTTTCGAGACATCATTTAATAACGTCAAGGTTTATCAAGGAGAAGATCTTTTAATGAAGACTAAAATCATAGATGGCCACGTGTTTGTGAACGAGGAACAAGGCAAATTGTTGCTTTGGTATAATAATTTGGTAATGTTTTATAACATGGAAGATCTAAAGACGGCCACTATGTTCGTCAAAAGAGTCGAGTAAATTATCCTCGTTTAATCACTTGATTTTTCCAAATCTACGTTTTCTTCCTTCATATTTTTTTGTGTATCTTCACGATCTTCATCAACACGTTCGTCATCTTCACGATCTTCATCGACACGTTCGTCATCGACACGTTCGTCATCGACACGTTCGTCATCGACACGTTCGTCATCGACACGTTCGTCATCGACATCTTGTTCTGAGTCTTGATTTATTTCTATTTCCAACGGCTGTTTTGTTTCATTTTCGATACACAGCATAGATTCGTTATATTTTGCTTCTAGTTCGTCCAAAAATTTGCGAATTTGCGATTGCGTTACTTTGGCTCCGACATCCAAACGGAACTTCTGTAACTCTTCCTCAATATTAATTGGATTGATTTCTTCGTCCAAATCTAGCTTTACTGGCGCACGTTTAATTTTATTCGCTTTGTGTAGTGGATGCCTACGTGCATTATAATAAGTTACTCTATCTGCCGGAAGAATATCGTTGAACATAGAAGTAAACCCCTGGAATTCGATGTAATATAATATTTGGCCCTTAAATGACAGCACAGATAACACTTTACTCATCCACCATCTACCAGAACGGTCTTGAGCACCAACTATGTCGCCTTTTTGAAATGTATTTTGCTTAATTTTTTGACGCAAACGTAACGTAAATTGCTTCTGGTGATGTTGTAAGAGTTTGATAAGATGTTGCTTAGTCTTAAAATCCAAAGGTTCTTCTTTGAGGATTTCTAAGTGATGTTCGTCAAATTTTCTATCCCCAAAAACCATATTATATGCGTCGACAAAATTAAAGGCACGTTCTTCGACTGGTTTTTCTGTAGCATCTTTTGTATCAATATCTTTCCGACTAAGTTCTAATTCTTCGTAACATTTTTTCTCTAGAAAAGCACGTAATAAAATAACTGATTGCTCATAAATCGGACCGCCATTTAGGCAATTTCTTTTTACACAATCCGCAATAAATGGCATACAATGAAACAAAGTTTTGTCGTCTATCCCCTTAGTTAATAGAAGTTTATGTAGTGCGTCAGGTTCGAAACGTTTGAAAGTTTGTGTTTTTGTTGTTTTATCTGTGACCGCAATGTCGTCTGTAACTGTAATGTCGTCTGTGGCCGCAATTTCGTCCCTAACTGTAATGTCGTCCCTAACTGTAATGTCGTCCGTATCGACAATGATTGGTTCCGAAGGTCGTTTGACAAATCTAAATATGTTTTTCTTGGTCACAAACTTTGGGACATATTGCGGCTTATTATAATTTACTGGTGGTATTTTACTTTCTGTCATTTGTGACATTTTGGCCTTTCGTTTTAAAGGTTTCTAAATTTCAAAATTTAAAAATGCAAAATACCGCCAAAATATACAATTCGGTTCAACTTATATAGTTTTAATTCGCGAATGTCAAATTTATTTTTTTAATTTAATAAAAAGATAAGATCTATGAAAATATATAAAAACAAGGATTGTTTATTTTAACACCTAAAGCACAATGAGTCAGGAAGGTATTTTTCAATTAATTACGAATACGGGTATACAATCTAACCTGATTTATAATTTTGCGCTATTGCAACAGTCGATATGTGACCACGCAAGATCAAGAACAAATAGATTGACCGACATTGAACTCTTGGCACAACTGAGACAAGAATGGGTAGCAAAAGGCAAATCTGAGCAAGATTTCCCAGTAATCAATCTTGATTCGCCCGAATTTGCCGGCAAAAAACGCGCCATAGCTGCACAAATTATGTCCAAAACATCCGACTGGCTACCTACTATCCAAGACATCGAAAAAACACACATTATGTTCGTAAATTCCACTTTTAAGCCCATAGTAGCAATGGCATCTTCCTATCGTAAAGTTCAAGCAAACGGTGGAGGCACAACTTCTTTAGGTAGCAAAGTTCTTTTTACTATTCCTGTCAACGGTGAGTTTGTCAATGATATGGTCGTAAACTTAAAATTGGTCGGCCTTCAAGCACGACTTGCACAAGATAAAGTTAGATATGTCGAATTATTAGGACATAAACTTTTTAAGAGAACTGTATTTAAAGTTCGTGGAAATGTGCTTGACGAATATACACCGGAGGTAGCAAATGTTGTTTTACAGCATCAGATTCCAGTCGGCAAAGAAGAAGGCTACCTACGAATGATTGGTCAAGAAATCAAAAAAGAAGGATTTTTGACTGCCGATGCTGCCGTCGACGAAGTGCGTGAATATCGTTATTTTGGCGACGGACCACAAACTTTCAA